>Ga0209376_1000198_pt1 | contig 66125 bp, 64 predicted proteins | sample GraSoiAngelo_134_FD_185891 | JGI IMG/M metagenome (GOLD analysis project Ga0209376, IMG submission 185891) | Grasslands soil microbial communities from the Angelo Coastal Reserve, California, USA - 14_0929_05_30cm (SPAdes) (version 2) | ecosystem: Environmental > Terrestrial > Soil > Grasslands ... | reverse complement strand
GCCTTCCCCCAGATTATCGAAGACAATCGCTTCATGACCTTCATCGAGAAGCAGCTCCGTGCAAATGCTCCCGATGTAACCGGCGCCGCCAACGACGAGAATTTTCATCCGGCGAAATTCCGGTGGGCCTGAGCCGCGTGCCAAAAGAAAGCGTAAGCGGCTACGTTTTTTTCTTGGGCTGAGTTTTTTTTGGGTCGAGGCTGGCGACCAATTCTTTCTTCTGCTGCGCTCTTTTCTGCTGCAAACTCGCGACCATCCGCTGCACGCAATGGTTTTTGCAACGCGGTACGAGCACCTTCAGGCTCTGTTCCTCCGACCCCCACTGCAAAATATCGATATCGACGTAGCGCACGCCCCAGCCTTTCATTTCAAGGCGGCTCGGCTTGTAAAGGTCGATCGTATCGGTGCCAATCAGCGCCATTCCGTAATCGTCGATCATATATTCTTGACTGGTATCAGCGATTCGAAATCGCGTCCCGAGCGGGAAACGCGACCAATCAGACGCGGCGCTCAATACGTGGCGGCCGGAAAGATATCTGCCGAGCGCGTTGTGGGCTCCGCCTCTTTCGGTATGAGTATAGGCGGTGGTGCGCACGTTTTGCATGTGACGGGCGCCGGCCAGATTCGTATTCGACTGCGTAGCACAGCCAGCGACCAGGCAAGACACAATTCCTGCGAGTGTAAGGTTAAGGCACTTTGGCATTTGCAGTGTGGCGGCCTCAATAGCCACTCAAGCGGCCAGATGCAAGCGATAATTTGCTGCCCAACGAATTAGTTTATCGGCCCGACAACTAGATTAGGGATTAACCTTGGGAGGCGCAGCGGTGAGGCTGCCGATAATAAGCGGCGCACTCGCGCCGACATTAACTGCGAGTAAAGGCGAGAGCGAAATGCCACTTTTTACGTAGACGAAAGCAACCAGACCGCCGCTTCCGATCATTAAGAGCGTCATGAACCAATAAAACCACGAACGAAGATAGGGTGGGAGATTGGAACCCAGTTCGTGACGAAGTTTCCACAAACCGAATAGCTCTGCAAGAAATCCTCCGAGAATGCCGTACCAGAAAGCTTCTTGCACGGTTAGAATTTTTTGGCGTTCGCTAAGCGATAGGCATGCCAAGCATCAGCAATTCCGCTCAAAGGCGTGTTCAGCGTATACAGACTCTCTCCGCTGTCAGTTTGCATCTTTGATTTTCGGATTTTTTCCGGGTGCTCAATTAGGTACTCTTGAATAGATTCTACCGGAGAATCTGTTTTTTTAGACAGATAAGGTATCGTCACATACCCTTGGGCATTCTTGAGTGTTTCGAGAAGTTTGCCCTCGATCTGCGCTTCAGCTGTCGCTTCCATAAAAGCATACTATCAAACAGTGGCTTCTGGGTCAAGCTCAGGGGTTAGCGCTCGAAAATTCCGTCGTGCAATGGGGACAGCGCGTTGCCTTCATTGGAATCGCCATCGCACACGCCGGGCAATCTTTCGAAACGGGAGCCGCGGTCGGCGACGGTCTCTTCAACTTGTTCAACGCCTTCACCACCAGAAAAATACAGAAGGCGACGATAACAAAATTGATCACCAAGGTGACGAAGTTTCCGTAATTCCAGGTCACCGCGCCGGCTTTAGCTGCCTCGCCCGGAGTGTTAAACGTGCCGCCACCCGGCGCGCCCTTAAGGGTCAGGAACTTGTTCGAGAAATCGAGACCGCCTATTAGTAATCCGACCGGTGGCATCAGGATGTCTTTCACCAGCGAGTTAACAATTCCGCCGAACGCCGCGCCGATAATCACGCCGACAGCGAGATCGACCGCGTTTCCTTTGATCGCGAATTCTTTGAATTCTTTCAGCACAATGAAAAACCGTTATTCATTTGCGACTACGTTGACAAGTTTTTTCGGGACGACCACGATTTTGCGAACGGTTTTTCCGTTGACGAGTCGTTGAATCCTTGCATTCGCGAGAGCAATCGATTTCACTTCATCTTCGGTCGCCAGGATCGACACCTTCATTCGGTCGCGCACTTTTCCGTTCACTTGGATGACCATTTCAACTTCGTCTTCGGCCAGGAATCGTTCGTCGTAATCCGGCCATTTCTGCTCGGTCGTATCGCTGACATTATCTCCAAACTTTGAATTTAACTTTTGGCAAAGCTCGGAAGTGAGATGCGGCGCGAATGGGTTGAGCAAGACGAGAAATATTCGCATCGCCGACAGTGGGAGCGTTTCAGCATTGGTAAATGCGTTCACGAAAATCATCATTTGGGAAATCGCGGTGTTGAACGAGAGCGACTCGATGTCTTCAGTCACTTTTTTGATCGTCGCGTGGGTGATTTTTGTTTGCGCGCTGGTTGGATCGGCCTCTTTAAGCCTGGTGGATAATTTCCACTCGCCAGCGTGGTTCTCAGTCATGAGCAAACGCCAGACGCGCGCGAGAAAACGAGAAATGCCTTCGACGCCGCGCATGCTCCACGGTTTCATTTGCTCGAGCGGCCCCATAAACATCTCGTAGCAGCGAAACGCGTCGGCGCCGTACTGGTCGATCACGTCGTCGGGATTGACGATATTTCCGCGCGATTTCGACATTTTCTGGTTGTCTTCGCCGAGAACGATTCCCTGATTCACTAACCGCTGAAACGGCTCCGGCTTCGACAGATAACCAAGGTCAAACAGCACCTTGTGCCAGAAACGCGCGTAAAGCAGATGCAGCACGGCATGTTCGGTGCCGCCGACGTAAAGATCGACACCGCCCGGCTTGTCGCCGCCCATCCAATAACGCTCCGCTTCTTCGCCAACGAAACGTTTGTCGTTCTGCGGGTCGCAGAACCGCAGGTAGTACCAGCACGAGCCCGCCCACTGCGGCATCGTGTTTGTCTCGCGCAACGCATTGTCTGAATAGCGGACCCACTCTCTTGCCCTCGTCAACGGTGGCTCGCCCGTGCCGATCGGTTTGTAGTCATCCAGCGGCGGCGGAACCACTGGAAGCTCGTTTTGATCGATTGCGCGATGCTTTTCGTTCTCCCAAACAATCGGGAACGGCTCGCCCCAATAACGCTGACGCGAAAACAGCCAGTCGCGAAGTTTGTAATTGATCGCGCCCTTGCCGAGACCGAGTTCTTCTAACCACGCCGTGATTTTCCGGATCGCTTCCCGCGATGGCAGACCATCAATAACGGGCGAATTAATTGCGATTCCTTCGCCGACGAATCCAATCGGATCTTCGCCACCCAATGGACGTACCACTTCGCGAATGGGCAGATGGAATTTTCGCGCAAACACGAGGTCGCGTTCGTCATGGGCGGGCACGCCCATGATGGCGCCTGTTCCATAACCAAGCAGCACGTAATCGGCAACCCAGATTGGAATTCGCTCGCTATTTACTGGATTGACTGCGTACGCGCCGCTGAAAACGCCCGTTTTTTCCTTCGCCAGTTCCGTTCGTTCCAAGTCGCTCTTGCGCGCCGCCCGCTCGCGATACTCGCGCACAGCTGGCCATTGTTCTTCGGTTACGATTAAATCGACAAGTGAATGCTCGGGCGCAAGCACCATGTAAGTCGCGCCATAAAGCGTGTCCGGTCGGGTCGTGAAGACGCGAATTTTGTAGCCTCGATCGTCGATTCCGGCTACAGAGAAATCGACTTCCGCGCCTTCGCTGCGTCCAATCCAGTTACGCTGGAGCAATTTGATGCCTTCGGGCCAATCGAGTTGGTCGAGTTCATTCAGCAGTCGCTCCGCGTAGGCCGTGATGCGCAGCATCCATTGTCGCATCGGCCGCCGAACGACCGGGAAACCGCCAATCTCGCTTTTTCCATCGACGACTTCTTCGTTTGCCAAAACGGTACCCAGCTCTGCGCACCAGTTAACCGGGACATCAGCGACATAAGCGAGGCGAACGCGGTCAGGAGCCGGGCCACGATAAGTCGAAATCGGCTCGGCCTTATTCGCCTTGGCGTTGAACCAGGAATTGTAAATCTGAAGAAAAATCCACTGGGTCCACTTATAGTAGCGCGGGTCGGTCGTATTGATTTCCCGCTGCCAATCATAAGAAAAGCCAATGCGCTTCAGCTGCGCTTTAAATTTTGCAACATTCGCACGCGTCGTGGTCGCAGGGTGCTCTCCGGTTTTGATCGCGTATTGCTCCGCCGGCAGACCAAACGCGTCCCAACCCATCGGATGCAACACGTTGAAGCCGCGCATGCGTTTGTAACGCGCAACGATATCGGTCGCGGTATAGCCTTCGGGGTGTCCGACGTGTAAACCGGCTCCGCTTGGGTAGGGAAACATGTCGAGAATATAAAATTTTGGTTTTGAGGGGTCGAAATTTTTCTCGCCCGGATTGAGCGCATGAAAAAGCTGCCGCTCCTCCCAGATCGTCTGCCATTTTGGCTCGATCTGATCGAACGGATACGGCTTGCGGCGCTCGCTCATGAAAAACCCCTGACGTTAACCACGAATGGACAGGAATGAAGGCGAATTCACAAAACAACTCACTCGTTGACCAACAACTTTCCGCTATTCGTGTCCATTCGTGTTGATTAGTGGTTAATCCTCTGAATCCTGTCAAACGTGCAGCATTTGATTGTCGCCACCCGCAATGCGCATAAGACGCGCGAGATCCAGCAAATTCTAGGATCAGAGTTCGCCGTATGCGATCTCTGCGCATATCCCGAAATTTCCGAGATGACGGAAAGTGGAGGGTCTTTTGAAGAGAACGCGACGCTCAAGGCGATCGCGGTATCCAGAAAACGGCCGGGTCTGGTGATTGCAGATGATTCGGGACTAGAGATCGAGGCTCTCGGTGGCGCACCGGGAATTTATTCAGCGCGCTATGCGAGCACGAACTCAACGAACATAGAAAAGATCGACAAGTTAATGGAGGAGCTTGTGCGAGCTGGCGCAAAGAAGGATGCGCGTCGCGCTCGATTTCGCTGCGTGCTGGCACTCGCGCGTAACGGCCAGGTTCTCGGAGTATTTGAAGGAATTGTCGCGGGACGAATCGCTGACCGACCGCGCGGTCCGCACGGATTCGGGTACGACCCGATTTTTATCCCAGACGGATTTGAAAAGACATTTGCTGAGTTGCCAGCCGAAGTGAAAAACAACATCAGCCATCGAGCACGCGCGTGTCGCGCGCTTTCTGCCGAACTTCGTGCCGCTGCGACCGATTAGGGTTTCGGAGGTGGAGGCGGCGCGCCTGGGGGCTGAGCGCCCTGAGCACCCGCCGCTCTGATCTGGTAGCCGACCTTGTTGATTCCGGCAGAGCGCACTTTGTCGAGAACAGCAATCACATCACCATGCATGGCCATCAAGTCCGCGCTGATCGAGACTTTAATTTCCGGATTTGCCCGGTGCAGCTCATACAAGCGCGGCAGCACCTGATCATCTGTCACAATCTGGTTGTCAAAGGTAACCACGTTGCCTTCACGCACCTTGATGGAAACATAATCCTTAACTTGGCTTGGCGGAGGCGCAACCGCAGCCGGCAAATTGACCCGAATACCCTTCATGTGGGTCTGGCTCAGACTCACCATCATAAAACTGGCAAGCAGAAAGAACATGATGTCGATCAATGGAATGATCTCGATGCGGGCTCGTTTATGCGGAATAGGCGAAGATAATCTCATATTTTACATATTTGTTAGGCAAGATTCAGTACGACGCGCCGGTCATCGTGAAGGTAATAGGAATCTTAACCTTGGAAACTGTTCCAGGTTTAAATCGCCACTGCCGAAACGCGCTGGTGGCGGCGTTGTCTAATATCGGGCTTCCAATGCTTTGCGCCATGGAAGCGCTGGTTACGCTGCCGCTTCCCGGATCAACGTCAACGACGCAAACTCCACTGCCAGTAACGTGACGTGAACGCGCCTCATACGGGTACTGAGGACGCGGCGCATAGGTCGCAAGGGCTTTTGCTGAAGAGATCGACATCGCACCGGGGCGACCTGCAGCTTGCGGCGCCTTAATTGGCGCGAACTTTTGCGCCGTCGGTCGCTTGGGTGGGGGTGTCGTTTCTTCGACATACTCCGGCTTAATCTCGGGCGGTGGTGGAGGCTCGGGCAACGGAATATCTTCCGGCGGAGGAGTCGGCTCCTCAGTTGCCTGCAATGTCGCCTCGATGACGGCCGTCGGTATGTCAGGAGGAATCTCCGCCGGCGCCTCATGCTTTTGGGCAAGTGCAACCGCGGTGAGATGAATCGCCACTGCGCCACCGAAAGCTGCCCACCACTGCCATCGCGGAGGCGGTCGGTAGAGTAACGGTTTTGGCGTTGTGGCCATAGCAAAAAAATCACGTACCGGGCCCGGGAACTCCTCTCAGCGCCTCGCTCTTAATCTCAAACGAGATTTTGTAGAATCCCGCCGAACGCAGCATATCAAGCAAATGAACAACGTTTCCGTGAACCGTGTCGCGATCGCCACGGACGAACACTTTCGCTTCGGGATCTGATTGATGTACCTTTAACAAGCGCGCCTGCAGATCGGTGTCGGTGACCTCGTCTTTGTCGAAGAAGTAATGACCGTCTTTATCGACGGAGACACTGATGTAATCGCGCTTCGACTGCGTCTCACCCGAGCTGCCTGTGGGCAGGTTCACCTTAATGCCCTTCATATGCACCTGGCTCAAGCTCACCATCATGAAGCTGGCTAGAAGAAAGAACATGATGTCGATCAACGGAATGATCTCGATACGCGCTCTTTTGTGCGGAATCGGCGAGGTTACGTGCATTGGATACCTTTAGATCGACGCGCCTTTCCCAGAGGCTGGGGCTGCTCCAGCGATCTCCATCTCGCGCTCCGCGCTTTGTGCTCCTAACATAACTTCCAAGTTCGTGGCTGCCGTCTGCAGCTCGAACTCTAAGTTAGACACTCTGGAATTGAAAAAGTTAAAGGGTATGAGCGAGAAGATGGCGATACCGAGACCGCACGCCGTGGCAATGAGCGCCTCGGCGATACCGCCGGTAACCGCTTGCACCGCCAGCTCTTCGTTACCGAGAAAGCTGAACGATCGAATTAGACCGGTGATCGTGCCCAATAGACCCAGCAAGGGTGCCAGCGTTACGAGCGTGTCCATCACCACGAGAAACCGGCCGGCGCGTTTGATTTCGATGCCGGCAGCGACTTGCAATGCACCTTGCAGCGAGGCGTGCTGGTGATTGAGGCCGTTCCACATCATGCGCAAAACCGGATCACGCGATCCGCGGGAAAGCCTGGAGGCCTCGGCGATATCGCCGTGTTCAATCGCAGTGAATACTTTCTCGATCCGTTTCGGATCCCTTCGAAACCAGCGGCCAGTCCACCAAAAGATTCGCTCGATCACAACCGTGAGTCCAATGATCGATACGATGAGAATCGGCCACATGATCGGGCCACCCTTGCGAAAATTGTCGATTAACCAATTAGTGCCGACCAGGCCGCCGCTGGGTTTCTGTTCGGCAGCCGGCGCGGGACTTCCAGCGGCGGCTGGCGCAGGGCTTAATGTGGCGGTGATCGTCGCGCCTGGCGCGACGGGTCCCCCTGGAGGCACGCTTTGCGCTGGCAGCTGCGCCGGTGCGGCGGGGTTCACTGCTCCCGGAGCGCCCGGACTCATAGCTGCTGGAGCGCCAGGGCTCGCAGCTGCAGGCGCTCCCGGGCTTGCAACCGGGGGAGCTCCTGGCGGAGATGTTCGTGGCGGCGCCGGAGATTGCGCGAATGAATTTAGTGCAAACGCGAGTGAGATGAGGCAGGTAGTAAGTAGTGTTTTCATAGTTTAAGCAGGGATTGCGTGATCGGCTTGGTGGCGTACAAGTTTCCCGTTATCGCAAACGACTTAATTGCGAGTCGAGTAAAACTTTTCACTTTTTTCAGGCGACCCCCGTTGTCAAGGGTCGCATCTTTAATTCGCAATATCTCTACTGCTGGGATGTAAGGCAAGTCTATCAAATTCGCTCTACCGAAATTTCATTAGCTTTCGTTTTCTCAACCGGCGAGGTATTCGGCGCGTTCGCAACGCTGTTCCGCAAGGGCAGCCAATTGTCGATTACTGCTTCCAATTCGTCGCCTGCGTGAATCGGGCCGACACCAGGCGGCGTTCCGGTCAGAATCACGTCGCCTGGCGCCAATGTCATCGACTGATTGGCGAACGAAACGATTTGCGCGACTGAATAGATCATCTCGCTCGTGCGTGCCTGCTGTCGTAATTGTCCGTTTTGCCGAAGTTCAATCGAGAGATCGCTGACATTGACATTGGCATACACAAACGGCCCGAATGGCGTGTAGGTATCGAACGATTTACACCGGCCAAATTGTTTTTCGGTCTTCTGCAAATCGCGATCGCTGATGTCGAGTGCGAGACTGTAGCCGAAAACGAACTCCGGCGCCTGCTGCGGGTTCACGTTTTTTGCCGGCTTACCGATGACAATTGCCAGCTCGATCTCGAAATCGGTTTGGTGCGCCGGGTAGGCTATCTCGATCCTGCCATTGTGCGGGAGAAGCGAGCTTGGCGCTTTGAACCAGATCAACGGGGTGCCCAATGGCGTTCGCGCCATCTCGCGAATGTGATCGGCGTAATTGAGACCGACCGCGATTAATTTTGATGGCGACACCGGAAGATCGACATCTACATGTGCGAGCTTGGAAATTTCGCCCGTCGGTTCGACATCGATCCAAAACGGCAGTGCCAGCGCATGCACTTCGTCGCCCACGACTTCGCCATAGAAAAACTTATCGCCTGATCGAAATCCGCCAAAGGTACGCATGCGAGAAATTGTAGGGCAACCGCTCCATTTGCCGAATGAAAAACCCGGCAGGCGGAACACCTGCCCGGCAACAGCAGGCGGTTTATTTGGCTACTATGCCCACGAAATCGCGCACGTTTTTTTGCTCGGAGATCGAAAACGCGCCACCACTTTCATGCGCGAACCAAAATGCACTCGATGAGCCGCCGTCAAGATTGATCGCGCGCTGAATTTTCAAATCTTCGGCCAATTGCGTTGTGGCGAGAATATTCGCCAGCTCCGCCAACGAAACTTCCGAGCAAACTCCGAGTACGGCATGGCTTTCAGTCCCAATCGCCGCAAAAGTCCGCCGCGCCGGGCGCGAATCATCCAACCCGCGCACCCGCTGGCCACCATCGACAAGGAATGGCCCGCACTGAATCGCGGCGGTCGTTTTCTGTTTTCGCGAAAATTCACCGATGCGAACGATCTGCACTCCGTGCGGCGACGCGAGCAACACACCGGTAATCAATCGGGCGCGAACAAGGGGCGCGAGCGTTTTGCCATTGATAATGCGTAGGCCGATCGGACCGAAGCTCGGATCGAAATAGCCGCCGTTTACACCAGTCAAACACTTTTCTTGCGTCATCGCGCGCGCGAGATCGCTGCGCGGCGACACGGGCTGATCGATCACCCGCAATGTGCAGGACTTCATGGAAAACAATGCGAGATCAATCGTCGCACTCTCATTCGATTGAGAGTCTTCCAAGACAAGATGCCGATGTACGACACTGGTACGTCCCGGCTCCGAATCCGTCGAAAGAATTGTCCACTCCGCATGCGCAGTGGCCGCGACAGCGAGAAAAAGGAGCGCGGCCTTACGCTTTACCACCGTATTTCTGCAGTAGCGCCTGAAAACGCGGATCGCTTCGCAACGGATCCCAAATCGGATTTACTTTCAGGCCTTGCACCGTTACGGCACTGGGCCGGCTTAACAACCGGTCCAGGATTTCAATCGCGCGATCGTTGTCGCCAAGAGTGGCGTAAACTTCTGCCACGCCAGCCGTAATTTCCGGGCCGCCAAAGGCGTCTTTGCTTTCCGGAAGCAATTCAGTGGCGCGCCGCGCTTCAGCTGATGCGGCATCTTTTTCTGCGAGACAGGCGAGAACCTTCGCGAGCAGAATACACATGTCCGGTGAATCGGGACTTTCTTTCAGCTGCGCTTCAAGGAGGTCTTTTGCTTTCAGGAAGGCGGCTCGCGCGCCGGCTTCGTCCTGAAGCGCCCTTCGCGCAAAGCCGATGAGAAAATATTTCCCACTCAAGTGCTGCGGGAAGGCGGTGTGGAAAAGATCGTCCGGCAGGCTTTCCGCTTCGCGCAATCCTTCCTGGTATTTCCGCTCCAAAAGAAAAACGTCCGCGCGCGAGCTGGCGATTCTAAGTTTGTTCTCGTCGTTCATCGGCATCGATTTCGCGGCCTGAAATGCTTCCTCCGAAACGCTCAGATCGCCTTTTTCGGCGATCGCCAGCTTGGACTTGATCTCCCAAAGTCCGATGCCGTCTGGATCTACTTTAAGTCCGCGGTCGATCGTTTTGTTAGCCGCATCGAAGTTCCGCAGCATCTGGTAATTGAGAGCGAGATTTTGCAGCGGCCAGCTCTCTTTCGGATTCAAACTGGCGGCCTTTTCAAAGTTCGCGGTCGATTCCGCCCATTTACCCTGGCGTCGCTGGATCGCGCCGAGAGCCAGATAAACTTCGGATTCGTTAGGCAATCCGCGCTGAGCGATCTCGAATTCTTTCTGCGCCGCGTCGTAATTGTTGTCGCCGTAATAATAAGAGAACCCCATGGCTAAGTGCGCCTCTGGCAGGTCAGGCTGTAATTGCAGGGCCTGCTCGGCGAGAGCGCGCGCTTTTTGGCGCCGTTCCCGAGTGGGATCGACAGTGTGAGAGAACCAACTTTCCAACTGCGAGTAGCGCGCAAGAGCGAGCGCAAATTTCGGGTCCAGCTCGATGGCGCGGGCATAAAGCTGCTCGCTTTGTTTGAGTTTCCCGAGATCTTCAACGGCACACTGGAGATCATGTGCCTGGACAAAGGCCAAATAGGCTTCGCCATTCTCTGTAGGTTTGCGTTCCATGAGCGCTTTTTCCGTGTCGGACAGTTTCGCTTGGAGCGCGTTTGCGATTTCGTGCGCGAGATCGCTTTGGATAGCAAAGACATCGGTCAGATCGCGGTCGTAATCGTTCGCCCAAGTGTGCTTGTCGCTGGTTGCGTCGATCAACTGCACGTTGACCCGCACCTTGTTTCCGGAACGCCGAACGCTGCCTTCGAGAATATTTGAAACGCCAAGCGCCTTTCCAATTTCGCGAACATTCTTTGCCGCGCCCTTGTATTGCATCACCGAAGTGCGGGAGATCACCTTCAGATCGCCGATCTTCGACAGATTCGTGAGCACGTCGTCCTGAATGCCATCGGCGAAATAGGCGTTCTCCTTTTCGTCGCTCAGGTTTTCAAAAGGAAGCACGGCGATCGACTTGTCGATCTTGCGCGCGGAAGAAATACGGGGGAGAAGGAAAAACCCCGCGATTGCGGAGACGATCACGCCGGTCACAACAAGCATAATTACGTTGCGACGGCGGTGTGTTCTAGGCGCAGCCACGCTGGGTGTGGCTCGAATGCCTTGCGGTGTGACATCAAACGCCCAGGCGAGGATCAAGGCGATTGGAAAACCGACCAGTAGCAGCACAATCACCAAACGCAGCGCCCAGTTCGGCAATTCCCATGCCGGAAACGCCGCTGATGCCAGTTGTATAATGCCGCCGGCAGCGATGATGTAGGCTGCCGCCACGCGATATACCTTTCGCCGTTTCACTTCCTCGAAGAAGCCGTTCATAGCAATAGATTTGGATTCGCCAGGACTGTAGGTCAACGGGGAAGTTTAGACATGAAAATGAAGGAGCTGTTCACTTCACGCAGCTCCTCGTTCGCTTCGCGAATTCTCGTGTCACTAGCCGCGGGCGGCCTGCCTTCGAGGATGAAAAATAGAAGCCGACACTAAGTTTCCGCTCCGTACCTGTCGATCAAAGCTTGAAAGCGCGGATCGCCGCGCAGCGGATCCCAAATCGGATCAAGTCTCAGGAAAGGAACTGTCACCCCGTTTGGCGTGCTCAGCGAACGGTCAAGAAGTTGAAGGGCCTGATCGGTTTCGCCTGTCCAAGCGTAGATTTGTGCGAGTGCAACGGTTGTCTTTGGTCCATCGAAGGCATCCTGAGATTCGGGCAAAAGCTCGACGGCGCGTTTGCCTTGGGCTATAGCCGCGTCTCTCTCACCGAGCCCAGCTAGAATCAAACCGAGGGTTACGTGACGTGACGCGTCATCCGGGCTTTCCCGCAAGGCCTTTTCTGCAATGGGTCGCGCGCGTTCAAAGGCGGAGAGCGCCTTTTGCTTGTCATTCAAAAAAGCATAAATCGCGCCCTCAAAAAGTTCTCTTGGCTTATCGTAGTGAGAGACACCTTGAGCCGACTGCTTTAGAAGCGCGAGAGCGTCCGGGAATTTTCGTTGCAACAGCAACAGCTCCACACGTGCGAACGCGACAACACCGTCTGGATCGACGCCTGGCGGCACTTGCGTCAACTCCTTCTCCATTACGCTGAGATCTCCCTTCCAATCAACCGCAAGCTTGGCCTTCTCCGCACGCGGACTAAACGACTTGGGCGCGGCTTCGATCGCACGGTCGAAAATCTTATCCGCGGCTTCAAAATTTCTGTTGGCGTAATAATTGTCGGCAAGATTTTCCAGAACCCAGGCGTCCTTCGGACTAAGCGACGCCGCTTTCTCCAAATTAGCTGTGGACTCTGCCCATTTGCCTTGGCGGCGTTCGATCGCGCCAATGGCCAAGTAAACTTCCGCGGAGTTTGGCAAACTCTGCCTCGCAATGGCGAATTCGTCGAGCGCTGCCTGATAATTGCGCTCACAGTAGTAGTGATAAAATCCGAGCGCGAGATGCGCTTCGGGCAAATCCGGCTGCAATCGAATCGCTGTCTCTGCCGCGGCGCGCGCTTTTCCCTTGCGCGCGGGAGTTGGATCAAAGTCGTGATAAATCCAATCTTCAATCCACGCCAATCCGGCAAACGCACCCGCAAAGTTTGGGTCGAGTTTCGTAGCCTTTTCAAAAAGCTGCTCCGCCTTTTCGGTATTACTGCGGAATCTGTCAGGCCGGTGACACATCTCGTTCCCCTGCATAAAGGCTAGATAGGCTTCGCTGTTTTCTGTGGGCCTACGCTCGATCTGCGCCTTTTCCGTGGGTGATAGCTTCGCTTGCAATTCATTCGCGATTTTCTGTGCCAGATCAGTTTGGATGGCGAAAACGTCGGTCAAATCCCGGTCGTAATCTTCCGCCCAGAGGTGCTCATCCGTGTCAGCGTTAATCAATTGCACATTCACGCGCACCCGATTGCCGACGCGGCGAACGCTCCCTTCCAGAATCGTAGCGACACCCAGAGCCTTTCCGATTTCACGAACGTTCGACGTTTTCCCCCGATATGGCATAACCGACGTGCGGGAGATCACCTTTAGATCGCCTATCTTCGACAAATTGGTAAGGACGTCATCCTGAATGCCGTCTGCAAAATAAGCGTTCTCTTTTTCGTCGCTGAGACTTTCAAATGGCAGCACCGCAATCGACTTTTCGATCTTGTGCGCCGAGACCCGCGGCAATAGAAAGAACCCGGCGGCAGCGGAAATGATCACCCCACTCGCGACAAGCATGATTACGTTACGGCGACGATGCGATCGCGGTCCCGCAACCGTCGGAGTTGCCCGAACGCCTTGCGCGGTAATGTCATACGCCCAGGCAAGAATGAGCGCGATTGGAAACCCGAGCAACAACAGTACAATTACCAAGCGCAATGCCCAATTTGGCAATTCCCACGCGGGAAATGCGGCGGAGGCGAGCTGTATAATGCCGCCAGCCGCGATGACATAAGCTACCGCGACCCGATAAACCTTTCGCCGTTTCACCTCCTCCAAGAAACCGCTCATAAGAAGAGATTGGGTTTGCATGGGACGATACTGCAAAGGCGTAGATTAGACAAAAAAATGCCTGCCGCGTTCACTTCACTCCCGTGGCGAACACGGTTTGAAAGTGCGGGCTCTGCTTTTCCCGGGAGACAACGCTGACCTCGATATGTCGGAAACCGCCTTTTTCCAGGAGGTGATGCAACCTTCACTTCGCTAAAGCCAAGCCAGTGGTCGGCATAGAGTTCGCGGGCTCGTTCGCGCACGATGTCTTCACGTCATGCTTTTTGCCAGCTTCGACCCCAACTCTACGATCTTTGGCCAGTGGTCGATGGCAGTGACCTTGCGCGCACGTTTGGTGAGCAGTTTCGACGTTCCCCGGATTCGCCATTTTACGCTCGCTGTAAGAAGGGGTTGGGGAGTCCTGGCTTCTTTAGTACCGCAGCAGGCTCTCGATCTGAACTCGCAAGAGGTCTGGGCAACCGCTACGGTGGAACAGTGCGTGGCGACGACGCGAACCGAGCGGTGGAAATTCACCTGTCGCGAACTGGAAAGCAATCACCCCCAAAGCGTAATCATCTTCCATTGTTCCCGGGCGCCGAGAGAATTTTCCGTGGTAGATCGGCGGGACATAATTCCGCGAACCCCACGGCAGCACATCGGTTTCGTCAATCCGGCAGGCGCCCTCGAAATCGATCAACCTGATTGCGCCACGATGCAGAAAAATGTGCGCAGGCTTGCAGTCACGCCAAACCCAGCCGGCCGCATGCAACTTTGAAAGCAGCGGGCCGAGTTCATCGAGGATTCTCCGAGCCGCTCGACAGGACGGTCTTTGCGGCTGCTGACGTAGACGGGGTAGCAATGCTCGGCCTGGTACCTTTTCGAGTACCAGGAATTGATCGCCTCCGTCTTTGAATTTTCGAAACGCTTCCGGCACGGGAATACCCGCGATCCGCAACCGCCGCAATGTTCGGCTCTCTCGCTTCACGCGTGCAAAGCCGTCATCGCCGTTCCAATCGGTATCGCCGTGCTGCCGCCCCTGCTTGATCACGACTAATCGAACCGGATAAGCGGCGAGATCGAGCGCCTCAAAGACACCTCCCTTTCCACGCTGCGCGAGGGCTTTACCGACGAGGTAATCAAGTCCGATAGGACCAGTTACTTTCCGCCGAACAGGACGGGTCTTTCCACGAAATGGATCTTCCAGCCATTTCGGCACTGCGGATCGAGGCGCACGCCTGTCTCGATGCCGCTTGCCCTTTGTATCCAGGACGTAAGCGGGGTCTCCATTACGACCTCCGGCGTAGGCGCCATAACGATAGTAGACCAGACTGTTTCGCCGATAACGAGCGTCAAAAGGAATCTTCGGCGCGGCAAAGCCCCGGGTGACGGCGTGCAGATCGCGCGCGAGCGCGATAGCATCGGCGTCAGAGCGAGCATAAGCGGTGATGAACTTTCCGACTTGTGAGAAACCCGAATTACCGGAATTCAAATGTCCAAGCAGCGCGAGATCCACGGGCACTTTGAATAACGCGTCGTGCTGGCGAAGCACCGGAAGAGCACGGCCAAAGATTTCGTTCGCAGTGAGCAAGGTAGCGGATAGGTGAATCTTCCAGCCCTGGCTGGGATCACCTTGCCGCGCAGCGCGCGAATACCGCCAGACTCTGTCTCGCAGAGTCAGACTCTTCGTCTGCTCACGCCAGCGACGCTCTAGTTTCAGGGCGATGTGCAAAACTCTGCCGTAAGCGATGCGTACGACCGTCGCTAAATATACCTAGAAAAATTCAACATGTAGAATTTGGTGTTATTTGAACACTTGTCGTCATCTGGATCATGTTTGAAGCCTAGCTCAGCTAATTCGGCCTTACTTAGCCTTTTCACGTGTTTGCTTAATTCCGTTTTGACCCAGTCTACCTCCCCCGTATCAGGGGGTTGTTCGTTCGCCTTCTGATGCCCATATTTGACGAGCTCATGAAGAGCACGCGCGTAATAGACATCTTTGCTCAGCACGTGAACCAGCTCCCCAAACGAAAATGGGTGCTTAGGAAAATTAATCGTTGGTCTTGTCATGCTTGAATCTCAAAGGAAAGTATGAACGCATTCAAGCTTTTTCAGTTTGCATCAAGAGATCCTAGACTCGTAGGTGCGAGCAATTGGCGAAAACGCGATTCGCGTCGGATGCCGTCCATTCTTGGATCGACTGCGACCCATTCGACGTCGATTGAGTGTTGTTTGATCGCCTTTTCGAGCCACCGCAATGCTTCTGGGCGATCATCAAGGGCGACGGAAATAGCCGCCATATCATAAGGCGAGAAAGTTTCACCTCTGTCTCGAACCTCATCAACAGCTTTCCGCGCTCCGTCGCGTTGCCCGGCAAGCGCCTGGACATACACCAATTCAAGTCGCTCCTGATCGCCTCCGCCGGAGAGCTCGACGTATTTTTTCGCTGCTTCGATTGCCTCTGGATATCGCTGCTGGAAGGCATATGCCTGGGCAAGAACTGAATAGGCCGGGGCAAAGTTTGCTTCGAGATCGAGCGCCTTTTGGCATTGCACAACCGCATCCCGAAATCGTCGACCCACAAGCAGGATTCTCGCTCGCGCGGCGCGAATGATCGGCGACAGCGGATCGTGTTTCTGGGCAGCGATGATCTCTTGGAGCGCTTCGTCGATTCGCCCCAACTGCGCCAGTTGCAGCGCGTACCAATGGTAGGCGGTCGCGTTGTTGGGATTCAGCTCGATCGCTCGTTTGTAGTCTGCTTCCGCTGCGTTCCAGTTCCACTCGAAATCGCCAAACAAGATCGCCCGGGAAATGTAGCCTTCGGGGAGTCGATCATTGATCTTCAAGGCGGCAGAAACTTCAGGCCACGCTTTTTCGGCGGCGGCTTCGACCGAAATGACGCCGTATTCGCCAAGCAAGATGTTGGCATCAGCGATTCCCGCATGCCCCAGAGCAAATTTTGGATCGCGCGCGATCGCCTGTTGAAAAAGAGCCAGCCCTGTCTGGATCGACTCTGCCGTCCGCTTATTAAGCAAGTAACGGCCACGCAGATAGAGATCGTAAGCTTCGGGGTCATCAGTCGGAGGCTTCGCGAAATGCTCCGTTTCGACAACGCCCAGCTTCACCTGAAGCGCCACGGCAACTTTTTGGGCCACCTCGCTTTGTAATCTGAGAAAATCCTTCTCGCTTGAATTGTAAGCGTCCGACCAGACCTGATATCCGTTGTTGACGTTCACGAGGCGAACATCGATCCGGTGTTCGTTAGGCCCGCCGCTGACGCTGCCCTCGATCACGTTACTCACGCGAAGCCGCCGACCCACTTCGCGCACGTCCCGGTTTTTCAAGACAAAAGCTGAAGTGCGACCGACCACGAAGAGTCCCGGCACCTTGCCGAGTGAGTTCGTGATCTGTTCGGTTATTCCGTCGTTGAAATATTCCTGGTCCTTCGCCGGGCTGAGATCGACAAACGGCAGAACGGCGATCGAGCGTTTCGGAGCAATCTCGCGATCAAAGACGTAATAGCCGACGGCCAAACAAGCCGCCAGTCCCAAGGCACCGAAGAAAATTGCTTTTCCGCCGAAAACTAAGCGCGGTGTTTTCGTCGATTTGGAGATGCACTTTACCTTCTGCGGAATTGCAGCATTCCCAAACGACTCCGAATAAAAATTGAAGAGAGAAACTTTGCGCCCGTGCTTAACCTCGCATTCGCCCAAGTAGTGCAGATAGCGGTGCCAGCGTGGATAAGGAGTGAGATCATCGGCCACCCGTTTTGACACGAGAATGTGCCCGGCGTCGCCGCAGTCCATCACTCGCTGCGCCATGTCGATCCCGGCACCGGCGAGATTGGTGCGGTCGTTCACATCGCGAATCGTATTGATTGGTCCGCTGTGAATTCCCATGCGCAATCGAATCTCCGGATGCTCTTTCAAGCTGGCGGCGAGTTGCATCGCGCACTCGATGGGTGCTTCCGCGTCGCTGAGGAAGATCAACGCCATGCCGTCTCCGGTGGGTAATTTGATCAACTTGTCTTCTGCGGCTGCCTGGCGAAAACGCGGAGTGGCCTTCACGGTTCGCACTAGTTCGGCTATCAAGCGGCTTTGCTCGTCGATCAGGAGAGTCGAGTAGGCGACCACATCGATCGTCAGAACGTGCGCGATCTCCAACTTCAGATCTGGTTCCAGATCGGGGGTCATAATTTCCAGCCAGCCGCCGCCAGCGCGGTGCCCCTTATTTCAATCCTTTCGCGGCTAAAAACTCAAGCGGCATTTGCGCCGTTTGCCATCCGGGGAGCAACCGACCGGCTACCTAACCCTCTTGCCGACCTCCGCCAGCTGATTATTTAATGCCTGTCGCAAACACCGTTTGAAAATGCGGGCTCTGCGTTTCCCGAGAGACGACGCTGACCTCGATCTCTCGGAAACCGCTCTTTTCCAAGAGCTGATGCAAATTCACTTCGCTAAAGCCAAGCCAGTGATCTGCATAAAGTTCCCGGGCCTTTTCGAACCGGTGACTCAACAGATCGAGAATGACCAGGCGACCGCCGCGCTTCAAGATCCGGTGAGTCGCATCGATAGCGCGCTCGGGGTGAATGGCGTGATGCAACGCCTGACTCAAAATCGCAAGATCAATACTGTTTTTCGCAATCGGTGGGTCTTCAATATCGCCAAGCCGATACTCGAGATTTTTAAATCCATGTTTCTTCGCCAACTCTGAGCCGAACTCGACCATCTTTGGCGAATTATCGATGGCGATGACTTTGCGCGCTTTTTTTGCCAGTAACTGCGAAAGTGTCCCCTCGCCTGCGCCAAGGTCGGCCACAGTCAGCGGCGGGAGCAACGTGATTAGCGTGTGTGCCAGCGCTTTCCATGACCGGCCCGGCACATAGCTTCGGCCAAACTTGCCAGCGAGCTCGTCGAAGTATTTTCGCGCTTTGTCCTGACGTTTATGCAGAACGAGGTTGAGACCCGTGCGATCGCGCGACGTCTCCGGCAGTTCCCGCGCGAGCGTCCGAGTGAATTCCGCGACCCGCGTCCGGCGTGTGTCTTGTTCGTGGTGGTTTGCGCCGTAGTAAACATTTTTTCCAACTCGTCGATCGGTTACGATGCCAGCCCGCTTCAGTTGCGCGAGATGACTTGAGATGCGCGATTGACCCATGCCCAGAATTTGCTGAAGCTCCGCCACCGAAAGCTCTTCCTCTTCGAGAAGCAGGAGCAGGCGCAAACGGGTCGGGTCCGCCAGCAATCGGAGCAAATTTATGGTTGACGCCATCGTATCCGCCAACGATATATCGACGTATCATGATCGGTCAATATGTCTATCGACATCGTGATTTGTTAAAAAGGTTAAATCGTTACAGCGATGGCGCGGAAGGGCGCTTCGCATCGCGCGGTTTACCTATTTAACAATGTAACCGTTTTAACATTTCTAACGAACCCAAGCCATGTCACATCGTTACATTTTTTCCTCTGAATCGGTCACCGAAGGTCATCCCGATAAAGTTTGCGATACGATCAGCGATTACATTCTCGATGCCTGTCTCGAGCAGGATCCGCTGAGTCGCGTCGCTTGCGAAACCCTCGCGAAGGGCAACCTGGTCGTGCTTGCAGGCGAAATCACGAGCAACGCGAAATTTGATTTCGAAGAGCGAGTCCGGGATGCGGTTCGCAGTATTGGATACGTCAACGGGGATTGCATTTTTCATGCCGACACCTGCCGGGTGATCTGCGAAATGAGCGAGCAGTCGCGCGACATCAAGCAAGGTGTCGATCAAGCCCCGGCGGAAGGCAAAGCAAGCGCAGAGCAAGGCGCCGGCGATCAAGGTTTGATGTTCGGCTTTGCCTGTAATGAAACGCCCGAGCTGATGCCGGCGCCCATTTCGTTCGCGCACAAACTCGGGCGTGAGCTTACGCGATTGCGCAAGTCAGGCGAAATTCCATGGCTGCGGCCCGACGCCAAGACACAAGTGTCGATCGAATATGATGGCTATAAACCTGTTCGAGCCACGACCGTGGTCGTTTCTTCACAGCATGCCGCTGACGTGAAACAAAAAGAAGTACGCGAAACCCTGACCGAGCTTCTCATCAAGAAAGTGATGCCGCTGGAATGGCTGGATGAGAAGACGACATTCTTAATTAATCCGACGGGCCGGTTCGTGATCGGGGGCCCGGAGGGCGATGCAGGTATAACGGGTCGCAAAATCATCTGCGACACCTATGGCGGAATGGGCCGACACGGCGGGGGGGCGTTTTCCGGAAAGGATCCGAGCAAGGTGGACCGCAGCGCAGCGTACATGGGGCGCTGGATCGCCAAGAATGTTGTCGCCTCCGGCTTGGCAGACCGATGTGAAGTCCAATTCGCTTATGCCATTGGTCACCCCGAGCCTGTTAGCGTCAGCGTCGATACTTTCTGTAGCGGCAAGGTGGATGAGGAAAAGTTGGAGCGTGCAATCTGGGAAGTTTTCAATTTCAAACCCGCCGAGATCATCAAACAGCTCAATCTCCTCCGGTCGATTTATCGCAAAACAACCAACTACGGACACTTTGGTCGAGTTGATGATCTGAATGCGCTCACTTGGGAACGCACCGATAAAGCGAAAGACCTGAAGGAAGCCGCAAAATAGGATTCCAGAGTTTTGGGTGGCAGAAAAATGAAAACATCGACACTTGAACGAGAGAAAACGGATTACAAAATAAGAGACATCAGTCTGGCGGACTGGGGCAGCAGAGAAATTTCCATCGCGGAAAAGGAAATGCCCGGTCTAGTCGCTCTGCGCGAAAAGTACGCGGAGAGTAAACCGCTCGCTGGAGTGCGCATCACTGGTTCGTTGCACATGACGATCCAGACTGCCGTGCTGATCCAGACCCTTGTCGATCTTGGCGCGAGCGTGCGTTGGGCCAGCTGCAACATTTTTTCAACGCAAGATCACGCTGCGGCGGCCATCGCCAAGTCAGGCGTGTCCATTTTCGCGTGGAAAGGCGAATCGCTTGAAGACTATTGGTGGTGCACTTATCAAGCGCTCTCGCATCCGAACGGAAACGGCCCGCAGCTGGTAGTCGATGATGGCGGCGACGCCACTCTTCTCATCCACAAAGGCTACGAACTCGAAGAAGGCAGCGATTGGGCGAAAAGTAAATCCGCGAACAAAGAAGAACAGGTTATCAAAGATTTGCTGCTTCAAATCCAGGGTGAGAATCCGTACCGCTGGCACGAGATCGTGAAGGAATGGCGGGGCGTTTCCGAGGAGACCACCACCGGCGTGCATCGCCTTTACAAGATGCATCAAGAGAGTCGGCTCCTTGTTCCTGCTATCAATGTCAACGATTCCGTCACGAAATCGAAGTTCGACAATCTCTACGGCTGCCGCCATTCGCTTGTCGACGGATTGAACCGCGCGCTCGATGTCATGATCGGCGGTAAAGTCGCGGTCGTGTGCGGCTATGGCGATGTCGGCAAAGGTTGCGCGCAATCACTGCGCGGCCAAGGGGCGCGCGTCGTCATTACCGAGATCGATCCGATCAATGCGTTGCAGGCTGCAATGGAAGGCTACGAAGTCACCACCATCGAAGACACGCTCGGCCGCGGCGACATTTACATCGCCGCTACCGGCAATCTCGACATCATTACGCTCGATCACATGCAGCGAATGAAAGATCAGGCCATCGTCGCGAATATCGGCCACTTCGATAACGAGATTCAGGTCGATGCACTGAACGCCGCGCCCGGCGTCAAGCACATGAACATCAAGCCGCAGGTAGATAAATACACCTTCCCAGATGGCCACGAGATTTTTCTGCTCGCTGAAGGTCGCCTCGTGAACCTCGGCTGCGCCACCGGTCACCCAAGCTTCGTCATGTCGAATTCGTTTTCTAATCAAGTCCTGGCGCAGCTCGATCTCTGGAAAAACCGAGATAATTACAAAGTCGGCGTTTACGTCTTGTCGAAGAAACTCGATGAAGAAGTCGCTCGCCTGCACTTGGAAAAGATCGGCGTCAAACTGACGAAGCTGACGCAACAGCAAGCTGATTACCTCAGCGTGCCGATCGACGGCCCGTTTAAATCAGAGCATTATCGTTATTGATGGTCCGGACATCGCAGCGCGATGTCTCTACCTCTGCCGGGGTTGCGGCGGCGTGATAAAGAACAGCGGCGTCAGTGCATAAAGTACGAACGCGAAGTGCACGTTAAAGAAAGTCGCTGCCACGCCGAGCAAATAGGAGATTACGCCGACGAAAAGATTTGCGCATGAGATGCGGCACAATCGCGCAGGCCATCTCGGGTTTGATCAAGTTTCGCATTATATAGGATTGCAGCGGATGAAGAGGAGGGTGTTCAACGCCATGACCACTCCGAACAAACTTACGGCCAGCGCATTCGTCGGATACTCGGCCATCAACGCGGTCGGGAACGGGATGAGCGCCTGACCCATCAGAAAGATTGAGTTGACCCCGATCATTCCGTAGGTGGCATCCCGGGCGAAGGCGAGCAGGTGGTGATGATTCAACGAGAACTTGTAGACAATGGTAAAACTGATCAGCGAGCTCAGGAACTTCGGCAGCTGCTCGCGCAATTGTTCACTCGCGCTGCCGCGATCGGGTAGAACCGGGACTGAGTTCGAGCACGAGCAGCGTCACAATAATCGCAAAAACTGCATCGCTGAACGCCTCAATCCGATTGAGCCGCAACTCGCCCTGCGCAACGCGCTTCAAGAGACGCATGCCTTTTCGACTGTGCTTAGGCAGTCCGGTTGACGGCCTTGGACTCGTGGCGCTGACTCAGTTTTCCGTGAATAAGCAGTTCGGCAGCGGATTCCGTGCCCGGCCCATTGACGCCTATTCCTTCAAGCGCGAGACATGACCCGCAGCGAGACGCCACTGGTCGCCTTGTTTCACGAACGTATCCGTAAACTGAACGACGATGTCGATCGGTTTCCCCTCAGCGGTTCCTTTCACTTTTGTCTTACCCGTCACAATCCCAGTGTGACCGCCGTAAAGCCTCACCTTCATATCGTAGTTTTCGAAAATCTCGTAATGGACCCTGCCGCTCTTCGCGTCTTGGATATCGTCTGCTGCCGTGCTGATTTTACCCTTTGAGTTTGTTAGCGTGTAATCATCGGTTAGAAAGTTTGCGATCTTGTCTGCGTCACCGCGCAAATAGGCAACGCATCCGTCATGCTCGGCTTGGAGCACCGCGGCGCTCTCATCGGTCGACGTCTGGGCGAGAACCGCTGCGACACAGACGTAAGAGAAGGTGAAGAGGAATTTCATCGATCGGGCATAGCCTGCCGCGCAATCTTGTCCGCAAGATATGCTGAGAAATAACCGGCATAGCGTTTTTGCAATTCCGGGCGTTGCCAGTCTCTGCCGGTGAGAATTTTCCGGCAATTGGGCGCGCCGCAGTTGCATTCCACGGAATAATCGTCGTCATCGGTCGTGACCCAATCGTGAGTGAGTTCTTCGCCGGCGCGCACGTCGCGCATGGCCACGAACGTAATCTCGCCGCGCATGCCGATATTCGCGTCACACGAATGATTACTGTAAAGCATTGAACCTTCGCGCTCTTCCTCCGTGACCGGCGCGATAAAGAGATTATCGTCGATCTGAATTTCCACCGGGCCGAACCGGGGCGTGATTTTCTCTCGCAGTTGCTCGCGTGAAATAATGTGGCCGCCTTTCACCGCCACAACTTCGTCTTTGGCGATATCAGCCGTCGCAAACAGACCGCGTCCATGGATTTTGCTCTCACGCACTTCCGTTTTGGGCGAGCGGTACGAAAACGGTATCATGATTTTGCGACAGATTAATTGTAGAGGCGCTTGTGCCAAGCGCCTTCATTTGGTTTGCGGTTGACACAACCGCCGCTACAAGCGCCTGCATCATTTCAGTTTTGCGGCCGATACGCCCGCCTCTACAGTTGTCGATCTTCCCATGAAGCCACGCAAAGCAGCCATCACATTTATTTTCATCACGGTCATGCTCGACATGCTGGCCCTGGGGTTGATCGCGCCGGTTTTGCCGAAGCTCATTCTGAACTTTCTCGGCGGCAACCCGACCAGTGCAGCAACGTGGCTTGGCATTTTCGGCACTGTTTTCGCCCTGATGCAGTTTTTCTTTTCACCAGTCCTGGGTGTGTTGTCGGACCGGTTCGGACGACGACCGGTAATCTTGTTGTCGAACCTCGGGCTTGGCTTGGATTACATTGTGATGGCGCTTTCGCCGACGATCGGCTGGCTCTTTCTTGGCCGCATCATTTCCGGCATTACCGCCTCGAGCATTCCAACGGCCATGGCGTATATTGCCGACGTCGTTCCGAAAGAAAAACGTGCCGGCGCTTTTGGGATGATTGGCGTCGCGTTTGGTGTGGGTTTTATTCTTGGTCCGGGAATTGGCGGACCGCTCGGAGACGTCAGTCCGCGTTTACCGTTCTGGGTTGCGGCTGGGTTTAGTCTGGCGAATTGGCTCTACGGTTACATTTTCGTGCCGGAATCGCTGCGACACGAACATCGCAAAGAATTCACGTTGCGCCGCGCCAATCCGATTGGCTCGCTCGCCTTGCTTCGGTCGCATTCCGAATTGTGGAAGCTTGCCACGCTCCAATTTCTCGCCTACGTCTCGCACGAAGTTTTTGTCATCTGGGCGCTCTACGCAATTTATCGTTATGCCTGGAACCAAACCACCATCGGCATTTCACTCGCGGTGGTCGGCGTCTTCACGGCGGCGATTTCCGGCGGGCTCACCGGACGAACTGTAGCGTGGCTCGGTGAACGGCGCACACTTTACATCGGCCAATTTTTCGGCGCGCTCGGAATGGTCATTGCGGGTCTGGCTCGAACCGGCGGGGTTTACATGGCTTCGATCCCGGTGATATCGATGTGGAATATTTCCTTTCCAGCAGCGCAGGGAATGATGACTCACCGCGTGAGCGAACGGGAGCAGGGTGAATTGCAGGGAGCGATCCAAAGCCTGCGCTCCATCGCGTTCGTCATTGGTCCGTTCTTGTTTTCAGGAATATTCGCCTGGTTCATCAATCCGAAACATTCGTTTTATGTGCCCGGCGCGCCATATTATTTCGCAGCCGCGTTACTGTTCACCGCAATGCTTTTGGCAACGCGCGTCGAGCAACCGCAGTTCGGCCAGCCGAGCGACCAACCGATCGAACCCAGCGAAACTATGTCGCCAGAAGGAATCCCTTCAGGCACGGTCGGTCCGCTGATCGATCCGTCAGAAGAAAATATTTGAGCGTTTGCGATGCGTAGCCGATTGGAAGCCTGGATGAGTTTAATAGTGCAATGGAATTTGGGTCGAGCTATGACCGTTGCGACTGTCATTTGCTCGTGGCTGGTGATTTCGAATCATTGCGCGTGCGGCGCGATGGCCGCGGCAGTCCACGAGACACAAAGCGCTTGTCCGTTTCACTCCAAACCTGAAAAGCAAAAACAGCAGCCCTCGCACGTGCAATGCTGCAAGATTTTGCGTGCGGTTGCTCCGGTTATCGCAAAAAGCTGGGCCCGCGACGACGCGAAATTTTCCGATCTCGATCTTCGCTTCGAAGAATTCGCGCTTATTGCGCTTTCGTGTGGCACAAAGACGCCCTTGCTTCTCGACACGGGACCGCCTGGCGCGCACTCTTTCGCTGAATTGATCTTGCAGCGGAGCCTTCTCACTCACGCTCCGCCGATTCTCGCGTAACGCGATCGCACACTCGCGATCGCGAATCTTCTACTGTAGCGGCAGGCGTGCCGCCTGCATTTGCGCAGGCCGTCGCAGCCGACACGGCTGCCTCTACAGAAACATGCAAGCGACATGCAGAAACGGATTCCTATTCTGATCAATGCAATTGCGCTCGCAATAAGCGTCAGCGCGCAGGTAGGGGCGACTGACCTCAATTGCCCGACTGGCGATCACGAGCGCGAGCAGGAGCAAGAGCAAGAGAAGAGGCAGAAATATACCTGCCCCATGCATCCTGAGGTCGTGATGGATCATCCGGGCAACTGCCCCAAATGCGGGATGACGCTGATTCCAAAGAAAGAGGACACCAAGGCAAAACCGAAAAGCAACGCCCGCGCTTCATACGACATGCATCAGCATCACGACGATGAAGCGATGCCGCGTGAATCGCATCACATGCACGCCATGCAGGGGCACGAATCGCACGACATGCCGCACATGCAGATGTCGATGCAATCGTCGGTGGATATTGCCGATCCGATGAGCCGCGAAGGGTCCGGCACGTCTTGGCTGCCCGATTCGTCCCCGATGTATGGCAAAATGTTCATGTTTGGTGATGACATGCTGATGCTGCATGGCACGATTTTTCCGCGTTACACCAATGTCAGCACGCGGCGCGGTGACGATCGGATCGATGCTCCCAATTGGATAATGGGAATGTACTCGCACCGGTTCGGCGACAGCGCGCAAATTGGCGGGCGCTTAATGATGAGTCTGGATTCGCTGACCGAAGGTGGACGCGGTTATCCGTTGTTATTTCAAACTGGCGAATCGTGGCACGATCAACCGCTGCACGACCGGCAACATCCGCATGATTTGTTCGACGAATTGTCGATAAGCTTCTCGCAGCAGTTCGATGCCGGTCTGAGCGCGTATTTGTATTTTGGTTATCCGGGGGAGCCAGCACTTGGGCCGCCTACATTCATGCACCGCCCATCGGCGATGGACGATCCGGATGCGCCAATCGGTCATCACTGGCAGGATTCAACGCACGTCACGTTCGGCGTCGCCACGGCAGGTCTCGTCTGGCGGAACGTGAAGGTTGAGGGCAGCATCTTCACTGGCCGCGAGCCGGATGAAGACCGCTACAATTTCGATCAGCCACAATTCGATTCATACAGCGGCCGGCTTTCTTGGAACCCGACGCGTAATCTCGCCTTGCAAGTTTCATACGGTTACATCAAAAGCCCCGAAGCCCTCGAACCTGAATTAAACCGGCACCGCACAACAGCGTCACTCATTTACAACTTGCCGCTCGGAAACGACAGCAACTGGTCGAATAGTTTTGTCTGGGGCCAGAACAACGACACCGGCCAGGGCAAAACGCAATCCTTTCTTGTTGAATCCGATTATCAGCGCGGCCGCGACACAGTTTATTTTCGCTGGGAACACGTGGAGAAATCCGGTCACGAGCTTGTTCTAAATGACGCAGCAGACACGCGCGTCTTTCCCGTAGGTGCCTACAGACTCGGTTACGTGCGCGACCTATCGCACGGAAACGGCGTAGACATCGGTCTCGGCACGCAATTCACAATCAATAATCGGCCTGACACTCTCGATCGCTATTACGGCGACGATCTCGGCTACGCGTTTGAGTTCTTTCTTCGCATCCGTCCATCCCTGCACAGTCATAACGAGCACGATCACACGGAGCACGTCGCCGGAATGGAAAAATGATGGTAGGGCGAGACCGCCGGGCACACTCGTTAGGTGCATTCCCCGCGTTACTGGGTTTGGCGCGGATGGAACGCACCAAATCCCATGATCCGTCAGAGGTCGAATCTCGTACCAGCAGTCTCAGCAGATAGACTTACAAGTAACACGCCGTTTGGGTCATAGACCTTGACGGTTGCGGATCCTGCATTGGCGTTTCCCGTCTCATCCACGGTTGTTTCCGCCCGCAATAATCGTCCAGCCCGTAAAGACGTTCTGAGTATTGAAGTTGAAGACCTTGAAGCGAAACGCATAGGTACTGTCAGTAGTATGGCACCAAACACCTTTTCCGCCGGTTCTTAGAGCTGGGGGGTACCCGCGCTCGCCTCGGTCACATCTGGCCGTTCACTCCTTCGTTCGGAAAATTTTGTCCGGCGTTGCAAGAACGAAGATTCTTTCGGGCGAGCCGCCGAAACCAACGTACGAGGATAATGGCAAAAGCGCAGCGATCCGCGAGAGCATCGTCTTGCCGAGGTAGCGCTTCCCCCATCAACGGGATCAAGCGCTACGCTCGGCGACGGTTTGGCAGAGGCCTGCCAACGCTCACCGTCCTCTTACGACGATGGTGCCGCTGATGGTACCACTGGTCTCGCCGGTATCAAGGTTCGAGCATTGGTCCGCGGTGAAGCTGCCTTTAGCACCAGCGTATCGGCCCGTTCCGCCGATAATGGTCCAGGGATCCACAACGTGAAGATCGCCGTTGGCGCATGAACCACTGTTAATTCCCAAACAGCACGCTAAAATGCTGTCACCGTTGGCGGCGTCTCCCACTATCAAACGACTTGCCCCGGGGTTCCCAGGTGGCGTAAACGCGAAAGCGAAGTCCGCTGGGAGCGAATAAAACATTGTGAATGGACCAAGCGCCGTGTCGGTTGACATGACGCTCCCATTGACATAAATCCCTTCCGCTGGATTGGGAAAAGGTGCGCCACTTTCGCTCCCTGCGATAGTACCATTAATGGGTATCACTCCCGCTCCCACCGAGGAGCTGACGAGCGCCACGGTCAGGAAGATTGCTGTCATTAAGCTGATTCTTTTGATGTTATTCATAATTTTAATTTTCTTTCTTGTTTGGGCCTTCGGTGATTTCTCGTTGTTGAGAACTCAGTTCCGGCCGTTCACCCGAGTACTCCGTAGGATTTGGCCGTTCGTTACGCAGAAAGTTGTATGGGCCGCTGTGCTGTAGAGGCAGCCGTGTCGGCTGCGAAAGAACAGGTTGTTCTAAAACTGCAGGCAGCACGCCTGCCGCTACAGCGCGATCACTTCGGCGCGAGGGACGCGACGATTTGTTCGAAGCGCGGCTCGCCGCGGAGCGGATCCCAGAAGGGATCCAGTTTTAATTCTCCATACGTCGCACCGTTAGGGGTACGCGCTGAGAGCGCGAGTTGTTCAAACGCCAGATCTTTTTCACCAACCCATGCGGCAATCATCGCCAAATAATGGATCATGAGCGCACCATTGAATGAGTCTTTTTCCACGGGAAGCAGCTCGACCGCGCGCCGGCCTTCGCGCAAGGCCTCATCCTTCCGCCCGAGGGCGGCATCGATTACACCGAGCACCCACAATGCCGGACCGTAATCTGGTTCAGCCTGGACGATTTTCTCCTGCTCCGCGCGCGCAGCAGTAAAAGCCAATTGCGCCTTTTGCTCGTCGTTAGTCATACGCGCGATAACCCCTTCCACGAAAGGACGCGTGAAATGAACAGCATCGGCGCCGAACGGGCTTTCGTCGGACGCGGTCAAGGCCTCTCTTGCGGCAGCGACGTCGCGTTCGACAAGTGCGCAAAGCAGCCGCAAAGGGACGATCTTCGGCATGGCAGCCGGGTTTGTCGCCCGGATTTCGTCAATCAATTGATGCAACGGTCTGGTATCAGCTTTCCAATTCAGTTCCACGCCTGCGCGCTTTGCCTTTACCTCAATATCATTTGGCTCGATAGCCAATATGCGATCGAGCTTCGATTCTTGCTCAGCATAACGCCGGAGCGCTGCGTAACTATCTCCGATGTTGTCGAGGGTGGCGACGTTGCGCGGGTCGAGTTCAAGTGCCCGCTCGAGATTTCGAGTGGACTCTTCCCAGCGCCCTTGACGCCTTTGGATGAAACCCGTTACTCGAAATATCCGCGGATCATTGGGCAGCGTCTGGCGAGCAACTTCCAGTTCAGCCAGAGCGCCCTCGTAATCGAGGTACCCATTGTAAAGGTGATACGCTCGCGACCAGTGTGCTTCGCCGGCATTTGGACGGATGCGAAATGCTTCCTGAATGGCTGCTTCCGCTGCCGCCAACCGCCCGGGAGTATGGTCATAGCCAAAGAAGTAAAGCTGGTCATGATGCACGGCGAGCTCGCAATACGCTTCGAAAAACGACGGATCGCGCGCCACAGCCTGGTTTAGCAGATCGATTGCCTGCCGCGCCGAATCGGCGCTGCTGGCACGCGGTATTTTCTTTAAACTAATGGAGCGCGAATAGAGTTCGAAAGCGACGAGATCGGTCGTTGGTTTGCCCTCAATGGCTAGTTTCTCAGCCGATGTGACTTTGGCGTTGAGCCGCTGTGCGACCTTTTGCGCAATCTCGCTTTGGATTGCGAACAGATCATTCAAATCGCGATCGTATTGCTCGGCCCAGACATGCGTGTCAGTGCGCGTCTCGATCAACTGCGCATTGACACGAAGATGCGTGCCGGCTCTGCGGACGCTGCCCTCTAGAACATGCGATACGCGCAGATCATTACCGATCTGACGGAGATTTCGTTTGCCACGGTAATCCATGACACTGGTCCGGCTGATGACTTTGAGGTCAGCAATCCTCGCCAGCTTGGTCAAAAGGTCGTCCTGAACGCCGTCGGCGAACGCCCCGCTTTCCTTCTGGTCGCTGAGATTTTCAAACGGCAGAACCGCGATCCCAGTTGTTACCGGATGACGGACCAATTCACTTTTCGAAATGATCCATCCAGCAGCTGCCACCAGCGTGATCAAGGACGCTGCTAAAAGCGCGCTTGTTGGATTGCGCCGCACCCATTTCTTCCCTCGCGCGAAAATTCCAGTGTGCCGCGCCTGAATCGGTTCATGCTTTAACCAATGTTCGAGATCTTCAGCTAGCGCGAGAGCGGACGTGTACCGGCGCTTTGGATCTTTCTCTAGGCACTTGAGACAGATTGTGCTCAGATCCCGATCTATTTTCGGATTTAAGAGGCGCGGTTGTTTCGGCTCGGTATCCAGCAACAATTTGATAGTCTCGTACGTTGCACCGCCAGCAAACGGCGGTTGACCCGTTAGCAATTGGTAAAGTACTCCGCCAAGTCCATAAACATCCGTGGCGCTGCTGACTGCCGCGTTGTTACCCACGGCTTGTTCCGGCGCCATGTAACTCGGCGTGCCAAGAACGTCCAAGGTCTGCGTGACACTACTTTCAGATTCGACCAATCGAGCAAGACCAAAATCGGTGAGGTGCGGTTCGCCTTTTGCATCGAGCAAAATGTTCCCCGGTTTGATGTCGCGATGGAGAATTCCATGTTCATGCGCGTAATGAACGGTGCGGGCGACCTTCGCGATGAGTTCGGCTGCCTGCCGGGTTGACATCGACTCGCGCCTAACGACTTCGTCAAGCTGTCCGCCTTCGACGAACTTCATGCTGAAATAGCACGAGCCATCACGCTCGCCGACTTCGTGGATCGGAACGATACCGGGGTGCTCTAAACGCGCCGCGGCTTCGGCTTCAAGACGGAACCGTTTCAGATGCGCTTTGCTCGCCCATTGACCAAGGCTAATGACTTTTAGCGCGACTGTGCGATTGAGACTCTTTTGTCGCGCGCGAAAGACCACCCCCTGACCACCGCGACCGACTTCCTCCAGCAATTCGTAATCGCCCAATTCTCCGAGAAGCTCGGCGGCGCGAGCTGTTTTTTTATTATGACCAGCAGCCGCAGCATCCGTTTCATCGCGTGCGAGATCGTCGACACGGCCGGGATCACTGCCCGTGGGTACAGATGCGCCCGCTAAACCGCCAAGGGCGCTTTTCAGCACGCACCTGGCACAAAGCGCTTCCGGCGCGTCGGAAAAGATTTTTGCGCCGCACTTCCGGCAGATTCTGATTACCCTGATCATTGTCGAGTCGTTCGCGCACGCTCTCTTTTGTACTCCGTAAAATTCTGACATGCGTTACGCCTCGATCACCGCAATGAGATGGCGCAGCTCGTCTTCGATATCGGCGGGTGTCGCAACGGTGTTGGCAATTTCCTCTCGTAATAACGATTGATAGCGTTGCCGAAATCGGTAAAACGCCTGTCTGATTGCATTCTCGGTCATGTCTAATTGCCCGGCGATCTCCGCCTGTGATGGCGAGCCCGGTTCGTCCGGGAGCAATTGCTTTAACGCATCAAATAATGCGGCGTTACCTGCCGCGCGGTATTCGTCCTTTAATCGGCTGAGCACACGCTCCAACACCGTTAGCGCCCACCGCCGCTCATAAATCATTTCGGCAGTCACTGGATCTGCCGGTTCCATCTCGATTCCTTCGTCAGCGCGCAATTCCTCCAGCGGAATGAGCCGCTGTCCTTTCCCACGTTTGATCGCCATCGCGCGACGCTGCTCGTCCGTGAGAAAATATTTCAACGCTCCGAGAAGATAAGAACGCAGCCGTCCCTTTTCCTTTCGAACCGCATCGAGACTTCTGCGCTCCAGTAGCTGCGCAAAAAATCCCTGGGTAATGTCTTCCGCTTCAGCAGGGGTAACACCTTGTCCCCTGACGAAGGTGTAGATCGGTCGCCAATAGATGCGGCAAAGCTTTTCGAGTGCCTCTTGTGCCGCTGGCGATTCGCCTTGTGCCTCTAGCACCACGCTCCAGTGCGTCGTAGTAAAAGCCGCCGCGCCGTGATGAGCGCCCGAGCCAAGTCCAGTCAGGGAAGTCACCTGATTATCAGCAGGCACGCTGCCATCCAAGTAAAAAGTCGCCCAGAGATCAAGCCTATAGAATCTCGGGCGGCGCACTCTTGTCATCGCGCACGAGATGCATGAAAATTAACGTTCCGTGGCTCTGCGACTGCCAAAACAGAATTATCAGGACATCGAGCGCATCATCGAGTTCGATTTTGTGCGCGCGACGGAAGCGGCGGCGCTCAATTCCCTTCGCTGGCTTGGTCGCGGTGATAAGGAAGCAGCCGACGCGGCTGCATGCGACGCGATGCGCGGCATGTTCGATTTGATGAACATCTGCGGCGAAGTCGTGATTGGCGAAGGAATCAAGGACGAAGCGCCGGGCATTTTCAAAGGCGAACAACTCGGCACCTGGATTCCCGGTTCGCCGCAGTTCGATATTGCCATCGATCCGATCGACGGCACGACCAACATTTCCAAAGGCGCGCCGAATTCGATCAGTTGCATCGCGGCGGCCAGCCCCGCGGAAGGCGTGATAGTTGCGCTACGGGATGTTCCATCGTTTTACATGATGAAGCTATCGTATGGGCCGCGCGTGATTGAATACACGCAGAAACGTGGGGACACCTTTGGGCTGGAGAGCCCGGTTGCCGAGACGCTCGCCATCGTAGCGCGCGCGCTGGAGAAACGTGTGCAGGACGTGGTCGTAATGATGTTGGATCGGCCGCGGCACAAAGAGATTGTCGAAAAGATTCGCGCCGCGGGCGCGTCGTTGCGCATGATTGGCGATGGCGACATCGCCGCGGCCATGGCGCCGTCGTTACCGGAGAGCAATGTCGATCTTTACATGGGCATCGGCGGTTCGCCCGAAGCGGTGCTGGCAGCAGCGGGAATCAAATGTCTCGGGGGCGAGATGCAATGCAAAATGTGGCCGCGCGATGAAAGGGAACGAAAGAAACTAATAGACGATGGCTACAAAAAAGATTTGGACAGGGTTTTCTGGGCTGACGACCTGGCGAACGGGCAAAGCATTATTTTTTGCGCGACAGGAATTAGCGATAGCGCACTCCTGCGCGGTGTGAAAGGGCAGGGTACCAAGGCCACGACACATTCTGTTTTGATGCGCGCTAAAAGTAAAACCGTGCGCTTCATCCGTGCCACCCACGATTTGCAGACGAAAACGATCCGGCTCCGCTCCGATAATCGCGAACATATCATTTGAATTTTAGCCCCGGATTACGCAGATAGGACAGATGATGAAATTAAACAGAACCCTTTATCCGTTGAATTCGCGAAATCCGCGGTTCAATCTGCTCGACAGCCCCGATTTGATTGGTGCAAGATAAATAACAAACATCTGCCGCTTATGAGACAAATAGCAAAAACTGAATTGTCGCCGACCAACGGCTGTATCATCGACACGAAATGGACAGTAGGCCCGCTGAGTTATCACGCGAGCGCCGCCGGCAAGGTAAAAGTGGAGCCATCCAAAGAAATCATCCGCCTGCCGGAGATCGTGCTTTACGATCACATCGGATTCGCCGGGGCCTACGCACGTACAAACCTTAGTTTTCATTATGTCGGTGATTTCTGGAACGACCGGATCAGTTGTCTCATCGTAGTGAGCGGGGTCTGGCGGTTTTATCGCGACGAATATTACAAGGGCCCTTCCTGGGACCTCGGCCCGGGCTATTACGAAAGCTTCTTCGCTGAAAAAGGTCCCGACGACGTAGTCAGCTCCTTCCAGGCGATTGCGCTGACGTAAACCGGTAATCACCATGCGAGTTGTGATGCTCACATCGAGTGAGCACGCACGGCACAACTTACGAGGAATGTTGGCGGCAGGTCTCAGCGCTTTTGGTAATTCCTAAAAATGGGCGGGCTCATTACCGACGCTGACCCGGCAATTCTTCGGCGAGTTCGAACACTTTTTGCGCGCAGCCCCAGGAAAGGGTGAAGCCGGAGCCCCCGTGGCCGTAGTTGTGAATGACGGTTCGCCCATCGGGCAGGCAATCGCGTTCGAGGCAAACGCCTGATTTACGAAATGGACGGAGGCCGATGCGTTCGGCCAGAATTTTCGGATTGGCGATTTTCAAAACGCGGCTGCATTCCGCGACGATGCGCGAGGTCGATTTTGGATCGGCATCGAGATTGTCGCTGAGCTCGTTTGTGCCGCCGAAGACGCAGTCGCTTGCGCGCGGGATGGCGTACATGAGGGGCGGATCGTCGCAGACAATCGCGCAGGAGAGATTATCGATCTTCGGAACGATGGCTACTTGGCCGCGGTGCGGCTCGAGGTCGATATCTTGAACGAGTTCACGCGCCCCGATGCCGGCGCAGTTGATGACGAGATCAAAAACTGGGCTGACATCTTCGAGTTTTTCAAATTTAACGTCGCCATGGATCTCGCCGCCGGCATCGAAGAAACGTTTCGCGAGATGATCGAGATAGATCGTCGTATCCATGAGCGGAACCTTGAGTGTGAAACCACCTTTGAATGCAGGGACGGTCGGAATGACAGAAGCGCCGAGCGGGATCGCCCACTCCGGAATTTGGATTTCACTGGTCCTGGAAAATTGGCGCAACTCGATTATGGAAACGCCGCTGCGCGAGTTTTTGGTGAGATCGACAAGGACTTTGTAGGTCTGGAGCGCCCACGTGATCACTTTTTCGGCCGGTTCGGCATCGTACGGAAACCAAAGCGCCGCGGCGGCTCCAGAGGTTGTTTGTTGGCCGGTTTCTTTCGCGAAAATCGCGGTGCGGTATCCGCGTTCGGCAAAAAGAACACCGCAAGTAAGTCCCGACACCCCGGCGCCCACAATTGCTATTCGACGCTTCATCAGCATGATCTACGTGCAATGAGCCACCCCGTCATATAAAATGGCCAGCATGGTTTCGCTAAATCGAGATGCGTTGACGGAAAAAGTTCTCGCCGGTGACCGGATTTCTTCGGACGAGGCGCTGCAACTTTATCGGTTCCCGCTGGAGGAATTGGGCGGGCTGGCGAATGCGCGGCGCGATCTGGCAAAGTCGAAAAGCTACGGCGGGCGCGGCCGTGAGATCGTGACCTACATTGTCGATCGAAACATCAATTACACGAATGTCTGCAATGTTTACTGTAAATTCTGCGCGTTTTATCGAACCGAGAAAGACGAAGATCATTACGTGCTTTCACTCGAGCAGATCGATCAGAAGCTCGATGAGCTTTCAGCCGCAGGCGGCGTTCAGATCCTGATGCAGGGCGGACATCATCCGAAACTGCCGTTCCAGTGGTATGTCGATCTTTTGCATCACATTCGGGAGAAATATCCGCACATCAATATTCACGGGTTTAGCCCGCCCGAATTCCAGCATTTTTCGGAAACTTTCCGGATGCCGCTGCGCGAAGTGATCTCCGACTTCAAAAACGCGGGGCTCGGATCAATTCCAGGCGGCGGCGGCGAAATTCTGGTTGATCGCGTGCGCAAAAAAATTTCGCCGCTGAAGATTAACAGCGATCAATGGCTGGACGTAATGCAGATTGCGCACGAGCTCGGATTGAGATCAAGCGCCACAATGATGTTCGGTCATGTGGAGACCATTGAAGACAGGGTCGAGCATTTGCGGCGTATTCGTGACCAGCAGGATCGCAGCGGCGGATTCACCGCGTTCATCTGCTGGACGTTTCAACCGCAGCATGCCGTTCTGAAGGTGAAGCACCCAACTGGCGTGACTGAATATTTGCGGACGCAAGCGCTTGCGCGGATTTTCTTGGACAACATCCACAATGTGCAAAGCTCCTGGGTAACGCAAGGTCCGGGGATTGGCCAAATCGCGCTCAAATATGGCGCGAACGATTTCGGATCAGTGATGATGGAGGAGAATGTCGTGAGCAGCGCAGGGACGACATTTCGACTAAATGCCACAGAGATTGAATCGCTCATTCGCGATGCCGGCTACGAGCCACGCCGGCGAAATAACTGGTACGATCTTTTGAACTAAAAACCGTGGCCGAGTTGGTTTGTGGACAAACCGCCTGCTTCCCCGGAAAATCTCGCCTTGACGATTGCCTTCTTATTTCCGATATAGCCGCCTGTCCCTCGTGGGCTCGTTGCGCGTGGGACTGCGCTTCTTAACTTATGAGACATTTTTTTCGCCAATCGGACGAACTCGTCCCGTGGCGAGCCGGATGGATGCGCCGCCCGCCGTTTGCAACCGGGATCGCGTTCATTTGCGTATTGCTCGGCGCCATATCGGCCCGAGCACAGAACCCCCAGGCAGCTCAGGGGCCTCCCATCATCAAGTCAATCGACGTGCAGTACACCGGACCCGGGACGGTCAGCAAGGAACGGATTCTCGCGCAAATGCGAACCAAGGTGGGCCAGCCGTATTCGGATCAGGTAGTCGAGCAGGATATTGAGACCCTTTACAAAACTGGCGCCGTTCTGAACGTTCGCATCTTCGCCCAGCCGGAAGGCAACGGCGTGAAGGTAATCGTTGCCGTGCAGACGCGTTCTATCGTCCGAGAAATCGAAATCGATGGAGCCGAACAGGTCAAGGCGAAAAGGCTGCGCAAAGAAATCAAATTGAAGCTCAATCAGCCGGTGAATGAACAACAATTGGATGAAGCACGCCAAAAAATTGTCGAAGTTTATCAGGGACGTGGGTACAACGACGTTAGCGTTCAGTTTCGCGTCGATCCAATTGATGAGAAGCGGGGCACGGCACGCGTTGTTTTCACTGTCAACGAGGGGCTAAAAGGGGCTGTGCGCCAGATCCATTTTGAGGGAAACGAGCATTTTAGCGAGAAGGTGTTGCGCAAACAGATGAAGACGCGGGGCAAAACGCTCATTTACTTTCTCGATAAGTCCGGACGGCTGGATGAAGTGCAGTTGGAACAGGATCTGGACAAGATCCGTGAGTGGTACCAAAACCACGGCTATATCGATGTGCAAATCAAGGATACGCGCAAGGAACGCACCAAGAATGGTCCGATGATTCTCACGATCGTGATTGCGGAAGGTCCGCAATATCACGTGAGCAAGTTGACGATTTCGGGGGAGAAAGCGACAACGGAAGACAAGATTCGTGCCCTGTTGAAGATGAAGGAAGGCAGCGTTTATTCACCAAAACAGCTGCGCGACGATGCGAAAGCTGTGGCCGATGCGTACGGCAGCGGCGGTTATGTCGATCTTGTGGTTTTGCCGGAAGGCACGCCGGCCGGGCCCGCCCGGATCGATGTGCATTATAAAATCGAGGAGGGCGACCGCTCGTTTGTCGAGCGGATCAATATTGCCGGTAACACGCGCACCAAGGACAAGGTGATTCGTCGCGAGGTTCTCCTTGCGCCGGGAGACGTTTTCAACACCGTTCGCGTGGACACGACCAAGAAACGCCTGGAGAATCTCGGTTATTTTGCGAAGGTCGAAACTTACCCGGAAGATACGGACGTACCCGGCCGCAAAGATCTTACTATTCTGGTGCAAGAGAAAAGGACTGGTTCGCTCACGTTTGGTGGCGGATTCAGCACGATCGACAAGCTGGTCGGCTTCGCGGAACTCACGCAAGGCAATTTCGATTTGTTGAACTGGCCGGGCTTTACGGGCGCGGGTCAAAAATTCAGGTTGCGCATCCAGTACGGCACGCAACGAAAGGACTTCATTCTTGTGCTGACCGAGCCATACTTCCTCGATCGGCGATTGGCGCTGAGCGGTCAGGTTTTTTATGACGAGGCAAACTACCTGAGCGCGCAGTACGACCAGCGCAATTACGGGTTTGCGATCGAGCTGCGCAAACCGATCAACGCGTTTATCTACGCGACCCTAGGCTATAAGCTACAGGACGTTGATATTTTTAACGTGGACCCAAGTGCATCCGAGGCAATCCAATCGCAAGAAGGCTCCACTGTGGAGAGCGAAATCTTTAGCAGTGTTGTATTTGATCGGCGCGATAATCCCTTGCTTACTCGGCGCGGTCAGCGCGTTACTCTTTCGCCTTATATTGCCGGCGGTTTTCTCGGAGGCGATACCCAGATATACGGACTTGACCTCGAGGGGTCCCAATATTTCCCTTTTCGGTGGGACACGATCCTGCTCATCAACGGCGAAATCGCAACCGTTAGCACGTGGGGGAGCGGCAACCAGATTCCAGGGAGCAGCGACCAGGTTCCAATTTTTGAGCGGCTCTTTCTCGGCGGCTCAAATAATTTGCGCGGATTTCCGTTCCGCGAAGTCGGCCCGCAGGATCAGAACGGCGAACCGCTTGGCGGCAACTCAATGGCCCGGGCGACGGTGGAATTCACGTTTCCGATCATCGAAAAAGCGCGCGGTGCAATCTTTTATGACACCGGTTTCGTCAATAGCGATTCGTGGTCCTTTGGCTTCAATCATATCGCCTCTGACATCGGCATTGGGCTTCGACTTGATTTGCCAATTGGTCCGTTGCGCCTTGACTATGGATACCCCATCCAGCGCGACGGATACAACGGCGGTGGGCACTTCAACTTCAATGTTGGTTATCAATTTTGAACGAATATAGGTGGTTGCAGTCTAACGCGGTTCCCACCACCGTTACCTCTGTCTTATGAAGAAGCTTTTCTCTACAATCCTTGCTTTAATACTCTCCTCTCCCATTGCGGGGTTCGCGCAGGGGACGTTAAAAATCGGAACTGTCGATATGCAGCGCGCATTTAAGGAATACACCAAGACCAAGGACGCGGAGACGAAAATCAATGACGCCAAAAATGCGGCCAAGAAAGAATATGATGATCGGGCGGAGGCCTACAAAAAGGCTCTTGATGAAATCAATAACCTGAACAAGCAGCTCGATGCTCCAGCACTGAGCGCTGAGGCAAAAACCCAAAAAGCAAAGGAGCGCGACGACAAGATTGCCAACATCAAAAACATGGAGCGGGAAATCAACGACTTCCGTCAAACCCGCGAACGGCAGCTGCAAGAACAAGCGATGCGCATGCGAGAAGGTATCGTTAAAGAAATCACAGACGTAGTGATGGAAAAAGTGAAAGCTAACAATATGGATTTGGTGTTTGACAAGTCGGGCGTGAGTCTAAACGGCGTCCCTGTTTTGATGTACTCGCACGGCGATGTCGATTTTACGAACGACATCATCACCGTGCTAAACAAGCCGGGTCGGCCCACGAGTTCTCTCGAGAAGACGCTGGCCAGCCCCTCCCCGGCTCGACCTTCGAAACCTTAATTTTAAGTTCGACAATTCGGAAATACACGCGAGCTAAACTCGCGTGTATTTTTTCGTACAGATGAAAAGTAGACGCGCACATCGACAGGAGACGATCTGTGAGCGGTCGCAACCTGCGCAAATGTCCGTTCGAAGCCCGCTTGCGCGTCAAGCAAGATTTCGGGCAGGACAATGCATGGCGATCGTACTTTTCGCATTCTGCTCTGGCTCGCTCGCGGCGAATTGGCAGTCAACGGTCAGCAAGGAGCCACCTGGAGATTTTCCCGGGCTTCGGCCCCTCCATGCAACCTATCGTTTCGGGTGGTCAGGCCTTACGGCGGCTACCGGAGAGGTCCACTTTACAAAAACATTCGATGACAAATTTCAGCTCGTTGGAACGGGACGAACAATCGGCTTCGTCCGCGCCTTATGGAAGCTGGACGTGAATTATCGTGCGGTCGCCAACGCGGAGACGCTGCGCCCAATCGAGACCGAGCAAACAGAGAATTATCGATCAAAGAAAGTCGCCACCCACATCACTTTCACAAATAATGGTGTAACTTGCGCGAGGACGACAGGAGGCCAAGGCGGCTCTGCCGAAACAAAGACCCGCCAATTTAGTTTTCCCAATCTGTTCGAGTTGCACTCGGCCCTCCTTTATTTGCGTAGTCAGCCGCTCGGGGATCGTAGCGTTTACCGCGTTGTCGTCTATCCGGCCACTAATGCTTATCTTGCTACTATCACGGTGGTTGGCCGGGAAAAAATCTCGGTGCGCGGCGGCAGTTACAACGCACTAAAAGTCGATCTGCACCTTAACCGGATCGGCAAGCATTTCGAACTGGAGCCGCACCGGAAATTTCGTCGCGCCACGATCTGGGTCTCGGATGATGCCGACCGAATTCTGCTTCGCATCGAAGCGCAAGTTTTTGTGGGCACAGTTTTCGCCGAACTACAGTCGATGCATTTCGACAGCGCAGGGTCGTGATGGCATCAAAGATGGGATCCACTGAAAATTCCTGGGCTATTGGGGAATCCACTCGCCACGCACGGGCGGGCTCGGCGGAGGACGCATACGTTGCTGCGACGGATTGTAGCCCGGTTGGCGTGGCCGCGGCAACAACTGGAGCGCGGCAAGCGTTTCCAGATCAAGCCGGCCTGTGACAGGGAGGCGCGTCCGGGCTTGATAGGCGCGCAGGGACAATTCCATTCCCGGCCCATAGGCTCCGTCGATCTCACCTCGATAAAGCCCGCGGCGCGCCAGCGCTATCTGTGCGGAGAGTATTACATTCCGTTGCACATCGGGCGGGGCCGCCTCGTAGGGAGTGCCAGCAAAGAGTCCTCCTGGGAAAGTACCGGGGGTGACGCGGTTAGATGGATAAAGCTGTCGATCTTGCGGCGCGTTGGCGAAAGGCTGGACTGACGGGGGAGCCACTCCCGCTGTCTCGCCCGAAGATCGATCGCCTGGACCAGGCTCGCCAGGGCGGGGTGGCGGGCTAGACTTTGCCGCCGGTCGTGCAGAGCCAGAAGAATCAATTCCAAGGGAACGAAGCGTCTCACTATTGAGTTCACCGTTGACCTGGAGCCCGTTGCGAATTTGATAGCGGCGAATCGCGGCGGTCAGATTTGCATTTGTCTCGCCAGTAATCTCACCATAATAAAAACCCTGATCCTTCAGCGCTTGCTGCACGCCTTCGATCATTTGATCCGCTCGCACAAGCATAACCGATCCGAGGAAAATCAGTGCGGCCACTTGTTTTTTCATTCGATGTTTATTTTGACGGTCTCACTTTTTGCCTATTCAGCGCTTTCCCGGAAGCTGTCACCGCCAATGTTGACTGGCGCTGCTTTACTGTATCGCGATAACGTAAAATTCCGTCGGTAACGGCTGCGGCAAGTTGCTCGCGATAATCTTCGCTCGCCACCTTCGAAATGTCCTCCTTGTTCGTGAGAAATCCTCCTTCGATCAAAACAGCGGGAGAAGTCACGTTTGCGATTACAAAAAATTGTTCGGCCCTTGTGCCCCGATCCAAAGCTCCCGTGCGTGCGACGAGCGCTTCCTGAATATATTGGGCGAGACTTTGACTTTCAAAATTGGGCGAATCGAAAAGTGGCCGCCACAGGAAAGGCAACCACGAAGCCACAAACGACCCCGCAGTGATCTGGTGAGCGGCATAATACGTTTCCACCCCGCTGGAGACCGGCTTGTTGTCTTCGTTAAAATGAACGCTGACAAAAATGCAATTGCTTACTCGGTTGGCGAACGTCGCACGATCTGCAAGCGAGACATACGTATCACCCATGCGCGTCATCAGCGTTGCGATTCCTTCCGCTTCTAACAATCGATCGATCCGCCGCGCCACATCGAGGGTGAGATCTTTTTCAAGCACGCCGTTGCACATTGCACCGGAATCTTGCCCCCCATGGCCTGGATCGAGCACAACCACTGCGAAGGGCTCAGGTGTTGTGGGTGGCCGTGCGGTTTTCGCTCTTGTTGTGGGTCCCGGTTTTGGGATCCGCTGCATCCAGATGAAGGAGGCAATCATCAACAACAAGCCTGACAGAGCGAGTATGCTCCGGATCGCTGGTTTCATTTGTGATCTCTGAGCGAACATCTCTCTGCATATTTTAATCGCTAATCAAAGGGCGCAATTCCTTATCTGATAACGAACGATAACGAATTGCCCTGCTCTTATCGCGTTCAAGTATTCCCGCTTCGATTCCAGTATGGGCAAGCTGTTCTTGTAGATACTTCGAAACGGCAGCGCGCTCTGGCAGTTCCTTCGCGTCGGTTGTCTGTAAACTCATGTGCCCGATGCTCCAGGCGTCGAGCGCGGATTTGAGAGCCGCTTCCAAACTGGCGTCCGCGCCATGTTCAGTTTTGAGGAATGATTCCATCAGCTCCCTCGATTGCCGTGTGCCGCTGAGAACAGCGAAATCCTGTCGTGCTTGCGCGAAGGTTGCGCCGTTGGTTGCAATCTCACCGTCGTACTCCACCCGCAGAAACAAATCTTCCTCTGGTCGTTCTCCGACTTCCGCAAAAAGCATCCGCGCCAGATAAGGCGGGCCATACACTTGCTCAAATGCGCTCTTCATCACTGGACTGAGCGAATAATGCACCAGCCGCCGCAATGAAACATCCGTTGCCGAGCGGGTGAATCCTTCCGTGCTGGCCAGTTCGATGGCCCCCATCCGCAACCGCTCAATGTCTCCTGGATGACCGATTGCACCCATCGCAATCCGGTCGTAAATCTCGAAAATTTTCTGCCGTGTCTGGCCGAGTGTGAGAAACAAAATTCCGTCGTGATAACCGAGCGCTGCAATCGGGCTGCCCGAGGCAAGCTGTGCTTCGATGTACTCGCGGCGGTTGGCGATCGCCTCAACCCAACGATACGGCTCTTCGATCATGCAACCGTTTCTTTGAAGACGGCGGCGATTTTGCTCTCCGGCAAAGTGGTGATACCTTCACGCGATACAATTTTAATGAGCGGATAAATCTTTCCGCCACGATCGACGCCGCCGGTTGACGTATCGGATTCGGCAGCCGTATCGAGCGCACGCAATGCTATCGATACTGCTTCGTCTTCACTCAATTTTTGCAGCGGCTTCGCACGCCAGTTGTTTTCGTAATAAAGAATGCCGCGCACGGCGGGCGATCCCGATCCAGTTGCGGCGTAATCGGTCGCCTCGAATTGTGCGCCCATCGCATCGTAAAAATAGAGTCGCGCTTCGGGTTTTGGATGAGAATCGTAGGTCGCGAAAATCGGGACTACTACTCCGACGCCTTGCATGACGAATCCGAAATTGTCGCGCAATAGCTTGGACAGCGCGCGCACTTTCCCGTCGACGCTCATTTCCTGCAATTGTGTCCGCCGAAAGTATTGGAATGAGTGTTCAAGGACGCGCGCCATTTCCCATGCCGTCGCGGGCACGCCGGCGATGGCCATGATCGAATGGCGATCGATTTCCAAAACTTTGTCGGCACGATCGTAAACAACCGTGTTGCCGGCGGTCGCGCGCCGATCGCCTGCCACCAGCACGCCGCCTGAAAATTTGAAAGCGAGAATTGTGGTCGCCTCCGTGGGCTGCCACGATTTTTGGTGCGGCGTCCCACCCTGTGAATTAACAATCGCCGCCGGAGCAAGCAGACCTTTGCGTCGTAGCAGCGCGGGGAAATCGTCGGCTGCGCCAGAGAAATTCTGGTCAAACGCCACCAGGGACGGCTCCATTATTGGCCGGTGCGCTGGCGATAGCGCCTGGATTGATTGGGATCGACCTTGCGCATTTTTTTTAAAAGATCCTTCGTGTCCGGTCGCGATACGTCCGGCGAGCGTGGCCCGCCGCCATCGCCTTGTTTTGGGCCCCATGGAACCGGATCGACCGGCTTTTGGATGCGCTCAGGCATGAAAAAAACTTTAAGAGGAAATATTGGAAAGGCAAGCTGCGCGCTATTGTTGCCTGTTCCAGATGCTTGCCAGACAAACCTGCTAATGGCAAAGTTCGGGCTCGATGAAGCTTGCTGCGATTCTCTGTGCGACTTTTTTTTTCTTCGGCTCCTCGTTGTTTTGGACAGCTTCCGGCCAGACACCTACGCCGGAGCCGCTCAAATCGCTTGATGCTGGTCAACTCGAGGCGTTAGCAAAAAAAATCGACGAGCAAAACGCGAAGATCGACGCTCTCTCCCAACAAATCCTTAAACTCGAGCAGCAGGTTTCGCACATTCGCCCGGGCGTAATCATTGGAGAAAGCACGCCGTCAGTGCCGACGGGCGGTGCTTCGGGGGGATCTCCGCCCTCCCCGGTGAGCGGGAATACGCATACAGTCGCACGCGGTGAGACGCTTACCTCCATCGCCAAAATGTACAAGGTAAGCGTGGACGAACTGCAAAAGGCCAATAATATCGAAGATGGTCGTAAATTGCAGGCTGGACAAACGATCGTGATTCCAGGTTCTCCCTCGCCCGCGCCTTCTGCTTCGCCGCCAACTGATTGATGGGGCGCGGCCTCCGAGTCAGTGAATTAGACACGCAATTGCTCGTCGGGAGCAAGAATTGGCAAACTCGCTATTTCTGCGGGCGTTTCTAGTTCAGGTTGCGCCGAAGCTTCAAGTAAACTCTGCCGGCACAGCCGCGCATATTTTCCGCCGAAGACGATCAATTCGCCATGCGTGCCACGCTCGATAATTCGGCCGTGATCGAGCACGAGAATTTGATCCGCGTGCACGATCGTTGAAAGCCGATGAGCGATGACGATGGATGTGCGGTGAAACATCAGGCGTTCGAGGGCTTCTTGAATCAGCCGCTCCGTGGCGGTGTCCACGCTGGCCGTCGCTTCGTCGAGAATCAAAATCGGCGGATCCTTCAGCAGCGCGCGCGCGATCGATAACCGCTGCTTCTCGCCTACGCTCAACTTCACGCCGCGCTCGCCGACGATGCTTTCCAAACCAGCTGGCAATCGCTCGATGAATGCCCCCGCATTGGCGGCGTCCACGGCGCGCCATAATTCCGCATCGCTCGCATCCGGCTTTCCCATCAAAAGATTTTCACGAATCGAGCCGTTAAATAAGAAACTTTCCTGCGTTACCACCCCAATCGCTTCGCGCAGGCTGTGCAGCGAGTATTCGCGGATCCGCCTTCCATCAATATAAATTTCACCTCTGCCAAATTCGTAAAAGCGCACGAGCAGACTCACCAAGGTCGATTTGCCGGCGCCTGTCGCTCCGACTAACGCGACAGTCGCGCCCGGCGGCGCATGAAAAGAAACGCCATTCAGCGCGGGAAGTCCCTCTGCATAACTGAAGCTCACCTCTTCATAGCGAATGTCGCCAGCGATTGGTCCTGAAATCCTCTTCTTCTCGATCCATCCCGGTTCGATTGGTTGATCGAGAATCTCAAAAACGCGTTCGCCGGCGGCGCGTCCGGCTTGCACAAGTTGATTGAGCTGATGCAACCGGCTGATTGGGTCGTATAGAAATGCCGTCAACATCAGGAACGCGACCAGATCGCCGATCTGCATTGCCCCTGTCAAAACGGCATGACTACCAAACCCAAGCACGAGCACTGCGCCGAATGCCTCAAAGATCGACATCGACGGGCTGTAGATCGCCCAAACCCGCATCACCACAAGCGTGGCCTGCCGCAACTGATCGCTCACCCGATTAAAGCGGCCGTGTTCTTCCTTCTCGCGCACGAAACTTTTTATCTGCCGAACTCCGGAAAGATTATCGTGCAGGAGCGCGTTCATGGCCGACGCCGCCCGGCGTTGCAAACGATAGCGGCGATGTGCTGTCAACGTGTAAGTGAGCGCGCCCGCGATGAGCAACGGAAACGGCGCCAACGCAAGGAGCGCGAGCTTTGAATTCAAATAAAACATCACTGCCATCACGATCACGATCTGTAGAACCGCCACCACGCCTTGCTCGATTCCATCAATCAGTACGCGCTCGACGGAGTTGACGTCCTCGATCACGCGCGTCATCAAGTCGCCGGTGGCGCGGTTGTCGAACCAGCGAAGCGGCAGCAACTGAATGTGCGAATAAAGATCGCTCCGCAGATCGAAGATGACTTTTTGCTCGAACGTGTTGTTCAAAACGATCCGCAACGCGTTGAATGCGTGTTGAAGAAGAAATGCGGCCGCCGCTACGAAAATCAGCGGCAGCAACTTGTCCGGCCGATTCGCCCGCACCACATCATCGATGATCCACTTCGTCACGCCCGGGAACACGATCACCGTCAGTGTGCTTAAGATTGCGCAGCTCAACGTCCCCGCGGCGATCCACGGGTAACGCTTTAAATAAGCAAAAACGCGCCAGACCGTTTTCATTGCGCGATCAACCTCACTGCGCGGGTCATCACGTCAAGGTAACGCATTCCGGCAGACGCCTGCCGAAACGAATGTTGCTCTGATCGGCAGCGTAGTAATCTTGGCCGATGCCCTGCGAGCTAAACCCGTTCTCCGATCGGATTCACATCGAGCAGCTTGAGGTTTTCAGTCGCATCGGAGTTCCCGAAGAAGAGCGCGCCACTCCGCAGCGATTGGCGGTCAGCATTTCCTTCTGGCTGTATCAGGAGGCGAGCGCCCTGGAGGACAAGATCGAGAACACAGTTAATTATTCAGCCGTCGCCGAAGAAGCGAAGAGTTTCGTGCGCGACCAGTCGGTAAATCTGATCGAGACGTTGGCCGATCGGCTCGCAATTCATTTGCTGAAAACTTTCCCCATGCAGAAGGTCACAGTCGAACTACGAAAATTCCCTCTGAAGGATGCGAAATACGTCTCTGCGACCGTTACGCGCGCCACGTCCGTCGGTTGAAAGCCGCCCACAAGCGGCAGCCAAGGATTAACCACGAATGGACACAAATGGACACAAACTGATCAAAATGATGAAGGACGAATGACGAAGGAATCACAAAGAAGATGCCCGCGAATCACACGAATGGACGCGAAAAAATCTCCGCGATAGAAAGTCATTCGCGTTAATTCGCGTCATTCGCGGGTAGGTCTGCTTTTTCTTTTTAATTCGTGTCCATTCGTGTCGATTAGTGGTTAAGAAACAATGCGAAAAGGAAGATTCAGCGAACCGGCTGCGGAATTAGCGCAACGCTACAGCGAATCCGTTTCGTTCGATTGGCGGCTGTACCGATATGACATTGCGGGATCGATCGCGCACGCCGCAGCGCTTGTCCAGGGAGGAATCGTAACCGCCGAAGAGCAGCGAAGGATCGAGAAAGGATTGCGCGCAATCGAAAAGGAGATCGAATCCGGGAAATTCGATTGGGAACGGCCGCTCGAAGACGTGCACATGAATATCGAAGCCGCGCTCATGAAACGAATCGGCGTCGCGGGCGGGAAGCTGCGCACCGCCCGCAGCCGAAACGACCAGATTGCGCTCGACCTTCGGCTTTATGTGAAAGCTGAAATCGCGGAAGTGTTATCGCGGTTGCGAAATTTGCAGGCCGCGCTACTCGATCTCGCCGAAAAACATGTCAATGTTGTGATGCCCGGTTACACGCATCTGCAGCGCGCTCAGCCGATCACGTTCTCGCATTATTTGCTCGGCCAGATGGAAGCTTTTGAACGCGACGTAGAGCGCCTTCGGGATTACCTGGTTCGAACGGATGTTCTTCCACTTGGCTCCGGTGCCCTCGCTGGATCGACCATCGTTCTCGATCGCGAACGTATCGCGCGCGAACTCGGTTTTTCATGCGTGAGTCAAAATACCATCGACGCGGTCAGCGATCGGGATTTCGTGTGCGAATTCCTTTTTTGTCTCGCGATGATCGGCCTCCATCTGTCTCGTTTGAGCGAGGACTTAATCATCTGGAGCACGAGCGAATTCGGTTTTCTGGAATTCAGCGACGCATTTTCCACGGGCTCCAGTTTGATGCCGCAGAAAAGAAATCCGGACATGGCCGAACTGACACGCGGCAAGACCGGCCGGCTTTATGGAAATCTAATGTCGATCTTGACGACGATGAAAGCCCTTCCCTCATCTTACAATCGCGACTTGCAAGAAGATAAGGAAGCGCTCTTCGATTCGGTCGATACGATTGCGGCCGCGCTGGAAGTTTTCACGGCGATGCTGCCCGGATTGAAAATCAATGGTGACCGCATGAAAGCTGCGGCGAGCGACCCGAATCTTTTGGCGACCGATCTGGCGGAGTATTTGGTGAAGAAGGGAATGCCGTTCCGCGAGGCTCACGAAGTCGTTGGGAAGCTCGTCACCCAGTCTGTTACGGAGCAGACTGCGCTGGATCGGGTCCCGCTCGGCGAGCTGCAAAGGCTTTCGCCGCTTTTCGCTGTCGATGTTGTGAATGTTTTCGATGTTCGCCGTTCGGTGTCGGAACGGCGAGCGATCGGCGCTCCATCACCGGAAAACGTCAGCGCACAGATCGTGCGCTGGAAAAAACTTCTTGCTAAAAGCTAGGGACGGACCGGTGGGCTGTCCGATTGCGGCACGCCCGGCGATCGCGCCCTGCCTACAGGTTTGCCGCTGAGGACAGCGGCCACTACACTTGCCGCGTGAAGCGGAGCAATCTCGTGCAAGAGGGCGAGGGTTGGGAAACGATCTCGAGCGATCGGCATTTTGCTAATGCACATGTCGAAGTCGTGATCGATCAGGTGCGAACACCGTCGCGGGCCGAACCCCGTTCGTGGACGGTTGTGCATCGGAAAGGAGCTGTCATTATCGCGCCGATGACTCGCGACGGAAAGATTGTCCTCATTCGCCAGGAACGCATCCCAATCCGCGCAGCGATTTGGGAAATGCCCTCGGGCCAGATCGACAGTGGTGTAACCGGAGACACTGACCGCGGCCACCGCGCGTGGAAAGCGATCGAAGAAGTCGCGTTGCGGGAACTTCGCGAAGAGGCCGGCTATGAGCTGGGTAGCGACGGCGAGCTCATCGCGCTGGGATATTATTTCTCGTCGCCCGGGTTCACGGATGAGCGCGGCTACTTTTTTCTGGCGCGTCCGGTTGCTCCGTGCCCGGTGTATGTACGGGACGAATCGGAATCAATTCTGGATTGCCGCCCGTTCAGCACCGCGGAAATTCGTCGCAAGATTGCCGAGAACGAAATCCGCGACGCCAATACCTTAAGCTTGTGGGCGCGGCTCTGGGCGTGTGACCTTCTGTCTCGTTAAGGAGGCACTGGCCGTTTTCTATCTGCCCGCGAATCACGCGAATTGGCGCGAATCAACTGAGGGAAGGCGTTTCCCGGAAGCCCGGCGCAAGAGCCCGAAACCTTTCGGGAATCCGGTAGCCGGACCAAGTTGGGCGCGCGCAAAGATCAAACGGACTTTTCCGATTCCCCCTTTTGATCTATTCGTGTTCATTCGCGTGATTCGCGGGCTGTCCCACTGGTCGGTCGAATACCTCGCTAAACCAATCATCGAGCCAATGGCGCTAAGAGACATTTTCAAATTTCGCGAGCTGCCGGATAGCGAAACGTCCAAGCCGTTTCTCGAGCATCTCGAAGACTTGCGCTGGACCATCGTGAAGATGGCGATCACGCTCGTTGTTGCGATGATCATTTGCTTCGCGTTCCGATCGCTACTCGTGCGCATAATGCAGGCGCCGTTGCGCGATGTCGGTTCGCAGGTCGGTGCGCTCAAGGCGCTTGGCATTACGGATTCAATCGTGATCTCTTTTCATCTGGCATTCTATGCCGGAATCGTTATCTCCTTTCCGCTCCTTCTCTATTTCCTCGCGGAATTCGTTCTGCCCGCGCTCACCGCAGTGGAGAAGCGCTTTTTGCTCCCCGCGATTTTCGTCAGCTTCGCGCTGTTCCTTCTTGGGGTCTTCGTTTGCTACTTCTGGTTGTTACCTAAAACGATTCTCTTTTTCTTTCGCGACACCGAATCGCTCGGCTGGGCGCCCACTTGGACGGTGCAGCAGTATTATTCTTTTGCGACGCGATTCACGATCGGCTTTGGTCTCGCTTTCGAATTGCCAGTCGTGGTTTTGGCCCTGGTGCGTTTCGGATTGATCACTCACAGATTCATGGCGCGCACGCGGCCTTACGCCATAGTGCTCATCTTTATCCTGGCGACGATCATTACGCCGACGCCGGACATCTTAACGTTGATCGCAATGGGGCTTCCCATGTGTCTGCTCTACGAAAGCTGTATCTGGATTGCGTGGTTCATGGAACGCCGCAGCTCTAAATCGATCGCCGCCTGATCGCGTGGACCATTTCGTCTACGAATTTATCTTCCGCGCGTTCGCTTTTATTCTTGGCGCGGCCGTCGGCTCGTTTCTAAACGTCTGTATTTATCGTTTGCCTGTCGATCTTTCGATTAACAGGCCGCGTCGCTCTTTTTGCCCGGCTTGCAAGAAACCGATTCCCTGGCATCAAAATCTGCCATTGATCAGTTGGATCGTGCTCCGCGGTCGTTGCGCAAATTGCGGGAGCAAAATCGCTTTTCGCTATTTCGCTGTCGAGCTTCTTGCCGCACTTCTGTTCCTCGCGATCTGGCAAACCTTCCCGTGGCAAATGGCGATCGGCTACTGGATTTTTGTTTCGTTCCTCATTGTCGGAACATTCATCGATTTCGAGCATTTCATTATTCCGGACCGGGTGACGATTGGCGGGATTATTGCGGGAGTCGTTATCAGCGTGACCGTGCCGGCGTTGATGGACACAGATTCGCGGCTGGCCGCGGGTGTTCGTTCTCTGCTCGCGGCTGCTTTAGGCTACGCGATTCTTTTGATCGTTCTGGAAGCGGGCAAAATCGCTTTTGGAAGAAAGAGGATTCGTTTCGACACGCCGACGCCGTTTACATGGACAAAACGTGAAGACGACGCCGATTTCGTCATCGGCAGCGAAAAAAGTTTGTGGAGCGATTATTTCGCCCGCGAGAAAGATCGACTATTGCTCCAGTGCGATCAGGCGAAGATCGACAACCACAGCTATGGGACTGTGGCGTTGGATTTTCATTATGACCGCGTCGGTGTGGAAGGCCAAGTCCTGCCGCTTGACGATGTAATGCAAATTTCGGGCGTGGCCCGCGGCCTGCTGATCCCGCGCGAGGCGATGGGACGCGGTGACTTGAAATTTCTGGCGGCGATTGGGGCGTTTCTCGGATGGCGCGCGGTATTGTTCAGTCTCTTCGCCGGATCGCTTCTTGGTTCAATTATCGGCCTGATCACGCTCATTGTGGGGAAGCGTGTTTGGTCGGCAAAGCTGCCGTTTGGCCCTTATCTGGCGTTTGGCGCAGTCAGCTGGATATTCTTTGGCGATACCTTTCTGCATTGGTACGCCGGATTGCTTAGCCCATAGCCCCGGCAGAGACATGATATTTAGTAACGCGCGTTTGATTTTTCCAGATGCAATCGGCGACGGCCTCGAAGTCGTTGTGGAAGCAGGAAAAATTATCGCAATTCGGAAGCAAACGGGTGCACGTGGGAAAGGCGTTGTTGATCTTGGTGGGAACTATCTCGCCCCTGGTTTTGTCGATCTTCATGTGCACGGTGCGCTTGGACGCGACACGATGGAGGCCTCAGAGGAGGCGTTTCGCGCCATCTGCAACTTCCATGCGAGCGGCGGAACCACGTCGCTTCTGCTGACGACGGCGACAGCACCGATTGATAATCTTATTGGTGCCCTAAATGCAATTCGCACCTGTCGATCTTCCATCAAGCAGATCGCTGGCGTTCACGTGGAAGGCCCATTTATTTCGAAAGCGAAATGCGGCGCGCAGCGAGTGGAATGTATTGAGAATCCATCATCGGCCACGGTGCAGCAATTACTTGAGCACGCGGATGTGATCAAACGTGTAACAATTGCACCGGAATTGCCGGGTGCGCTCGAGGCGATAGAAGATTTTCGCCAGCACGGAATCAGCGTCAGCGGCGGTCACAGCGATGCGTGGGACGAAGATGCGAGCGCGGCATTCCAGTGCGGTATGCGCAGCGTGACGCACACGTTTAACTGCATGTCGAGTGCGCGCCGCCGCGACTTCTACCGCGTTGGCGGTGTGCTCGAGTTCGCGTTAAGTGAGCCGCAGATTAATTGCGAGCTGATTGCGGACGGTCATCACGTTTCGGCCACGTTGATGAAAATGCTTTATCGCGCGAAAGGTCCGGGCGGCATTTGTCTCGTGACCGACGCAACTGCTGGCGCGGGTTTGCCCGATGGCTCTCGATTTTCGCTCTTCGGTAAGGATTGCATCGTGGAACGCAGCGTTTGTTTGCTCGCCGACCGCTCAGCGCTGGCAGGCAGTGCGTCGCGAATGATCCATCTCGTCCGAACAATGGTCCACGATGTCGATCTACCGCTGCACGAGGCCATCGCGATGGCGACGAAAAATCCCGCCCGGGCCATCGGTTTGAAACCCAAAGGTCGCCTGTCCGTGGGCGCAGACGCAGATTTGGTTATTCTTTCGCCAAATTTGGAAGTGTCGCAAACCTTCGTCGGCGGCGAGGAAATTTTCTCGTCAGATCGACAATAAGAATTCGGCGATTTCGAGCGACGCTCGCGGTCTGCTCAAACGACTGATGTTCACCGCCCATTCGCGCCATTGTTTTGCGCCGTCGGCAAATGCTCGCCGAACTTGAGCGACGACTTCCTTTGGCGAGTGCGCGATCACGCCCGAGTTCGTTTCGACGATCAGGCGGGCATTGCCCTCCTCCTGACCGGAGACGACGTGATTAATGATCATCGGGCAACCAGCCGCAATCGTCTCTTGCACGGTCGCACCGCCAGCTTTTCCGATGAGCAAATGGCTCTCGTGAAGCATGCGCGGGAGCTCGTCCGTCCACCCGACAATCTTCGTCTTACTATTGGCTGCCGCCGCCTCGATCGCCGGCTGGAGTTCCTTCGCGCGGCCGATAGTCACCGTAAGATCGACGCCGAGGTACGCCAGCTGCTCCACCAGTTCCGGCGCGCCGCGCGTGGCCGCATGAATCATGTACAGAACGCGGCGCTCAGAATTGTGGGAAGGCAACTGTCGACCTTGCGTGAAATCTGCAAATTTTGGGCTCACAGGAAATCCGAAGGTTTTGATTTTTTGCGACACGACTCCCGCTGTCCGCAGCACAGTGGCGCTCGGTTCGTTTGGAACCAGGAAGTAATCGGCGGGGCAGCGATACCAGGCTGCGTTGACGGTAATTGAATCGGTGACAACGACCACGCTTTTGCAGTATCTGTTCGGTCCCAAGATTTGCTCGAGTGCATTTGAATAGGCCGGAAATGAGGAAACCACGACGTCCGGTCGGAAACGGTCGAGCAAGGGTGCGAAATGATCCTTTAGCCGCGCGAACCCCTGGAAACTCTTGTCGAGGTCTTTCTTGCGGTCCAGCCAGCGGTAAACGGTTCCCCAAGTGCGTGGCGCGAAATTGATGAGTGCGAGATAGCTCCTTCGCACGAGTTCGTTGATCGGCCCGTAGGCTTCGGCGAACAGATCGCGCAATTCAACTTCCGCCTGTGCCGGGGCCATACGAATCAACCCATCCCGAACTCCGCGAGCGGCGCTGTTGTGACCCTCCCCAAAGCTGGCGGTAAGGATCAGTATTCTTTTTTTCACAACTCGTTAGGCAAAAGCAGGAGGAAGAGAAGAGAACGAACTTTAATGGATATTTTTGACCGGCAAAGTAAACTCTGGTCAGAGATGAAGTTTCTCGGATTCATCTGGCGCGTTTTGCGCCGCCTGGTTTGGGAAACCGCCACTGATACCACGACGGGCCTGGCTGCCCAGATGGCGTATCTGCTCCTTTTTGCGCTCGCGCCCGGACTGCTTTTCCTCTGGCATCTGCTTGGCCTTTTCGGCACCGATCCGGCAAAGCTGCATCAAATGTTCCTTCTCCTAAAAAGTTTCATGCCGCCCGATCCGAAAGTGCAGGATATTCTAGATACAGCAGTTGCCAGTGTGGTGGTAACCGGGTCGAGCGGGATGCTGGCAAACGCCGGGATCATCCTCGGCATTTATTTCGGGACCGTTTCTATCGCCACGATTTCCCGGGCACTCAGCCATACGCATGGAGTGCGCGAAGATCGACATTGGTGGTCGAAATACATCATTTCTTTTTTCATGCTCTTCTGGTTCGGCCTCCTTATTCTTTTTTCCTTTAACGCAATCGTCTTCGGCGAAACACTCGCCGGAATCGCGGAAGTCAATTTTCAGCTCCCCATCCCACTACAGGAATGGGTTGCCGCGTTAAATTTGCCGTTCACTGCATTGGCGCTGATCATTCTGGCACTTCTGCTTTATCTCCTGACACCGGAAAATTATCTCACAATCCGCCAGGCGTTGCCGGGTGCGATTTTCTTTTCCATCGGCTGGATTATCGCGACGAAGCTCTTTCAGTTCTATGTCGCAAGATATGATCGCTACAACCCGACTTATCTCGCGCTGGCGTCCGTCATCGTGCTGCTCACCTGGATGTATTTGACGTGTTTGCTGTTGCTTCTCGGGGGTAAATTGAATGCAATTCTCCGGCGCGAACGCGCACGGATGCATGAGGGCACGCCGCCCGCGTCTGCTTCTGCCGCCCCCGCAGGTTAATTCCGAACTCCGAATGCCGCTCGGTGGTTCAGTTTTCGGCAATTGCCCCGGGCTTTAGTGCTGGGTAAAGCTCGACGACTCCGAAAGGTACGGAGGAATCTGTCTGGCTTCGGGGTTGATCGCGTCGCGCGCTCTGTTACGCTCCATCGCAGTGGTGCGCTTTCGCCTTTGGCTCGCAACTGCAGTCGCGCTCGGTGCGATCGTCGGCAGTCTTCTTCGCGCCCAAGTCAGCGATGACGAAAAAAGCCAGCGCGACGAATCTGGGAAGGCACAACACGAAACACAGGACGTCTCATCTCTGGCGCCAAAGAAGTCGCCGAGTCCAATTGCGAAAGCCAAAGCGGTAGCAGACAAGTCGAAGAAAAAGCGGGCTAATTCCCCTTCGCCGGAGAAATCGCCCAGTCCGATTCCGAAAGCGAAGCTGGCAACGGAAAAATCGAGGAACAAAACCGGGGCCTCTGCGACAACAGAAGAATCACCCAGCCCAGTTGCAAAAGCCAAACCGGCAACAGGAAAGTCGGCGGACGAAACTGCGACTTCGCCAATCCCCAAAGGATCGCCGCATCCTCATAAGGTGAAGTCGACGAAAGAATCTGGCGAGCAAGAGGAAGCAACTCCGAAGCCAACACCAAGCGAAACGCCTGAGGCAATTGCCACTTCGCGGAAATCGAAAAAAGCTCCGACTCCGACGCCAAAATCAAGACCCGCCAAGAAAAAATCGCAAAAGAAACAAGCCTCGCCGGAGCAAAAAAAAGCGGCGAAAGCGACCGCAAAGAAAAAAGAGACGCCGAAACCGGAAAAAACGCCGACGCCTTCAGAAAAAACCGCAGAGCGATCCGAAATCCCGACCCCACCGCCGGCGCACGCAATTCCAGTGCCGACGCCAGCAGCATCGCCAGCGTCAAAAATTCCACGCGCTGGTACTGCGGAAGAGCGAGCCCAAGTTGTAGTCGAGAAATCTGGGTTCGAAGAAGATCAAGGTTTCGAGCCGCCGCCGTCGCCTCCACCGCGAAGGTTCTTTTTGTGGCCATGGTCGAGCAGTCGCCCGAGCAGCTACCGTTATCTTACCAGATCAGTGATCGAAGCAATCCGCCGCGCGCCGGTGAAACGACGACGTTGGCAGTTCATCGTTGTCCACAATAGCGGGACGCGGCAGGGAAACGCGCGCGTCTTCGATTATTACCATCGGCATGTGCGCCGAATGCAGAACGGCCTCGCTTATCATTTCGTTATTGGCAACGGAACATCGACCGGGAACGGCCAAATAGAAGTGGGCGATCGCTGGCGGAGGCAAATCAACGGCGGTCATGTGCATAGCGATTACCTGAACAACATTTCACTCGGCATTTGTCTGGTAGGCGACTTCAATCGCGACCAGCCGACCCGTGCGCAGCTTGAATCGTGCGAAGAATTAATCCGTTACTTGCGAGAGCGCTGCGGCAAGATCGATAGGGGCGAGATTCCTGTGCGGCCGCATCGCGAGATGAATCCGCCGCGCTGGCCTACTGATTGTCCGGGCGACGTTTTTCCCTATTCCTGGTTTCGGAGATTTTAAGAGACTGTTGAAATACTGGAATGGGCCGCGCGTAGAGGCAGAAGGGCAGCTGGCCGCGTCGCTCGCTGTAGGGGCAGGCGTGTCGCCTGCAGAATCCAAATCGTCGCAGCCGATACGGCTGCCACTACAGTGAGCTTTGACGCGGCTACGGTTTCTACTTGCGTTCTGCCACCATCAAATTGGCTTCCTTATAGTTCCAGCGATAACCGAATCCGAAATCGAGCGGCGGCGGATTACTTTGCGCGAAGAGCTCTTGCAGTCTGGGTTGATAGTGTTGTTTGAAAAGTTCGATCGGCCTGAGATAACTGCCAAACAAGCGCAGATGCCACTTGTCTGGATTGAAGTAGGCCAGTGGAATGCCGGAGTCGTCCTGCACGATTCTGTTGCTATGTTCGAGAATGAAATTGCGGATGGTGGCGAAGCCGTCCTCGAACATTAGATACGATGAAGACTTGAGAAAACTCGAGCCGGTTCCAAATCGCTGGCAAAATTTCAAGAACGCCGGATTGGATTTGATTCCGCCATCGGAAATGTCGGTGGTGAAATAATACATCGTTTGTGAATCGCCCGATTGGTTGTCGGTATAGTTGATGCGCACCCCGGGAATGCTACCGCCCCTTTTCCCCGGCGCGCTCTCCTGAAAGGCACCGTTGCCGTTGAGAGCACCGTACGCCACACTGGTGATCGATTTATCGGCGCGGGCGATGAAAGCGTAGAGAATCGGCAATACGCCACTGAGGGTCTGCTGCTGCAGATCGACTTTCATGTCTTTGGTGATGAAGTAGGTCGTCGCGAGCGAGGACTTCATTGCGTTCTCCAGGTTGCCGAGCGCGCCGGAGAGGTTTGCGACGCGCAGAGGATCCGGCAGCGGACCCATCGATTCCTTCCCGCAAAGGACGTACACCGAGGCACGCGGAAAAAATTGATCGACGTAGAGAAAATCGGGACCACTAAACATATAGAACGCGACCGAAATCGGTTGCGTTGTCTCTGGAAGATAAGTGCCCTGCCACGCGTGCAGCTTTTGAAGTTGGCGCAGGTTGAGGTTGGTGAACTCTTTCTCAAAAAATGCGGAATGTTCCTGCCATGCCGGATCGCGCATGAGCGGCGCAAGTGGCGAATTTGGCGATGCCGGCATTCCGGCGAGAAAGCGCGCGATATCGTTAGGGCCAGCGACCGCAGGAGGGGCAGTTGGTGGAATCTGCGGATTCTCTTGTGCGTAAACGCTAAGCGCGCTTGCCAGGATCGAAAATAGAACCGTCGCGACTGTTTTTCTGAAGGAGTTCTTATTCATTGCGATCGGCGCAGGCGTTTTCCCGCGAAAAAGTACAGGAGGAACCCGACGAGCATTGTCGCCAGTGCAGCCAGTGATTCCGTGGTGTTAGAGCGCAAAAGGTAAATCATCATCCAAATCGTAACTGCCACGAAGACAAGCGGCGGCAGCGGATAAGCCCAGACCCGATAGGGGCGCGGCAAAGTGGGTTGAGTCGAGCGGAGCACGATTACTCCAACGACCGCAAGCAGCGAGCAGAGCAGCAGACTGAACTGAATGTAGACAAGAACGAGCTCGAAGCTTCGTGTCAGCAAAAGCAAATTTATGATCAGCAATTGCAGAACAATCGCATTCGTTGGAACACCATCACGATTCTTGCGGCCAAGCAAACGAAGCAGCCAATGATCCTCGCCCATCGACATGCTGACCCTCGGCCCGATCCACGTCATTGAGCTGATTGAGGAAATCAGGCCCAGGCAAATCACTGCGCCAACGATGCGGCCACCAGTCGGGCCGAAAATATGTTTGCCTGCGATCAACGCCACTTCGAGTTGGCTCTTCAGTTCTGCAATCGGCGTTGTGGCGAGGAAGATGGCATTGAGCAGCACGTAAATTACGATCACGATGCTCGTCCCGACCAAGAGTGATCGGGGAACATTCTTTTCCGGCCTCTTCACTTCGCCAGTGATGTAAGCTGCCGCGTTCCAGCCCGAGTAGGAATACATTACATAAACCAGCGCCACCGCGAAGGCACCGCTGAAGATCGAGGATGTATCGCCGGACACAGGCAGAAAACTGATCGGTTGCTTTGATTGAAAAAAGAACCCAGCAGCGATGAGCACACCGATCAGAAGCAACTTCACAAGCGTGGAAAGATTTTGAAACGCGCTGCCAACCTGCAGATTCCAAAGGTGAAAAACCGTTACGACCCAAACAACAAGAAACGACAGAACGACCGGCGAGCCCAGGTCGAAGACTCCGCCAAAATATTTCCCAAAGGCCATTGCGGCGAGTGCAGTGGGTGCGGCGAAACCAACTGTGGCGGAAACAAATCCAGCCATGAATCCGAGCGCCGGATGATAAATCTGTGACAAAAAATGATATTCGCCGCCAGAGCGCGGCAGCGCGGCACTCAGTTCTCCATAACAAAGCGCGCCGCAAAGCGCCGCGATTCCGCCAACGATCCAAAGCATGAGTAGGGCGAATCCGGATTGAATTTCTGCCACCTGGAAACCGAGGCTCGTGAAGATGCCGGTGCCAATGATGTTCGCAATGACAATGGAAGATGCCGTGACGAAGCCGATCGTCCGCCGCGGTCGTGACTCTTTCAGAGAACGAACTTCGGCGACGTTCGTCATGGCTGGATCGACAATTGCATTCGAGTGCATGATTAGCGAATGGACCCGCGACGGTTGATCTTCTGTGCAGGGCGGTTCGTGGCTGGGTTAAAATGATTGGCCAGTCATATCTCCAATTTTGATGAGTTGTCAGAAGCGATTCCTGGCATCACGTTGAAAGCGGCATGAATCCACATCCCAAGCTCTCCATCGAAACGGCCACCCAACTCGCGGTCTTTCTTGCAAATCGTCCCGGCGCGCTCGCGCGCGTGTGTGAAGCGCTTGCTAAAGCCGAAATTAACATCAATGCGCTTGCTACTTCCGACACAGTCGATCACACGGTGGTGCGCATGGTGGTGAGCGATCCGACAAAAGCGCTCATGCTTTTGGGCGAAGCTGGCGTGCTCGCGGTGGAGACCGAGGTGCTCATGATCGAAACCGCGAACGAGCCCGGCGTGCTAGCTAAAATCGCCGAGCGCCTCGCGGAGGCGGAGGTTAATATCGAATACGCTTATCTGGCGGGCGACCGGGGATCTGGGAAGGGACTGATCGTGCTGCGGCCATCCGATGTCGAAAAAGCGCAGACTGCGCTGCGCGATCTGTAGCAGGCCGTGGCGCTAATAGACGCCTGGGATCAATCGCTTCGTGCGCCCTACATAGGTGCGATAATCTTCGCCGAGCGCTTTTGTGAGCGCGCGTTCCTCAATGCGAATACGCCAGAGAAAAGCGCCGATGATCGGCACCGTCAGAAATAAGATCGACAACCAGTTGCCGAAACAAAATCCCAATCCGACGAAGGCAAGAAGCGCACCGGTGTATGAGGGATGTCGAATGTAACGGTACGGACCGGAATCGATCAGCTTGTGTTCATTTGAGATCGATACATCAACTGTAAAATAGCGACCGAGATAACCAATTGAGTACCAACGCAAAGCAAGCCCGCCCAGAAACAAGATGAAGCCGAAAAGGTAAAATCCGCGTGGATAAGGAACGGTCACGCTAGGGAAAAGCCAGATCATTTGGATTCCGAGCCAAAGGCTCACTGCGATGACCGTCCAGAGAAGAATGAGGGAGCGACGGTCGTGGGAGACAGCCTGCGCTCGCGACCGCCTGGTGACGGCGAGGTAAAGCTCCGAGAGACCGTAGATCGCGCCCAGCAACAATGGATTAGGTAACCGCATCATGAATCATTTGTGAAGGATGTCTCCCATCTGCAAGATTCTGCGGCTCGGGCTATACATCGACAAGTGGAAAGCGCGCAGTTTCGATGGACTTATGGGCGGATCTCGATTGTTGTACCGTCCGGCGTCACCCGCCAAAGTTCTTCGATCTCTTCGTCGGTAAGAGCGATGCAACCGACGGTCCAATCCTTCCACCGATGGAATGCGCCGATCCAGCCAAATCCATTTCGAGTCCCGTGGATCATGATGTCAAAACCGGCGGAGACCCCTCGCTCTGCAGCGCGTGCGTTATCATTGGCCGACGGATAGGAAATGTGCAGCGCCAGATGAAAGCTGCTTTGCGCATTCCGGCCATCGATCTTGTAGATACCTTCCGGCGTTTTCATGTCGCCCTCCTCTTGCTTTGAGCCAGCCGGGTTCCGGCCTAATGCTACTCGATACGTCTTGATCTGCTTGTCGTCGCGAAAGATCGACAATCTTCTCGCTGTTTTTTCGACGACGATCCGATCGATTGTCGTTCCGGCGGACAACGGATGCCAATTGTGGTGGGCGTAGAGATAAATGGCCAGCGCACAGACGGCGATAAATAGCAGGATGATTTTTCGAACCACAACGGTGATCTCTGATGACCTGGCCACAGAAGCAACCTCAAGGACTTAGGGCTCGGAAGCCGCCGTTTCCTGTTCTGCTTGCGCGACTTCACGTTCTTGATTGCCAACGCACGCTCCATGCCGCATAGATGCGCGGCGCGTTTATGACTTCGGTAAAGACCTGGCTCGGTTATCCATATCCGCTGGGCGCGACATGGTTGGGTAACGGCGTGAACTTTGCGCTCTTTTCCGAAACGGCCACGTCGGTCGAACTTTGCTTATTCGACAATATTGACGCCACTGAAGAAAACATTCGCATTCCGGTCACCGAACACACTGATCAGGTGTGGCACCTGTTTCTGCCCGACCTGCGGCCAGGACAACTGTACGGTTTTCGTGTTTCCGGCCCTTACGATCCGGAGCGCGGGTTGCGATTTAACAGTTCGAAACTCCTTCTCGATCCGTACGCGAAAGCGATCGCTGGGGAAGTGACTTGGGCCGATGAGATGTTCGGTTACGTCATCGGAGGCGAAAACGAAGATTTGACGCAAGATTTCCGCGACGACGCGTGGGGAGTGCCCAAGTCGGTCGTAATCGATAACGCTTTCGACTGGCACGACGACAAAAGGCTCCGCATCCCACTGCACCGCTCTGTGATTTACGAGGCGCACGTGAAAGGCTTCAGCAAACTTTGGAATGATGTGCCTGAGCAATTGCGAGGTACATATGCGGCCTTAGGGAGCCCGGCGGCCATCGATTATTTCAAAAAGCTTTGCGTGACTGCCGTCGAGCTATTGCCCGTGCACGCGCACATTGACGATAAAGTTTTGGTCGATCGCGGTCTGACGAATTATTGGGGGTACAACACAATCGGATTTTTTGCGCCGCACGCACAGTACTCGAGCAGCGGACAATTCGGCGAACAAGTCGTCGAGTTCAAATCGATGGTACGCAATCTCCACGCGGCTGGTATCGAAGTGATCCTCGATGTAGTTTACAATCATACTGCCGAGGGAAATCATCTTGGCCCCACGCTGTGCTTCCGCGGGATCGACAATCTCGCTTACTATCGGTTGCAGCCGGATAATCCGCGTTTCTACCTCGATTTCACCGGCACTGGTAACACGTTTAACCTGTTGCATTCTCGCGCGCTTCAACTGGTGATGGACAGCTTGCGCTACTGGGTCCTCGAAATGCGCGTCGATGGATTCCGGTTTGATCTGGCTTCCACCCTGGCGCGCGATCATGAGGGCGTGAACAAGCTGCATGCCTTCTTCGAAATCATTCATCAGGACCCAGTTCTCTCGCAGGTGAAGCTAATCGCGGAGCCGTGGGATGTAGGCGAAGGCGGCTATCAAGTTGGAAACTTTCCCGTGCTCTGGGCGGAATGGAACGGCAAATATCGCGACACGATGCGGAGCTTTTGGAAAGGCGACGAGGGCCACATTGGCGAGATCGCCTACCGGCTCACCGGCAGTCCCGATCTCTATCAGCACAGCGGGCGTCGTCCATATGCGAGCATCAATTTTGTTACCGCCCACGATGGATTCACGCTGAACGACCTGGTCAGTTACAACGAGAAGCACAACGAGGCCAACGGCGACAAAAACCACGATGGCGACAACAACAATCAATCCTGGAATTGTGGAGTGGAAGGTCCGACGAATGACGCGGAGATCAACGCCTTGCGCGAGCGTCAGCGCCGGAATTTCCTGACGACACTCTTCCTTTCGCAAGGCGTGCCCATGCTGCCCGGCGGGGACGAGTGGGGCAGGTCACAAAACGGCAACAACAATACATACTGCCAGGACAACGAGATGAGTTGGCTGAATTGGGAGCGGGATGAGAAACAGAATCAATTTGTTGAGTTCACGCGAAAACTGATTCAGCTGCGGAGCGATCATCCCGTCTTCCGCCGTCCGAAGTTTTTCCAGGGCCGGCGGATTCGAGGTTCGGAAATCCGCGATGTGATGTGGTTCAATCCCGGCGGCAGCGAGATGAGCGAGGAAGAATGGACATCGCCGTTCGTTCGCTGTCTTGGCATGCTGCTGAGCGGCGACACGATGGATGTTCTCACTTTCGAAGGTGAACCGATCCGTGACGATACATTCCTACTGCTAATCAATGCGCATTACGAGCCGATTCCGTTCGTTCTCCCGGGACAGGAACATATTGAGTGGCAACTAATCCTCGACACAATGGACCCTGGCGGTTTCTTGATGGAGGCGAGAAAATTTGCTTCCGGCGACGATGTCGATCTTGGCGGTCGGGCCGCCTGTTTGCTTCAGTTGGTAAGTGGCGCGCAGGCTCAAGCTCGCGAAGAATCGTGGAAAAGGCGGCACGTCGAGTTTCCGGCGCTCAGCGCAGAAGAAGAGCGAGCTCGCGGGAAATAGATGCGCGATTTACATCGACATAAGAATTCGGGCAGCGCAATCTTGCCGTGACAGACGAATCAGTGATAGAGTGCGATGTGCGCTCTGTGGGGCGCGGCCAATCTTTTGGTCACTGACTCTGCCATGACACCGACTTCTCTTATCATCGTCACTGATCGAGGCAGTTTGAAAGCATACCGAGTCGATGAAACGCCAACACGCGGTCCGAGTTTACATCTGGTGCAGGCATTCGATTTAACAGATGCCCACGGAAAATTGATCGACAAAGTGACGGACCTGGCCGGGAGATTCCCGGTGAGCGATGGCGCCGGGGGGAGGCACGCGAACTCGATTGCAGAGCGAACCCAGCTGGAAACAGAGACTCATCGCCGGATTCAGAAGCAATTAGCCGATCAAATCATAAAAATTGTCTCGCGCAACGGGAAGGAAGGATGGTCATTCGCCGCGCCAGCGGAAATTCACGGCGCGATTATCGATCTTTTACCCGCGCCAGTGCGCGACCGGATCGTCGAACATGTGAAATCCGATCTCGTCAAAACCGAGCCATCGAAATTGCCCGCTCATTTTCGTTCACTCCGATCGATCTAAAAATGCTGGACTTCTGGATACGCAATCCTGAACACTCGATTAGAATCGTAATTGAACATCTAGTATCCAGTATTCAGCATCAGCTGGCGTACATTTTTCATCTTCCTTAACGTGAGAGCGCGAAGTAATGTCTAATTAAATATGCAACTGCCTGTTAAGATCACCTATCGGGGTCTGGAAAAATCGGACCAGATCGACAATCTCGTCTTGGATTATGCAGCGCGACTGGAAAGATTTTGCGACCACATTAACCGCTGCGACGTCGCCATCGAGCAAACCAATCACACGCATCAAAAAGGAAATCCGTACCGCTGCCGCATTGATGTGACGGTTTCACGCGGTCACGAACTCGTGGCCGATGAAAAGCAAAAGGACAACGGCACACACGCACCGGTCAACAAGGTGATCCACGACGCCTTCAAAACGATGGAACGGGAGTTGCGCCGCGTTGTGGACAAGCAACGACGCGACGTCAAGACCCACGCCGACTCGCGTTCACCAAAATAGGCGCGTTTACCGCTGTAGTGGCGGGCGTGTCGCCCGCAACTCGAACGCAGCCGGCACGGCTGCCTCTACAGCTACGCTGCGACCTGTTCGTAGGAAAACGGTGAAATATCAGCACGCTGGCTGGCGTGCTCAGCAGTAATGCCGCAGATGTTGCCCCTCTTATCGACGTCCAAAAGCGTGTTTTCGTCCAAGTCCTTGGTCTCCGCGACTTCTGCGCTTTTGAACTCGATGTAAGATTCCGCATAAAGCTCGTTGGACCTACATCGTTTATGCTTCGCGCTAGCGCCGTTATTCTGACCTTTTGGGCGGGGGTTCGTCTCGTTCTTGCCCTCGGCATTCTGGCTATGTTGCTGGTGTTCAGCAAAAACGCCCTCGTTTTGTTAGTCCTATACGGCGACATCTAAGGGAGAGGTGTGAAGTGCCTCGGAAACGTGAGTAAGAACGACCACAACCAGACACCACGCGCCGAGCAGCTGCAGAAAAGACCACACAGTTTTTCCTCTTAAGAACAAGACTACCGAACCAGAAAAGAGCATGCCCGCGGGGATGAGCGCTTTAAGCGATGCAGTATTCATAACTTTTCGCCGAAAGACAGCAAAGCTCAGCCACTCCTCCGATTCGCACAAGGACGAATCCGTCCGACTGGCCGACAGGTGCAAGTGACCGCAGGTCAGAAGAGTCGATCGATCCCGCGAAAGTAACAACAGCGTTACTTTTGCAGTGGTTGTCATCAACAACTCGAGGCGCGGTCGCGGTGTCCAATTACTAGAAACCCCAATTATCTATGAAAACAAAACGCATGCTTTCCTTAATAGGTGTCGCCGCGCTGAGCTTAACTGCAACCCTTGCATCTGCGGCCCCACACGCCGCACAAATGATGACGCGATCCGCCGTCACGCGACCGGCGCCGCGCTTTGCCGCAAGGACCATGACGGGCGCACGTCGGTTTCGGAACGATGGCGACAATGATCGTGACGATCGCTTCCGCCGTTTCCATAATCGAACGTTCGTTTTCTTCGACACGTTTGGTTTCCCGTTCTTCTATCCGTATCCCTATTATGGGTACTACCACTACGATTACTACGGTTACAACGATTACGGATATGCCAATACCAACATAGTTGTCGAGGTGCAGCGTGGACTTGCTCGCGCTGGGTACTATCATGGTCCCATCGATGGAATCGTGGGGCCTCAAACGCGACGAGCAATTCGCGCCTACGAACGCGACCACAATATGCCTGCCTAGGGCGTGATCGATTGGCAGACTTTCGCAACAATGGGTCTCGGTTGATCCCGCGTTCAAAGTCATCGGGTGGGCCCCCAGCGCACGGAGGGGTATGGTGCCAGGGTCCAGGTATTGTGAGATATAGCTACGGGCGCGTGATGAGAAACAGCTCAGACGTGTAATCGGCGTTCGAATAAGACGGCGGATCGAGATAAACAAGATTAACACTCGCATCAGGAAATTCTTTCCGGTCGGAAAGCCATTTCTGGTTATCGCCGAAATAAAGCCGATTCATCGCTCAAACGAAAGTAAGAGATCCCTCGACTTCGCTCGGAATGACAACTGGGTGCAGCGTCAGGCTGCTCACTGAAATACAGCTGGTTCACTGGGATGACAATAAATTAAAACAGCCGCCCCTGTGACAAAGTCATTGTTGGTCGCGTCCGGCGAAGCGCTGGTGCAAGCAAAACAAGACACCGCCACGCAGCGAACCATGACGGCTGCTTGCTGAATTCCGGAGCTTACTGATTATTGAGGACCGTTTGCGGAGCAGGCTTGTTGATTTCGACTCTGTCGCTCACTTTTTGAATCAGCGCCGCCTGCTGTTTTAGTTGCGCCGTAAGGGTATTAATCTCGTTTTGTTGTTCCTCCATTTTGCGATGTGCCTTGAGGAACTCGTTGAGCAACATCGCGTTCACCGCTTCATAGCGTACGGTATAAGGCTTACCTTGGTCGTCACGAACCACCAGATCGATTCACTTTTTCCACGTCCTCGGCCACTAGGCCGAACTTCGGGATGCCCTCGGGATCCAGCTCTTGCTTGTAGCGGAAGGTCACAGGTTTGAGTGCGAGAATCGCTTCGCTCGCCCTTTCCATCGGCTTGATTGCCTCCTTGAAGCGCGCCGAGGAGCTAGACGTGCCGAGTTGGCCGTCGGTATTAATGATGACCCCGACGCCTCCCGGCACCGTTACCCCAAAAATGCCGGCGATAGCGGTGCACGTGTGAAATCCATTCGTGCCGATGCGAATCTTGCCGGACTCGCCGGCCAAACTACCGCCAGGAATTGCCGATATAGATTTTGCTACTGCCGGTGGTGAGATTGATGCCGGCGCGGTAGCCGAGGGCGATATTGCGGTTGCCGGTTGTCATTCTATAGAGCGCTGCAACACCGATGGCCGTATTGTAGTAGCCGGTCGTGTTGTACGCGAGCGCAATATAACCATTGGCCGTATTGCTGTTGCCGCTTGTGTTGAGAGCGAGCGCTTGCTCACCGGTGGCCGTGTTGCCGTAGCCGATTGTGTTGCTATAGAG
>Ga0209376_1000197_pt1 | contig 66133 bp, 67 predicted proteins | sample GraSoiAngelo_134_FD_185891 | JGI IMG/M metagenome (GOLD analysis project Ga0209376, IMG submission 185891) | Grasslands soil microbial communities from the Angelo Coastal Reserve, California, USA - 14_0929_05_30cm (SPAdes) (version 2) | ecosystem: Environmental > Terrestrial > Soil > Grasslands ... | reverse complement strand
CGGCTGGTCTTCTTTCACAACCACGGCGACCCCGGCCCCGGCATCTACCTCCCGAGCGGTTGGGCGGCGAACCGCGCCCGGTGGCACGAGCATGGGCACCCGATCCCGTCGCCTGCTTGGGCAGCGTCGCTGGTCCCCCTCGTGGCAGAGGGGTTCCACCGCGTGCGGGAGCCCTTTACGTGCTGCGAGAAACGTTGCCGTCTGTACGAGGCCGATCTTCTCGTGCAGCTCGGCTACGACAGCGGCGCCCAGCCGCTCTTGTTCGTCCCAGAGTGGACTGATGCCGGGCTAGCGATCTCCGAACTCGGGCTCCGCATTGACGAGGATCGCCTCGTCCGCCTGGCTCCGCTGAAAGTTGTCGAGACACCCCGGGAGGGCCGGAAGCTTCACTGAGGGCTCCGCCAAGGGAGGGGTGGATCGGATCGCCGCGCCTCTAGTCAGTGCAGGGAAGGCGAAAGCATTCCACACCAGGGCAGCTGCCTTGACTCTGGCAGGGAGCTGACGGCGGCTTGGTTCGGGCCGACTCCGAAGAGTATACCCGGGCATGACGTTGTGCCGGGACGACGGCCGCTTCGCAGGGGAGGATCGCCGTGACCGATGAGACCCGGACAAACGCGCCGGCCATGCTGGCGAGTGGACTCGTACTGGCCGCCGTCCTGTTCCTCGTCGCCGCGGTCTACAGCTCGTTCACCATCATCCAGCCGGGGAATGTGGGGGTGGTGTTCAACCGGTGGTCGGGGGCGCTCAAGACGGTCGGGCAGGGGGTAGCGTGGCGCGTCCCGTGGGTGACGCAGGTGCAGTCCTACCCGGTCGCGCTGCGCACCTACACCATGGTGCAGCGGGGCGCGGAGGGTGCGATGCAGGGCGACGATTCGATCGACTTGCCGACCAAAGAGGGCCAGCACATCCGCCAGGACATCTCGGTCACCTACAACACGAGCCAGGAGAAGGCGGCGGACGTCTTCCGGTCCTTCCGGGGCGCTGAGATCGGGGACATCGAGTCGACCTTCATCCGGCGCACGATCATCACCACGGCGCAGAACGCGGCCGGGCAGATGTCGCTCACCGACCTGATCTCCAACCAGCGCGGGCAGCTGCAAGGGCAGATCCAAGAGGACCTGCAGGTTCAGATGAACAAGATGGGCTTCGTGGTCGACAAGGTGAACCTCGGGGCAAGCCACCTGCCGGACGTGATCGAGAAGCAGATGCAGCAGAAGATGGGGGCTCAGCAGAACGCGCAGCAGGCCGACTACGAGCTGCAGCGCCAGCAGACGCTCGCCAAGGCGAAGGTCGCCGAGGCCGAGGGCGACGCGCAGGCGATTCTCGTCAAGGCCAAGGCGCAGGCCGAGGCGAACAAGCTCCTGCAGGAGGCGCTCACGCCCCTGCTCATCCAGAACAAGGCGATCGAGCGGTGGAACGGCACCCTCCCACAGTTCACCGGCGGCGGGGCAGTTCCCTTTCTCAACCTGAAGGACCTGGGCGGCGCGAGTGGCGAGGGGCATTCTACAGTCCCCGGGCGCTGAGGCCACGGTCGGGACGGAGAGGACCTCGAGCTGCCCGCCACCGGGCGCCGGGGCGGGAACGACCCGCGCGTCGTTCAGCACGAGCAGGTCCCCCGGCTTGGAGGCACCCGGAAGGTCGCTCACCCGGAGGTGGCGGTAGCCTCGGGTGCCCCGGTCGAGGACGAAGAGTCGCGCCGCGCTGCGTTCGGCCGCCGGTTCCTGAGCGATCAACTCGGGCGGCAGCGGGTAGTCGAGATCGAGCGGTCGCACCGCGCTACGTCGTCCGGTCGCCCGCCCCCCGGAGCAGCGCCTTCAGGATGTCGATCGGCACCGGGAAGATGGTGGTCGAGTTGTTCTCCGAGGCGACCTCCACCAGGGTCTGCAGGAAGCGGAGCTGCAGCGCGATCGGCTCCTTGGCCATGATCGCCGCCGCTTCCACCAGCCGCTGCGCCGCCTGGTACTCGCCCTCGGCGGCGATGATCTTGGCGCGCCGCTCGCGCTCGGCCTCGGCCTGGTGGGCCATCACCCGTCGCATCTCCTCGGGCAGGTCGATGAACTTGATCGCCACCTGCACCACCTTGATCCCCCACGGCTCAGTATGCTGGTCGATGATCGACTGCAGGTGCGCGTTGATCTTCTCCCGCTCGACGAGGAGCTGGTCGAGCTCCACCTCGCCGCACACGCTGCGCAGCGTGGTCTGGGCGTTCTGGGACGTGGCGAAGAGGTAGTTCTCCACCGCGACCACGGCGCGGTTGGGATCGACCACCCGGAAGTAGAGGACCGCGCTCACCTTCAACGAGACGTTGTCCTTGGTGATCACGTCCTGCGACGGGACGTCCATCGTGATCGTGCGCAGGTCGATGCGGATCGCCTTCTCGATGCCGGGGATCACGTAAATGATCCCCGGCCCGCGCGCCCCGACCACCCGCCCCAGCCGGAAGACGACCGCGCGCTCGTACTCGCGCAGGATCTTGAGCCCGCGCATCAGGAACACCACCAGGATGGCCATTGCGGCCCATGCACCAAACATCGCGGTCTCCCTTCAACGGTTCTCGGGTCGGGCGCCCAGGGGTGGTCTACGGTGTCCCGGGTTGGCAGCCCCGCGCATCGAGTTCATCGCTTGGGCAAGCCAGCAGGACAAGGGGCGCGCGAAGGGAGCCAGCGCGGCGACGCGCGCTGGGCGGGAGCGCTTGAAGGGCGGCGGCGCCCCCCCGACGCGGACCACCCCTTCCTGTCCTCGTACTCCTCGGTGGCGGCGTTGAACCCGAAGGCGCCCTTGGCCTCGCGCACCTTCTCGAGCACCACCGCCCCGTCCTGCCCCGCGTTGCGGGCGATCCAGCGCAGCGGCTCCTCGAGGGCCCGCCGCACGATGGTGACGCCCGCCCGCTCTTCCTCATCGAGCTTGAGCGCGTCGAGCGCGCTCCGCGCCCGCAGCAGCGCCACCCCACCGCCCGCCACGATACCCTCCTCCTTGCCTAGGCTTGCCTGGCTCCCTTCGGGATGCGCAAGGCCGACTGAAGCGATTTGAGGAGAGCGTAGGCTTCTTCGGTGCTGAGCCGATAGCGCGGCTTCGAGTTGTCGTTGACAAACACGACGAACGGCTCACTCCGGGCTTCGGTCGTTTCTTGCTCGGGATTGTGCTCTACGCGAAGGCGAGCCATCAGCGATCACGCCGTCTGGGTCTTCGATCCAGGCGGTCGCCCAGGACGACGCCAACGAACGCCTCACTTCTCTCGCGGGCGGGGTCACCCGTTCGCGCGGGCACGAGGACGCTCAGCACACGGGCAATAGACGGCAAGCCCTTCATGCGCGCCTTCCTTCCTCGGACGACGAGAGGCTATGCCCCCACGACTATGGGCGTCAAGCTGGCCTCGCCCGGGTGCGGTCGGGTCGGACGATCACGCCGCTCGCGAGCCTGCTCTTACCATGCCTTTCCGGCCGGTGAATCGATTTTGGGTCGTCGCGTAATGCGGTGTAAGGTTAGGAGAAGCTCGATATGAACGACCGCATGTCGGATCCAACCCCCACCTGCAGGCTGGGCGTCACGGTCACGCCGCGGCGGCCCGGCTTCGACTTCGAAGGCCTCGACCACGAGGTGCCGCGCGCCTGGCACCCGGCTGGCATCGGGCCCACGGCATTTCTCGAGGCGCTCTCGGCGATGGCGCCGGTGGTGGAGAGCTTCTTCATCGACGACGCCCGCCGCCTGCTGCCCCGTATCGCCGAAGAGGCATCACGTGCCGAGGTCGATGCCTTCCTTCGCCAGGAGGCCGCCCACGCCAGCATGCACGCCGCGTTCAACCGGGTGCTCATTCGGTGGGGCGTGCCGGTCGACGCCTCGGCGGATTCCGTGCTGCGATGGCTCGCGGTCGTCGACTGGACCCCGAGCGATCTCAGGAGCGCGGTCGCCATGGCGGGCGAGCACTTCCTCGGCGAGATCGGCAACGCGATCCTCTCGCGGCGGGAGCTGCTCGACGGCGTCGACCCTCGCATTACCCGGCTGTTCCGGTGGCACGGCTACGAGGAGGTGGAGCACAAGGCGGTGCTCTTCGACGCGTTCCACGCGGCACGCGGCCACGGGCTCTACACCTACGCCGTCCGCATCGCCGGGCTGTGGATCGCGGTCGTCCTCCTCGCCCTCGCGCTCCCATCGGTGTCATACCGTATCCTTGCGAGCGCCGGCGCGGCGCATGACCTCCACGCGTGGCGGGGCCTCATCCGCTTTGTCTTCGGGCGCGGCGGGATGCTGCGGGGTCGATGGCGCGCCGTCGCCGCCTACCATCGGCCCGATTTCCACCCGTGGCGGTACCTCGACAACCGGCGCTTCCTGTCGGAGCTCCGCGACACGATCATCGATCCCGCATGGGAGGTCAGAGCGCGCTGAACCGCCGCGCGGCGGGCGACTAGTGGGGCGCAGAGCGCGGACTCGCGCCGGTCCCTCGCGCTTGCGGCACCGCTTAGCGCAAAGACGCCGAGATCGGCGACGGTGGCCACCCGACAGGAAGCCGCTCCGAGTCGGCTTGGGCAGGCCGATGCCAGCGCCTAATGGCAGGAACCTGGGCACGACTCGGGTCTACCGCCTGACGATCACGCTCGAACGAATCCGGCCGGCGATCTGGAGGCGATTCGAGGTACCGAGTACCATCACGCTCGCCAAATTGCACCGCGTCCTCCAGCGCGTGATGGGCTGGCGTGATACGCACCTGCACCACTTCTTCGTGGATGCCCGGGGAGTCGGCGTGCGCGATCCCGAGTCCGGCGATGAGGTGGAGGACGAGAAGAAGCTGACACTGGCGGAGGTGGCGCCGGCAGTGGGCACCCAATTGGCGTATGTGTACGACTTCAGCGATTACTGGCGGCACGAGGTACTGGTGGTGGCGATTGATCCGCCGGGCGAGACGCGGTCCCCGATCTGTCTCGCCGGGGAGCGCGCATGTCCGCCGGAGGACTGCGGCGGCCGGCGCGGCTACGAGGCGTTCCTCACGGCGATTCAAGACCCCAGCCACGCGGAGCACGAGGAGACGCTGGCCTGGGCGGGCGGCGGCTTTGACCCCGAGGCATTCGACGTACAGGCGGTCAACCGGTCACTCAAGGCGATGCGCTGACGGAGGGAGTCAGCCCGCCGCGCAGCTACGACCGAACAAGCTGCAACGAAGCGCGAGGAAGAGAAGCCACAGCGCGAACACGAGGACGGTGCCGACCCCGAGGACAGCGACGTTCCTGACCCACCGCCTTACCATCGCCTCGGAGAACTCGCGCCAGCCAAGGGTGAGTGGCGGCGAGAAAAGCGTGACGAGAGCCGCCCACGCGGCGGCGATCACGACCACCAGCGCGAGGAGCAGGAACAGGCGGCTAGCCATTGTCGTCGCCCCCTGCTTACACCTCGGCGGGCTCTCCGGCGACGCGGAGGCGATCCTCGGTTGCCCTCACACGGCCTACCACCCCGCTCGCGAGCCCGCTCCTACCATGCTACTCGCCGGCCGTGTCGCTCGTCACGTGCGCCGAGTAACATGGTCGGGAGGACGTTCTCGAAGCCGACCGGATCGGTGACGAAGAGGAGTGCGTGCTCCGCGACCACCTCCTGGCCGTCCATCCGAAGACGGTGCAGCCGGAGACACTCGGCGCGCTGCTCCTATACTTCTTGGGCCGACGAGAAGGACCGGGACGAGATCGCGAAGCTCTGTGCGGACCTCGTAGCGGCCAGCTTCATCGAGCCGACGACGCGGCACTGACGGCTCGGACCGCTCCTGCGGTAGGCCGAAAAGGGACGGAAAAGACCCGTGCGGGGATTCTGGTATACGGTCAAGAGCGACGGATAGGTAACGCGATCAGGCGGGCTGTAAGGCGCCCTGAACGCTTCGCTCAATTCCGAGGTGGCCGGGCAGTGCTCCCGTTTCGAAACCGACTCGGCGCACCTGGCCTGGCAGGCAGGCGCACTCCCTCCTATGCCGTCCCCTTCTTCGGTCCCGTCTTCCGTTTGAGCTTCTCTTCAATCGCCTCCGTCACGAAGTGCATGAGCACGATGTCGTGCGTCACGCAGTACAGCCTCAGGCGACGGTGAAGCTCTTTCGGGACGCGGGTCGCCAACTGCGTCTGGGCTTCTTCGGCCTGAGCCTTCGCCATCAGGCCGCCTTCGTCTTCGCGCCGGCTGCGCGTCCCGGACCCCGCCGCCTGCGACGGCGGCGAACGACCTTGGTCTTCGAAGCTGGCGTCGCAGCCGCTCGCTTCTTCTGCGCCATCTTCTCGGCAACCGCCTTCGGCGGACGACCGGGACCACCGGGGCGCCACGACTCACGCGCTCTGCGGCGGCGACGCGGACCGTTCTTGGGCTTCGTCGTCGCCATGCCGCCGAACAACGAGTGGATCGCGGAGCGGACTTCCTGCTGCACCATGTCGCGGATCACCGTCATGAGGCTTCGCTGTCTCGGCATCGACTCCTCCTTGTCGGCGCGAGATACACGAAAGGACGATCACCCGCAAAGTCCGGGGCTCAATGACCGGAATGGTAGAGGAGGACGTACACGAGGACGCCGCTGACCGAGACGTAGAGCCAGATGGGCAGCGTCACACGCGCGAGCCGCCGGTGGCGGTCGAAGCGGCCGCACCACGCACGGTAGATCGTCATCAGCGCCAGCGGCACCACGAGAGCCGCCAGCACGATATGGGGAACGAGCAGCCCGAAGTAGACGGGGCGCAGCCACGCCGCACCGTGGAAGGGGACCGAGCCCACGCGGGCGTGGTGCATCAAGTAGGTGATGAGGAAGAGGGAGGAGGCGGCGAAGGCCGCGATCATGCACGTTCGGTGGGCGGCAACGCGGCGGCGTCGGATGAGCACGTACCCGGTGCTGAGGAGGATCGTCGCCGTGGCGTTGAGCGAGGCGTTGATCTCGGGAAGCCACGACGACCCAGCAGCGTGCCCACCGTGCGGCGCGTAGATGACGAGGGCAACGCCCCCGATGACGATGGTGCTGAGCGCGCCGATGACCCAGGCGGCGAGCCGCTCGGTCGCGGCCGCCGCTTCAGGCGCGCTCGGCGCGAGAGGGGTGGGTTCCGTCATGGGCGGCGCGGGAAATCTTGGCCCGGCGTGCGCACAGTGTCCACGGGCTCGGCCATCGGAGAGGGCACGGCGTGGCGGGCGAGTTGACGACCGGCCCGCCACCGCCCAAGCTGATCGGAAGGTACGGCGACGGTGCAACCCGAAACGGCGAGATGGTTGAACGAGAGCCGGGGCAGCTTCGGTGCTGCCCACAGCCGGTTCAACGACATCTCCTCGATGGATGTCACCGGCGCGGGCGCCCTGTTCATGTCGGCCGAGTACGCGGTGAAGGCGGTCATCGTTGAGCACTACGGTTTCCTCCCCCCGTCCTTTGAGACCCACCGGATCGTCAACCTCTCGCATCGGATCGCCTTATGGCCCCAGCTTCCCTCCGACCTGCGGACGCATCTGGCCGACATGGCGCTCCTCGACCCCAACGTCCGCTACCCCCGCGAGACCGCCTACGAGACGTTGGTCTCGTCGTCATCGAACGCGGAGTGGCAGCAGCGCCTGACGACCGCGCCACGGTTCATCCAGTACATCGAGCGCGACGTGATCGGGAACCCCACCACCCTCGGAAAGCTGACCTTCTGACAGCGTCGCTGCTCTCACCTCGCGGCGCGGTGCGCGGCGCTGATCCTTAAGACCGCCGCCAGCGTCGGTAGGCAGGCGAATCGCAATGGCGCAGAAGGGATCGCAGTTTCGAGCCGAAGCCAATCCCGCGCTCCGCACGGTGTGCGCCCAGTGCGGCAAGAGCATTCCGACCGAAGTGGGCCATCCCCATCCGCTCGACGCGGAAGATCGTGGCGTCTGGCGGGAAACGTGGGGCCTCGTCGGTATGGAGAACGGGAGTCCGAGGGTCTTCCCGACCTGTAACGAGTGTTACCAGGCTGGCTGGCGGCCACCGGGCTTCGTCCACTGATCGAGGCCGCGAGACACTCGGGGATGCCAGTTTCAGAGTCGAGGCGCGACGGTGGCCGCCGCTTCCGCCGACGTGACCACGGGAAAGACCTCGAACTCGATCAAGTCCTCCCAGCGCGCCGTCCACTGCGTCAGGAGCGCTCGGTCCTCGCACTCCATGATCTGGAAGCAGCGCCGGAAGTCCTCCGTGACCCAACTCGCCACGTATCCAAGCCCCTGAGGCACGAGTCTGCCCTCGTCGCGAAGGCGCCGGTACACCGGCAGCGGATCGCCGTGCGGAAGTGCTCGATGACCATGTACTGCATGCGGCTTCCCCCGATGAATGTTCACGTAAATCGTTGGCCGTAGACCCCCTTACCGACCGGCTTCGCGGGCGAGCCGCTTTCTCGCCCTGGAGACCATCGAACTGCTCATGCCGCCCCACGCGTCGCCGAAGTGCGTGAGGTCGCCCGTGAGGATTGCCCAGTCAGCTTCATGGAGTGATGGACCGAGCCGTTCGATGGCTTGAAAAGCAATGTGAATGTCACCGAAGCAGACGAGCCGCACCGGGGGGTTGTAACTGGCGCGCCGTAGTGCCGCAACGACGGCGGGCGGCGACGCGCACGGCCCGCTCGGCAGCGCTCGGCTTGTGACCCCATGCCGCCCTTGCTAGCGTCGTCTCGCTGGACGTGCAGCGAGGAGGTGAGGGGATGAGGATGACGAGGGCAACGCTGCGCAGCGTCGCGGCGCTGGGAATTTTGGCAGGCGGCGCGCTGGCCGCGGCTCCCTACGACTTTACGGGCCACTGGACCGGCGGTGCACAGGAACGCGGCAAATCCGCCGTGACATTGACGGCGGACTTCACGGCCAGCGGTGCCAAGACCTTCACCGGGACGATCGTTGCGACAGGTGATGACGACAAGCCGGGCCAGTGTCCGGTGACCGGCAGGGCCAAGCGGCGCCTGAACGTGTCCATGCACGGCACGTGCGACGACGGCGGCACCCTCAACCTCCATGGCCGCGTGAACCCGAACAAGCAGACGATCGCGGGAACCTTCGTCGAGAAGCGGAAAGGGCGCCGGCACCGGGGGACGTTCACTCTCGGCGCTGCCGGGACCGCTCTCAAGGGTGCGGTCTTGGCGCCGACGGCCAGCCTTGCGACGCTCCAGCGCAGGAGCTTCGTGGGAACGATGCTCGCGAGGCTCATTCCGGGCGCCTACGCGCAGTCCTCGGGACTGGTCCCGGTGCCCAATGCGAACATCCTGGTCTTCACCATCGACAACAGCGGCCGGCCGACGTCCACCACGCCGATTGCGAAAACCACGTCCGACAGCAACGGCAGTTACTCCCTCACACTGCCGCGGGGCACGAACCTTGGCAGCAATCTGCTGATCCAGGCCAGCAACTCCACCACGCCGGCTCCGGTCGGCGGCGCCGGCCAGCAATGCAGCTGCCCGGCAACGCAGACCACCCTGGACTTGTCGCCGATCTCGGAATATGCGACGCGGGCGCTGATCGCGGCGCTCGCCAGCAATTCCAGCACCCTGGCCAATTACACGCCGGGCGAGATCAACGCGATCATCGCGAAGGTGACCACGCTCGCGCGGGACCCGAGCCTGGTTGGCACGACCATCCAGGACACCATCACCAACATCACGAACGCGATCGATCCGGCGATCCAGGACGATCTCAGGAACGCGGCCACGCCCGGCGAGGCGTCGGTGCCCCAGGGCCTGGGCGGCACTTACAATTTCGTGAGCTTCTCCGCGGATGACACCGGCACCCGCCTGAGCATGGATCAGCAGTCGGGCACGGTGAACGTCGACGTTTCGGCCAAGACCTTCTCGCATACGGGCCCCAAGTCGTCGGTCAACCTCGACGAGGTCTGTTCGGCCGACCAGAACACGCCGTGCAACCGTTCGTTCACGCGGAACGCGTCCAGCGCGACCAAGAGCGGCGATGGCAGCATCAGCCTGCTGGGCGGAAATCAGGTCCTGTTCCAGCCCTCGAACGGGAGTGAAGGGGCGCTCGGGTTCTACAACTCGTCCGGCGACGTCATCGTGCTGGCGGCGGGCGATGGGCTGATCGTCGCCTTCAAGCAGGCGAGCAGCGCGCCCACGCTCGGTGGCAGCTATCACGGCGTCCAGCTCGGCGGCAGCTTGAGCGACAGCTTCGCCGTGGCGCAGGGCAATCCGTTCAACCTCGGAGAAGCGAGCACGGGAGTCAACGACCCGGTGACGATCTCCGGCGGCACCGTCAGCGGGACCAACAGCAGGAACGTCTTGTCCAAAGACATCACCTGCAATGGCGGGGCGAGCTGCTCGTACACCGAGACGGTGAGCGGCAGCAGCGGCGGCGGCAGCTTCAGCGCGCCGGTGTCGGTTGACGGCACGGGCGCCCTGACGGTCTCACCGAGCGGGGAGGTGGCGCACGAGGGAGCGGTGAGCGCGGATGGCAACCTGTTTGCCTTCGTCGATGGCGATCCCGTCGGCCACGGCGACGCCGGCATCGTCATCGGCGTGAAGCAGGGCAGCGGGATGACCAATGCCAGCCTGAACGGATCGTACGGCTTCGTGTCCTACGAGTTCGGCCTCGGGCCCGGCTCGCGCAGTCTGCAGGGCCAGAGCGGCAGCGTGAACCTGGACGGCAGCGGCGGTGTCACCGCGAATCTCGCCGGCACCCAGCTCCGGGTCAGCACGGGCTGCAGCGGCGGCTTCTGCCCGGGCACTGTCGTGGGTCAGAACTCGAAGACGGAGTCGCCGAACACGACCTACAGCGTGACCGCGACGGGCGGGGTCACCATCGCCGGTTCGAACGGCACGATTTCCGGTTTCGCGAGCCCCGACGGAAGTGTCCTCGTGTTCACCGAGACGCACGACGGTTCCGGCCAGAACAACGACATCGACAGCCAACGCGGGTTGTTCGTGATGTTGAAGTAGGCCCCGTCGCGGCCGGAGTCGTCCCCGGCCGCGGGCAATGCAAAAAGCCGCGCGATCGCCTTCGCGCGGCTTTTTTTTCGAAGTGCGGAAATCACGCGCCGGCACACCTTCTACCCGGACGCACGCGGAGCGAGGTCCGCGTCGCCTCGTTCGGTTCTAGCTAGCGCAAGCCTGGCCGCCCATGGTAGGGTCGTCGGCCCGGTGGGTGAGGTCATCGCGTTCGAGGAGCTCGTGCGGATGCGGCGCCGGCGGGTGGCGCTCGCGGTCCACGCGCGCTGTCGGCTGATCCTCGCGGCCTCCGTCGCGGCAGCACGTGACGAGCTCGTGACGGCGCCGGCGCGCGAACGTCTGGTGCGCCTCGCCCGCCTACGCAAGCTCGAGGAACTCCAGGAGTACGCGAGCGCACTCGGATAGGCACACCCGGGCGGCGCCGAGGGGAGAGGAGGGGCGATGGTGACGCAGACCGGGCTGGTGATCGTGATCGCGCTCGTGGTCCTGGCGCTCGGGATCGGCGCGGCGGCGCTCTTCATGGCCGCCGGACGGGGAGGAGGCCTCGGCCTCGTCCAGCAGCAGCTCGACGCGCTCCGCGCCCAGCTCGGGCAGGCGCTCGGCGGCCAGGCCGAGCTCCTCGGCCAGGAGATCGCCCGCCTGACCGCGCAGGTGAACGAGCGGCTACGCGAGAGCGGCGAGCTCGTGCAGCGCTCGCAGACGTCGGTGGGCGAGCGGCTCGATCACACCGCGCGCGTCGTCGGCGACGTGCAGCGGGGGCTCGGCGAGCTGCGCGAGGCGACCGCCCGGGTGTACGACGTGGGACGTGACGTCGTCTCGCTGCACGACATCCTGCGCGCCCCGAAGCTCCGCGGCGGGCTCGGCGAGCTCCTGCTGGGCGACCTCCTGGCGCAGGTGCTGCCCGCCGGTCACTTCACCCTGCAGCACACGTTTCGGAGCGGCGAGCGGGTCGATGCCGTCGTCCGACTCGGCCCCGCCCTCGTACCGGTCGACGCCAAGTTCCCGCTCGAGGATTTCCGCCGCCTGCTCGAGGCGACCGACGACGAGGCCCGCGCGCGGGCGCGGAAGGCGTTCGTCGCGCGCGTCCGCAAGCACATCGACGACGTCGCCGCCAAGTACATCCTGCCCGACGAGGGGACCTACGACTTCGCGCTCATGTACGTCCCGGCCGAGAACGTCTATTACGAGGCCATCGTGCGCGACGACGGGGCCGGGAGCGAGCGAAGCCTCGGCGCCTACGCGCTCGAGCGCAAGGTGATGCCCGTCTCGCCCAACTCCTTCTACGGCTACCTGCAGGCGATCGTGCTCGGGCTCCGCGGGCTCAGGATCGAGGCGCGGGCGCAGGAGGTGATCGGACAGCTCGCCCGGCTGGCCGGCGACCTCGGCCGCCTGCAGGAGGACTTCCGCGTCCTCGGCCGGCACGTGACCAACGCCGCGCAGGCGCATGCCGCGGCCGACCGCCGTCTCGATCGCCTCACCGTCAAGCTCGCCGAGATCGCGGGCGGCGAGGAGGCCGCGCCGCTCGAGGAGCCGCTGCTCCGGGCGCAGTGACGGAGGACCCAGGATGATCACCGTTCCGGCGATCCGCCTCCACCAGTTCGGCGTCGTGCTCTACCAGGCGATGCTCGGTGCGCGCGACGTCGACCGCCTGGTCCGCTTCGAGGTCCTGTCGTACGAGGGCGACGCCGCGCACGGGGCGAGGCCCGGACACGGCAAGCGCAAGGCGAAGCCGTCGCGCGTGAACTGGGAGCTGCTCGAGAGGCGGATCGCCGCCAGCGCCGAGGCCTATCAGCGCCCCGTGATCCGGAAGAAGATCGGCGAGCTGGTCGACTACTACCACCAGTGCTCCGAGGTCGGGAACCTGCCCGCCATCCCGGGGGCGGTGCTGCTCGTATCGGACCGCCGGCTCGAGTTCACGCCGACCAGCTCGCATCGCGTACTTGGCGTACTGCAGATCCCGGGAGACGAAGGGGTGCTGCGCGCGCTCGACGGCCAGCACCGGCTGCTCGCCCTCCACCAGATGATCACGGCGGGAGAGGCCGAGGACGTGCAGGTGCCCGCGGTCGTCTTCGACCGTATCACCCCCGACCAGGTGGTCGAGCTCTTCGTCACGATCAACGCCAAGCACACGAAGCTCAACCCCTCGCACCTGATCAGCCTCGCCGGCCGGCGCCTCTACCCCGACCCCGAGCTGGCGGCGAGCCACGACATCATCCGCGCGCTCAACGAGCACGGGGAGTCGCCGCTCCACGGCGAGATCAAGCTGTTCGGCGTCGGGCGCGGCCGCGTCGCGCAGGCGCCGCTCGCCGAGGAGCTGAAGGGCATCTTCACCGCGCTCGACGCGCTCGGCGGCCGGCAATCCGACCGCTTCCGCGATGCGGCGCAGCGCTTCTTCCTCAACTACTTCAAGCAGATCGCGCGCGTCTTCCCGCGCGCCTGGGCGGGCCGCAAGTACAGCATCAAGACCGGCACGGCGCTCAGAGCCTTCCTGCGCGTCGTGCCCGACGTGCTGAGCGCCGTGCGCAAGAACGGCGGCGACGTGCTCGATGCGCACGCCATCGGACGGGTGGTCGCGCCGTGGGGCGAGCTCGTCGGCGACAGCCGCTTCGAGACCGAGAGCGAGTGGCGCCAGAAGCAGGCGGGCGGCACGCGCGGCACGGTGGAGGTGCTGGCCCGCGAGCTGCGCGCGGCGCTCCGCGGCTAGCGGCGCGTGAGCGCCGCATGCGCGACGAGCACCTGCTCTACGATCTCAGCGATTCGCCCTTCTGCATGAAGGCCCGCATCTGCCTCCACCTGAAGGGCGTGCCGTACCGCACGGTCACGGTGACCGTCGGGCGGCGCCGCGAGCTGCGCCGCCTGAACCCGCTCGGCCAGGTGCCGGTGCTGGTGCACGGGGCCGAGGTGATCGCCGACTCGAGCGCGATCGCCCGCTGGGCCGAGGCCCACTATCCCGACCCCGCCCTCATCCCGACCGATCCGGAGGCGCGCGCCTACTGTCGCCTCGTCGAGGAGTGGGCCGACGAGGCGCTCTACTTCATCGTCGGCGCCTTCAAGTGGCTGAACCCCGCGAACCGGAGCGCGGCGCTGGCGAACACGGTGAGCGAGGTCGCGAGCGGCGCGCTCGGGCCGCTGGTCGGCTGGGCGCTCGTCCGTCGCATCCGCCGGCGGTACGCGGCCCGGGGCTACACGGCGGCGGCGCTCGGGGGACTCGAGACGCGCATGCGGGAGAACCTCGGCGTGCTCGCGGCGCTGCTCGGCGACCGGCCCTATCTCCTCGGCCGCTCGCCGACGCTGGCCGACGTCGCCGCCTTCGCGCAGCTCAGCTGGATGCGGCGCTACGCGGAGGCGCGGCTTCTCGACGGTGCGCCCACCGTCCTCGACTGGCTCGACCGGCTGGCCGCAGTCCCGCCGGTGGCGGCCGCCCTTTCGGCTTGACCGCTTTGGGAGCCCATGTCAGAAGCCCGCCAATGGCCAACTTCGTGAAGGTCGCCGACGCCGGCGAGATCACGCCGGGCACGGGCAGGTGCATCACCGTGAACGGGAAGGAGATCGCGCTGTTCAACGTCGGCGGCGTCTTCCACGCGATCGACAACACGTGTATCCACCGCGGCGGCCCGCTCGGCGAAGGCGAGCTCGACGGCGCCGTCGTCACCTGTCCCTGGCACGGCTGGCAGTACGACGTGACCACCGGCCGCAACATAATGGACGAGAGCGAGGGTGTGGAGCGCTACGACGTCAAGGTGGACGGCGGCGCCGTGCTCGTCGCGGTCTAGCGCCTCACTCCCAGCGCGGGCGCGCGAAGGGCATGTAGCGTTCGCCCGCGGCAGCGCCTGGAGGCACGGCGGCATCGAGCCGCGCGAGGTCGGCCGGGGTGAGCGCGACATGGACCGCGCCGAAGTTCTCCTCCAGACGCGTGCGGCTCTTGGTCCCGGGAATCGGCACGATGTCCTCGCCCTGCGCCAGGAGCCACGCGAGCGCCAGCTGAGCGGGCGAGCAGCCCTTGGCGCGCGCCAGGTCAGCGACAGCGAGTGCGAGCCGCACGTTCGCCTCGAGGGCGCCCTCGGCGAAGCGCGGGTTCGTCAGCCGGAAGTCGCCCGCGGCGAAATCGGCGCGCGAGCGGTAGCGGCCCGTGAGCAGCCCGCGCCCGAGCGGGCTGTAAGCGAGGAACCCGACGCCCAGCGCCCGGCACGCGGGCAGCACCTCCGCCTCGACGTCGCGCGTGAGCAGCGAGTACTCCGTCTGGAGCGTCGCGATCGGGTGCACGCGCGCGGCGCGCCGGAGCGTCTCGGGGCCGATCTCCGAGAGCCCGATGAAGTGCGTCTTGCCGGCGCGGACGAGGTCCGCCATCGCGCCGACGCTCTCCTCGATCGGCACCTTCGGATCGGCCCGATGGAGCTGGTAGAGGTCGACGTGGTCGACGCCGAGGCGGCGGAGGCTGCCGTCGCAGGCGGCGCGGATGTACGCCGGGCTGCCGTCGAGGCCGCGCAGCGAGCGGTCGTTCGGGTCGCGCACGATGCCGCACTTGGTGGCGAGCACCACCTGCTCGCGCCGCCCGCGGACGGCGCGCCCGACGAGCTCCTCGTTGGTGTACGGCCCGTACATGTCCGCCGTGTCGAGGAGCGTCACGCCGAGGTCGAGGGCGCGGTGGAGGGTGGCGATCGCCTCGGCCTCGTCCGTGGGGCCGTAGAACTCGCTCATGCCCATGCAGCCGAGCCCGATGGCGGACACCTCGAGGCCGGCGAGCCGTCGGGTGTGCATGCTCATTCCTCCGCTCAAGGCTTCCTGAACCGCGGCGCCCGCTTCTCGAGGAACGCCTTGCGGCCCTCCTCCGCCTCCTCCGTTCCGTAGTAGAGCTCGAGGGCGGTGAAGCCGAGCTCCGTGGTGCCGGCGAGGTGCTCGGTGTCGGCGTTGAACGACTGCTTCGCCAGCCGGAGCGCCGTCGGGCTCTTCTCGAGGAGCTCGCGGCACCAGCGCTCCGTCTCGGCGCGCAGCGCCGCGGCCGGCACGACCGCGTTGACGAGCCCCATCGCCAGCGCTTCCTGCGCGGTGTACTGCCGGCAGAGGTACCAGATCTCGCGCGCCTTCTTCTCGCCGACGACGCGCGCCAGGTACGCCGTGCCGAAGCCCGGGTCGACGCTGCCGACCCGCGGGCCCACCTGCCCGAAGACCGCCGTGTCGGCCGCGATCGACAGGTCGCAGAGGACGTGCAGCACGTGGCCGCCGCCGATCGCGAAGCCGTTCACCATCGCGATCACGGGCTTCGGGATGGCGCGGATCACGCCGTGGAGGCCGTGCACGTCCATGCCGATGCCGCTCGCCCCCCCGTAGCCCCCGGCGCCCCGCTCGCGCTGGTCGCCGCCGGCCGAGAACGCCTTGTCGCCGGCGCCGGTGAGGACGACGACGCCGACCGCGCGGTCGGCCCACGCGGCGCGGAAGGCGCGGATCAGCTCGTCGACGGTGAGCGCGCGGAAGGCGTTTCGCACCTCGGGCCGGTTGATGGTGATCCAGGCGACGCCGTCGCGCGTCTCGGAGAGGATGTCCTCGTACGCCATTGACATCCCTTCGGTCAGCGGCGGCCCCTTGTCAACCTGGGCCGGAGCGCGCAAGGGTGTCGAGGCAGATGCTCGAGACCGCGCTGCACGCGCACCCGGCGGCCCGCGGCGCCGCGCAGGCGGACGACCGCGGCGTTGTCCTCCCGCGCCACTTCGGCGACGCCGCGCGCGAGTACCGGGCGCTGCGTGAGAGGGCGGCGCTGGTCGACCTCGGCTTCCGCACGGTGGTGCGCGCCGTCGGCGTCGACCGGGTGACGTTCCTGCAGGGCATGCTGACGAACGACGTCGCCGCGCTGCGCCCGGGGGAGGGCTGCCCCGCGCTCCTGCTCACCATCCAGGGCCGCGTCGTTGCCGACGTGCGAGTCGCTGCCACGGACGAGACGATCCTCCTGGACGTCGACGTCCGTTTCCGAGACGCGTTCGTCGAGGCGCTCGAGCGGCTCGTCGTCGCCGACGAGGTCGAGTTCGTCCCACCCGAGGCGCCGCTGGCGCTCGTCGGCCTCGAGGGGCCGCACGCCGAGCGGCTCGTCGGGGAGCAGCTCGCCCCCTACGCGCACCGCCAGATCGAGGTCGCGGACGTCCCGGTCCGCGTGGTGCGGGCGAGCGAGGTCGGCGGGCCCGGCATGGTGCTCCACGTCGCGGCCGAGCGCGCGCCGGCGCTGTGGGACGCGCTCGTCGCGCGCGGCGCCGAGCCATGCGGGATGGAGGCGCTCGAAGGGCGGCGAGTGGAGGTCGGCGTGCCGCGCGTCGGGCTCGACATGGACCCGACCACGCTGGCGCTCGAGGTCCCGGTGGAGAGCGCGCTGAGCGCCACCAAGGGCTGCTACCTCGGCCAGGAGGTGGTCGCACGCGGGACGGCGCGCGGCCACGTGAACCGGGGGCTGGTCGGCCTCGTGATCGACGGTCCCGTACCGCCGGGCGGGGCGCCGCTCGTGCGCGACGGGAAGGAGGTCGGCCGGCTCACGACGGTAGCGTACTCCTTCGGTCTCGACGCACCGGCGGCGCTCGGGTTCGTGCGCCGCGAGCACTGGGAGCCGGGCACGGAGCTGCGGGTGCAGCACGGCCACGCGGTGGCGCTCGCCCGGGTCGCCGCGCTGCCGCTCGCGTGAGCTTCCGCGTGCCGCCGCTTTCTGGTACGGGAGCCGCATGGCGATGCAGCTCGGCAAGCGGTACCTCTGCGACACGTGCGGGACGGAGGTCCTCTGCAACAAGCCGGGTCAGGGCAGCCTCACGTGCTGCGGTCACGAGATGAAGCTGAAGGAAGCGAAGCCGCTTCCCTCCTCCGACTGACCGCGGCCGACTGGCTGCTCGAGAACGCGCGGGTCGTGACGCTCGACCCGCACCGACCCGCCGCCACCGCGCTCGCCGTCGCCGGCGGGCGCGTCCTGGCGATCGGCACGCAGGCCGAGGTCGCGCGGCTCGCCGGCCGTCGGACCGAGCGCCTCGACTGCCGGGGGGCGACCGTCCTCCCGGGGCTCGTCGACCCGCATCTCCACCTCTATGCCCTCGCCGCGAGCGCGGCGAACCTCGACTGCGCGGGGCCGGGCATCCGCAGCGTCGCCGATCTGCTGGACGCGGTGCGGGCCCGGGCCCGTCACCTTCGGCACGGTGTCTGGCTACGCGGTGAAGGGCTCGACGAGCGGCGCCTCGGCCGCCTCCCCGCGGCGAGCGAGCTCGAGGCCGCCGCGCCGCATCATCCCGTGCGCCTCCGTCACCGGAGCCGGCACGCCTCGGTGCTGAACCGCCGGGCGCTTTCGCTGCTCGGCTCGGCGGAGGGTGTCGATCCTCGAGCGCCGGGCCTCGTCGCGGGCGCCGAAGACGCGCTCTCCCGGCTGGTGGGACCGCTCCCGCCCGCGCTCCTGGAGGAGGGGCTCGTCGCCACCGGGCGTCGGCTCGCGGCGCTCGGCCTCACCGCGATCGCCGACGCCACGCCGCGGACGCACGCGGCGCTCGCGCTGCTCCGGCGGCTGATGGGTGCCGGCAGCTTCCCGCTCCGGGTCTACGCCATGCGGCCCCCCGGCTCGGCGCCCTGGCCGGCGGCCGGCGCCCTCCACCCCGGACCGGTCAAGATCATGGTCGAGGAGGGCCCGCGCGGGCTCCGCCCGGCGCCCGCGGTGCTCGCCCGGCGGATCGCCGCGGCGGCGCGGTCGGGCGCGCAGGTGGCCGTCCACTCGCTCGGCGCCTCGACGCTCGTCGCGGCGCTCGTGGCCTTCGCGGCATTGCCGCCCCGTTTCCGCGTCGGCCGGCGGCACCGCCTGGAGCACGTGGCCGAGTGCCCGCCTCCGCTCGTCGAGACGATCGCGGCCCTGGGCCTCATCGTCGTGACCAATCCCGCCTTCGTCCACTGGCGGGGTGACGCGTACCGGGCGGAGACCGCGGGGTCGGCGCGCCGCTGGCTCTACCGCGCGCGGAGCCTTGCCGCCGCGGGCGTAGCCCTCGCCGGCGCCTCCGACGCGCCCGTCGTGCCGCCGAGCCCGTGGGTGGGCATCGCCGCCGCGCGCACGCGGCGGACCGCAGCCGGCCACGTGCTCGGGCCCGCCGAGCGGCTCGGGGCGGCGGCCGCGCTCGCCCTCTTCACGACCGGCGCCGCCGAGGCGCTCGCCGCGCCCGCGCTCGGCCGCCTCGTCGCGGGCGGACCCGCCGACCTGATCGTCGTCGAACCGGATCCGCGGCGCGCGTCTCCCGACGAGGTCGCGGACGCGCACGTCCGGTTGACGCTCTTTGGCGGCAGGGTCGCGTGGCGGGCGTGAGACCCTTCCCGACGCTCCGGTACGCGAAGCGGGGCGCGGTCGCGATCATCACCCTCGATCGGCCCGAGAAGCTGAACGCCTACAACGTCGCCATGCGCGATGACCTGTACGAGGCCCTCGGCGCGGCGGACGAGGACCCCGACGTCCGCGCGCTCGTACTCGGCGGTCGCGGCCGCGCCTTCTCGACCGGCGGCGACGTGAGCGAGTTCGGGACGGCGCCCTCGCCGCTGGTGGCGCGGGCCGTTCGCTGGCGGCGCGACGTGTGGGGCCGGCTGCTCGGCCTGCGGGCCGCGACGATCGCCGCCGTCCACGGCTTCGCGGTCGGCGGCGGGATGGAGATGGCGCTCCTCTGCGACTTCTGTCTCGCCGCGGACGATGCGCGCTTCGCGTTGCCGGAGACGGGCCTCGGCATGATCCCCGGCGTGGGCGGCACGCAGACGCTGCCGCGGCATGCCGGGGTGGCGCGGGCGCTCGACCTCGTATTGAGCGGACGGTGGCTCGACGCGCGCGGCGCGCGCGACGCGGGGATCGCGCTGCGCGTCGTTCCGCGTCGGCGGCTGGCGGTGTCGGCGCTGGCGCTCGCGCGCCGGCTGGCGCGCCTCGAACCGTCGCTGGTCGCGGCCGCACGCCGCGCCGTGCGCGCCGCGCACGACCTGACCATCGCGGACGGCATCGCGCTCGAGGGCCGCCTTGGCACCGCGCTGGCCATTGAGTTGACCGGTCGTTCCATGTCAGAAGCCCGCCGATGAACACGCTCGGCTTCCTCGCCATCCCGGCCGAGATCGTGCCGGAGCAGGAAGCGGTCGTGAGCGAGGGCCGGCGGTTCACGTACGCCGAGACGCTCGGGCGCGTGCGCCGGCTCGCCTCGGCGCTCGCGCATCTCGGCGTCGGGCGCGGCACGCGCGTCGCGGCCCTGCACACCAATTCCCACCGCTACGTCGAGGCGTACTACGCCGCCGCCATGCTGGGCGCCGTCTTCATCCCGCTCAACTACCGCGCCAAGCGCCCCGAGCTCGAGCACATGCTGCGGGCCGGCGGCGCCGAGGTGGTGCTGGTCGGCGCGCGCTACCTCGAGCACCTGGACGCGCTCCGCGGCGGCCTTCCCGAGCTGCGCACGATCATCGGGCTCGACGGCCCGAGCGGCCGCTTCCCGGGCTACGAGGAGCTCGTCGCCGCGGCCCCGGAGCACCCCGCGGAGGCCGAGGTCGAGGACGACGACGTGACCATCCTCATGTACACGAGCGGCACGACGGCGCTGCCGAAGGGCGTCATGCTCACCTTCGGCGACTTCACCGCCTACGTGACCGCAAACGTCGAGCTGGCCGACGGGACGCCGCGCGGGGCGGCGCTCCTCGCCGTGCCGCTCTACCACATCGCCGGCGCGACCAACATGATGACCACGCTGTGGACGGGCCGCCGCCTCGTCCTGATGCCGCAGTTCGAGCCGCGCTCCTGGCTCGACCTCGTCGAGCGGGAACGCATCACGCACGCGTTCCTCGTGCCCACCATGCTGAAGCAGCTCCTCGATCAGCCCGACCTCGAGCGCCGCGACCTCTCGAGCCTGGAGATCCTCTCCTACGGCGGCGCGGCCATGCCGTTCCCCGTGATTCGGCGTGCGATCGAGCGCTTCCCGAAGAGCGTCGGGTTCGTGAACGCCTTCGGCCAGACGGAGACCACCTCCACCCTCACGCTGCTCGGGCCGGAGGATCACCGGCTCGAGGGCACGCCGGCGGAGGTGGAGCGCCGGACGAGGCGCCTCGGCTCGATCGGCCGCCCGCTGCCCGACGTCGAGGTGCGGGTGGTCGACGAGAACGGCCGCGCGCTCGGGCCCGGCGAGGTGGGCGAGATCTGGGTGCGCACGCCGCGCGTGATGAAGGGCTACGCCGGCGCGGGGGGCCCGCCGCTCCGCGACGACGGATGGCTGCCGACCCGCGACATGGGCTGGATCGACGAGGACGGCTATCTCTACGTCGCCGGGCGCCAGGACGACATGATCATCCGGGGGGGAGAGAACATCGCGCCGGCGGAGGTGGAGGCCGTCCTGCAGTCGCATCCCTCGGTCGAGGAAGCCGCGGTCGTCGGCGTGCCGGACGTCGAATGGGGCCAGCGGGTGGTCGCCTTCGTGGTGCTGCGCCCGGGCGCGTCGCTGTCCCCGGAGGCGCTCACCGACTTCTGCCGCGAGCGCCTGGCGAGCTTCAAGAAGCCCGAGGTCGTCCGCTTCGTCGCCGAGCTGCCGAAGAACCCCATGGGAAAGATCCTCCGCAAGGACCTCCGCGCCGAGCTCGGGGCCGCGTGAGGGGCCTGCGCCGGGCAGGGGACGCCGTCGAGCTGGTCGTGCGCGACGGGGTGGCGTGGATGACCCTCGCGCGTCCCGCCACCGAGAACCGGCTGGACGCCGAGCTGCTCGGCGCGCTCGCGGACGCGTGCGCGGCGGTGGAGGACGACGCGCGCGCGCGGGTGGTGGTCCTCGCTGCCCGCGGGCGCGCCTTCTCGGCCGGTCTGCCGCCCGACTGCGCCTGGCCCGAGCCGGCCTGGCCGGACGGCATCGGCGCCGTGGCGGGGCTCACCAAGCCCGTGCTCGCGGCGATCGGCGGCGACGCCCTCGGCTGGGGTTTTTCGCTCGCGCTCGCCTGCGACCTGCGGATCGCGGCCACGACGGCCGTCTTCGCGCTGCCCGACGTCGCGTCGGGACGCCTGCCCGGGGGGGGGATCACGCAGCGCCTGCCGCGCATCGTCGGGCCGGCACGGGCGCTCGACCTCCTGCTCCTCGGGACGCCGCTCGCGGCCCGGCGCGCCGCGGAATGGGGCATCGCCGCCGCGGCGGTGCCGCCCGCGCGCCTGGCCGCCGCCGTCGCGGAGACCGCCCGGGCGCTCGTCGCCCGGGCGCCGCTGGCGCTCCGGGCGGGCAAGGAGGCGGTCGTCCGGGCCCTTGATCTTCCCCTCGCGGAAGGCATCAGGTTGGAACAGGACCTGTACGTGCTATTGCAGACGACGGCGGACCGCCGCGAGGGCATCGCGGCCTTCCGGGCGCGCCGCCAGCCACGGTTCCGGGGCCGGTAGGAGGACGCCACGCACATGGCGAATCAGATCGGAAAGATCTACGTTTGCACGCAGTGCGGCGCGCAGGTGATCGTGACCAAAGGAGGCGCCGGCACGATCGCCTGCTGCGGGACCGAGATGCAGCAAAAGACGTGAGTTCGCCTCGCCAGGAGGACGCCGCATGAACCCGATCGCCGTGTATCCGGGCTCCTTCGACCCGATCACCAATGGGCACGTCTACATCATCCGGAGAAGCCTTCAGGTGTTCGACAAGGTCATCGTCGCGGTCGCCTTCAATCCCCAGAAGGACTCCGCGTGGTTCACGCCCGAGGAGCGGACCGAGATGATCCGGGACACGTTCCGCAGCGAGGGCACACGTGTGGTCGCGGACGCCTTTTCCACCCTGCTGGTCGATTACGCGGCGTCGAAGGGCGCGGGCGTGATCATCCGCGGCCTGAGAGCCGTCGCGGACTTCGAGTACGAGTTCCAGATGACGATGATGAACCGCCACCTTCGCCCGCAGGTGGAGACGATCTTCATGATGACCGGCGAGTCGCACTTCTATACGAGCTCCCGCCTCGTCAAGGAGGTAGTGAGCCTCGGCGGCAACGTGGCGGGGCTCATTCCGGACGCGGTGCTGCCGCGGCTCGTCGAGCGCGCCGCGCGCTTCCGCACGCGATGAGACGTCAAGAGATCTTCGGCCTCGCGCCGGTTCGCCGGTAGGAGAAGTAGTCGGCCAGGATCTGCGCGTGGTCGAAGGCGAGCGGCGCGGGCAGGTCGTGCTCGCCGAAGAGGCCGACCCCGGCGGCATCGTCGCCCGCCTGCGGCGTGCCGGTGGCGCGTCCCACGAAGACGGTCGAGATGGTCGGACCGCGCGCGTCGCGCGACGGGTCGGAATAGACGCCGAGGAGATCGGTCAGATCCACCGCGAGCGCCGTCTCTTCGCGCGCCTCCCGACGCGCGGCGTCCTCGACGCACTCGCCGGCGTCGACGAAGCCGCCGGGCAGCGCCCACCCGGGCGGCGGGTTCCGCCGCCGGATCAGCACGATGCGGTCGCCGACCTCGATGACGACGTCGACGGTGGGGAGCGGGTGGTGGGTGTCACGCATGGAAGTGTGAAAACAAAAAAGGCGACGGCTTCCGCCCTCGCCTTCTTTGCCATCAAAACGCGAATGCCTTACTTGCGAATGTGCTTCGAGAACATCCGCTCCGCCTTCTCGGCGGCCGCCTCGGCGCGCTGCGCCGCCGCCTCCACGCGGCTCGCCGCCGACTCCGCCCGGCGCGCGGCATCCTCCGCACGGGCCGCCGCCTGCTCAGCTCGGGTGGCCGTCCCGGTCTCCTCCTTCTTCGCGCAGCCGGCAGAAAGCATGGTGAGCACCATCAAGCTCGCTACGCTGGCACCGATCGTCTGTAACCGCATCCGCTCACCTCCTTTGGGCCCCAAGCTGGGGTGGCTGAAAAACGGGCTCCTCTTGGCACAAAAGGCTGGGCCTCGCAAGCTAGCCCCCTCGGCTAGTATTCCTCGTCGTCCTCCTCGCCCGCCGCCGGCGCCGGGCTACCCTTCTTCTTTTCCGGCTTCTCGGCGATGGCGGCCTCCGTGGTGAGGAGCAGGCCCGCTACGCTGGCGGCGTTCTGCAGCGCCGTCCGGACGACCTTGACCGGGTCGATGACGCCCGCCGCGAGCAGGGGCTCGTACGCCTCGGTGAGGGCGTTGAAGCCGAAGTCGTCCTTGCCGGCGCGGACCCTCTCGCCGACCACCGCCGGCTCGTGGCCGGCGTTGGCGGCGATCTGTCGCAGCGGCTCCTCGAGCGCGCGCCGCACGATGGCCGCGCCTTCCGCGCGCTCACCCTCCAGTCGGAGCTCGTCGACCGCCTGCTGCGCGCGCAGCAGCGTGACCCCGCCGCCCGGCACGATGCCCTCCTCGACGGCGGCACGCGTGGCATGCATGGCGTCGTCGACGCGTGCCTTCTTCTCCTTCATCTCCACCTCGGTGGCGGCGCCGACCTTGATCACGGCGACTCCGCCCGACATCTTGGCGAGCCGCTCCTCGAGCTTCTCGCGGTCGTAGTCGGATGTGGTCTCCTCGATCTGCGTCTTCAGCTGCTTGATCCGCGCCTGGATGTCGGCCTTCTTCCCGGCGCCGCCGACGATGGTGGTGTTGTCCTTGTCCATGACCACGCGTGCGGCGCGGCCGAGGTCGGCGAGCGTCAGGTGCTCGAGCTTGGCGCCGAGCTCCTCGGCGATGAGCCGTCCGCCGGTGAGAATCGCCATGTCCTCGAGCATGGCCTTGCGGCGGTCGCCGAAGCCCGGCGCCTTGGCGGCCGCGCCGCGCAGCGTGCCGCGCAGCTTGTTGACCACGAGCGTGGCGAGCGCCTCGCCCTCCACCTCCTCGGCGACCACCACGAGGGGCTTGCCGCTCTGCGCCGCTCGCTCGAGGAGCGGCAAGAGGTCCCGCATGCTCGCGATCCGCTTCTCGTAGAAGAGCAGGAGCGGCGTCTCGAGCTCGACCGTCATCTTGTCTGGGTTGGTCACGAAGTACGGTGAGAGGTAGCCGCGGTCGAAGCGCAGCCCCTCGACCACCTCGAGCGTGGTCTCGAGGCCCTTCCCCTCCTCGACCGTGATGACGCCGTCCTGCCCGACCTTGTCCATCGCCTCGGCGAGGATGGCGCCGATCGCCGCGTCGCCGTTCGAGGACACCGTGCCGACCTGCGCGATGCGCTCGCGACCTTTCACCGGCTTCGCCTGGGCCTTGACGGCCTCGACGACCCGTTCGACCGCGGCGTCGATCCCGCGCTTCAGCTCCATGGCGTCGAAGCCCGACGCCAGGAGCCGGAGCCCTTCGCGGTAGATGGCCCGCGCCAGCACCGTGGCGGTGGTCGTCCCGTCCCCCGCCGCGTCGGCGGTCTTCTGCGCCACCTCCCGAATCATGCGCGCGCCGATGTTCTCGAGCTTGTCCTCGAGATCGATCTCCTTGACGACCGCCGCGCCGTCCTTGGTGACGGTCGGCGCGCCCCACGCCTTCTGGATCATCACGTTGCGGCCCCGGGGGCCGAGCGTCACGCGGGCCGCATCGGCGAGCAGGTTGACGCCGGCGAGGATGCCCGCGCGAGCCCTTTGGTGGAGGTGGACGACCTTCGCTGGCATGGCTGCTCCTCCTTCAGTCCGTGACACCGGTGCGCTGCCGCCCGTCAATCACGCGCGTCCTGGCCGGGGCGGTGCCCCGGCCGAGGTCAGGAGGCTCTTTGGCGAGCTATTTCAGATAGTTGGCCTGCGATGCGCATCGGACAGTTGCAGAAACGCGGGCTTTTCGAAAGGACATTGACGGGAGGGGCCGAGGACTCCTAAAATGTCAGATTGCCGTCATTGGCAGCCGGAGGCATCCACCGCATGGTCGGAACGTTCAAGGTTGGGGAGAAGGTCGTCTATCCCGCCCATGGGGTCGGGGTGATCGAGGGCGTTCAAACCAAGGTGATCTCCGGGAGCGAGCGCAAGTTCTACATGCTCCGCATCATCGACAGCGACATGACCATCATGATCCCCACCGAGAACGTCAACTCGGTCGGGCTGAGGCGTATCATCGGCAAGGACATGGTCGCCAAGGTCTACAAGATCCTGCGCGACAAGAAGGTGGAGATCGATCAGCAGACCTGGAACCGCCGTTATCGGGAATACACGGAGAAGATCAAGACCGGGAGCGTCCTGGAAATCGCCAAGGTGCTGCGCGACCTGTTCGTCCTGAAGGGCGACAAGGAGCTCTCCTTCGGCGAGCGCAAGATGCTCGACACGGCGCGGAACCTCCTCGTGAAGGAGCTCGCCATCGCCAAGTCGCACAGCGAGGAAAAGATCATGGAGGAGCTCCGGGGCATCTTCGCCAACTGATCAATCGGTCCGTCCCGCGTGCCTAGCGGATGCGAAGGGCCGGGGGGGTCACCCCCCGGCCCTTCGTGTTTCCGGGGCCGCCAGCGTCTCGTTCAGGCTGCCGCTGCGGAAGCCCTGCAGGTCGAGGGCGACGTAGGCGAAGCCGAGCCGCTTGAGCTCCTGAACCACCGCCTCCCGCACGCCGGGGGCCAACAGGCGCGGCATGTCGGCCACCGGCACCTCGAGCCGGGCGGTGTGCTCGTGGTGACGGACGCGCAGCTCGCGCAGGCCCTGCGCCCGGAGGAACCGCTCCGCTGCCGCGACCTGCGCCAGTCGCTCGGCCGTGATCCGCGTTCCGTAGGGGAAGCGCGACGAGAGGCACGGGCTCGCCGGCCGGTCCCACGTCGGCAGTCCGAGCGCGTGGCTCGCGGCCCGGATGTCCGGCTTCGAGAAGCCCGCCTCGACCAGGGGGTGGCGGACACCGTGCGCGGCTGCCGCGTGCAGGCCGGGACGGTGGTCGGCGAGGTCATCGAGGTTCGCGCCGTCGAGCACGGCGGCGAGCCCGCGGCGGGCGGCCTCCGCCGCGGCGACCGTGAACAGATTGTCCTTGCAGAAGAAGCACCGGTTGGTCGGGTTCGACGCGTAGCCGTCGATCGCGAGCTCGTCGACGTCGACCAGGAGGTGCGCGGCGCCCAACGCCGCGGCCACGCTCTTCGCCGTCTCGAGGTCCTCCGCCGGCGTGGCCGGCGACACGGTGGTGAGGGCGAGGCAGCGCGACCCGAGCACCTCGTGGGCGAGGCGCAGCAGGAACGTCGAGTCGACGCCGCCCGAGAAGGCGACCAGCGCCGACGGCAGCTCGGCGAGCAGCGCGCGCAGGTGAGCGAGCTTTGCTTCGAGCGCCGTCAGATGCCCTCCGCCCGGAACAGCTCCGTGCTGAGATAGCGCTCGCCCGTGTCACAGAAGACCGTCAGCACCACGGCACCGCGCCCGAGCTTGCGCGCGACCCGGATCGCCGCCGCGCAGTTGGCGCCCGAGGAGATACCTACCAGCAGCCCCTCGTAGCGCGCCAGCGCCCGCGCGTGCACCACCGCCTCGGCGTCTGCGACCTGGAGGACCTCGTCGTAGATCCCGGTGTTGAGGATCTCGGGAACGAAGCCCGCCCCGATGCCCTGGATGTTATGATACCCGGGCTCGCCACCCGACAGGACCGGCGAGGAGGACGGCTCGACGGCATGGATGCGCACCTGCGGGCGCTCCGCACGCAGCACCTCGCCGACGCCCGTGATCGTGCCCCCCGTGCCGACACCGGCCACGAAGGCGTCGATCTGCGAGAGCTGCGCGAGGATCTCGCGCGCGGTCGTCTGCCGGTGCGCCTCGGGGTTGGCGGGGTTGGTGAACTGCTGGGGCATGTACCAGTCGGGGTGCTCCGCGAGCAGCTCCTCGGCGCGGCGGACCGCCCCGTGCATGCCCTTCGTGTCCGGCGTGAGCACCAGCCGCGCGCCATAGGCGGCCAGGAGCGAGCGGCGCTCCTCGCTCATGGTGTCGGGCATCGTGAGCACGAGCCGGTAGCCCTTGACGGCCGCCACCAGGGCCAGGCCGATGCCGGTGTTGCCGCTCGTCGGCTCGATGATCGTCCCGCCGCGCGTGAGGACGCCGTCGCGCTCGGCGGCCTCCACCATCGCCCGGCAGATGCGGTCCTTCACGCTGCCGCCCGGGTTCAGGTTCTCGAGCTTCGCCCACACCTCCGCGCCCACGCCCTCGAGCTGAGGCATGCGGTTCAACCGCACCACGGGAGTGGAGCCGATCAGGTCGAGCGCCGTCCGCGCGGTCTGGCAGGGAAGCGGCATGGGGCGTTGCGTCGGCCGGGAGGCGAGAACCATATATATGCGGTGTGCCGGGAGTCAATTGAACGCGTCGCACTGATCTTTCCGGGCGCGCTCGGGGATATCCTGCTCGCGCTTCCGGCACTCCGCGCGCTGCGCGCGCGCCACGCAAACGCCCGCCTCACGGTGGTCGTGAGCGCGCCGCTGGTCACGCTCGCGCGCCTCGCCGGCATCGCCGACGAGGTCGCGAACCTCGACGCGGCCTCCTCCGCCTGGGTCTTCGGCGGCAGCCTGCCGCCGCCATGGCTCGCGGGCCGTCCGACGCTCTACAGCTGGCTCGGGAGCGGCGACCCGGCCGTGCGCGCGCGGGTGGCGCAGCGGGCGCGGGCGGCGCACTTCTTTGCGATCGAGCGCGGCGCGGGACCCGAGCACGCCGCGGCGGCGTACGCGCGGGCGGTCGGCGCTCGCGCGAGCCTCGCGGCGCTGGGCGACGCTGGACGCCTCGAGCCGCCGCCGTCGCCGGCGGGAGACCGGCTCCATGCCGCGCTCCGCGCGCCCGTGCTCGCGATCCACCCGGGCGCGGGGGCGCCGCGGAAGCGGTGGGCGGTCGGCGGTTTCGTCGCGGTCGCCGACTGGTGGCGGCGGCACGGCGGCGCGGTCCTCGAAGTGGCCGGGCCGGCAGAAGCCGCGTCCGGATCGCTGGTCGGTACGCCGCTGGCGCGCGACCTCGCGCTCCCCGACCTCGCCGCCGTCCTGGCGCGCGCCACGCTCTACGTCGGCAACGACAGCGGCGTCAGCCACCTCGCGGGCGCGGTCGGTGCCGCCGGCGCGGTGCTCTTCGGCCCGACGCAGGCGCGACGCTGGCGGCCGCTGGCGGGCCGTCTCACGCCCCTCGAGGCGGTCGGCGGCGGGGACCGGCGAGCATCCCGCTCTCGGCGCTGCCGTCGGCGCGTGTCATCGCCGCGTGCGAGCGCATTCTCGGGAGTCGCCGGGAGCGCGCGGTCGCTCTCTCCAGTTGACAAGGGGGGACCCCGATATTAGCCTCGCCAACGGGCGTATCCCCGCGGACCCCAAATAAGATCCACCGGTTTCCCGTCCAACAAGTCGGGGGCCACGACGATGTCGAACGCCATCAAGACGACGGTGCTGCTCGGTGTCCTGACGGGCCTGCTCCTCTGGATCGGCCAGTGGCTGGGCGGCCCGCAGGGTCTCGTCGTGGCGCTCGTCTTCGCGGCGGCGATGAACTTCGGCAGCTACTGGTTCGCGGACCGCATCGTGCTCGCCATGTACGGGGCGCGCGAGCTGTCGGAGCAGGACGCGCCGGAGCTGTTCCGCATCGTCCGCGAGCTGGCCGCCGGCATTCCCATGCCGATGCCGCGCGTCTACCTCGTTCCGAGCGAGTCGCCGAACGCATTCGCGACCGGGCGGAGCCCCGAGCACGCCGCGGTGGCGGTGACGGAGGGGATCCTCCGCCTCCTCACCCGCGACGAGCTGCGCGGCGTGCTCGCGCACGAGCTCTCGCACGTGCGAAACCGCGACACGCTGATCAGCGCGGTCGCCGCCACGTTGGCGGGCGTCATCATGATGGTCGCGCGCATGGCCTACTGGGCCGCGCTCTTCGGCGGTGTGCGGCGCGACGAGCGCGAGGAGGGCGGCGGTGTGCTCGGCTTCCTCGCGATGATCATCGTCGCCCCGATCGCCGCCTCGCTGATCCAGCTGGCGATCTCTCGCGCGCGCGAATACGAGGCCGACGCCTCCGGGGCGCGCATCCTGCACAGGCCCGAGGAGCTGGCGTCCGCGCTCGAGAAGATCGCCACCGTCTCCGGCCGCATCCCGCTGCCGGCCGGTCCGGCCACGGCCCATCTCTGGATCGTGAGCCCGCTGCGCGGCGATCGACTCGCCAACCTGTTCAGCACCCATCCGCCGATCGAGGAGCGCATCCGGCGGCTGCGCGCGATGGCCCGTTGAGCGCACGCGGCGGGACATTGAGGACGCGGATCGACGCGAGCCCGCCCCCGGCGGGCTCGCGCGTTCTGCGGGAATGACCATGGAGAACGACAAGGAGGAGCGGCGCGGGTTCCGGGTGACGGACCGCCGGCGCTTTGCGGAGACCGGCGAGGCGCGCGGTGACGAGCCGGCCGAAGCGGCCGCCGAGGCGCCACCCGCCGGACAGCGGTCCGGCCCGTCCGAGGCGCCGCCGGGCCAGAGGGAGCAGGCGATCTCCGAGCCGGTCAACTTCTCGACCTTCGTGCTCGGCCTCAGCACGCAGGCGTTGCTCCATCTCGGCGAGATCCCGAACCCGATGACCAACGCGGTCGAGCGGGACCTCGAGGCCGCCAAGCACGTCATCGACATCCTCGGCATCCTCCAGGAGAAGACACGCAACAACCTCGACTCGGGCGAGCACACGTTGCTCGAGTCCGTGCTCTACGACCTCCGCATGCGATACGTCGACCTGGTGCAGCAGAGCTGAAGGAGCGGGAATGAGGGCGAGCGGAGCGATCGAATGAGCGGGGGGTCGAGCCGGCGGGCGCTGTTCGCGGTGGCGCTGATCGGCTTCGTGGTCGGCCTCGCCGTGAGCGTCCGGTTCGACCTGTTTCCGGCGAGCCAGGCGATCAACCTCTTCGGCGGCGGCGAGAAGGGGGGCGAGGAGTCTGGCTCGACCGGCGCACCGCCCACCGTGACCCTGCCCGACTTCACGGCCCTGGCCGAGCACCTCTCGCCGTCGGTCGTCAACATCTCGAGCACGCAGGAGGTGAAGGGCGGGCCGAGCCTCGGCATCCCGGGCGGACCAGGGGGCGAGGGCGACCCGTTCCACGAGTTCTTCGAGCCCTTCGAGAAGTTCTTCGGCCCGCCGCGCCGTCCCTACAAGGCGAAGAGCCTCGGCTCCGGCTTCGTCATCGATACGAAGGGCTACATCCTCACCAACAACCACGTCGTCGAGAACGCCGACGAGATCGTCGTCAAGCTCTCGAGCGGCAAGGAGTTCAAGGCCAAGGTCGTCGGACGCGACCCGAAGACCGACATCGCGCTGATCGAGATCCACGGCGCCTCCGACCTCACCCCGGTGGTGCTCGGCGACTCCGACGGCCTCAAGGTGGGGCAATGGGTGGTCGCCATCGGCAACCCCTTCGGTCTCGAGAACACCGTGACGGTGGGGATCGTCAGCGCGCTCGGCCGGCACATCAACCAGGGGCCGTACGACAACTTCATCCAGACCGACGCCGCCATCAACCCGGGGAACTCGGGCGGGCCCCTCCTCAACACCCGGGGCGAGGTGGTGGGCATCAACACGGCCATCTTCAGCCGCGGCGGCGGCAACATCGGCATCGGCTTCGCCATCCCGATCAGCCTCGCCAAGGAGATCGTGCCGCAGCTCAAGGAGAAGGGGCACGTGACGCGCGGGTGGCTCGGCGTCATGATCCAGAAGGTCACGCCCGACATCGCCGATTCCCTCGGGCTGCCGAGCGCCAAGGGCGCGCTCGTCGCCGACGTGGTGAAGGAGGGGCCGGCCGAGGCCGCCGGCATCAAGCAGGGCGACGTCATCGTCGAGTACGACGGCAAGCCGGTGAACGACTCGGCCGAGCTGCCGCTCCTGGTCGCGCGCACGGCCGTCGGCAAGACCGTCAAGTTGAAGGTCATCCGCGACAAGGCCGAGCAGGCCTTCAGCATCAAGATCGCCGAGCTGAAGGAGGAGGAGACGGCGCAGGCGGGCCCCGGCACCGCGGAGGACATGGGCCTCACGGTGCAGACCCTCACGCCCGAGGTGGCCGAGAACCTCGGCCTCGACCGCAGCCTCAAGGGCGTCGTGGTGACACAGGTCGATGCGGGCGGCCCGGCCGCCGACGCCGGGCTCCGCCGCGGCGACGTCATCCTCGAGGTGAACCGGACGCCGGTGAAGGACGTCGACGCCTACCGCAAGGCGCTCAAGTCGTCCGGCAAGGGAAAGAGCGTCCTCTTCCTCGTCCGCCGCGGCGACAACACGATCTTCCTCGCCGTCAAGCCGTCGAGCGGCTAGCGGGCGACCCGAGGCACCCGTGGTCGTCCTCGGGATCGAGAGCTCGTGCGACGACTCGGCGGCGGCGGTGCTCGACGCGGGGGTGCTTCGCTCCTCGGTCGTCTCGTCGCAAGATGCCGTGCACGGCCCCTACGGGGGCGTGGTCCCGGAGCTCGCCTCGCGCCACCATGTCCGCAACATGCTGCCGGTGATCGACGCCGCGCTCGCCCGGGCGGAGCGCGGGCTCGACGCCGTCGACGGCATCGCGGTGACGTGCGGACCCGGACTGATCGGCTCTCTCCTGGTCGGGCTCTCGGTGGCGAAGGGGATCGCACACGCGCGCGGCCTGCCGATCGTCGGCGTGAACCACCTGGAAGGCCATCTTCTCGCCGCCAACCTCGACCGGCCGCCCGACGACCCGATCGCGTTCCCGTTCCTCGGCCTCATCGTCTCGGGTGGGCACACCGGCCTCTACCTGGCGCGCGGCGCGGGCGACTACCGCTGCCTCGGCCGCACGCGGGACGACGCCGTCGGCGAGGCGTTCGACAAGGTCGCCAAGCTGCTGGGGCTCGGCTACCCGGGCGGTCCCGCGATCCAGCGGCTCGCCGAGCAGGGCGACCCGAAGGCGATCCGCCTCCCGCGGGCCCGCATCAAGCGCGCCCGCTTCGACTTCAGCTTCAGCGGCTTCAAGACGGCGGTCTGGCAGCGCGTGCACGACGAGCCGCCCCCGCCCGCGGCGCTTCCTCACCTCGCCGCGAGCGTCCAGGAGGCGCTCGTCGACATGCTCGTCGGCACGACCGTCGAGGCGATCGCCGAGACCGGGGTCCCGCGCGTGGTCGTGTGCGGGGGCGTGTCGGCGAACCGCCGCCTGCGGACGCGCATGGCCGAGGCCGGGGCCGAGCTCGGCGTCGACGTCGTCTTTCCCCGCTTCCAGCTCTGCACCGACAACGCCGCCATGATCGCGATGGCCGGCTGGCGGCGGCTCGAGGCCGGCGAGGACGACGGCCTCGCCATCGGCGCCGAGGCCGATCTGCCCTTCGGCGCTCCCGTCGGCGCTCCCGCCGGCGCTCCCGATTGATGGGCGCGCGGCGGGAGGCGCGCGAGGCGCTCGCCGCCGCCGGGCTCCGGCCGAGGAAGCGCTGGGGCCAGCACTTCCTGTGCGACCCCGCGGTGGCCCACCGCATCGTCGAGACCGCGGAGGTCGGGCCGCGCGCGGTGGCCCTCGAGATCGGCCCCGGGCTCGGGGCGCTCACGGAGGAGCTCGCCGGGCGCGCGGGACGCCTCTACCTCGTCGAGATCGACCCGGCCCTCGCCGCGCGGCTCGCGGCGCGCTATGCCGGGAACCCGCGCGTGCGGGTGATCGAAGGCGACGTGCTGGCGCTGCCCCTCGAGACGCTGGTCACCGGGACGCGGGTCACGGTGATCGGCAACCTGCCCTACAACATCGCCATCCCGATCCTCTTCCGGCTGCGCGAGCAGAGGGTGCGGATGCCGCGTGCCGTGGTCATGGTCCAACGCGAGGTCGCCGAGCGGCTCACCGCCCGCCCGGGCACGGCCGACTACGGGGTGACGACGGTCCTCCTGCAGGCCGTCGCCGACGTCCGGCTGGCGTTCCGCGTGTCTCGCCGGAGCTTCCTTCCCCCGCCGCGCGTCGAGTCGGCGGTGATCGACGTCCGCTGGAGCGTCGCGCCGCGTGTCGACCTCGGCGACGAGGAGGCGTTCCGCGAGGTGGTCCGCGCCTCCTTCGGGCAGCGCCGGAAGATGCTGCGCAACGCGCTCGCCGCCCTCGCCCAGCGGCGCGGTGTCGACCTCGAGCTCGCGTGCGCGCGCGCGGGCGTGGCGTCCAGCGCGCGGGCCGAGACGCTCGACCTCGACGCGTTCGCACGGCTCGCGCGGGCGCTCATCCCGTAGCCGTGCCCGAGCTGCCCGAGATCGAAACGGTGCTCCGGACCCTCGCGCCCGCCGTCGTCGGCCGCCGCGTGGTCGCCGTGCGGGTCAGGGAGCGGCGCCTCCGTGGCGGCGTAGCGCCGACCTTCGCGGCGAGGCTCACGGGCCGCCGCATCGAGGGGGTCGCACGCCGCGGCAAGTACCTGCTGGCGCCGCTCGACGACGGGCGCCTGTGGCTCGTGCACCTCGGCATGACCGGCCAGCTGACGCTCGCCCCGCACGGCCGGCCCGACCGCCGCCACGATCACGTCGTGGTCGAGCTCGACGACGGCCGCCTCCTCACCTACCACGACCCGCGCCGCTTCGGCCGGATGGCCGTGATCGAGGCGTCGGGGCTCGTGGCCGAGACCGGCGCGGGCATCGATCCACTCGAGGGCGCGTTCACGCCCGACGCGCTCTTCGCCCTGACCCGCGGGCGTCGCACCCCGATCAAGGCCCTGCTCATGGACCAGCGCCGAGTCGCGGGCCTCGGCAACATCTATGCGAACGAGATCCTCTTCCGGGCCGGCGTCCGCCCCGGCCGCCGGGCCGCGCGCCTCGCGCGCGACGACTGCCGGCGGATCGTGGTCGCGGCGCGCACGGTCCTCGCCGACGCGATCCGCCGCGGCGGCTCGTCGATCTCCGACTACCGCGACGGCCTCGGCCGTGAGGGGTGGTTCCAGCTCGACCACTGCGTCTACGACCGGGCGGGCCGGCCCTGTCCGCGCTGCCGCACGCCCATCCGGGCGCGCGTCGTCGTCGGGCGCTCGACCTTCTACTGCTCGCGCTGCCAGCGGTGACGGGTGGATGAACCTCACGCCGTTGCGAAGCGCGCCGGCGCGAGCCGCCGCGCGTCGAACCGCTCCGTCCTCCCGTCGACGAGCAGGTCCGCCGCGATCTGCCCGATGAGGGGGCTCGTCTCGATGCCGCAACCGCCCTGGCCCGCGAGCCAGAAGAAGCCGCGCACGCGCGGGTCCTCGCCGACGACGGGCACGCGGTCGGGCGCGAACGTCCGGAGCCCCGCCCACCTCCGGCGAAGCGCGTGCGGCACGAGCGCCGGGGCGAGCCGGGCGAGCCGCTCGAACGCGCGCGCCACCGCCACGTCGTCGGCCTGCGGGTCACACGCCTGCATCGGCTCCTCGTCCATCGGGCTCAGCTTGAGTCCACCCGACTCGGGCGCGAAGTAGAGCTGGTCGGCGTCGCTCGCCACCATCGGCCAGGCGCGCGCGTCGAGCCGCACGTCGAAGACGACGATCGTGCGGCGGTGCGGGACGAGCGGGATGGGCGCGGCGCCGGCGAGCGCGGCTACCGCGCCCGCCCACGCCCCGGCGGCGTTCACCACCCAGCGCGCGGCGATCTCGCCGTCGGCCGTCACGACCGCCGTCGCGCGTCCGTGCTCGACGCGCACCCCGCGCACCTCCACGCCGAGGCGCTGCTCGACCCCGCGCCGCCGCGCCTGGCGCAGGTACCCCCAGAGGAGCGCGTGGACGTCGATGTGGCCGTCCTCGGGGAGGAGCACGGCGCCGTCGAAGCGCTCGGCGAGGAGCACCGGGACGCGCGCCGCTGCGTCGGCCGGCGAGAGCAGCGCGAGCCGCGTGCCCGCCTGCTCGATCAGCGGTGCCAGCTGACGGAGCGCGCTCCAGAAGGGCTCGCGCAAGAGGATCATGATGCCCGAGGGCTCGAGGAGCGGCGTCTCGGCGAAGCCCGGGGGCGGGCGGCGCAGGAAGCCGGCGCTCCCGACCTTCAGCTCCTGGAGCGTCGAGATCGGATCGAGCTCGGCCAGGACGGCCGCGCTGCGCCCGGTGGCGTGAGAGCCGGGCTGGCTCTCGCGCTCGAGGAGGAGGACGTCGGTCACGCCGCGCTCGGCGAGGAAGTAGGCGAGCGAGGCCCCGGCGATCCCGCCGCCGACCACGACGACGTCGAAGGCGCGAGTCACGGTGGGATCACCCCTCGGGCCGACGCCTCGGCGCGCACGTCGAGCACGTCGCGCAGCCCGTCGCCGAGCAGCTGGAGCGCCAGCACGGCAACCGCGAGCGCGAGGCCGGGGAACAGCACGAGGTGGGGCGCCACGAGCAGGAAGGGCCGCCCCTCGTCGATCATCGCGCCCCACGACGGCAGCGGCGGCGGGGCGCCGACGCCGAGGAAGGAGAGGCTCCCCTCGGCGACGATGGCGCCCGCCATGCCGAACGTCGCCTGCACGAGGAGCATCGGCGCGGCGAGCGGGAGGAGGTGGCGGCAGACGATCCGGACAGGGGTGGCCCCCAGCGCGAGGGCGGCCTCGACGAACTCGCGGCGGCGGAGCGTCATGACGGCGGCGCGCGCGAGCCGCGCGTAGCCCGTCCACCCGAGGACGCTGAGGGCGAGGACGACGTTCGGCAGGCTCGGGCCGCGCAGCGCGGCGAGGGCAATCGCCAGGAGCAGGCCGGGGAAGGCGAGCAGGACGTCGATCACGCGCGCCAGCCCCTCGTCGACCCAGCCGCCGGCGTACCCCGCGACACAGCCGAGGAGGGTGCCGGCGGCGAGCGAGAGCACCACCGTGGCCGCGCCGACGCCGAGGGAGATGCGCGCGCCGTAGAGCACGCGCGCCAGCACGTCGCGGCCGAGCGTGTCCTGACCGAAGAGGTGCGCGTCGCTCGGGGGTCCCAGCCGTCCGGTCAGGTCCGCGGCGTACGGGCCGGCGGGCGCGAGCCAGGGCGCGACCGCGCCCCCCAGCGCGAGCAGCACGAGGGTCGTGACCCCGGCCAGGGCCGCGCGCGCGCCTGCACGCCTCATCGCCGGTCCTCGAGGAGCCGCGGGTCGAACGCCCTCGCGAGCAGGTCGGCCGCCGTGTTGACCGCGACGTAGCTCACGCCGATCGCGAGCACGCAGCCCTGCACCAGCGGGTAGTCGCGTGCCTGGATGGCCTGCACGACGAGGCGGCCGAGCCCTGGCCAGGCGAAGACCGTCTCCGTGATGATCGCGCCCGCCAGGAGTGCGCCCGCTTGCAGCCCGAGCACGGTGACGACGGGCACGAGCGCGTTGCGCAAGGCGTGGACGCCGACTGCCCGCCACCCGGGCGCGCCCTTGGCGCGCGCCGTGCGCACGTAGTCCTCGCCGAGCGCGGCGAGGAGGCTCGCCCGCGTCAGACGGACCAGGATGCCGGCCATGCCGAGCCCGAGGGTGACCGCGGGCAGGACGAGGTGCGCGAGCCCGCCGCGCCCCGCGACCGGAAGCCACCCGAGCCGGATCGAGAAGGCGAGCATCAGGAGCGGACCCAGCCAGAAGCTCGGCAGGCAGGCGCCGGAGAGGCTTGCCAGGCGGGCGGCGCGGTCGAGCGCCGTTCCACGCCGGACCGCGGCCAGCACGCCGAGCGGCAGGGCGAAGACGAGGGCCAGCGCGAAGGCCGCGGCCGCCAGCTCGAGGGTCGCCGGGTAGCGCGCCGCGATCACGCGGGCGACGGGTGCCCGGAAGGCGATCGAGTGGCCGAGGTCGCCGCGCGCGGCGTGCGCGAGGAAGCGGACGTACTGCGCCGCGAGCGGGCGGTCGAGACCGAGTTCGCGTCGGAGCGCCGCGACGTCGGCGGGCGCGGCCCACTCGCCGAGCATGATCTCCACCGGGTCGCCGGGCAGGAGGTGGAGGAAGGCGAACACGAGGGTCACGACCCCGAGCACGGTGGGCAGGAGGAGCACCAGGCGCCGGACGGCGAGCGCAGGCATCAGTCGAGCCACGCCGAGGCGAGGCCCCGGAGGTCGCCGCTCGGCGAGGGCTCGAACCCGTGCAGCCGGCGCGGCTGCACCACCACCCGGTCCTCCCACCAGAGCGGCACGACGGGCAGATCGTGGGCCAGGCGGCGCTGCACGCGGGCGTAGATGGCCCGCCGGCGCGCCGGCTCGAAGGTCTGGCGGCCGGCCTTCGTCAGTCGATCCGTCACGCGGCTCACGTAGGCGCCGCGGTTGTAGCCCGCCGGCGGCATCATGGTCGAGTGGAAGGCCAGGTAGTACAGATCGGGATCGGTGACCCCGACCCAGGCGAGTGAGGCGAGCTCGAAGTTGCCGCTGCGGACGTCCGCATAGAGTGTGCCCCACTCGTAGACCCGGACGTCGACCGCGATGCCGACCGCCCCGAGCTCGGCCTGGACGGCCTCGGCCAGCCGCCGCCGCACGGGCTGGGCGGAGGTCTTGTACACCAGCCGGAAGCGGGGCGTGTCCGGGCGGAGCGCGCGATAGCCGGCCAGGTCCAGGAGCCGGCGTGCCCGCCGCGGATCGTGGCGCGGCTGGCGAGTGGAGGCGTACGCCCAGTGCTCCGGGGCGAGGAGCCCCGTCGCCGGGCGGGCCGCGCCCCCGAGCACGAAACGCACCAGTCCCTCGCGGTCGAGCGCGAGGGTGAGCGCCTCGCGCACCCGCCGGTCGGCGAGCCGCGGGTCACGCAGGTTCAGCGCCAGGTAGACGAAGCTCGTCCCCGGGATCCGCCGTACGAGCAGGGAGGGGACCGTGGCGAGCCAGGCCACCGTCTCCGGCTCGGGGGCATCCTCGACCAGGTGCACCCCGCCGCGCCGGAGCTCGAGGACGCGGACCAGCTCGTCCGGCACGATCCGAACCACCACCGCCCGGAGCCTCGGAGCGCCGTCGGGATAGCCGGGGTTCGGCGCGAGCACGAGCCGGTCGCCCCGCTCGGCCGAGACGAGCTGGAAGGGTCCCGCCCCGGTCGTCACGTCGCCCGCCTCCCGCGCCCGCGCCGCGGGCAGGATGCCGAGCCCGGTCGCGTCGAGCAATGGCGCGAAGGGTTCCGTGAGGCGCATCACGACGGTGGTCGGGTCCGGCGCCTCGATCGCGGACAGCGTGGCGAGTGCTGCACGCTTTGGCGACGCGAGTGCGGGGTCTCGCACCGCGTCGTACGTCGCCTTGACGTCGGCGGCCGTGACCGCCGTGCCATCCGGAAAGCGGAAATCCGGCCGCAACCGGAAGACGAAGCTCCGCGAATCGGCCATCTCCCAGGTGCGTGCGAGCTCGGGAATCCGCCGGCCGGCGGCGTCGGCCCGCGTCAGGCCCGCATAGAGGAGGTCGGCGAGCCGCGCGCCGTTGGCATCGGTCTGGAAGCGGGGATCGAGGCTGTCGGGATCGCTGTCGAAGGCGACCACCAGGGTCCCGGGCGGGGGCAGCGCCTCGCCGCAGCCGTCGGCGAGGCTGCCGAGCACCGCCAGAGCGAGGCAAAAAGCCCGTCCAGGTTTGACTCTGCGCGAAGCGCTTTGGTAGCATGCGCCCAGCTGGCTGTCGCGTGCACGGCAGCAGCGGAGGGGCCGGTGGAGGCCAATGCGCGTCGGGACTGGTTTTCTAGTTGTTTTGTTATTCAGCACGTTGCCGGCCGGCGCCGTCCGCGCGGACCAGACGCCGGCCCACGCTGACCCCTTTCCGCGTCCGGCGGGACTCGAGCCGCAGGTTCGCTTCTGGCGCGCCATCTTCGCCGAGACCTCGATTCACCAGGTCGTTCTGCACGACGCGCTCCATCTCGACAAGGTCTACAAGGTCCTCGACTTCCGCCCCGAGCTCGAAGACGGCGTGAGCCTGGCCGAGGTCGACCGGCTGCAGCGCATCGAGACCGACCTCGAGCTCGAGCGCATCCGCGCCACGCTACTCCGGCTGCACGCGCTCGGCCCGAACGCCGAAGGCCTCACGGCGGAGGAGCGCGCGATCCACGACCTGTTCGCCGACGACCCGGCGCCCGACCGCTTCCTCGCGGCGGCCGACGAGAAACGGCTGCGCGGCCAGCGCGGGCTGCGCGAGCGCTTCGGCGATGGCCTCCGCGTCTCGCGGCGCTACCTGCCCGAGATGGAGCGCATCTTCCGCGAGGAGGGGCTGCCGGTCGAGCTGACCCGGCTGCCGCTGGTCGAGTCGTGCTTCAACCTGCACGCCTACTCGAAGGTGGGCGCGGCCGGCATCTGGCAGTTCATGCCCGCCACCGGCCGGCGCTTCCTGCGCGTCGACAACCTGGTCGACGAGCGTCGCGACCCGATCTTCTCGACTCGCGCTGCGGCCCGCTTCCTCGCCGAGATGCACGGGTCGCTCGGCGCGTGGCCGCTGGCGATCACGGCCTACAACCACGGCCCCGAGGGCCTGGCCCGGGCCGTCGACCAGCTCGGGACCACCGACATCGCCACCATCGTCCGTAACTACCATGGCAACGCCTTCGGCTTCGCGTCGCGGAACTTCTATGCCGAGTTCCTGGCGGCGCTCGACGTCGAGCGGAACTACCGGGAGTACTTCGGCAACCTGCCCGTCGAGCCGGCGCCACGGACGCACGAGCGCCGGCTGGACCGCGCGATCGGCATCCAGCAGGCGGCCCACATGGCGCATGCGGACCGCGAGCAGCTGGCGAGCCTCAACCCCTCCCTGTCTTCCCTCGTCGTCGCGGGCCGGCGCCCGATTCCGCGTGGCGTGCGGCTCAGGCTGCCGGAGTCCGGGGCGGCGGGCTTCGAGACGCGCCTCGCCGAGGCACCGGCCGAGGAGCGGATCGAGCGGAAGGTGACTCCAGCCGTTGCCCACCGCACGGTCCGGAGCGCACGCGTTCGCCCTGCCGTGCTCACCTACCGGGTCCAGCGGGGGCAAACGCTCTCGCACATCGCCAAGCGCTACCGGGTGAGCGTGGCGAGCCTGCGCGTCACCAACGGGCTCGACAAGGCGGGCCGGCTGCGCCCCGGGCAGACCCTCCGGATTCCTCGCAGCGTCCGTCACAGCGCGGCCTGAGACCGCTCGTTTCGACCGCTTTTCGCTTCTGGTACGATCCAGGAGCGGATGCGGACCCAGCCGGTCTTCCTGCGCCTCGAGGGCAGGCGGTGCGTGGTGGTCGGCGCCGACGGCCCGGCCGCGGCGAAGGCCGCGGCGTGCCTGCGTGCCGGCGCCGAGGTGACGCTGGTCGCCCCCGCGCTGCCGGCGGCGCTGGCGACGGAAGACCGCGTCCGTCACGTCGCGCGGGACTATCGGTCCGGCGACCTCGCGGGTGCGTTCCTGGCCTACGCCTCGACCCGTGACCCCGGGGTGATCGGGCAGCTCCGCGACGAGGCCGAGCGGGAGCGGGTGCTCCTCAACGTCATCGACGTCCCGGATGCATCGACCTTCCTCTCGCCGGCGGTGCTGGCGCGCGGCGAGCTCACGATCGCGATCGGCACGGGCGGCGCGAGCCCCGGGCTGTCGGCCCGGCTCCGACGGGACCTCGAAGGCCACGTGGGGCCGGAGTACGGCCCCTTCGTCGCGATCCTCGGGGCGATCCGGCGGGCGCTCGCGCGCGAGCCGGGGCGGGCCGAGGTGCTCTCGGCCCTGCTCGACTCCTCCCTCCTGGAGCTCGTGCGGCGCGGCGCCCGCGACGAGATCGACCGGTTGCTCGCGCGCGTCGCCGGGGACCGCCTGACGCTCGAGCGGCTCGGCGTCGCGCTCGGCGCCGAGAGGTAGACGATGGAGCTCGGGCTGCTTCGGCTCGCCACCCTTCTCTACCTCGCCGCCACGCTCGTGGCCCTCGTCGGGATCGCGGTGCGGCAGGAGCTGCCGCGCCGGCTCCTGCCCCGGCTCCTGCTCGGCGGGCTCGGCGTCCACGCCGCGGCGATCATCGTCCGCTCGGTTGCGGGCGGTCACATCGCGGTCACGACCTTCGCCGAGGCCCTGTCGTTCCTGGCCGCGGTCCTGGTGGCGATCTTCCTCGCCGTCCAGGCCCGGCGGCCGCTCGTCGCCCTCGGCGCCGTCGTGAGCCCGCTGGCGTTCGGCCTCGGGCTGGCCGCCTACGCCGCCTACAGCGGCGCCCGACCGCTGCCGCCCGTCCTCGACAGCGCCTGGCTGCCGGTGCACGTGGTGCTCGCCACGCTGGGCGACGCCGTCTTCGCCCTCGCCTTCAGCGCGAGCCTGCTCTACCTCGTCCAGGAGCGGCGCCTGAAGGCCCATCGGGGTCGCGGGCTCCTGCGCCATCTCCCGTCGCTCGAGACCCTCGACCGGGTGAACTACACGTGCCTCGTGTGGGGCCTCATCCTGCTGACGCTCGGCATCGTGAGCGGCATCATCTGGGCCCACGAGGTCTGGGGCCGCTCGTGGTCGACCGACCCGAAGCTCGTCTTCTCTCTCCTCACCTGGGCCGTCTACGTCGTGCTCCTCCAGGGCCGCATGACGGCCGGCTGGCGCGGGCGCTGGGCGGCGACGCTCACCATCGCCGGCTTCGCGGTGATCGTGCTCTCGCTGGTCAGCGTGAACATGCTGGCGCTCGGCAATCACGGGAAGGCGTTCTAGCGTGGAGCACCGCACGATCGTGCTGGTCGGCCTGAATCATCGCACGGCGCCGGTCGAGGTCCGCGAGCGGGTGGCGTTCGCCAACGGGCGGCTCGAGCCGGCGCTGCGCGATCTCGTGGCGCTCCCCGGCGTCCTCGAAGGCGCCATCGTCTCGACCTGCAACCGCGTCGAGGTGATCGCCTGCGGCGTCGACGTGGGGACGGTCGGCGGTGCGCTGCCCGCCTTCCTCGCGCGCGAGCACGGCCTCGGCGAGCCCGCGCTCGCCGGCCACCTCTACACGCACGCCGACCGGGCGGCGGTGCGGCACCTCTTCCGCGTGGCGGCGAGCCTCGACTCGATGGTGGTCGGCGAGCCGCAGATCCTGGGGCAGCTGAAGGAGCAGTACGCGCTGGCGGCGTCGGTGGGCGCCTCGGGCCGCGTGCTGCACCGCTGCTTTCACAAGTCCTTCTCGGTCGCCAAGCGCGTCCGGAACGAGACCGGCATCGCCGAGAAGGCGGTGTCGGTCGGGTCGGCCGCCGTCGAGATGGCGCGCGGCATCTTCGACCGGCTCGAGGACAAGACGGCGATGCTGGTGGGCGCGGGCGCGATGGGCGAGCTCACCGCGCGCCAGCTCCTGGCGCAGGGTGTGGGGTCGGTGCTGGTCGTCAACCGGACCTACGAGCGCGCGATGGACGTGGCGCGCGAGCTCGGCGGGATGCCCGTGCCCTTCGAGCGGCTGGCCCGCTACCTGCCGCTCGCCGACCTGGTGATCGGCACGGCGAGCGGCGACGAGTTCCTGGTGACGCCGGCGCTGGTGGACGAGGCGATGCGCGAGCGGCGCCGGCGGCCGATGCTCTTCGTCGACCTCGCGGTGCCGCGCGGCTTCGACCCCGGCGTCAACGCGATCGACGACGTCTACCTGTTCGACATCGACGACCTCGAGGGCGTCGTCGCCGACAACAAGGGGGCCCGGGCCCGCGAGGCCGTCAAGGCCGAGACGATCGTCGATGCCGAGGTCGACGCCTTCTGGCGCTGGTTCACGAGCCTCGACGTCGTGCCGACCATCGTCGCGCTGCGCGACAAGGTGGAGGGGATCCGCCGGCGCGAGGTCGAGCGCGGTCTCACGGCGCTCGGCGCCGCGGACCCGAGGCTGCCGGAGGTCCTCGAGCGCGTGACCAGCGCGATCGTCAACAAGATCCTGCACGGGCCGCTGACGGCGCTGCGCCGCCACGAGGCGCACGCGGGCGAGGCCTTCTACGTCGAGGCGGCCCGGCGACTGTTCGGTCTCGGCGCCGATCCCGACGACGAGGAGGAGTAGTGGGGACCGTCACCGGCCGGCTCCGCCTGGGGACCCGCGCGAGCCCGCTGGCGCGGGTCCAGGCCGAGCTCGTGCGCACGTTGCTCGGCGCACGCCATCCCGGGCTCGAGGTCGAGCTCGTCTTCGTGCGGACGACCGGCGACCGGCTGCGGGGCCCGCTCGCGCCCGCGGGCGGCAAGGGGCTGTTCGTGAAGGAGATCGAGGAGGCGCTGGCCGCCGGCCACGTCGACGCCGGCGTGCATTCGATGAAGGATCTCCCGGCGCGGCTCGCCCCGGGGCTGATGATCGGCGCGGTGCCCGAGCGGGTGGACCCGCGCGACGTCCTGGTCGGCGGCGATGGCGGCGGCGTCGCCGGCCTCCCGGCAGGCGCGCGCGTCGGCACGGCGAGCCCGCGCCGGCGGGCGCAGCTCCTGGCCGGCCGCCCGGACCTCGCGGTCGTGCTCCTCCGCGGCAACGTCGACACCCGCCTCCGGAAGTGGCGTGCGGGCGAGGTCGACGCGCTGGTGCTCGCCGCGGCGGGCCTCGCGCGACTCGGCATCGTCGAGCCGGCGGCACACCTCCTCGGCGTCGACGAGTTCCTCCCTGCCGTCGGCCAGGGCGCGCTCGCTCTCGAATGCCGCGCGGACGACGCTCGGACGCGGGCGCTGCTGGCGGCCGTCGACGACCCGGCGGCGGCCACGGCGGTCGCGGCCGAGCGGGCCTTCCTCGTCACCGTCGGGGGAGACTGCAACACGGCGCTGGCCGCCCATGCGACCGTCGCCGATGGCCGCGTGACGCTGCGCGCGCTCGTCGCCGACCCCGACGGCCACCGCCGTCTGACAGAGCACGGCACGGCGGTTGCCGCCGAGGCCGAGGTGCTCGGGCGGACGCTCGCGGCGCGGCTGCTCGCCGCCGGGGCGGCGGAGCTGATCGGCCGATGAGCGTGAGCGAAGAATATTGATGAGCGTGAGCGGATGCGTCTACCTGGTCGGCGCGGGCCCGGGTGACCCGGGCCTCCTGACCCTCCGGGGCCAGCGCTGCCTCGCGGCGGCCGATGTCGTGGTGCACGACGATCTCGTCGGCCGCCGCCTCCTCGAGCACGTGCGGTCCGACGCCGAGGTGATCGCCGTCGGCGGCGCCCACGGCGATCCCGCGCGCCTCGACCAGGCGGCGATCGAACGGCTCCTCGTCGCCCGGGCGAGGGCCGGCAAGACCGTCGTGCGGCTCAAGAACGGCGATCCGTTCCTCTTCGGACGTGGGGCCGAGGAGGCCGAGGCGCTCCGCCGGGCGGCGGTGCCGTTCGAGGTCGTGCCGGGCGTGAGCGCGGCGCTCGCTGTCCCGGCCTACGCCGGCATTCCGGCGACGCATCGCGACCACGCCTCGCTGATCACGATCGCCACCGGCCACCAGGCACGCCCCGCTCCCGATGCCGAGCCGACCGTGCCGGCGCTTCCCTGGAGCGCGCTCGCGCGCCAGGGCGGCACGCTCGTCTTCCTGATGGGCATGCGACAGCTTCCCCTGATCATGACCAAGCTCATGGAGCATGGGCTCGCCCGGGACACGCCGGCCGCGGTCGTCGAGCGCGGCACGACCGGCCGCCAGCGGACGGTCGTCGCCACGGTCGCGACGCTCGCCGAGCGCGTGCGGGGTGCGGGTCTCGGCCCGCCCGGCGTCGTCGTGGTCGGCAATGTGGTCGGCGTCCGCGAGCGGGTGCGGTGGTTCGAGGACCGGCCGCTGTTCGGCCGCCGGGTGGTGCTGACGCGCGCGCGCGCGCAGGCCGGCGAGCTCGCGCGTCCGCTCGAGGAGGCAGGCGCGGACGTGATCGTCTTCCCGACCATCGCCATCGGCCCGCCGCGGGATCCGGCCGCCCTCGATCGTGCCGTGGCGAGCGCGTTCCAGTACGACTGGATCGTCTTCACCAGTCCGAACGGCGTGCGCGTGTTCTTCGAGCGCTTTGCGACCCAGGGGCGCGACGTCCGCGAGCTCGCCCAGGTGCGGCTCGCGGCGATCGGTCCCGAGACGGCCGCGGAGCTCGGCCGCCGCCATCTCCGCCCGGACGTCGTGCCGGCGGAGTATCGGGCGGAAGGCCTGGTGGAGGCGCTCGCCGGCGAGGACCTCCGCGGGCGGCGCTTCCTCTTGCCCCGCGCCGCCGGCGCGCGGGCCGTGCTCCCCGAAGCGCTCGCCGCCCGCGGTGCGCTGGTGGAGGAGGTCGTGGCCTACGAGGCGGTGTTGCCTCGCGATGCCGACGTCGACGGCCTCAGGGCAGCCCTCGCTGCGGGAGCCGTCGACGCGATCGCCTTCACGAGCAGCTCCACGGTGCGCAACTTCGTGACGCTCCTCGGCGCGGACGAGGTCGGCCGTCTCGTCCGGGATGGCCGGCCGGCGATTGCCTGCATCGGCCCGGTGACCGCGGAGACGGCGCGCGCGGCCGGCCTCGTGGTGGCCGTCGAGCCGACGGCGTACACGGCCCCCGCGCTGGCCGCGGCGCTGGTCGAGCGCCTGCGCGTCCACGGTTGATGAGCGGCCCCCGTTTTTGCAAAGCTGGAGGGAGGCCATGAGCCGCTTCCCCGCCTACCGCCCGCGGCGGCTGCGCCGCAGCGAGGCGCTCCGCCGACTCGTGCGTGAGACGCGCCTCTCCTCGGACCAGCTCGTGCAGCCGCTCTTCGTCGTGCCGGGTGAGCGGGTCGAGCGCCCGGTCGAGTCGATGCCCGGGGTGGCGCAGCGCTCGGTCGACCGCGCCGCCGAGGAATGCCGCCGCCTGGCGGACCTCGGCGTCCCGGCGGTGCTCCTCTTCGGCATCCCGGAGGAGAAGGATGCGCGCGGCCGCGGCGCGACGGACCCGGACGGCATCATCCCGCGGGCATTGCGGGCCATCCGCCGGGCCGCGCCCGGCCTCGTCCTCATCACCGACGTCTGTCTCTGCGAGTACACCGATCACGGTCACTGCGGGGTCGTCCGCGAGGGCGACGTGGACAACGACGCCACCCTCGAGCTGCTCGCGGCCGAGGCGCTGGCGCACGCGCGGGCGGGCGCCGACCTGGTGGCGCCGTCGGACATGATGGACGGGCGCGTCGGCGCCATCCGGGCCGCGCTCGACGGGGCGGGCTTCGCGCACCTGCCGATCATGTCGTACGCCGCGAAGTTCGCCTCGGCGCTCTACGGCCCGTTCCGCGACGCCGCCGAGTCGACGCCCGCCTTCGGCGATCGGCGCTCGTACCAGATGGACCCGGCCAACGCGGAGGAGGCGCTCCGGGAAGTCGCCCTCGACATCGAGGAGGGGGCCGACGCCGTCATGGTGAAGCCCGCGCTCCCCTACCTCGACGTCGTCCGGCGCGTGAAGGAGCGCTTCGGCTATCCCGTGGCGGCCTACCAGGTGAGCGGCGAGTACGCGATGGTGAAGGCCGCCGCGGCGCGCGGCTGGCTCGACGAGGCGCGGGTGGTCGACGAGTCGCTGGTCGCCATCAAGCGGGCAGGGGCCGACATCATCATCACGTACTTCGCGAAGGACGTGGCCGCCCGGAGGCTCGGCCAGGCGTGAAGCGCCGGTTCGCGGCACGGGCGCTCGGGCTCGGCCTCGCGACCCTGGTCGCGATGGGGACACCGGCGCGCGCCGTCGACGAGCGCGAGCTCGGCCGGCGTTTCCTGCTCGCGGCGCGCGCCGAGCTGCCGATCGTCCAGGATCCCGTGGTGGCCGGGTACGTCGAGCGGATCGGGGAGAAGCTGGTCGGCGTCCTCGGCCCGCAGAGCTTCGACTACCGCTTCTACGTCGTGCAGCACCCGGCGCTCAACGCCTTCGCCGTCCCCGGCGGCTACGTGTTCGTGTTCTCGGGCCTGCTCGCCCGGGTGAAGAGCGACGACGAGCTTGCCGGCGTGCTCGCGCACGAGATCGGCCACGTGAGCGGCCATCACCTCCTGCGCCAGCAGAAGGAGGGCCAGGTGTGGACGGCGGCGGCGCTCCTCGGGCTCCTCGTCTCTGCCGTCAACCCGGTGCTCGGCGCCGCCGGCATCGCCGCCGCCGAGACGGCGCAGCTCAAGTACTCGCGCGAGTTCGAGCAGGAGGCCGACTACCTCGGGCTGCGCTATGCGAGCGAGGCGGGCTACGACCCGCACGCGCTCGGCTCGTTCTTCAAGGAGCTCCTCGCCGACCAACGGATCAATTCAGCCGGCGTGCCCGCCTACATGCTCACCCACCCGCTCACCGAGGATCGGGTGGCGAACGTCGCGACGGCCATCACCTCGCAGCACCTGAAGACCCCTGCGGGGCGGCCCGCGTCCGGGACCGAGTTTCCCGAGGCGCAGGCGGTGGCACGCGCCATTGCCGAGCCCGCCGACGTCGTCATCGGCCGCTACCGCCGGATGGCCGACGAGAAGCCGGAGGACGCCGAGCGGCAGCTCCTCCTCGGCCGCGTCTACCAGACCGTCGGCCAGCTCGAGGCGGCGCGCGCGGCGCTCGAGCGCTGCCGCGCGCTCGGCGGCCTCGACGGCCGCGTGGAGCGGCCGCTCGGTACCGTCTACGTCGCGCTCAAGAAGCCGGCCGAGGCACGCGAGGCGCTCGGCCACTATCTCGCCAAGCATCCCGAAGACGGCTGGTCGCACCTCCAGCTCGGCAAGGCGCTGGCCGACGCCGGCGACGACGGCGGCGCGCTCAAGGAGTTCCAGCGCGCGATCAGCTGCGACCCCGAGCTCGACGAGGCCCAGCGGCTGGCCGGCGTCGCCCTCGGCCGGCGCGGGGACGAGGCCGAGGGGTTCTACCGCCTGGCCGTCGCCTCGCGCCTGCGGGGCGAGCTCGAGCAGGCCTTGAGCCACTTCCAGCGCACCAAGCCGCTGCTCGACCCCGCGAGCCCGCGCCGCCAGGAGGTCGACCAGGCGATCGCCGAGCTCCTGCCACTCGTGCACGAGCGGGAGCGCGAGCGCCTCGAGCGGCGGCGGGGCCCGCGGCGGGGCGTGGCGTTGGGAGGGCTGCGGCCGTAGGTCCGTGACCGAGGGCGACGGCCGGCCGGAACCATGTACCGCGGGCTCTCCGCGATCGCCGTCGTCCCGGTCTTGAACGAGGAGACCAAGATCGGTCACGTCCTGCGACGCACGCCGGGCGCGGTCGTCGACGAGGTCCTCGTGGTCGATGACGGCTCGACCGACCGATCACCCGAGATCGCCCGCCAGCTGGGCGCGACCGTGCTGTCGATGGGCCGCGTGGCCGGCGTGGGGGCGGCCCTGCGGGCCGGCTACCGCTACGGGGTCGCGCACGGCTACGATGTGGTGGTGGTGATGGCGGGCAACGACAAGGATGCACCGGAGGAGATCCCCCTGCTGCTGGATCCGATCGCGGAGGATCGCGCGGACTTCGTTCAGGGCTCGCGATTCTTGAAGCCCGGGGCGAGCTTCGGCGCGATGCCCTTCTACCGGCGGATCGCCACGCGCGTGCATCCCTTGCTCTTCTCGCTCGCTGCGCAGCGCTGGGTGACGGAGTCCACCAACGGCTTCCGCGCCGTGCACCGCCGCGTGCTGACCGACCCGCGCCTCGATCTCTCGCCGGCATGGCTCGACGCCTACGAGCTCGAGCCGTTCCTGTACCTGCGGGCGATCCGGCTCGGCTACCGCACGGCCGAGGTCCCGGTCACCAAGGTCTACCCGCCTCGCCACCTCGGCCAGACCAAGATGAAGCCCCTGACCGGCTGGTGGTCGATCCTGCGGCCGCTCGTCTACGCGGGCCTGCGGCCCAGGCGATGATCCGGATTGCGGTGATCGGCGCCGGGCAGTGGGGCCCGAACCTCATCCGCAACTTCCACAACCGGCGGACGAGCGAGGTCGCCTGGGTGGTCGACCGGGACGCGGGACGTCTCGCTCAGGTCCGCGAGCGGTTCCCCGACATCCGGGTGGACACCGATGCCGAGACGGTCATGGCCGACGGCCGGATCGACGCGGTGGTAATCGCCACGCCGACGAGCACGCACCATGCGCTGGCGAAGCGCGCGCTCGGGGTCGGCAAGCACGTGCTCGTCGAAAAGCCGATCACCGCGGACTCGGCCGAGGCCGAGGAACTCTGCTCGCTGGCGGCGCAGGCGGGCCGGATCCTCATGGTTGGCCACGTGTTCGTCTACAACCCGGGGGTCCAGCATGTGAAGCAGCTGCTCGCCGCCGGCGAGCTGGGGCGCGTCTACTACGTCTCGATGGTGCGCACCAACCTCGGCCCCATCCGCGTCGACGTGAACGCGGCCTGGGACCTCGCGTCGCACGACGTCTCGATCGCGAACCACTGGCTCGGCACCGCCCCGCTGACCGCGTCGGCCGTGGGAGGCAGCTGGATCAACGCGGGAATCGAGGACGCCGTCTTCGCCACGCTCCGGTATCCGAACGACGTCCTCGTGAACCTGCACATCTCGTGGCTCAGCCCGCGGAAGACGCGGGAGATCACGCTGGTCGGCGACCGGCGCATGCTGACGTTCGACGACATGAACCTGAGCGAGCCGGTCCGCGTCTACGACAAGCGGGTCACCGAGGTGCGGACGTCGGCGCCCTACATCGACTCGTTCGCGTCCTTCCGGGCGAGCCTCCGTGAGGGCGACATCACGATCCCGAAGATCGCCCTGGGTGAGCCCCTGAAGGCCGAATGCGATCACTTCCTCGAGTGTATCGCCGGCGGGAAGTGCCCGCTCACCGCCGGCCCCGAGGCGCTCACCGTCGTACGGGCCCTCGAGGCGATCCAGCGATCCATCCGCGGAGCCGGGCATGAGGAGCCCGTCTGATGGCCGACATTCCGCTCGTCGACCTCTTGGCGCAGCACCGGCAGGTCGCGGACGAGATCGCGCGCGGGTTCGCGCGGGTCCTGGAGAGCGGCAGCTTCATCCTCGGCCCCGAGGTCGAGGCGTTCGAAGCCGCATTCGCGCGCTTCTCGGAGGTGAGGCATTGCGTCGGCGTGGCGAACGGGACCGATGCGCTCGAGATCGTGCTGCGGGCCGCCGGCATCGGCCAGGGCGACGAGGTGATCGTGCCGGTCAACTCGTTCATCGCGACGGCGCTGGCGGTGGCCCGCGCGGGCGCCGTGCCGGCGCTGGTCGACTGCGATCGGGATCACCATCTGATCGACGTCGCCGAGGTACGGAAGAAGATCGGGCGGCGCACGCGGGCGATCGTCGCGGTGCACCTCTACGGGCAGATGGCGCCGATGGAGGAGCTCGCGGAGCTGGCGTCCGGGTGCGGCCTCGTCCTGGTGGAGGATGCCGCGCAGGCCCACGGTGCGCGGCGCCACGGACGGACGCCCGGCACGTTCGGGCTCGCCGCCGGCACGAGCTTCTATCCGGCCAAGAACCTCGGCGCCTACGGCGACGCGGGCGCGGTCCTCACCGACCGCGACACCATCGATCGCCGGGCCCGTGCGCTGCGCAACTATGGAAGCGAGGCGAAGTACGTTCACCCGGAGACCGGCTTCAACTCGCGCCTCGACCCCTTGCAGGCGGTCGTGCTGAGCGCCAAGCTCGTGCACCTGCCTCTGTGGAACGCGCAACGCCGCGCAGCCGCCCGCCGCTATGACGCGCTGCTGGCCGGCGTCCCCGGCGTGGTCCTCCCCGCGACGTTGCCGGGGAACGAGCCGGTCTGGCATCTCTACGTGGTGCGCGTGCCCCGGCGGGACGATGTGCTCGCGAAGCTCCGCGCCGCGGGCATCCAGGCGGCCGTCCATTACCCGACACCGATCCACTTGCAGGGCGCCTTCCGTTCGCTCGGCCACCGGCGCGGCGACTTCCCGGTGGCCGAGGCCGCGGCCGACGAAGTGCTGTCCCTTCCGCTCTACCCCGGCATCACGCCGGCCGAGCAGGAGCGCGTGGCCGAGGTGCTGCGCGCGGCCGTCGCCTGATCTATCGTCATGGCTCGCGATCCGTCGGTCTTCGTCCACGAGAAGGCCCTCTGCGAGAGTGACCGGGTGGGCCCGCGCACGCGGGTCTGGGCTTTTGCCCACATCATGCCGGAGGCCACCGTCGGCGCGGACTGCAACGTGTGCGACCACGCCTTCATCGAGAGCGGCGCGAAGCTCGGCAACCGGGTCATCGTGAAGAACAGCGTGCTGGTCTGGAACGGCGTGACCATCGAGGACGACGTCTTCCTCGGTCCGAACATGGTCTTCACCAACGTCCGCAATCCGCGCGCCGCCTTCCCTCCCACGCCGGACCAGTTCTCGCCCACCCTGGTGAAGCGCGGGGCCTCGATCGGCGCCAACGCGACCGTCGTCTGCGGCGTGACGATCGGCGAGCAGGCCTTCGTCGGGGCGGGGAGCGTCGTCACCGCCGACGTGCCGGCCCACGCGCTGATGGTCGGCAACCCGGCGCGCCGTGTCGGCTGGGCCTGCGCGTGCGGATACCCGCTGCCGGCCGACCTCGCCTGCGGGTGCGGGCGGCAGTACCGGCTCGTGGACGAGCGCAGCGGACTCGCCCCCAACCCGTGAACCGTCCCGCCCAGCACGAGGCCCGGGGGCTCGGCCCGGCGCTGGTCCTGGTCATCGTCGTCTTCGCCGCTTTCCTGCCCACCTTTTGGAACGGCTTCGTCCTGTGGGACGACGACATGATCCTCATCGACAATCCGGACTACCGCGGCCTGTCGCCCGCGCACCTCTCCTGGATGTTCACGACCTTCCTCGGAGGGCAGTACCAGCCGCTCACCTGGGTGAGCTTCGGCCTCGACTACCTGCTCTGGGGAATGAACGCGGCCGGCTACCACCTGACCAGCCTCGTGCTGCACGCGACGAACGGTGTGCTCGCCTACCTTCTCATCCGGGCGATCCTCGGCTGGACGATGGCGGATTCGGGAGCCCTGCCCGCGGCCGCGCTGGTGGGCGCTCTCGCGTTCGCGATCCATCCGTTGCGCGTCGAGTCGGTCGCGTGGGCGACGGCCCGGCGCGACGTGCTCTCCGGTCTCTTCTATCTGCTCACGCTGCTCACCTACGTGCGGATGGTCGACGAGAAGGAACGCGGCCGTGCCTGGTGGACCTGGTTCGCCGTATCGCTCGGCTGCTTCGTCCTCTCCCTGCTCGCCAAGACCTGGGGGGTGACGCTGCCCTTGGTGCTGCTGGTGATGGACGTCTATCCGCTGCGGCGGTTTGCCGGCGCATCCCGATCTGCGCGTGCGGTCGTGCTGGCGGAGAAGGCGGCGTACGGCCTGGTCGCCGCAGGCGGCGTCGCGGTCACGCTGCGGATGCTGCGGGAGTTCACGGACGTGAAGAGCCTCGCGCAACACGGGCTCCTCGCCCGGGCGGCGCAGGCGGCGTACGGGCTCTGGTTCTACGTATGGAAGACCGTGATCCCGCTCGGGCTCTCGCCGCTCTACCTGATCGAGCCGACGCTGGATCCGTGGACGCCGAGGTACGTCGCGTGCGGGCTCGCCGTGCTCGCGGCCGGCGCCACGCTGATCGCGCTGCGCCGCCGATTCCCGTGGGCCCTCGCTGCCGCGGCCGCTTATGCGGTCGTCGTCGCCCCGGTGCTCGGCTTGATGCAGACCGGGCCCCAGATCGCGGCCGACCGCTACACCTATCTGTCCTGCCTCCCGTGGGCGGTCCTCCTGGCCGCCGCGGTCTGCCGCCGGCCGCGCCTCCTCTCCGCGGCCGCCGTCGCGCTCGTCCTGCTCGGCGTCCTCACCTGGCGCCAGACCCGGGCCTGGAAGGACACCGAGAGCCTCTGGGGCCAGGCGCTGCGGGTCGACCCGGACAACTATTTTGCGCACCAGAACCTCGGATGGGAGCGGCAGATACACCGCGACCTCGACGGCGCCTACGCCCACTACACGGAGGCGCTGCGCATCAACCCGAAGTTCACGTTCGCCTACAACAACCGCGGCAACGTGCTCCAGGCGCGCGGGCAATACGAGGCCGCGCTGGCGGACTACACGGCCGCCATCGAGGCGAACCCGCGCTACGAGTCGGCGTACCTGAACCGGGGCACGCTGCGGCTCGCGCGCCGCGACCTCGACGGCGCGATCGCGGACCTGGACGAGGCCATCCGCCTCGCTCCCGACGACGGCCGCGCCTACAACAACCGCGGGCTGGCGCGCCAGGCGAAGCGCGACGTCGCCGGCGCGCTCGCCGACTACCGCGAGGCCCTGGCACGCTTCCCGCCCGGCACGCCGGGCCGCGAGATGATCGAGGGGAACCTCGCCGAGCTCGGAGCGGACGCGGGTGCGCGGTGATCACTCCCGCACGCCGGGTCCGCCTCGTGGTCGGGGGCTACGCGGGCACGTTCGGCGCGTTCTTCGCCTGCATCGATGCCGACGCGCGTCGGTCGCGCCGGTGATCGATCGCGTGCCCGTCGTCGGGCACCTCGGGCGCGACCGTCTCCGCCCATTCCTCGAAGCCGAGGTGCTGGGCGAGGTCGCCCCAGCCGTAGCGGTAGTCGCAGCGCGCGCAGAAGGGGAACGACTTCTTCACGGTGTCGTCGTTCACCGTCCGCCGCAGGGCCTGGTACTTGTCGCTGTTCCAGATGTCCCGGAAGTCCTGCCCGTCGCCGTCGTACACCTTGCCCATGTTGATCGCTTCCCAGGCGCGGTAGCAGGGCAGGATGCGGCCGTCGGTGTCGATCTTGACGAACCGCCACGGCGCCCGGCAGCGCGCCGGGTTCGCGCGCTTCGGCTGCTCGTCGCGCACCGTGGGCGGGAGGTTCAGCCGCAGTCGGGGATAGCGGGCCGCGGCCCGCCGGGCCTCGGCGAAGACGCGGCTCATGAGGTCCTGGTGGAAGTAGAGGCTCTCCTGCGGGTCGATGCCGTTGCAGACGGCGAGGTAGCCGCAGTCCATCCGGTCGATGCCCATGTCGCCCCAGCGCGCGACGGCATCGGGCAGCTCCTCGACGTTCGACCGCATGAGGGCGTAGCGGATGATGGTCCGGGGCTCGCGCTTCCGCTCCTCCGCGCGCACGCGGAGGACCATCCGGATCTTCTCGAGGACGGTGTCGAGCTTCGCGTTCACGCGCAGCGACTCGACGGTCGACGCGCGGAACCCGTCGACCGAGAAGCCGTGCGTCGTGATCAGCCCCTCGCGCACGATGGTGCGCACCCGGTCCTCGCGCAGCAGCATGCCGTTGGAGAGCACCCAGGTGGCGACCCGGTAGCGGCGGGCGACGCGCAGGAGATCCTCGAGGCCCTTGTGGAGGTACGGCTCGCCGCCCGAGCAGATGCTCACCAGACGGGCGGTGGGGAAGAGCTGGCGCGCGACTTTCTCGAAGTTCTCGATCGAGATGCGCTTCGCGCCCGGCGTCTCGTAGTCGACGCAGAACGTGCACGCGAGGTTGCACGCCTTGGTGAGCACGATGTCGACGTTCTGCGGAAGCGAGTGGACGACGGCCGACTGGAGGCGGACCTCGGCCTCGTTGAGCACCGTGTTCAGCGCCTGCCGTGCCGTGAAGCGTCGCATGTCTGCCTCGCGCGGAGCGAGAGCCGCGCGCCCGAGCGGGCCGACGCTAGCGCCGGCCGTCCCGGACGGTCAAGCAAAAGCGTGGCCACGGAGCCCCCGGAGAGCGTCCTGGGACCATACGGATCCGGGTCCGCACCTTCCGGGATGCCTTGCAGGAACGCAAGGCGTTCGCCTTCCCTTGCACGCCCGCCTGACGGGTGCCGGGTAGGGCAAGCCCGGCAGGCAGAGGCCGCGCTCAGAGCGCGCCGAGTGCGGCGAGGAGGGCGTCGACCTCGTCGTCCGTGCCGACCGTGATGCGCAGCGCGTCCTCGAGCCCGGGCCGCGCGAAGTGGCGGACCAGGATGTCGCGCGCCGCGAGCGCGCGGGCCACGGGCCCCTGATCCACGCCGGGCCGCCGCGCGAGTACGAAATTCGCCTCCGACGGCAGCACGCGGAAGGCGAGCCGCTCGAGCCCGGCCGTGAGCCGGGCCCGCGTCGCCCGGACGCGGGCGACATTCGCCTGCATGGCCGGGAGGTCGCCGAGCGCGGCCACGGCCGCCGCCTGCGAGAGGCGGCTCACGTTGTACGAATCCTTGACCGTGCGCAGCCCCGCGAGCAGCTCGGGGTGGCCGACGGCGAGGCCGACGCGCAGCCCGGCGAGCGAGAACGACTTGGACAGCGTCCGGAGCACGAGCACGTTCGGCAGCCGGGCGACGAGACCGAGCGCGTGGCTGGACGCGAAGTCGACGTACGCCTCGTCGACGACGAGCACCCCGGCGACCTCGCGTGCCAGCGCCTCGACCTCGGCGAGCGGCACGAGCGTGCCCGACGGCGAGTTCGGGTTGCAGAGGAAGGTGACACGCGCGCGCGCGCGGCCGAGCGCTGGCGGGAGCCGGAAGTCATCGGCAAACGGCACCTGCACGGATTCGCCGCCTTGCACCGCGACGAGCGTCTCGTAGAGGCTGTAGGTGGGAACCGGGAACGCCACGCGGTCCCCCGGATCGACGGTGGCGCGGAGCACGAGCGCCAGGAGCTCGTCCGAGCCGTTGCCGGCGAGGAGGTGATCCATCGGCACGCCGTACACCTCGGCCGCGCGGGCACGGAGCGCGCGCGCCTCGGGATCCGGGTAGAGACGGACGCTCGCGTCGGCCGCCCGGGCGAGCGTCTCCAGGACTGCCGGCGACGGCGGGTAGGGGTTCTCGTTGGTGTTGAGCTTGATCACCCGCCACGCGGCCTCGGGCTGCTCCCCGGGGACGTAGGGCGGCAGCCCGCGGATGGAGGGGCGGAGCCAGTCGGAAGGACGAACGGCCGGCCTCGCCGAGCTACTTCACCGCTTTGATGCGGCGGGGCGCCTTGCCGTCGTCCACGGTCTCGGGCTCCGGCGCGTTCCCCAGGTGGCGCTCGGCGACCTCGACCGCCTGCCGCGCGCGGTCGGGCAGCCGGGTGAGGATGTCGACGAACCGCGTCCAGCGCTCCCGGTCCGCGTTGCCCAGCTCGTACAACCGCATGGCGCCGTCGATGTCCTTGCGCTTGAGAGCGGCGTCGCCGAGGGCCAGGAAGCGGTCACGGGGCAGGGGGACGGAGCCGAGCTCGGAGACCCGCACGGCGTCGTTGATGCGGTTTCGCTGCATCAGACGGTCGGCGAGGCCCGTCCAGTCGGCCGCGGTGACCAGCTCAGCGTTCCGCACGAACAGCTTCATGGCCGCATCGAGGAATCCTCGTTCCAGATAGCGGCGGCCTACGAGAACCTCGGATTCACTGGCAGGCATCAGCTCGCTCCCCTGCGGTACACCAACCGTCAACTTACTGGCGGCGTGTGGCGTTTGCAAGACGTGACGGGCGCACAGCATCTGCACGATCGGGGTGTTACGGAGCGCTGCGTTGAGCCTCAAGCGAACCTAGCCCGCTGCCGATAACCATTCCGCTGTCCGCGCGAAGATGAGACTCAACATCACCTACAGCGCCTACCGCGAGCTCGAGCTGATCCCGCAGGCCCCGCTGCGGCACATCGGCGAGGCGATCATCGCCCTGGCGGAAAACCCCTATCCGCCCGGGTCCTCGCTGCTGCAGGGTATCGGCGGCTGCTACTACCTGGCGATCGACAACTACTACATCCTCTATCACATCGACGACGACGGGGCGCTGACGGTCCTCGGCGTGCTCGACGGCCCGTACCACCCGCTGCATTAACTCAAACTCAGCGAGGGGCTCCGCCCCTCGCCCCGGCGGGCGAAGCCCGCCGGGTCCTCACTCCTCGCTCGCTTCGCTCGGCCGCGCGCGCGGCGCGCGCGGAGAATCCATCTCGAGTCGAGCTCCGCTCCACCCGAACTTCCGCTGCGGCGACCGTCCCGCTAAGCTACGCGGGTGATCGGCTCGCGCCGTCGCATTCGCCTCGTCGCCCGCGCGGTGCTCGCGCTCGGCGCCTGTGCACTCGTCGCGGCCGGTTGCCGCCGGCAGCCGCTGCCGGCGGAGCAGCCGGTGCCGGCGGGCGCGGGCGACCCGCTCGGACACCTGCACGTGCTCATGCTCAACGGCGGCGGCAGCAAGGCGATGAACTATCAGTCGCACCTCCTGCACGTGCAGCAGCTCCTCGACGTGCTCTTCCATGCCGGCGTGCGGCCGGAGCGGGTGTCGGTCTTCAGCGCCGACGGCCCCGACCCGGCCGAGGACCTCGCGGTGCGCGAGGTACAGCCCGAGCCCGAGTTCTGGCTGCTGCGCGGCACACGCCTCGAGCACCAGCTCGCGACCCCGATCACGTACGCCAACTCATCGGTCCCGGGCGTCGAGCTGCGCGCGGCCACCAAGGACAACCTCCGGCGCTGGTTCAAGCACGCGCATCGCGCGCTCGGAGGGCGCGATACGCTCCTCCTCTACGTCACCGACCACGGGCAGAAGAACCGCGACGACCCGCTGAACAACTCGATCACGCTCTGGGGGCCGAACGAGTCGCTCTCGGTGAGCGAGCTGCGCGAGCTGCTCGGCAGGCTGCGCCCGACCGTCCGGGTCGTGATGCTGATGTCGCAATGCTACTCGGGGGCGTTCGCGCATCTCGTCTCGCTGCACCCGCCCGACCCGCCCGCGGGCAATCTCTGCGGCTACTTCTCCTCCACCGCCGACCGGCCGGCCTACGGCTGCTATCCGGAGAACCGCGGCAAGGAGAACGTCGGCCACTCCTTCCACTTCATCCAGGCCCTCGCCACCCTGCGCCGGTTCCCCGACGCGCACGCCCAGGTCCTCGTCCGCGACGCGACGCCCGACGTGCCGCTGCGCAGCTCCGATGCCTACCTCGACGACCTGCTCCGGCGGAAGGCCGCCGAGAGCGGCACGGAGCCGACCGCGCTCGTCGACGGGCTCCTGCGCGAGGCCTGGCGCGACAAGGCGGCGTGGGAGCCCGAGATCCGGCTCCTCGACCGCATCGGTCACGCCTTCGGCTGCTTCAGCCCGCGCTCGCTGGCCGAGCTCGACGGCATGCAGGCGGTCGACATCACCGACAAGCTGAAGACCTACAAGAGCGCGTGGGAGACGAGCCTGCGGAGCCTCGCGGGCGAGAACCTCGACCGCTTCATCGCCGCCAGCGCCGACTGGAAGGAGCGGACGCAGCCCGAGCGGGTCGCCGCGCTCGACGCCGCCGGCACCCGAGCGCTCGCCCGGGCGCTGCTCACCGATCTCACGGCGTACACGGACGGCGATGCGACGACCGCCCGGCGCCTCGCGGTGCTGCGCAAGAAGACGGAGGTTGCGGAGGCCGCCTCGTACCGGATGGAGGTGCGGCTCGGGGTGGTGCTCCGCATGCGCGCGATTCTCACCGCCGTCGCCGGCCGCGTCTATCTGGCGACGCACGGCACGCCGGAGGAACGCGCGGCGTACGAGGCGCTCGTCCGCTGCGAGAACCTCGATCTGGGTCCCGGGGAGGGCCCCCTGCCGCTCGTCACCGCCGCGGTCGCCGAGCCGTTCCCTCCCTACGAGGACGACGTCCGGCTGGCGGCCAAGGTGCTTCCCGCCTGGATGGGCATCCGCTTCAAGCAGGCCGAGGTGGAGACGCGGGAGCACCACCGCCTGGAGGCCGGAGCCGTCGCCGTGGAGGCGGTCTATCCCGACTCGCCCGCCGAGGCCGCCGGGGTGCAGGTGGGCGACGTCATCCTCGGTCCCCCCGGGGCCCCCTTCAAGGAGAACCAGCAGATCCGCGAGTGGACGATGCTGTCGAAGATCGGCGAGCCGGCGCCGCTCCTCGTGCTGCGCGGCGATCGGGAGCTGCGCGTGACGCTCGCCCCGAAGCCCTACCCGCTGCAGTGGACGACGGCGGCCGGGCCGCCGAAGGTCGACGCGCCCGCGCCGCCGGTCACGCTGACGTCGTACCGCGGGAGCGTCCCTCCCCGGCTCGCCGACGGCAACGCACACCTCCTCTTCTTCTGGGCGACGTACTGCGGCCCCTGCAAGGCGTCGCTGCCGGAGGTGCTCGCCTTCGAGCGCGAGCGGCACACGCAGGTGATCGCCGTCACCGACGAGCTCCGCGAGCAGCTCGACGCCTTCTTCAAGAAGTTCGACCGGCCGTTTCCCGAGACCGTGGCGATGGACGAGTACCGCAAGGCGTTCCTCGCTTTCGGTGTCAGCGGCACGCCGACGTTCGTGCTCCTCGACGGCGCCGGCAAGGTGCGCAGCTATGCGACCGGCTACACGCCGGAGAAGGGGCTCGGCGTCGCGGGGTGGTCGTGGACGAAGCCCGCCCCGGCGGGCGGTTAGCCGGTCAAGCCTCGTTCACCCATCCCTGGTATCTGGACTCGAGTCCAAGAATATGCTTAGACTCGAGTCCAATGCTACCGCGACGCGAGCAGAACCGGAATCATCAGCGCGCGCGCATCGTGGAGGCGGCGCGGCGCTTGTTCGCGCGGCGCAGCGTCGACGAGGTGACCATGGCCGAGGTGGCGGCCGACGCAGGCGTCGCCCGGGCGACCGTCTTCAACCACTTCGGCTCGAAGCACGCCCTGATGGAGGCGATCACCGAAGACGTCATCGCCCACTACCAGGGAATGCTGCGGAACGCGCTCGCCGACACCACCACCTCCACGCCCGTGCTCGTGCGCGCCTTGTTCGAGCAGATGGGAGCCGGGATCGAGGAGGACCAGCGCTTCTATCGCGGCGTCTTCCGCGAGATCGCGAAGATACGGCTCGGGCTCGACGAAGGAGGGCTCGGCGAGCAGGCCGGCAGGGCGGCGCTCGAGCTCCTCGTGAAGCTTCTCGCCCGCGGCCAGGAGCGGGGAGATCTCAGCCGGGCCCTCCGTGCCGAAGACCTCGCCTCGGCCTTCGACAGCCTGGTCAACGGCACCATCACGCACTGGCTCTACGGCGATGCCGCCGAGCCGCTCAAAGAACGGATGAAACGCGCGGCCGACGTGTTCCTCGGTGCGGCGGCGGTCGGTCCCACGGCGGGCCGCTCGGCCCGGCGACCGACACTCGCCCCGCGACGACCACGACGGCGTGCATGAACTTCTAGGAGGAACGCCCATGGCCACACCCGAACGCGAGCTCGCCCCCGAGGCCCCGATCGCTCCCACGACCGCCGCGCGGACCGGGCTCCCCCCCGGCCCGGCGACGTGGCCACCCCTCCAAATGCTGCGCTACGCGCGGCGGCCCTATGGATCCATCGAGGAGAACGCACGCCAATTCGGAAACTGCTGGACCGTCCGCGCCCCGGGGCAGCCGCCCATCGTCAGCTTCAGCGACCCCGATGCCATCAAGGTGATCTTCACCGCCGATGTCGACGAGGTCCACGGCGGCGAGGGACAGGCGCCGATCCTCGGCCCGATCCTCGGCTGGAAGTCGGTGCTCGTGCTCGACGGCGCCCGCCATCGACGCGAGCGCCGTCTCCTCATGCCGCCGTTCCACGGCGAACGCATGCACCTCTACGGTCTCATGATGCGCGGGATCACCGACCGCGTCATCGACCGCTGGCCGCTCGGCCAGCCCTTCCCGGTCCATCGCGAGATGCAGACGATCACGCTCGACGTCATCCTGCGCGCGGTCTTCGGGCTCGAGGAGGGTGCCCAGCTCGCCCGGGTGCGCGACACGCTGCTCCGCGCCTTGAAGCTCTTCGACGGCGCGGCGGCCGCCTTCCTCGCCATTCCGGCGCTGCAGATGGAGCTCGGAGGCCTGACCCCGTGGGGCCGCTTCGTGCGGCACCGGCGCGACGTCGACGGGGTGCTCCGCGCCGAGATCGCGCGGCGGCGGGCGGACGGGACCGCGGGACGCACCGACGTGCTCTCCATGCTCGTCGAGGCGCGCGACGAATACGGCGAGCCGATGACCGACCAGGAGCTCCTCGACGAGATGTTCACGATTCTCGGCGCGGGCCATGAGACGACGGCGATCTCGATGTCGTGGGCTCTGCACCACGTGCTCGGCCGGCCTGACGTTCTCGAACGGATCGAGGCCGAGCATCGAAATGTTGCGGGCGAGGGTCCGGTCGAGCCCGACCATCTCGGGAAGCTCGAGTACCTCGACGCCGTCATCAAGGAGTCGGCGCGGCTCACCCCGGTCGCGACGCAGGTCCTGCGGCGGCTGAAGGTCCCGATGCGCATCGGCGGCTGGGACCTCCCCGCGGGGATCAACGTGTCGGCTGCCATCTATGCGACCCACCACCGCGCCGACCTTTGGCCGGAGCCCGAGCGCTTCGATCCCGACCGCTTCGTCGGCACCCGACCGAGCCCGTACAGCTTCTTCCCCTTCGGGGGTGGCGAGCGGCGATGCCTGGGGGCGGCCTTCGCGAGCTACGAGATGAAGGTGGTGCTCGACCAGGTGCTGTCCCGGGCGAGCCTCAGGGTGGCGTCCGGCTATCGCATGCGGCCGGTCCTGCGTGCCATCACCGTGGCGCCGTCGGACGGCATGCCGGTGGTGCTGGATCGCCGGACGGGGTGACTGCCGATCTGGTGAGGTGCCGGATCGGGGGCGCCTCCTGGTGGCAGCGGCGTCGTTCGTCGCCCCGGCCGCGTCTCCGGCGGCGGGTGGCTACCAGGATCGCGGCACACCAGCGAAGGGGCGCGCGCTGTCGCGGCCCTCGCTCAGGGGAACGTCGTGACCGCGGGCATCGACACAGGTGAGGCGCCCGACCACAACGCGTTATTGTCACCGCGGACTGGCGCTGGTACCGCTCGGGCGCCGCACCAGGGGGAACGGCACATGGTCCCGCGTGCTCTCGCCGCCGTCCTGCTCCTCGTGGCCGCCGCTCCCGCCCGCGGCGGCTCGTTCGCCAACTTCGAGAGCGGGCATGTCCGGCCCCTCGCGCTCTCGCCGGGCGGCGACCGGCTCTTCGCGCTGAACACGCCGGACAATCGCCTGGCGATCTACACGATCGGCGCGAGCGGGCTGTCGCTCGCGGCGGAGGTCCCGGTCGGCCTCGAGCCGGTGGCGGTCGCCGCGCGCACGAACCTCGCCGGGCAGACCGAGGTCTGGGTGGTGAATCACCTCTCCGACAGCGTCAGCGTCGTCGAGATCGACCCGTCGGACGTGACGCGCTCCCGCGTCGCGCGCACGCTGCGGGTCGGCGACGAGCCGCGCGACATCGTCTTCGCGGGCAGCGGCCATGCCCGCGCCTTCGTCACCGCGGCGCGGCGCGGACAGAACCGCTTCGCCGCCGACCCGGCCGGCGGGCCGCAGCTCACCGCGCCCGGCGTCGGCCGTGCCGACGTGTGGGTGTTCGACGCCGACGGGGCCGGGGATGCGCCGCTCGCGATCGTGCAGCTCTTCGGCGACGCGCCGCGGGCGCTCGCGGCGAGCTCCGACGGCTCGGTCGTGTACGCGGCGGTGCTCGACTCGGGCAACCGCACCACGGCGATCACCGAGCAGGTGGTGAGCGCGAACGGCGGACTGCCGCCTCCGCCGCCCGGCTCGACGCCCGGCGCCCCGAGCACCGGCCTCATCGTGCGGTTCGACCCGGCGACCGGCCACTGGGAGGACGAGATCGGCCGCAACTGGAGCGCGTCGGTGGCCTTCGCGTTGCCGGACGACGACGTGTTCGTGCTCGACGCCGATGCCACCCCGCCCGCATCGACGGGGGTCGTGACCGGCGTCGGGACCGTGCTCTTCAACATGGCCGTCCGCCCGACCAACGGCAAGCTCTACGTCGCGAACACCGACGCGCGCAACGACGTCCGCTTCGAGCCGATGGTGCGCGGGCACCTCGCGGAGAGCCGGATCACGGTCGTGAGCGGAACCCTGGCAACCCCACATCACCTGAACCCGCACATCGACTATGCGACCGTCCCCGGACCGCAGTCCGAGATCGACCGGAGCCTCGCCTTCCCGATGGACCTGGCGTTCTCCGCCGACGGGCAGACGCTCTTCGTGGTCGCGTTCGGCTCGGCGAAGGTCGGCGCGCTCCGGGCGGACGACCTCGAGGCGGGGGTCATCACGGCAGCGCAGCTACCCGTCGGCCAGGGACCGAGCGGCATCGTCCTCGACGCGGCGCGCGACCGGCTCTACGTCATGAACCGGATCGACGGCTCGATCTCGATCGTCGCGAACGCGAGCAACGCGGCGACGCGCGCGGTGACCGGGACCGTGCCGCTGCGCTTCGACCCGTCGCCTCCCGCGGCGCGCACCGGACGCATCTTCCTCTACGATGCGCGGCGCTCGGCGCATGGCGATTCGGCCTGCGCGAGCTGCCATATCTTCGGCGATTTCGACGGCCTGGCCTGGGATCTCGGCGACCCGTTCGGCACCGTCGTGCGCAATCAGAACCCCTTCCGCGTCCCGCCCCCGGGTGGAAACCCGAGCTTCCATCCGATGAAGGGCCCGATGACGACGCAGAGCCTCCGCGGGCTCGCCGATCCGGCCGGCCCCATGCACTGGCGCGGCGATCGCACGGGCGGGAGCGACCCCGGCGGGGACGCGCTCGCCGAGGACCAGGCCTTCAAGAAGTTCAACCCGGCGTTCGTCGGCCTCCTCGGCGCGGCGAGCCAGCTCTCCGCGAGCGACATGCAGGCGTTCACCGACTTCATCCTGACCGTCCGCTACCCGCCCAACCCGATCCGCGCCCTCGACGGCAGCCTGAACGCGACCCAGGCGAGCGGCCAGAGCATCTTCCTGAACTCCCCCATCGACGCGTCGGAGCTGCAGTGCGCGTTCTGCCACCGGACGGCGATCGGCACCGACGGCTTCTCGTCGTTCGAGGGCGAGCCGCAGGAGTTCAAGATCGCCCACCTGCGAAACCTCTATCAGAAGGTCGGCATGTTCGGTGTTCCCCCCGGCGCACAGGCGCCAGCAACGGGTTTCCTCGGCGACCAGGTGCGAGGCTTCGGCTTTCTCCACGACGGCAGCGTCGACACCGTCTTCGACTTCCTGCACGCGAGCGTCTTCAACTTCGGCAGCAACCCCGACACGAAGCGGCGGCAGGTCGAGGCGTTCCTCCTGGCCTTCGACACCGGGCTGGCGCCGATCGTGGGCCAGCAGGTGTCGGCGACCCCGACGACCTTCGCCGACCCGACGGTCACCGGGCGCGTCAACCTCATGATCGCGCGCGCCAACGCGGGCGACTGCGACCTGGTCGTGAAGGGCATCCGCGCCGGGGAGGCACGCGGGTGGCTCTACCAGCCGAGCGCGGGACAGTTCGAGAGCGACCGCGCGACCGAGACTCTGCTCACCGAGGCAACCCTGCGCGGGCAGGCTGCGACCGCCGGCCAGGAGCTGACGTACACCGCGGTGCCGCCCGGAAGCGGCGTGCGGATCGGGGTCGACCGCGACGAAGACGGCTTCCTCGACCGGACGGAGCTGGACGCGGGCTCGGACCCGGCGAACGCGGCGAGCGTGCCGGCGTCCAGCAGCACGACGACCACGGTGACGACGACGAGCACGACCATCTCCTCGACGACGACCACCTCCTCGACGACGAGCACGACCACGGTGACGACCTCGACGACGAGCACCACCACGACGACGCGCCCGTGCCACGGGCGGAAGTGCTCTCGCTGACGGAGCGGACCGGGGGGGACCCGCCGCCCGCTCGTCGATTTGATGCAGCTCTTCCCGGCCCGAGGGGCCATAGGGCGATCCATCATCCCACCGCCACGTCCCCGCGGGGGTTGACTTTGTATCACAATGTAGTTAGGCGTATCACACGATGGCGAAGCGGCCGACGGACCCGCCCGAGGAAGACGAGCCCAAGGACAGGGTCCTCCACACCCGGATTCCCGAGTCGCTCGAGGACGCCATCAAGACGAAGGCGCGGCGCCTGCGCATCCCGGTCTCGAACCTCGTGCGCAACGTGCTCGAGCAGACGTTCCAGCTCGTCGAGGACGTGGTCGGCGACGGCCTCGAGATCGCGAGCACGGCCCGGCGCGGCGCGGAGCGGGTCCGCGAAGCGGCAACCCGCGTCCGGGGCCAGGAGGCCGGGATCTACGGCTGGCATGAGCTGATCCTGAATCGGGACGAGCGCTGCCGGGACTGCGGAGAGGAGCTCGATCGGGGCGCTCGCGCGTATCGCGGGCTCTCGGATCAGCCGGACGCCGCTCCAGTGTTCCTCTGTGCCGGCTGTGTCGGGCGGATCGGCAGGGAGTGAGTTTTTTTGGGCGCCTTTGTATCACGAAGTAGTGCAGCGGGCGGCAGCGGCCGCCGAGGAGGAGAGATCATGGACCGCAGAATCGACGACATCACCCGAGCGGGCAGTGAATTCGTCGCCGACTACGTGGGTGACGTCCTCACCGCGACCGGCAAGTTCATGGACACACTCATGAACAACGTCGCGAAGCTGACCCGCGGGGTCATCGAGGACGCCGCCAAGGTCGTGGCGGCGGCCTGCGACGCGTTCACCCCCGGGGACGCTCGCTAGAAGCCACGGACGAGCAGCCAGGCCAACACACCGAGCCGGCATGGAGCTCCATTCCGTGACCCTGCATGGACACCGGGTGGGGCTCCGCCTTGGCGGCGAGGGACCCGTCCTCCTGCTCGTCCACGGGATGGCGAGCAGCTCGGCGGCGTGGACACCGGTCGGCTCCCTCCTGGCCGGCCGGTTCACGGTCTTCGCGCCGGATCTCCTCGGCCACGGGCAGACGGCGAAGCCGGCCGGCGACTATTCGCTGGGCGCTCACGCAACCCTGCTCCGCGACCTGCTGCTCGTGCTCGGATACGAGCGCGCGACGCTCGTCGGACACTCGTTCGGCGGCGGCGTGGCCATGCAGTTCGCCTACCAGTTCCCCGAGCTCTGCGAGCGCCTCGTGCTGGTCGGCAGCGGCGGCCTCGGCCGCGAGGTGAACCTGTTGCTGCGGGCCCTCGCGCTTCCCGGCGCCGACCACGTGCTCCGGCTCGTCTGTCGAACGTCCTTGACCGATGCCGGACGCACCGTCGTCGAGTGGGCTCGGCGAGTCGGCTTCGGGCCGACTCCGGCTGCCGAGGAGATCGGCCGCGGCTACACGTCGCTGACCGATCCGCCCAGCC
>Ga0209376_1000195_pt1 | contig 66643 bp, 69 predicted proteins | sample GraSoiAngelo_134_FD_185891 | JGI IMG/M metagenome (GOLD analysis project Ga0209376, IMG submission 185891) | Grasslands soil microbial communities from the Angelo Coastal Reserve, California, USA - 14_0929_05_30cm (SPAdes) (version 2) | ecosystem: Environmental > Terrestrial > Soil > Grasslands ... | reverse complement strand
GTCGCTCGGCATCCACGTGCTCACGTATCCCTGCCACATCACGTCGCTGCCGGTGGCGGTGACGATCGAGTGCCACGCGCATCGTCACAAGGAAGCCACGCTGTGACAGGGGCGGGCGAAAGGACAAGCATGCCGACCGATCCCGGGAAGATCGTGTGGACGGAAGTGGACGAAGCGCCCGCGCTGGCCACCTACTCCCTGCTGCCGATCATCCGGAAATTCGCCGGGGGGACCGGCATCACGATCGAAACGGCTGACATTTCGCTCGCCGGGAGAATACTCGCCAATTTCCCCGAAGCGCTGCGCGAGGGCCAGCGGGTGCCGGACGCGCTGACGCAACTGGGCGAGCTCGCGAAGCGCCCCGAAGCCAACATCGTCAAGCTGCCGAACATCAGCGCGTCGGTTCCACAGCTCAAGGCCGCGATCAGAGAGCTGCAGGCGAAGGGCTATCAGGTTCCGGACTATCCCGAAAATCCGACGAGCGCCACGGAGCAGGCGATCAAGACGCGGTACGCAAAAGTGCTGGGCAGCGCCGTGAACCCCGTGCTGCGAGAGGGGAACTCCGACCGGCGGGCCGCCGCCGCGGTGAAGGAATACGCGAGGAAGCACCCGCACACGATGGGCCAATGGACGCCGGATTCGAAAACACACATCGCCACCATGAGCCGCGGCGATTTCGCGACCAACGAGAAGTCGGTGACCGTCCGCGAGGCGACCACCGTTCGGATCGAGTTCGTCGGCAAGAACGGCACCGTCACGGTTTTGAAGGACAAGCTCGCCCTCAAGGCCGGCGAGGTGATCGACGGCACGTTCATGAGTCAGGCCGCGCTGGCGAGCTTCCTCGAGTCCCAGATGGAGGACGCGAAGAAGCAGGGCGTGCTGTTCTCCATCCACCTCAAAGCCACCATGATGAAGGTCTCCGACCCGATCATCTTCGGCGTTGCCGTGCGGACGTTCTTCCGGGACGTCTTCGACAAGCACGCGGCGGTCTTCAAGGAGATCGGTGTCGATCCGAACAACGGCCTGGGGGACCTGTACGCGGCGATCAAGCGCCTGCCGCAGGCCAAACAGGCGGAGATCGAAGCGGACATCCAGGCGTGCTACGGCCGGCGCCCCGCGCTCGCGATGGTCAACTCCGACAAGGGGATCACCAACCTCCACGTGCCGAGCGACGTGATCATCGACGCGTCGATCCCTCCGATGATCCGCGACTCCGGGCAGATGTGGGGACCGGACGGCAAGCTTCACGAAACGAAGGCCGTGATCCCCGACCACGGCTACGCGCCCCTCTATCACGAGGCCATCGAGCACTGTAAGCGGCACGGCGCGTTCGACCCGAGGACGATGGGCACCGTGCCGAACGTCGGCCTGATGGCCCAGCAGGCCGAAGAGTACGGCTCCCACGACAAGACGTTCCAGATGACGGCGGCCGGCACGGTGCGCATCGTCGACGAGCGGGGCACGCCGCTGATCGAGCACGCCGTGGAAGAGGGGGATATCTGGCGGGCCTGCCAGGTGAAGGATGCGCCGATCCGCGACTGGGTGAAGCTCGCCGTCACCCGAGCGCGGATCACCGGCGCGCCGGCGGTCTTCTGGCTCGACAAGAACCGGGCGCACGACGCCCAGCTCATCGAAAAGGTGACGCGGTACCTGAAAGACCACGACACCAGCGGGCTCGATATCCGCATCATGTCCGTCGCCGAAGCCGCGCGCTTCTCGCTGGAGCGGATGCGGGCCGGCCAGGACACGATCTCGGTGACCGGCAACATCCTGCGCGACTACAACACGGACCTGTTCCCGATCCTCGAGCTCGGCACCAGCGCGAAGATGCTCTCCATCGTGCCGCTCATGGACGGCGGCGCCCTCTTCGAGACCGGCGCCGGCGGCTCGGCCCCCAAGCATGTCGAGCAGTTCGTGGAAGAGGGCCACCTCCGGTGGGATTCCCTCGGCGAGTTCCTCGCCCTCGCGGAGTCGTTCGATCACATGGCCCGCGTCGCCAACAACGCCAAAGCGAAGGTGTTCGCCGAAACGCTCCATAGGGCCAACACCAAGTTCCTGGACAGCGACAAGTCGCCGTCCCGCAAGGTGGGCGAGCTCGACACGCGCGGCAGCCACTTCTACCTCGCCATGTACTGGGCGGAGGCGCTGGCGGCCCAGACCCAGGACAAGGAGCTTCAGGCGCGCTTCTCCAAAGTGGCGAAGCAGCTCGTGGAGAACGAAGCCAAGATCCTCGCCGAGCTGAAGGCCGCGCAGGGAAGACCGATCGAGCTCGGCGGTTACTTCCGGCCGACCCCCGAGCTGGCGTCGAAGGCGATGCGGCCCAGCCCGACCTTCACTGCGATCGTGGACGCCATCGCCTGACCATGAGCGTCACGACCGCGGCCGACGGTCTGAAGGACGTCACGACGCCGCTCAGCGACGCCGACGTCGAGTCGCTGAAGGCCGGTGATCGCGTGCGGATCACCGGCGTGGTCTACACGGCGCGCGACGCGGCGCACGGGCGGCTGTGGCCGCTCATCCAGGACGGGCAGCCGCTGCCCATCGACGTCCGCGGCCAGATCATCTACTACACCGGGCCGTCGCCGGCGCGGCCGGGCGAGGTCGTCGGGTCGATCGGCCCCACCACGGGCAGCCGCATGGACAAGTTCACGCCCGCGCTGATCAAGCTCGGGCTCAAGGGCACCATGGGCAAGGGCGCGCGCTCGCAGCCGGTGAAGGACGCGTTCAAGCAATACAAAGGCGTCTACTTCGGCGCCATCGGCGGCGCCGGCGCTGTCCTGTCACGATTCGTGAAGCGCGTTGAGATCGTCGCGTACGAGGATCTGGGCACGGAGGCCATCCGTCGTCTCGAGGTCGAGAACTTCCCCGCCATCGTGGTCAACGACTGCCGCGGCGGCGATCTCTATCAGGACGGCATGACGGCCTACGCACGGGAGGAGACATGATCGGTCAGGCGGTGGGGCAGGCGCGCGCGCCGATCGCGGCGGCGCACTTGCGCAGGGACGCGTGGTGGACGCTGCCGCTCACGGTCGTGGTCGTGCTCGGCTCGTTCATCGTCTACTCGACGTGGGCGGCGTTCCAGAACGCGCATTATTATACTGCGCCGTACCTGTCGCCGTTCTACTCGCCGTGTCTCTACCGCTCGTGCCTGCATCCGTCGTTCGGCTATGGGCTGTCCGACGTTCATCTTCCGATGATCGGACTTCTGTCTCCAGCCTTTCTCATCCTCGCCGGCCCGGGCGCGTTCCGGCTGACCTGCTACTACTACCGCAAGGCGTACTACCGGTCCTTCTGGCTGGCGCCGGTCGCGTGTGCCGTCCGTGACGTGAAGACCGGCTACTCGGGCGAGACCCGCTTCCCGCTGATCCTCCAGAACGTGCACCGCTACACCTGGTACGTCGCGGTGCTGTTCATCGCGATGCTGTCCTGGGACGTGGTGCTCGCGTTCCGGTTCCCCAACGGCTTCGGCATCGGCGTCGGGACGCTCGTCATGCTGGTCAACGTGATCTTCCTGGCCGGCTACACGTTCTCGTGTCACTCCTGCCGCCACGTGTGCGGCGGCCACGTCGACGTCTTCTCGAAGGCGCCCCTGCGCTACGGGATCTGGCACTTCGTCACCCGGTTGAACGAGCGCCACCCCCTCTACGCGTGGTTGTCGCTGTTCAGTGTCGGGCTGACGGACCTCTACATCCGACTGGTGTCCATGGGCATCATCCGCGACCTGAGGATTGTGTAATGGCGAACGGGGACTACGAGACACACGAGCACGACGTCATCGTGATCGGCGCCGGCGGGGCCGGACTGCGCGCGGCCATCGAGGCGGCGGCGCAGGGCGTCTCGGTCGGCCTCGTCTGCAAGTCGCTCCTCGGCAAGGCGCACACGGTCATGGCCGAAGGCGGCATTGCCGCGGCGCTCGGCAACGTGTGGCCCGAGGACAACTGGCAGGTCCATTTCCGCGACACGATGCGCGGCGGCAAGATGCTCAACAACTGGCGGATGGCGCAGCTGCACGCCCAGGAGGCGCCGGAGCGCGTGCTCGAGCTCGAGCGCTGGGGAGCGCTGTTCGACCGCACCAAGGACGGGCGCATCCTCCAGCGTGACTTCGGCGGCCATCGCTACGCGCGCCTGGCGCACGTCGGCGACCGCACCGGTCTCGAGATGATCCGCACGCTCCAGTATCACGGCATCCACCAGGGCATCGACGTCTACATGGAGTGCAAGATCGAGCGCCTCCTGCGCGACGGCGATCGCGTCGTCGGTGGCCTCGGTTACTGGCGCAACACCGGGAAGTTCGTCCTGTTCAAGGCCAAGGCCGTCGTGCTGGCGACCGGCGGCGTAGGCAAGGCGTGGAAGGTCACCTCGAACTCGTGGGAGTACACGGGTGACGGCCAGTCGCTGGCCCTGTGGGCCGGCGCCGACCTGATCGACATGGAGTTCGTCCAGTTCCATCCGACCGGCATGGTGTGGCCGCCGTCGGTGCGCGGCATCCTCGTCACCGAGGGCGTGCGGGGCGACGGCGGGACCCTGAGGAACAAGTCCGGCGAGCGATTCATGTTCAACTACATCCCGGAGTTCTTCAAGGGCGAGACGGCCGACAACGAGGCCGAGGCCGACCGCTGGTACGAGGACAAGAAGAACAACCGGCGCACGCCCGATCTGCTGCCGCGCGACGAAGTCGCGCGCGCCATCAACGCCGAGGTGAAGGCCGGCCGCGGCAGCCCGCACGGCGGCGCCTTCCTCGACATCTCCACGCGGCGCCCGGCCGACTACATCCGCAAGCGCCTGCCTTCGATGTACCACCAGTTCAAGGAGCTGGCGGATGTCGACATCACCAAGGAGCCCATGGAAGTGGGCCCGACCTGCCACTACATCATGGGCGGCGTGCGCGTCGACGCCGACACCACCGCGGCCACCGTGAAGGGTCTCTTCGCCGCCGGTGAGGTCGCGGGCGGCCTGCACGGCTCGAACCGGCTCGGCGGCAACTCGCTCTCCGACCTGCTGGTGTTCGGGCGCCGCGCAGGCCTCTACGCCGCGCTCTACGCGAAGGACTTCGGGGGACAGCTCACGGTCGACTCCGGCCAGGTGGAATCGATCGCGCGCGACATGCTCGAGCCGTTTTCACGGAGCGGCGGCGAGAATCCGTACGCGATCCAGGCCGACCTTCAGGAGACCATGCAGAACCTCGTCGGCATCATCCGCACCGAGAGCGAGCTGAAGGACGCCCTGAAGAAGCTCGAGGTCCTCAAGCAGCGGGCGGCGAAGGCCCGCGCCGAGGGCGGGCGGGCCTACAACCCGAGTTGGCACACCGCGCTCGATCTGAGCTCGCTGCTGACGGTGGCGGAGTGTTGCACGCTGGCGGCGCTCGAGCGCAAGGAGAGCCGTGGCGGTCACACCCGCGACGACCACCCGTACACCGACGACACCTGGGGCAAGATCAACGTGGTCATCCGGCAGAAGGGGAGCGCGCTCCAGCTGGCCCGCGAAGCGCTGCCGGAGATGCCCGCCGAGCTCCGGACGCTGTTCCAGGAGCGAACGTGATGCCGATCGTCTCGATGGAGGTATTCCGCGGGGATGGCGGCGGTGGTGAATTCAAGACCTACGACGTCGACTTCGACGAGGGCATGGTGGTCCTCGACGTGATCCATCGCCTGCAGGCCACCCAGGCGCGCGACCTGGCCTGCCGGTGGAACTGCAAGGCCGGCAAGTGCGGCTCGTGCAGCGCGGAGATCAACGGCAAGCCTCGGCTCATGTGCATGACCCGGATGAACACCTTCGCGCCCGGCGAGTCCATCAGCGTCGCGCCGATCCGGACCTTCCCGCTGATCCGCGATCTCGTCACCGACGTGTCGTACAACTACGAGAAGGCCAAGCAGGTCCCGCCGCTCCGCCTGAAGCCGCCGGAGACCGACGGCACCTATCGGATGATGCAGGAGGACATCGATCGCATCCAGGAGTTCCACAAGTGCATCGAGTGCTTCCTGTGCCAGGACGTCTGCCACGTCATCCGCGACCACGAGGAGAAGAAGAAGAATTTCGCGGGGCCGCGCTTCTTCATCAAGCTGGCCGGCCTCGACATGCACCCGCTCGACACCCGGGATCGGTCTGAGTTCGTGAGGCAGCAGGCCGGCGTGGGCCTCTGCAACATCACGAAGTGCTGCACCGAGGTGTGCCCCGAGCACATCCACATCACCGACAACGGGATCATCCCGCTCAAGGAGCGGATGGCCGACGGCTACGATCCCATCGTCTGGCTGCTCAGGAAGTTCCGAGGTCAGCGCAAAGCGTGACCGTCGGGATCGACTCAAAAACCACCGAATCATCTCGGCTCACGCCGGGCCCGCACCCCACCAGATCCGAACCGGGCGTGCGGAGCCGGGTCGCTTCTTTCTCAGGCCACCCGCGGTGCAAGCCGGCCTCGAGGCCCCCGCTCCAATGAAAATTCACGAGTATCAGGCCAAGGCGCTGCTGCGCGAAGCCGGTGTTCCCGTGCCGCGCGGCGACGTCGCCAGAACGCCGGCGGACGCCCGCGCCGTCGCGCAGGGCCTCGGCGGCCGCGTCGTCGTGAAGGCGCAGGTGCACGCCGGTGGGCGTGGCAAAGCCGGCGGCATCAAGCTCGCTGACGATCCGGCGGCGGCCGAAGGGGCGGCCCGTCAGATCCTGGGCATGCGCTTGAAGACGCCGCAGACACCGCCCGAGGGCATCGAGGTGCGCGCGGTGCTCGTGGAAGAGGCCTCGGCGGTCGACCGCGAGCTCTACCTCTCGATGACCCTCGACCGTGCCCGCGGCGCCCACGTGGTCATGGCGTCCGAGGCGGGCGGGATGGACATCGAGGAGGTCGCGGCGCGGACACCCGAGAAGGTCCTCCGCGAGTGGGCGCACCCGGCGCTCGGTGTGCAGGACTTCCAGGCGCGCCACCTGGCGTACGGTCTGGCGCTCGCCGGGGACCAGTTCAAGCAGGCCGTGGCGCTGATCCGGAGCCTGTTCGCGCTCTACCTGACGCGCGACTGCTCGCTGGCCGAGGTCAACCCCCTTGTCGTCACGAAGGACGGGCGGGTGCTGGCGCTCGACGCCAAGCTGAGCTTCGACGACAGCGCCCTGTGGCGCCACAAGGACATCATCGCCTTGCGCGACGTCAACGAGGAAGACCCGCTCGACGTCGAGGCGTCGAAGCATGGCCTGAACTACATCAAGCTCGACGGCAACGTCGGCTGCATGGTCAACGGGGCCGGCCTCGCCATGGCGACGATGGACATCGTGAAGCTCGCCGGCGGCGAGCCCGCCAACTTCCTCGACGTCGGCGGCGGCGCCTCCCCCGAGCAGATCGAAAACGCGTTCCGCATCCTCTCCTCCGATCCGAGCGTGAAGGCGGTGTTCATCAACGTCTTCGGCGGGATCCTGCGCTGCGACCGGCTCGCCGCCGGCGTGATCGCGGCGATCAAGAAGCTCGGCCTGCGTCTGCCGGTCGTGGTCCGGATGGAGGGGACGAACGTGGAGCTGGGCAAGCAGATGCTCGCCGACTCGGGTCTCGCGCTGACGACCGCCAACGACATGGGCGATGGCGCGAAGAAGGCGGTCGCCCTCGCCCGGGGTTAGACGCTGGATCCCGCTCCTGAGCCTGCTGGTGGTCGCCGCGGCGACGGCCGCGTGCTGGAGACCGGCGGACGAGCGCGCGTACCAAGACGTCGTGACGTCCATGTCGATGGTGAAGGCGAGGGCGTTCTTCGAGCAGTACCCGAAGAGCGCGTACCGCGACCGGCTCGTCGAGGACATGATCGGATGGTGCAGACACGAGGACACCGGAACGTGCTACCAGATCGTCATCGAGACGTTGCCGAAGGGGCACCCGCGCTACCAGGAAGTCGTCGACGCGTACGAGAAGCGGCTCGCCGACAAGCGGCGGAAGCCGCGCTGAGGCGGCGCCGGTGAGCGTCCTCGTCGATCGTTCCACGCGCGTGCTCGTGCAAGGCATCACCGGCCGCGAGGGCGCGTTCCACGCGGCGCGGTGCCGCGAGTACGGGACGACCGTCGTCGGCGGGGTGACGCCGGGCAAGGGCGGCACGACGCACGAGGGCTTCCCGGTGTGGAACACGGTGGCCGAGGCGGTGGCGAGTGAGGGCGCCAACTGCGCGCTCATCTTCGTGCCGCCGCCGGCGGCGGCCGACGCGATCATGGAAGCCGCCGCGGCGGGGATCCCGCTGGTCATCTGTATCACCGAGGGGATCGCCGTGGCCGACATGGTCCGCGCCAAGTACTTCCTCGGCGCGACCACGAGCCGGCTCATCGGACCGAACTGCCCCGGCGTCATCACGCCGGGCCAGGCGAAGATCGGCATCATGCCCGGGCACATCCATCAACCCGGGCCGGTCGGGGTCGTCTCGCGCAGCGGCACGCTGACCTACGAGGTGGTCGGCCAGCTCACCGGCCGTGGGATCGGGCAGTCGACGTGCGTTGGGATCGGCGGCGATCCCGTCCACGGCACGAGCTTCGTCGACGTGCTGCGGCTGTTCAGCGACGATCCCGAGACGCGCGCGATCATGATCATCGGCGAGATCGGCGGCACCGAAGAAGAAGAAGCGGCGGCGTTCATCCAGTCTCACGTGAGAAAGCCGGTGGTCGGCTTCATCTGCGGCCAGACGGCCCCGCCGGGACGCCGGATGGGCCACGCCGGCGCGATCATCGCCGGAGGGAAGGGCACCGCCGCGGAGAAGATGAAGGCGCTCGAGAATGCCGGCGCGACGCTGGTGCGGAGCCCGGCCGACATGGGGGCGACGATGGCACGGGTGATCGGACGATGACGCAGCGCACGCTGGCCATCATCAAACCCGATGCGATAGGCAAGGGCGTCGCCGGGCAGATCATCGCGCGCGTGGAGAACGCCGGCTTCAAGATTCTCGCCGCCAAGATGATCCACATGTCGCAAGCCGAAGCGGCGGGCTTCTACGCGGTCCACCGCGCGCGGCCCTTCTTTCAGAGCCTGTGCGACTTCATGACCCAGGGGCCGTGCCTGCCGATGGTCCTGGAGGGCGAAAACGCGATTCAGCGGTGGCGCGAGCTCATGGGCGCCACCGATCCCGTCAAGGCGGCGGCGGGCACGATCCGCAAGGACTTCGCGTCGTCCATCGAGGCCAACGCCGTCCACGGCTCCGACTCCCCCGAGACGGCCGGGGTCGAGATCTCGTACTTCTTCTCGAGCCTCGAGCTCTGCCCTCGATGAAGATCACGAAGGTCCTGGTGGCGAATCGAGGCGAGATCGCCGTGCGGGTGATCCGCGCCTGTCGCGAGCAGGGGATCGCGTCGGTGGCCGTGTTCTCCGAGGTCGACCGCGAGGCGCTCCACGTCCTCATGGCCGACGAGGCGTACCCGATCGGCCCGCCCGCGCCGGCCGAGAGCTATCTGGCGATCGACAAGCTCGTGGGCGTCGCCAAGGCTTGCGGCGCCGACGCCGTTCACCCGGGCTACGGGTTCCTCGCCGAGAACGCCGCGTTCGCCGAGGCCTGCGCCGCCGCCGGGCTCGTGTTCATCGGACCTCCGCCGGAGGCGATCCGCTCGATGGGCTCCAAGACCGCGGCGCGGCAAATCGCCCGCAAGCTGAACGTGCCGACGGTGCCCGGGACCTTCGAGCCGCTGGCCGAGGACACCGCCTTGCGCGCGGCGGCGCGCGAGATCGGCTATCCGCTCCTCATCAAGGCCACGATGGGCGGAGGCGGCAAGGGCATGCGGCTGGTCCGCGCCGAGACAGAGCTCGAGGCCGCGCTCGGCCTCGCGCGGAGCGAAGCGGCGTGGGCATTCGGCGACGGCGCCGTCTACCTCGAACGCTGCCTGGCCGACCCCCGGCACGTGGAAGTGCAGGTGCTGGCCGATGCCCACGGGCGCGTCATCCATCTGGGCGAGCGCGAGTGCTCGATCCAGCGCCGGCACCAGAAGCTCATCGAGGAATCGCCCTCGCCGTGCGTGGACGCCGCGATGCGCGAGCGGATGGGCGAGGCCGCCTGCCGGATCGCGAAGGCGGCCGGCTACGTCAACGCCGGGACGGTCGAGTTCCTCGTGGACGCTGACCGCCGCTTCTATTTCCTCGAGATGAACACGCGGCTCCAGGTCGAGCACCCGGTGACCGAGATGGTCACCGGCATCGATCTCGTGCGCGAGCAGCTCCGGATCGCCGCCGGCGAGCCGCTCGGCTACACGCAGGCCGACGTCCACCTTCGGGGCGCGTCGATCGAGTGCCGCATCAACGCCGAGGATCCGTTTACCCACTGGCTGCCGTCGCCCGGGACCATCACCGGGCTGCGCGCGGCGACCGGTCCCTGGGTGCGCGACGACTCCGCCGCCTACGAGGGCTACACGGTCCCGCGCTTCTACGACACGCTGCTGGCCAAGCTCATCGTCTGGGGCGCCGACCGCGCCGCGGCGATCCAGCGGATGTCGCGAGCGCTCGCCGAGTACAAGGTGGTCGGCATCCTCACGACCATCCCCGTGCTCGCGCACATCGTGGCCCACGAGGACTTTCGCGCCGGGAACCTGTCGACCGAGCTGCTCGACCGGATCATGCCGGTGGTGGCCACTGTCAAGGATGGCTCCCGCTCGATCGCTGTCATCGCCGCCGTGCTCGCCGAGTACGAGCGCCTCGGCCACCGCACGATCGCCGAAGCCCCTCCACCCACCCCCGACGCCTGGCGCACCGGCCGCCACCCCGGCTGGCGGAGCCGATGAGGAGGCCGGCGTTCGCGAAGCGAACCAAGCCGGCCGCAGCTCATCTCATGCCGGGCCCGCAAACCACCAGGTCAGAAACGGGCATGCGGAGCCGGGTCGCATCTATCTCAGGCCACCCTCGGTCCAAGCCGGCCTCGAGGCACTCGCTCCAATGAAATTCGTCGTCAGCGTCGGCGCCCGCACCGAGACCGTCGAAGTGAGCGGCGAGGCCGGGCGCTATCGGCTGACCATCGGCTCGGAGGTGTGGGAGGTCGACGCGCGCCTCACGGCGCAGGGTATCTCCTCGCTGCTGATCGGCGGCGTGTCGTACGTTGCCGACGTGCAGGACGAGGCGGGCGCCTGCGTCGTCGACGTCGGTGACGATCGGTACGTGGTCCGCGTGGAGGAAGAGACCCGCTACATCATTCGCACCAAGGGCGGCGCCGCCGAGGACCACGGCGCGCTGACGCTGGTGGCCCCGCTGCCGGGACGGATCGTGAACGTCGCGGTCCGGCCGGGCGATCGGGTCGAGAAGGGCGACACGCTCCTGGTGATCGAGGCGATGAAGATGGAGAACGAGTTCAAGTCGGGCGCGGCGGGCACGGTGACCGAGGTGCGGGTCACGCCCGGCCAGGCGGTGAACGCCGGTGACGTCCTGGTGGTCATCGCCTGATGGCCCCGCCGGCGATCGAGTTCAAGAGCGTCAGCAAGTGGTTCGGCACGCACCAGGTCCTCACCGACATCGACCTGGCGATCGCGCCGGGCGAGGTGGTCGTGGTGTGCGGGCCGTCGGGCTCCGGCAAGTCCACGCTCATCCGCTGCGTGAACGGCCTCGAGCCGTTCCAGCGGGGCGATCTGGTCGTCCTCGGCGAGTCGATCGGGCGGCCCGGCGTGAGCATGTCGGCGTTGCGCACGCGCGTCGGCATGGTGTTTCAGTCGTTCAACCTCTTCCCGCACATGACCGTGCTCGAGAACATCACGCTGGCGCCCGTCCGGGTCCGCGGCCTCAGCGCGGCCGAGGCCGAGAAGACGGCGCGCACGCTCCTCGAGCGCGTCCGCATCCCCGACAAGGCCGAAAACTATCCGGCGAACCTCTCCGGCGGGCAGCAGCAGCGCGTGGCGATCGCCCGGGCGCTGGCGATGCAGCCCAAGATCATGCTGTTCGACGAACCCACGTCGGCGCTCGACCCGGAGATGATCAACGAGGTGCTGGACGTCATGACCGACCTGGCCAAGGAAGGCATGACCATGATGGTCGTCACGCACGAGATGGGATTCGCGCGGCGGGTCGCGCACCGCGTCGTCTTCATGGACGCCGGACGGGTGGTGGAGGAAGCCACCCCCGAGGTGTTCTTCGCCGCCGCGAAGTCGGACCGCGCGAAGGATTTCCTGTCGAAGATCCTATCCCACTAACGGAGGCCAATTGATGAAGCGCATACTTGCTGTCGTCGTCGCCCTGGCCGTGGCTCTCTCGCTCACGCCGCCGGTCGGGGCTCAGCAGGACACCATGGCGAAGATCAAGGAGTCCGGCGTCCTGACCATCGGGACCCGCACCGGCTCGCCGCCCTTCGCCTACATCAACAAGGACAACCAGTGGGTCGGCTTCTCGATCGACCTGGTCGAGCAGCTCGTGAAGCCGGCGGTCGAGAAGGAAGTGGGCCGCGCGGTCAAGGTCGAGAAGAAGGAGTCGACGCCGCCGACCCGGATCCCGCTCCTCTCCGCGAACTCGGTCGATCTGATCGCCGGCACCATGACCGATACGCCGCAGCGGCGTGAGGTCGTCGACTTCAGCCTGACGTTCTTCTACACCGGCGCCCAGTTCCTGGTGAAGAAGGGCAGCCCGATCAAGGGCGTCAACGACATCGCCGGCAAGCGCATCGCGTCGCAGCAGGCCTCGACCAACGCGAAGATCATCCGCGAGAGGTATCCCCAGGCCCAGCTGCGCGAGTTCCCCGATCAGCCCGCGGCATTCCAGGCACTCCTCCAGGGTCAGGTCGACGCCTTCACCAACGACGGCATCCAGCTGGCCGGCCTGAAGGCCAAAGCGCCGAACCCGGCCGAGTGGGAGATCGTCGGCGACTTCTACTCGGAAGAGCCCTACGGCATGGCCATGCGGAAGGGCGACGCCAGGCTCAAGGCGGCCGTCGACGGCGGGCTCAAGAACGGCTTCGAATCGGGCAAGTACTTCGAGATCTACGAGAAGTGGTTCGGCCCGAAGGGCGAGTTGCCGTACCCGCTGACGGCCACGGTGAAGGCGTATTTGCTGAAGCAGATCGGCAAGTAGCGCACCGCATCGACCGCCCCGTGAACTATCAGTTCAACTGGAGCGTGCTGTGGAGCGGCCAGTCGGGCGGCTGGCTGCTCCACGGGCTCCTCCTCACGCTCGCGATTTCGGTGCTGGCCTGGGTGCTGGCGGCGGTGCTTGGCATCGTGTCGGGGGCGATGCGCACGGTGCCGTGGAAGCCACTCCGGGTGATCGCCACGTTCTACGTCGAATTCTTCCGCAACGTCCCGTTGCTGGTGTGGATGTTCTTCTGGTACTTCGGCGTGCCGCCGCTCCTGCCGCGCGTGGTGCAGGACTGGCTCTTCAACCACAGCGCCGAGTTCTGGGCGGGCATGTTCGCCCTCGGCGTTTACCATGGCGCGCGCATGTCGGAGATCATCCGCGCGGGGATCCTGTCGATCCCGCGTACCCAGTTCGAGGCCGCGGTGGCGATGGGGCTGACGACCTTTCAGGTCTACCGGCTGATCATCGTGCCCATCGCGCTGCGGCTCATCGTGCCGCCGGCGACCAACGACTCGTTGAATCTCCTGAAGAACTCGTCGGTCGCTCTCACGATCAGCGTGGCGGAGCTCACGTTCCAGGCCCGTCAGGTCGAGACCTACACCGCCAAGGCCATCGAGGCGTTGACCGCTGGAACTGTGATCTATCTGGTGCTGTGCCTCGGGATTGCCGCGATCATGACGCGCGTCGAGCGCCGCTTCGCGATCCCGGGCCTGATCGCGCGCGGGGGCTGAGCGTGCTCGACTTCGGCGTCGTCGTCGCGAACTTCAAGTTCCTGATCGTCCAGGGGCTGTTCGGGGTGGGCAGCTTCGGGGGAGGCACGCTCCGCCTGGCGATTCCGGCCATCGTGCTCGGATTCTCGATCGGCGTCTTCGTCGGACTCGCCCGCCTGGCGCGCGCGCGTTGGATCAGCGTGCCGGCGACGCTCTATGTCGAATTCATCCGCGGCGTCCCGCTGGTCATGGTGATCTTCTGGATCTGGTTCATCATTCCGCAACTCTTGAAGCTGCCGATCCCAGAGTACGGGGTGGCGCTCACCGCGTTCGTGATCTTCGAGGCCGCCTACTTCGGCGAGATCGTGCGCGCGGGCATACAATCGGTCCCGCGCGGGCAGGTCGAGGCGGCCACCGCCGTGGGGCTCACCTTCGCGCAGACCATGCGCTTCGTCGTCTTGCCGCAGGCCATCCGCAACATGGTGCCGGCGCTGGTGACGCAGATGATCGTGCTGTTCAAGGATACGTCGCTCGCGTCGATCATCGGCTACGTGGATCTGACCAAGGCCGCGCAGATCGTCAACAACCGGGAGATCAAGCCGTTCGAGCTCTACCTGTTCATCGCGGTCGTCTACTTCATCTTCACGTACTCGATGTCGCTGTTCGCTCGGCGGTTCGAGCGTCGTCTCGCTTCGTAGGCGTCCGCGGGTCGTCGGCGGCGCCGGGCGTGGGACCGCAGGGGGGTCGGACGAACCACGCGGCACGCGTCCGCTGCTCCGCGGCGGCTGGGCTCCATCCGGGCGCGCGTCGTCCGACGCCGCTTGCTGGGAACGAGTTCGCTCGACCCCCCTGCGGTCCCACGCCCGGCGCCGCCGGCCACCCATGGCGATTGTGACGCGTTACACCACTAATCCCTGCGACGTCTGACGTGGTGTACACGACGCTGCCGAGCCCGCCACGAGAGGCTCGAGTCGACAGACCGCTCTCCGGTTGCCTGATGGCGTCGCGCGCGTGTAGCTGCCGGCCGCCCGATGTTATGGGCGGCTCGGCGTGATTCGTCGCTCCAGCGGCCTGCGATCGGCACTGACTGGGGCGTCGCTACTTGATGGCGCCGGCGGTGAGGCCGGAGACGTAGTAGTCGAGGAAGAAGACGTAGAGGACCACGATCGGGACCGAGGCCAGGACGGCGCCGGCCATCAGCGAGCCCCAGTAGTAAATGTCGCCGCGGATCAACTCGGTCGTCACGCCCACGCTGGCCGTGATCTGCTCGGACGACGAGGTGAACGTGAGCGCGTAGATGAACTCGTTCCAGGAGAGCGTGAAGGCGAAGAGCGCGGCGCAGACCAGACCCGGCACCGCGATCGGCAGCACGATGCGCCAGAGCGCCTGGATGCGCGTGGCGCCGTCGACCATCGCGCACTCCTCGACCTCCTTGGGCACCGTGCGGAAGTAGCCCATGAGGAGCCACGTGCAGAACGGCACCAGGAACGTCGGGTACGTGACGACGAGCGCCCACTTCGAGTCGCCGAGCCCGAGCCAGTTCACGACCTGGGCCAGCGGTAAGAACAGGAGCGACGTCGGGACGAGGTACGTGACGAAGATCAGCGTGCCGAGGCTCGCGACGCCGAAGAACTTCAGCCGGGCCAGCGCGTACGCCGCGACCGTGCCGATGACGAGCGAGACGAACGTCGACAGCACGGTAACCAGCAGGCTGTTCTTCGTCCACGTGTAGAACTCGGTCTCCCACAGGAGCTTCGCGTAGTGCTCGAGGGTCGGCCCCTGGCGGATCAGCAGCGGCACCGCGTTGCGGTCGTAGAGCTCGCGGTTCTGCTTCAGCGACGTCAGCGCCATGTGATAGAAGGGGAACACCGCGAAGATGATGAACGGCAGCAGCGCCAGGTGCGCCAGGATCTTGTTGACGAGCTTGCGGTTCATCAGTACGCCTGCTTTCTGACGAAGCGGAGCTGGGCCCACACCACGATCATCAGCGCCGGGAAGAGGTAGAGCGAGATCGCGGCGCCCTCACCGATACGACCCGTCTCGAGCCCGACCTGGCGCGCCAGCGTCGCGAACAAGTGAGTCGAGTTCATCGGGCCGCCGTGGGTCAGCACATAGACGATGTTGAACTCGCTGAACGTGAAGATCGTGGAGAACAGCACCACGATGGCCAGCACACCCTTGAGCAGCGGCAACGTGACGTACCAGAAGCGCGCGATCGGCCCCGCCCCGTCGGCCTCCGCGGCCTCGTAGAGCTCCTTCGGGATCGCCACCAGCCCGGCCAGGATCGTGATCGCGAAGAACGGCAGGCCGCGCCAGATGTTGACGATGACGACCGCGGTCATCGCGTAGTACTTCTGCCCGAGCCAATTCGGCCCCGGCGGGTCCATGATGCCGAGGGCGAGGCCCGTCCAGTTCACGACACTGTAGAGCGAGTTGAACATCCACGACCAGCCCAGCGTCGACAGGGCCGTCGGGATGACCCACGGCAGGAGCACGGCGCCGCGGATCATGCGCTTGAACCAGAGCTGCTGGTTGAGCAGCAGGGCCAGCGAGATCCCCAAGACGATCTTGGCGCCGACCGCCGCGCCGCAGAAGACGAACGCGTTCTGGAAGGTCTGGCGGAACGCGTCGCTCTCCCACAGCCTGACGAAGTTGCGGATGCCGACGAAGTTGCTCGGCCGCCCGATGAAGGCGTTCGAGACCGAGAAGTAGAGCGCCATGCAGAACGGATAGGCGACCAGGAGCAGCAGGAGGATGAGAGCGGGGCTGACGAAGATCGGCCCCAGCCAGTTCTCGCGGTCGAGGAGCTCGCTCAGCCGCGCCCGAAACGACGGGCGCGGCACTGCCGTGGCGACACCGACGCTGCCGATAGCCATATGTCAGCTCACCCCGCGATGATCTTCTTCATTTCGTTTTCGGCCCAGGCCATCGCGTCCTTCGTCGACGTGCCGGTCACCGCCTTGGCGAGCATGATCGGCAGGATGAACGAGTTCGTGATCAGCTGCACCCGGTCGCTCGGCGGCGCCGGCCACCCGTAGGCGTGGTACTGGACGCCCTCCGACTTGAGCGCGGCGTACTTGGGATCGGTCTTCAGCACCGCGTGGTCCTGGAGCTTGTCGTACACCGGCAGATTGAACGCGTCGCCCGACATGATGTACTCGTTGTAGACCTCCGGGCGGCCCAGCAGGTACCGGATGAACTCCTTGCCCGGCTCGACGTTCTTCGAGAACTTCCAGATGCCGATGTGGCGCGGCGCGTCCGTCTCGTGGCGGCCGCTTGGCCCGCCCGGCGTCCGGTGGTGGTTGATGGTGTCACCGGTCGGGAGCTTCATCTGCTTGGCCACGATGTAGGCGCTCACCGGATTGTGGATCCAGCCGGCCTTGCCCTGCTGGATCGACTGGTTGTTGCTGGCGTTGTCCCAGGAGAGGACCTCGGGCTCCATGCAGTCCTTGAACATCTTCCGGTACCACTCGATCAACTGCGCGGTCTGCGGGCTGTTGATCCGGACGGTCTTGCCGTCCTTGTCGACCTCCATGCCGCCGAGCGACCACAGAATGGGCCCGGCCGTCGAGATCGAGTCGAGATTCTGGTTGATGGGGATCCCGACCGGGTGCCCCATCTTCTTCAGCTCCTTGCCGGCGACGTAGAGATCCTCCCAGGTGTCCGGGATCTTGAGCCCCGCCTTCTTGAAGAGGTCCTCCCGATACGTGGCCACGAACATCGCGTGGTACTGCGGCACCGCGCGCCAGGTGCCCCGGACCTTGGCGGTCTCCTCGGCCGAGGAGATGGCCTTCCCGTACTTCTTCTCCAGATCGGCGACGAGGTCGCCGACGTCCACCAGCTGCGGCTCGTAGAGCCACGGGAAGTGCATCCGCATCTCGATGAGATCGTGGCCCGCCTGCGTCTGCACCTCGGAGGCGTACTTCGCCGGCTGCTGCTCGGCGTTGATGTGGTCGATCTTGATCTTGATGCCGGTGTCTTTGGTGAAGCGCTGGCCGATCTCGGACAGCTTCTTGTCGGAGAGCGGGGCGAAGTTGTTCCAGCACAGGTATGAGACCTCGCGCTGCTGGCCCCGCGCCGGCGGCACGCCGGTGGCGAGGATGCCGGCGAGGCCGGTGCCCGCGGTGGTCGTCAGGAAACGTCGTCGAGTGATCGTGGCCATGATTCCCCCTCTTTCCTTTGGTTCAACCGACCGGCCGTGCCGAAGGCCGTGGATCCGGCTCGTCGCCGGCCATCTCGAATGTGCGTGGGGAATGCTCCTCGAACATCACGTAGAGCCTGGGGATCAACACCACCAGATGGGGAGTCCAAGGAGGACGATCAACACCCGGCGGGCGAATCTCATTCGGACGACATCATACCCCAACTCCCCACGTCGGTCTCTGCGCCTAAACTATCCGGAAACCCAGGGGTTTGCGCCTCACCGTGGCTCACCGCCCCGGAGCCATCTCGCCCAGATCTTCGGACGTCGCGCACCGAAACCCGACGAAGTGATGCCGTCGGCCGCGTCGGGTCGCGACGAAGCGGCTCACGCGGATCATGGTATCGTGGTGCCGCATGCGCTCACGCTGGAACGAGGCGGAGGCGAGTCAGCTCCAGGGCCTCGACCTCCTCGTCTACGCGTCCCGCCTGGTCGGCGCCGAATCCTCGCTGGTGATCTGGGGCGGCGGCAACACGTCGATCAAGACGCGCGAGCGGGATCACCGCGGTCGTGAGATCGGCGTGCTCCGCGTCAAGGGCAGTGGCTCTGACCTCAAGTCGATCCAGCGCAAGGATTTCCCGGGCGTGCGCATGGACGACATCACGGCGCTCCTCTCGCGTGACGACATGGGCGACGAGGAGATGGTGAATTACCTCGGGCACGCGCTCCAGGAGCCGGGCGGTGTCCGCCCCTCGATCGAGACGCTCCTGCACGGATTCCTCTCGGCGCCCGCGGTCGTCCACACCCACGCCGACGCGGTCGTGTCGCTGACCAACAACGACCGTGCGGCCGACGTGATCGACGGCGTGTACGGCAAGGACGTCATCGCGCTCGCGTACCGACGGCCCGGGTTCCGCATCTCACGCGACGTGGCCGACGCGATCCGCGAGCGGCCCGACGCCCGGGCATTGCTGCTCGAGCGCCACGGCACGATCACGTGGGGCGCCACCGTGCGCGAGGCCTACGAGGCGACGATCGAGCTGATCACGCGCGCCGAAGAGGCCATCGGCGAGCGGAAACGGGGACGACGGCTCTTCGGCGGCGCGCGGGTGGCCAGCGCCGAGCCGGCGGCGCGCCGCGCGCTGGCGCTGGCGGTGGCGCCGAGGCTGCGCGGCCTGCTCGGGCGCGAGCGGCGGGTCGTGATGACGTTCGACGAGTCGCCCGAGGTCGCCGACTTCGCCTCGTCGGTCGACGCGCCTCGCGTCTCCCAGGTCGGCCCGGCCACGCCCGACCACACGATCTACGCCAAGCGCGTGCCGTGCTTCGTGGACGCGACCGGCTCGGAGTCGCCCCTGCAGCTGGCCGAGGCCATCGAGCGCTCCATCGACCGTTTCGTCGCCGACTACACGCGCTACTTCGAGCAGCACCGCTTCGCCGGCGCCTCGCTGGGCGACCCCATGCCACGCGTCGTGCTCGTGCCGGGCGTCGGCATGTTCGTCTCGGGCAAGGACCGGCGCACCGCCGGCATCGTCGGCGACATCTACCGCCACACGATCGACGTGCTCGGGAACGCGGAGGCGTTCGGCCACTACGTCTCGCTGTCGCCGAAGGACGCCTTCGACGTCGAGTACTGGCCGCTCGAGCTCTACAAGCTCACGCTGGCCCCGCCCGAGAAGGAGCTGGCGCGGAGGATCGCGTTGGTCACCGGCGGCGGCTCCGGCATCGGCCGGGCGGTCGCGCGCCGCCTGGCCGTCGAGGGTGCCCACGTGGTCGTCGGCGACATCGACGCCGCGGCCGCCCAGAAGACCGCCGCCGAGATCGTGTCGGCCGCCGGCGCGGGCCGCGCGCTCGGCCTGGAGATGGACGTGACGCGCGAGGCGTCGGTGCGGGCGGCGTTCGAGACGACGATCCTCGCCTACGGCGGGCTCGACGTCCTCGTGTCGAACGCGGGCATCGCGCACTCGTCGCCGGTCGCCCGCCTCGAGCTCGGTGACTGGGAGCGATCCTTCGCGGTCAACTCGACCGGCCACTTCATCGTGGCGCGCGAAGCGATGCGCCTGCTCACCGCGCAGGGGCTCGGCGGCGCGCTGGTCTTCGTGGCGACCAAGAATGTGATGTCGCCGGGCAAGGACTTCGCGGCGTACTCCGCCGCCAAGGCGGCCGAGGCCCAGCTGGCGAAGGTGCTCGCCCTCGAGGGCGCGCCGCACGGGATCCGATCGAACATCGTGAACCCGGACGCCGTGTTCCAGGACTCGAAGCTGTGGTCCGACGAGATCCGCCGCGAGCGCGCGGCCGCCCAGGGGATCAGCGTCGATCAGGTCGAGGACTTCTATCGCACGCGCAACCTGCTCGGTGTGAGCATCCTGCCCGAGGACGTCGCCGAGGCGGTGCTGTTCCTCGCCTCCGATCGCTCCGCCAAGACCACCGGTTGCACGCTGACCGTCGACGGCGGCGTGAAGGACGCCTTCCCGCGGTGAGCCCGACGATCGGCTTCGGCGCGCAGCTCTCGATCCATCCGCCGGCCGAGCAGTTCGAGCTGGTGCGGCGGTTGGAGGCGGTGGGGTACGACTCGGTGTGGACGGGCGATCACGTGTCGTTCCACAACCCGCTCTACGAGTCGCTCACGCTGCTGGCGTCCTACGCGCCCATCACCCGGCGGATCAAGCTCGGCGTCGCGGTCTATCTGCTGGCGCTGCGCGCCCCCGCGGTCGCCGCGAAGGCGGCCGCCACGGTCGACGTGCTGTCGGGCGGGCGCCTGGTCTTCGGTGTCGGCGTGGGCGGCGAGAACCCGAAGGAGTTCGAGCTCTGCGGCGTGCCCCACAAGGAGCGCGGCGCGCGGGTGACCGAAGGCATCGACGTGGTCCGAACGCTCTGGCGCGATACGCCGGCGAGCTTCCACGGCCGGTTCACACGCTTCGAGTCGGTCTCGGTGGATCCCAAGCCGATCCAGCGGCCGCCGCCGATCTGGATCGGCGGCCGCTCGGACGCCGCGCTGGCGCGCGCCGGCCGCCAGGGCGAGGGCTGGGTCTCCTATGTGGTCCAGCCCGATCGCTACGCGCAGAGCCTCGACAAGATCCGCGCCGCGGCCGCCGCCGCCGGCCGCTCGATGGCCGGCTTCACCGCCGCGCACCTGGCGTTCATCACGATCGGGCGCGACTGGGAGGCCGCGAAGCGGACCTGGGTGCGCGTGCTCAGCAACCGCTACGCCCAGGACTTCGAGCCGCTCGTGAAGCGCTACGGTGTCATCGGCACGCCCGAGCAGTGCAGCGAGCAGCTCGAGCGCTTCCGCGCGGCCGGCTGCAGCTACTTCCTGATGAGCGCGATCGGCGACCCGCGGGACGAGCGGGACCAGCTCGAGACGATCGCCGCCGAGATCATTCCCCGCTTCAGGTCGCGCTGATGGCCTGCCTCAACGTCGTGCTCGACCCCGCCGCGTACCGCAAGAGCGGCCAGGTCTCGATGGCCATCTGACGGCCGCGTGAAGATCACGTTTCTGTGTCCGCATCTCCGCGTCGCCGGAGGCGTGCGCGCGATCCTGACCTACGCCGACCGGCTCGCCGCGAGCGGGCACGACGTCGCGGTGGTCGTGGAAGCCAAGGGCCGCGGCCGGGCGCTCTGGCGCTCGCTGACCCACGCCGGGCCGGCGTGGGTGCCGGGCTTCCAGGCGCGCGTCGTCTGGGTGAATCGCTGGCGGGCGAACCAGCTCCCCGAGGGCGACGCGGTCGTCGCGACGGCGTGGCAATCGGCCGCGGCGGTCGCCGCGGCGCCCGCCCGCTGCGGCCGGAAGTTCTACCTCGTCCAGCACTACGAGAGCCTGTACCACGGGACACCGGCGGCGGTGGACGAGACGTACCGGCTGCCGCTCAGAAAGATCGCGATATCGACGTGGCTCCGCGACATCGTGCGCGAGCGCTTCGACAGTGACGCGGACGTCCTGGTGACCCCGGTCGACCGAGCGCTGTTCCACCCGGTGCCGGTGCCTCCGGCCCCACAGGGGCCGCGCGTGCTGATGCTCCATCACGAGTATGGCTGGAAAGGCGTCGCCGACGGCTTCGCCGCGGTCGCGCGCGTGAAGGACCGAGTCCCGAGCGTTCGGCTCGTCGGATTCGGTGTGAAGCCGCCACGAACGCCGGCCGCGTACGACGAGTTCCACGCGAACCCACCCCAGGGGAAGCTCGCCGCCATCTATAGCGGCTGCGAGATCTACCTGTGCCCCTCGTGGGACGAGGGGCTCGGCATGCCGTCGATGGAGGCGATGGCGTGCGGCGCCGCGCTCGTCACCTACGACAACGGCGGCTGCCGCGACTACGCTCGCGACGGCGAGACCGCGCTGGTCGCGGCGCGGCGCGACGTGGCCGATCTCGCCATCAAGCTCGAGCGTCTCGCCGTCGATTCCGCGCTGCGCGCGCGCATCGCGAAGACTGGCTCCGCGTGGGTGACGACGGCATTCGATTGGGACCGAGCGGTGCGACGGATGGAGGCGATCCTGGCGGCCGGTGCGGTCGCCGGGGACGATCAGGCGCGACGCAGGGCGTGAGAGCTGGGCTGCGCGAAGGCCGCGGGTGGCCCGAGGCGAGACGCGAGGTTGGCGAGCTCCCGCTCGAGATCGGCGAGGCGCCGCGCCAGGCGGTCGCGCTCCTCGCGCAGTGACTGCGCCGCCGCCGCCATGTGCTCCGCGAGGCGCCGATCCCCGTCGGCCCGCCGCTTCGTGTCGAGGGGAACGTTGTCCATGGCCGATGTTACGAGCAAGACCGATGCCGAATGCCGAAGCCTTGTCCGCCGCAAGTTTCTGGGAAATCGGAAATCCGGAAGGCCGCACACACTGTCACAATGGTGCCGGCCGGACGGTCACGCTGACACGCCCGAACCCCCTTTGACCGCATGCTAGAATCGGCGCGAGATGCCGATCTACGAGTACGAATGCCACGACTGCCGCCGGCAAGTGAGCCTGCTCGTGCTCCGGCCGTCGGCGGCGCCCCCGCCGACGTGCCCGCGCTGTGGTGGCTCCGCGCTCTCGCGCCTGATGTCCCGCTTCGCCACCGTGAAATCGGAGGAGGCCCGGCTCGATTCGCTGGCCGACTCGTCGAATTACGGCGACCTCGACGAGGACAACCCGGCGAGCGTGGCCAAGTTCATGAAGAAGATGGGGCAGGAGTTCGGGGACGATCTCGGCGACGATTTCGAGTCCGCCATGGACGAGGCGATGGCCGAGGGCGAGGGCGGCGGGGAGCCCGACGCCGAATCCACGGGCGCCTCGGAAGCGTCCGATCAATTGTGAAAGTCCAGGCGCATGACTCCTTCGACGCGGTGGGGGCGTCGGCGTGGGATGGACTTGTGGGGGCGACCCGCCTGCGCTCACCGTTTCTGTCCTGGACCTGGCAGCACGAATGGGCGCGGGCGTTTGCGCCCGATCGCCGGGTTGAAATCCGCGTCGTCCAGGACGACGGGGGGCACCTGGTGGCGCTCCTGCCGCTCTATGAAGACTCGCCAGGAGTCATGAGAATGATCGGCGGAGCCGACGTCTCCGACTATCTCGACCTGATTGCGGTGGAAGGGCGAGAGGAGGAGGCGTGGGCGGCCCTGCTCCAGTCCCGTGGGACCGAGCGCGTCGAGTGGCGCCTGCACGCGGTGCCGGCGGCGTCGGCCACGGTGGCCGCGCTGCCGCGGCTCGCCGAGGCATCTGGTCTCGCCGTGTCAGCCACGGTGGAGGAGCGATGTCCCGTGCTCGCCCTACCGCGGTCGTGGGAGACCTACCTCGCCAGCCTGTCCGGGAAACACCGTCACGAGCTCCAGCGCAAGATGCGACGTCTCGAACGCGAAGCCCCTGAGGCGCGCGTGTCCTCCGCCGGCGATCCGGCCGAGGTCGGGGCGCGCCTGAGCCAGTTCCTGGTCCTCCACCGGCGCTCGCGCGTGGGCAAGGCGCGCTTCATGGACGAACGCATGGAAGGTTTCTTCCGGCGGGTCCTCGCTGCCCTGGCCGCTCGCGACGGAGCGCGGGTATGGCTGCTGGAGACGGCGGCTGGCCCCATCGCGTCGTTCATCACGCTCGAGTGGGACGGCACGGTCGGCCTCTACAACTCGGGATTCGATCCCCAGCGGGCAGCCCTCTCGCCGGGCGTGGTCCTCCTCACGCACCTGGTGCGGGACGCGATCGAGCGGTCCAAGCGCACGTTCGATTTCCTCCGCGGCGAAGAGCGCTACAAGTTCGAGTTCGGTCCCGTCCCCGAGCCGGTCTACGCGGTGACGATCGCATGAGCCTGCACGTCGCGATGCTCAGCGTGCATACCTGTCCGCTCGCCGCGCTCGGCGGCAAGGAGACGGGCGGGATGAACGTCTACGTGCGCGAGGTGTCGCGCGAGCTCGGGCGCATGGGCGTGTCGGTCGACGTCTTCACGCGCTCGCAGAACTCGGCGATCCCGCGCGTGGTGGCGCTGGGCGAGCTGGCCCGCGTGATCCACCTGCCGGCCGGCGCCGAGGCGCCGATGATGCGCGAGCGGATCCACGAGCACCTCGACGAGTTCGTCGACGGCGTCGAGGCGTGGCGCATCGCGCGATCCATCGACTACAACCTGATCCACGCCCACTACTGGCTGTCCGGCGTCGCGGCGCTCACGCTCAAGGCGCGGTGGTCCGTGCCCATACTCCAGATGTTCCACACCCTCGGGCGGCTGAAGAACCGTGTGGCCCGGAGCGCGGCGGAGCTGGAGCCGCAGGTCCGGCTCGACGAGGAAGTGCGCATCGTCGGCGCCGCGGACCGGATCGTGGCCGCCAACGTCGTCGAGCGCGCGCAGCTCATCGCCGACTACGGGGCGCGCGCGGCGCAGATCGCGACGATCCCGTGCGGCGTCGACACGGATCTGTTCACGCCCGGCGATCGCGCCGAGGCGCGGCGACGGCTCGACCTCGACAACCGGCCGGTGCTGCTCTGGGTCGGCCGTATCGCGCCGATCAAAGGGCTCGACACGCTCCTCGACGCCGTGGCGCGGCTGCGGGCGGCCGGTCAGGAGTCGCGGCTGCTCATCGTGGGCGGCGAGGCCGACGATCCCGCGAACGGCCACGAGGCGTCGCTCCGCCAGCGGATCACGCGCCTGTCGCTCGAGCAGTCCGTGCGCTTCATCGGCCCGCAGCCCCAGAGCGTGCTGCCCACGTACTATGTCGCCGCCGACGTGACCGTGCTGCCCTCCTACTACGAATCGTTCGGCATGGTCGCCCTCGAGGCGATGGCGTGCGGGAGTCCCGTGATCGCCTCGCGCGTCGGCGGTCTGGTCACGACCGTTCGCGACGGCGTCACCGGCTTTCTCGTGCCCGAAGGCGACGTCGCCGCGCTGGCCGAGCGCATCGGCAGCCTCACCGCCGACGCGGACCTGCGCTGGCGCATGGGGCGCGAGGGCGTGCGCTGGGCGGCCCAGCACCGCTGGCCGTGCGTGGCCGAGGCGGTGTGCCGGGAGTACGCCTCGCTGGAAGAACGCGCCGAGGCCCACCTGGCCGCCGCGCGCTGCCGCGAGTAGCACAGCCGCGCGCGACCGCGTGCTACACTCCGCCGGCGTGAGCACGCTCCTCTCCGTCGAGAATCTCCAGACGCACTTCGTGACACGAGGCGGCGTGGTGCGGGCGGTCGACGACGTGTCGTGGGACGTCGAGGAGGGCGAGACCGTCGCGCTCGTCGGCGAGTCGGGGTGCGGCAAGAGCGTGAGCGCGCTCAGCATCATGCGCCTGGTCGCCGGCCCGGCGGGCCGGGTCGTGGGCGGCCGCGTGCACTTCAAGGGCCGCGACCTCCTGCAGCTCTCCGAGGAAGAGATGCGGCGCGTGCGGGGCCGCGAGATCGGCATGGTGTTCCAGGAGCCGATGACCTCGCTCAACCCCGTCCTGTCGATCGGGCGTCAGCTCACCGAAGGGCTCGAGATCCACCTGGGAATGACGCCGGGCGCCGCGCGCCGGCGCGCCGTGGAGCTGCTCGGCATGGTCGGTATCCCCGATTCGGAGCGGCGCCTGACCCAGTACCCGCACCAGTTCAGCGGCGGCATGCGGCAGCGGATGATGATCGCGATGGCGCTCGCCTGCAAGCCGTCGCTGATCCTTGCCGACGAGCCTACGACGGCGCTCGACGTGACCATCCAGGCGCAGATCCTCGAGCTGATGAAGGACCTCTCGCGCCGCTTCGGCGTCGCCATGCTGATCATCACCCACAACCTCGGCGTGGTCGCGCGGTACGCCGATCGGGTGAACGTCATGTACGCGGGGCGCATCATCGAGCGCGCCACCGCCCGCGAGCTCTACGCGCGGCCGCGCCACCCGTACACGCTCGGCCTCCTGCGCTCGGTCCCGCGTCTCGACGAGCCGCGTCGGGCGCGCCTGGACCCCATCGAGGGCCAGCCGCCCGACCTCACGCGCTTGCCGCAGGGCTGCGCCTTCACGCCCCGGTGCGCGTTCAGCGTCGCCCGCTGCAGCGCCGAGCCGCCGCCGCTCGCCCCGGTGGCCGACGGCGGCCACGTCAGCGCGTGCTGGGAGTCGGCCAGGCTCGATCGCGCGGCCGCTCGCAGCGCCGCGGCGTCATGACGGGGGACGTCCCGCTCCTCGAGGTCCGGAATCTCGTGAAGCACTTTCACGTCGGTGGCGGGCTCTTCGGCGGGCGCGCCGGCATCGTCCGCGCGGTCGAGGGCGTGAGCTTCGAGATCCGCCGGGGAGAGACGCTCGGGCTCGTCGGCGAGTCGGGCTGCGGCAAGACGACGGTCGGCCGGTGCCTGCTCCAGCTCGAGCGGCCGACGAGCGGCCAGGTCCTGTTCGAGGGGCGCGAGCTCACGACCCTCGGTGACGAGGAGCTGCGACCGATCCGCCGGCGCGTGCAGGTGATCTTCCAGGATCCGTACAGCTCGCTCAATCCGCGGATGACCGTCGGTCAGATCCTCGCCGAGCCCCTGATGGTCCACGGGATCGTCGTCGACCGCGAGCGGCGCGCCGCGCGCGTGCGCGAGTTGCTGTCCCACGTAGGGCTCCTCCCACAGCACGCGCACCGTTACCCGCACCAGCTCTCCGGCGGTCAGCGCCAGCGGGTGGGGATCGCGCGGGCGCTGGCGGTCGAGCCTGCGCTGATCATCTGCGACGAGCCGGTATCGGCCCTCGACGTCTCGATCCAGGCCCAGATCATAAATTTACTCGAGGACCTGCAGGCCGGCTTCGGGCTGACCTATCTCTTCGTCGCCCACGACCTTTCGGTGGTGCGCCACATCTCCGATCGCGTGGCCGTCATGTATCTTGGCCGGATCGTCGAGATCACCGACCGCAAGTCTCTCTACGACGTCCCGCGCCACCCGTACACGAAGGCGCTCCTGTCGGCGGTGCCCATTCCGGATCCGGCGCTGGAGGCGGAGCGCGAGCGAGTCGTCCTCGGCGGCGAGGTGCCGAGCCCGCTCAATCCGCCGGCCGGCTGCGCCTTCCATCCGCGCTGTCCGATCGCCATCGACCGCTGCCGCGAGGCGTTGCCGGAGCTCCGCGAGATCACGACGGGCCACCGCGCGGCCTGCATCCTGGCTTGACTCGCCGCGCCGGGTCCGTGCCTAATGCAGAAACCGCGCGCCGTCGGCGCGAGTTCTCTAGCAAATCCCTGGAGGGACGATCGATGCGACGCTACCTGCCCATCGTCGTGATCGCTATCCTGACCGCGGCGCTGGCCGGCCCGGCCGTGGCTCAGGACAAACCCCGATACGGAGGTGAGCTGATCTTCGCGGTGCCGTCGGAGCCGCCGTCCTACGACGGCCACCGGGAAGAGACCTTCGGCGTCATCCATCCGATGGCGCCCCACTACAACACCCTGCTGCGCACCGACCCCAACGACAAGACCGGCACGAAGCTCGTCGGTGATCTGGCCGAGTCGTGGACCATGGCGAAGGACGGCCGCACCTATACGTTCAAGCTGCGCAAGGGCGTCAAGTTCCACGACGGCAGCGAGATGACGTCGGCCGACGTCAAGGCCTCGTACGACAAGATCATCTTCCCGCCCCAGGGGGTCGCCTCCGACCGCCAGGGGCAGTACGTCGTCGTCGAGGCGGTGCAGGCGCCCGATCCGTACACGGTCGTGTTCCGGCTCAAGTGGCCCGCGGCCTCCCTCCTGGCCTCGATCGGGTCGCCGTGGAACTGGATCTACAAAGCCGACATCCTGGCCAAGGACGTGCGGTGGTACGAGAAGAACGTGATGGGAACAGGCCCCTTCACGTTCGTGGAGCACGTGAAGGGTTCCCACTGGGTCGGCAAGAAGAACCCCAACTACTGGGACAAGGGCAAGCCGTACCTGGACGGCTATCGCGCGGTCTTCATCAGGGACTCGGCGGCGCAGGTGGCCGCGGTGCGCGGCGAGCGGGCCCACATCCAGTTCCGGGGCTTCTCGCCGTCGGAGCGTGACAGCCTCGTGCAGGCCCTCGGCCCCAAGATCACGGTCCAGGACAGCCCGTGGGACTGCGTCCTGCTGGTCGCCATGAACCACGAGAAGAAGCCCTTCGACGACAAGCGGGTCCGCCGCGCGCTCTCGCTGGCGCTCGACCGCTACCAGGGCTCGCAGGCGCTGTCGAAGATCGCCGTCGTCAAGGAAGTCGCGGGCGTCCAGGTGCCGGGAACGCCCTACGCTACGCCGCCGGCGGAACTCGAGAAGCTCGCCGGGTACAGCCGCGACATCGCCAAGTCGCGGGCCGAAGCCAAGCGGCTCCTCAAGGAGGCAGGCGTTCCCGACGGCTTCGGGTTCACCTTCAAGAATCGCGGCATCCCCATGCCCTACGAGCCGGTCGGCGTGTGGCTGATCGACCAGTGGCGGCAGATCGGGCTCAACGTCAGGCAGGAGGTCGTCGAGGCGGCCCAGTACTACGGGCAGGTCCTGCGGCCCGGCAACTACGAGGTCGCCATGGACTTTCAGTGCGGATACATCGTCGAGCCGGACCTCGACATCTACAAGTTCCAGTCCAAGGAGATCAGCCCGGCGAACTACAGCCGCTACACGGACAAGACCCTCGACGAACTGTTCCTCAAGCAGGGCCGGGCGGGGGACGCCGAGGAGCGGAAGAGGTACATTCGCGAGTTCGAGAAGCGGCTGCTGGACGACGAGGTCCACTATTTCTACACGCTCCAGTGGCACCGGATCATCCCGCACAGCTCGAAGGTGAAGGGCTGGACCATCACGCCGAGCCACTACCTGAACCAGCAGCTCGACGCGGTGTGGCTCACGGAGTAACGCCATGACCGACATCGGCGTCGCACCATGGCGTTCGATCCCGGCGATCCTGCTTCTGCTCGCCGGCCTGGTGTTCATCGGGCCGGCGGCCGCTCAGGTCAAGCCGCGGTACGGCGGGGAGCTGATCCTCGCCGTGCCGTCGGAGATGCCCTCGTACGACGGCCACCGGGAGGGGACCTTCGGGATGGTCCATCCGCTGGCGCCGCACTACAACACGCTGCTGAAGACCGACCCCAACGATCGGACCGGAACCAAGATCGTCAGCGACCTCGCCGAGTCGTGGACGATCTCGTCCGACGGACGCGTCTACACCCTCAAGCTCCGGCGCGGCGTGAAGTTTCACGACGGCGCCGAGCTGAGCTCACGCGACGTCAAGGCGTCGTACGACAAGATCGTCTTCCCGCCGCCGAACGTGGGATCCATGCGCAAGGGCCAGTACACCAACATCGAGGCGATCGAGGCGCCGGATGCGTCGACGATCGTGTTCCGCCTCAAGTGGCCCCAGGCTTCGTTCCTGGCGTCGCTGGCCTCGCCGTACAACTGGATCTACAAGGCCGACATCCTCGCCAAGGACGTGCGGTGGTACGAGAAGAACGTGATGGGCACGGGTCCCTTCACGTTCGTCGAGCACGTGAAAGGCTCGCACTGGGTCGGCAAGAAGAACCCCAACTACTGGGACAAGGGCAAGCCGTACCTCGACGGGTACCGCGCGATCTTCATGAAGGACTCGGCGGCGCAGGTCGCCGCCGTCCGCGCCGAGCGCGCGCACATCCAGTTCCGGGGCTTCGCGCCCGCCGAGCGCGACAGCCTCGTCGCCGCGCTAGGCAAGAAGATCACCGTGCAGGAGAGCCCGTGGGACTGCGCGGCCTGGGTGGCGATCAACCAGGAAAAGAAGCCCTTCGACGACAAGCGTGTCCGCCGGGCCCTAACCCTCGCCCTGGATCGCCATCAGGCGTCGCGGGCCCTGTCCAAAATCGCCGTCGTGAAGGAAGTCGCCGGCGTGCAGGTGCCGGGCACACCCTATGCGACGCCGCCGGACGAGCTCGAGAAGCTCGCCGGGTACGGACGCGACATCAAGAAGTCGCGGGCCGAGGCTCGCCGGCTCCTCCGAGAGGCCGGGGTCCCCGACGGCTTCGCCTTCACGTTCACAAACCGGGGGCTGCCGATGCCCTACGAGCCGGTCGGGATCTGGCTGATCGACCAGTGGCGCCAGATCGGGCTCAACGCGACCATGGTCACGATCGAAGCCTCCCAGCACGTGAACGAGCTGCGGGCCGGCAACTTCACGGTCTCCAGCGACGCCCAGTGCGGCTACGCGGTCGAGCCCGATCTCGACCTCGCCAAGTTCCAGTCCAAGGAGATCAGCCACAACAACTACGGCCGCTACACCGACAAGGTGCTCGACGACCTTTACCAGAAACAGAACCGCGCCACCGATCCCGAAGAACGCAAGCGATACGTCCGGGAGTTCGAGCGTCGGCTCCTCGACGAGGAGGTGCACACGTTCATCACGCTCCAGTGGCATCGCATCGTCCCCCACAGCGCCAAGGTCAGGGGCTGGACGATCACGCCGAGCCACTACCTCAACCAGCAGCTCGACGCGGTGTGGCTGGCCGAGTAGCGGGCGGCTGACGGTATGTGGAAATACGTGCTCAAACGCGTGCTCCTGATGATCCCGACGCTCCTCGGCGTGGCGGTGCTCATCTTCTTTCTCATGCGGGTGGTGCCCGGAGACATCGTGGAGCTGCGCTTCGCGGGCGAGAGCGCCTTCGCCCAGAAGGAGAACCTCGACAAGGAGCGCGCTCGCCTCGGTCTCGACCAGCCGATGTGGCGGCAGTTCGTCACCTGGATGTGGGGCATCGCGCGGTTCGACTTCGGCACGTCGATGTGGACAGGGGCGCCCATCATCGAGGAGATCAAGCTCCGGGCCGCTCTGAGCTTCCAGCTCGCCGTGATGGCGACGATCATCGCGGTCGTGCTCGCCATCCCGCTCGGGGTGGTGGCGGCCCTGAAGCAGGATACCTGGGTGGACTACTTCGTTCGGGTCTTCTCGATCGCCGGCCTGGCCACACCCTCCTTCTGGCTCGGCATCGTGTTCATCCTGATGCTGCTCATCGTCTTCAAGTGGCTGCCGCCGATGGTGTACACGCCGTTCTGGGTCGACCCGTGGCAGAACATGCTGCAGCTCATCTGGCCCGCCCTCGCCGTCGGCTATCGGTACTCCGCGGTGGCGACGCGGATGACCCGCTCGGCGATGCTGGAAGTGCTGCGGGAGGACTACATCCGCACCGCGCGCGCCAAGGGGCTCTGGCAGAAGCTCATCCTGTCGCGCCACGCGCTGAAGAACGCCATGCTCCCCGTGCTCACGGTGGTCGCGTTGGAATTCGCGTTCCTCATGGGTGGGCTGGTGGTGACCGAGCAGGTGTTCAACCTGAACGGCCTGGGCATGCTGTTCGTCGAGTCGGTCGCGCGGCGTGACTACACGCTGACGCAGGCGCTGGTGATGCTCGTGGCGCTCGTCTTCATTCTCGTCAACTTCACGGTCGATCTGATGTACGCGTGGCTCGACCCGCGGATCCGCTTCCGGTAATGGCGATCAGACCGACGAGCGTCACCGAAGTCTCCGGCATCGTCTCGGATCGATCCTGGCTCACCGAGGTCGGCGACTTCTGTCGGGAGCGCCCGCTGGGCGCGATCGGCGCCGCCGTCGTCGTCGTCAACATCCTCGTGAGCTTCGCCGCCAACCTGATCGCCCCGTACGACCCGCTGGCGACCGACTACGGCGCCATGCTCGCGCGGCCGTCGGGGGCCCATTGGCTCGGCACCGACGCGTTCGGTCGCGACGTGCTCTCGCGCATCATCTACGGCTCGCGCACCGCCATGCTGGTCGGCTTCGCCTGTGCCCTGATCGGCGCCACCGTCGGCACCGTGATCGGGGTTACCAGCGCGTACTTCGCCGGACGGGTCGACCTGCTCATCCAGCGGGTCATGGACATCTTTCTGGCGTTCCCGCTGATCATCCTGGCCCTGGCGGTCGTCTCGATCCTCGGCACCGGGATCGGCAACGTGATCATCGCGATCGCGATCCCCATGATCCCGCGCGCAGCGTTGGTCGCGCGGTCGAGTGCCTTGGCGATCCGCGAGATGCCGTACGTCGACGCGGCGCGCGCCGCCGGGTACCGCCATCAACGGATCATCCTGCGTCACATGCTGCCGAACGTCATGGCGCCCTACCTCATCATGCTCACCGCGTATCTGGGCCAGGCCATCCTGCTCGAGGCGTCGCTCTCGTTCCTGGGCCTGGGCGTGTCGGAGCCGACGGCCGCGTGGGGCCTGATGCTCCGGGGTGCGGCGGTGCAGTTCGCCGAGGCCGCGCCGTGGATGGCGATCTTCCCGGGTCTCGCGATCAGCCTGGCGGTCTTCGCATTCAACCTGTTCGGTGATTCCTTGCGGGATGCGCTCGACCCGCGCCTGAAGACCCAGTGAGGCGCCCGGCCTGGCCACAAACTCCTAGAATGCTTGACGCATTTACCCCGGATGCTTGACACGTTGTGTGAATTCGGGTACAAACTCGATTGGCCTCACCTGGCAGCGCGCACCTCGAACAGTGATCGATAGCGGGAGGTCTTGATGCCGTACATCATCGCCGAGCCATGCATCAACGTGAAGGACAAGGCCTGTGTCGAGGTCTGTCCGGTGGATTGCATCTATGAAGGCGAGACGATGCTCTACATCCACCCGGACGAGTGCATCGACTGCGGCGCCTGCGAGCCGGTGTGCCCGGTGAAGGCGATCTTCGCGGAAGACGAGACGCCCGATCAGTGGAAGAGCTTCATCGAGTTGAACAAGCAGTTCTTCAAGGACAACCCCGGAGTCAAGCCCGCGACCAAGGCGTAGCTGCACAGGTCTCGCGGCACCACGCCAGGCCCGCCGTGCATGTGGCAAGCGCGGAGGGCCTCAATCCGTTGCAAAACCGCTCGATCGTCGATGGCACGCGCGTTGCGATTCGCTGCGAGCATGACATCGACACCTTCAGCCGCTCACGTGTCGCCCGCTCCCACGCCCATATCGTCGCAGACGGCCAGCTATCACGGCGCGGTCTCGGAGTTCAAGCGCCGGCTGATCGAGTCGACCCTCGACCAGGCGCGCGGCAATCGCACGCACGCCGCCCGCGCCCTCGGGCTGCAGCGGACCTATCTGCTGCGGCTCATCCGGGACCTCGGCGTCGCGGCGCCACCGCCGCCCCCACGCCGCCGGCGCTCCGCCGCGTAGGGAGTTGACCTTTCCGGCACCGCCCGGCAATCTGTGGCTCGCCGCGCCTCCTGGCGCCAAGGGCCATTGCCGGTGACGTCGGGTGCGACGTCACGCGGTGCGCGCTGCAGGGCGTCGCGGGGCTGGGGCCCCGCCGGCCCAGGCGCGCGATCAAAGAGGAAAGGACGAACTCGTGCCGAAATCCAGTGGACCGCTGGCCGGAATTCGCGTGCTCGACCTCACCCGGGTTCTCGCCGGTCCCTTCTGCGCGATGACGCTCGGCGACATGGGCGCCGAGGTGATCAAGATCGAGGAGCCGGGCAAGGGCGACGACACCCGCAGTTGGCCACCGTTCGTCGGCGGTGAGTCGACCTACTTCATGTCCGTCAACCGGAACAAGAAGAGCATGACGCTGAACCTCAAGGCGCCCGAGGGCGGGGAGATCCTCCGCACGCTGGTGCGCAAGAGCGACGTGCTCCTCGAGAACTTCCGGACCGGCACGATGGACAAGCTCGGCTTCGGTTACCGCGCGCTGTCGCGCCTGAATCCGAAGCTCGTGTACTGCGCGATCTCCGGGTTCGGTGAGTCGGGCCCGGAGGCGCACCGGGCCGGCTACGACCTGATCGTGCAGGCGGAGTCCGGCGTGATGGACCTCACCGGGTTCACCGACGGCCCGCCGGTGAAGGTGGGCAACTCGATCGCCGACCTCGCGGCCGGCATGTCGGCGGCCCACGGCGTGACGCTGGCGCTGCTGGCGCGGACCCGCACTCGCAGGGGCCAGAAGGTCGAGATCTCGATGCTCGACGTGATGGCGTCCCTGCTCACGTATCAGGCCGGGAGCTACTTCGGTACCGGGCAGCGTCCGACCCGTCGCGGCAACGCACACCCCTCGATCGTGCCCTACGAAGTCTTCCGCGCCGCCGACGCGTTCCTGGTGTTGGGCGTCGCCAACAACTCGCTGTGGGCGAAGTGCTGCGCTGTGCTGGAGCGCCCCGACCTGACCCGTGACAGCCGCTTCGACGCCGAAGCCAAGCGCGTCCAGAACCGCGACGTGCTGGTGCCGTTGCTGAACGAGATTCTCGGGACGCGCGCCGCCGCCGAGTGGATCAAGCGGTTCGAGGCCGCCGGCATTCCGGCCGGCCTCATCAAGTCGGTCGCCGAGGTGTGCGAGAGCGAGCACCTGAAGGCACGGGGCATGACCGTGTCGCTGCCGCATCCCAAGGCCGAGCGCGTGACCGTGATGGGCGTTCCCGTACGCCTGCACACGACGCCCGGGAAGGTGACGACGGCGCCGCCGCTGCTCGGCCAGCACACCGAGACGGTCCTCCGGACGCTCGTCGGCCTCAAGAAGCCGGCGATCGCGCGCTTGCGTACCCAGGGCGCGATCTGAACCTCGCACCCGTCACGCTCGAGGGGCGCTACATCACGCTCGAGCCGATCGCCGAGCGTCACGCGGCCGGCCTCTTCGAGGCGATGCAAGACGAGGAGGTCTGCCGCTACCTGGCCTGGACCCCGCCCCGCGCGATCGACGAGACGCTCGAGCTGATTCGCCAGGCCGAGGGGCTGATGGCCCGGCGCGAGTCGATCGTGTTCGCGCAGGTGTGGCGCGAGACGGGCCGTGCGATCGGCTCCACGCGTCTGCTCGACGTGCGCCCGGCCGACCGTCAGGTCGAGATCGGCTCGACCTTTCTCGCCCGCGAGTACTGGCGCACGCCCGCCAACACGGAATCGAAGCAGCGCGACACGGTCTACTTCTCCATCCTCGACACCGAGTGGCCTTCGGTTCGCTCGCGTCTCGCGGCTCGTCTCTACGCTTAGCGGCGCCACCGTCTTCGGCAGCCCCGTGGCGGAGTCGAATTGATTGCGTAGACCATGCGGCGCCATCGGCTGAACCTGCGGCGCGCCGATTCGCGATCGCGTCACCGCCCGTCTCTATGAGTCAGTTCTACGACTACGGTTGTCGTGGCCGAGGGCGCCGGGGATGGTGGGGAGGGGTCGACGAAACCCGTTCCCTCCGAGTGGCGACGGGCCTGCAGCGCCCGGATGGAGCCCAGCCGCAAAGGGGTAGCGGACGCGTGCCGCGTGGTTTCGCGACCCCTCCCCACCATCCCCGGCGCCCTCGGCCACGTCGCCATAGCGATTATTGACACCCGGCGAGGGGCGGGGGCATGATCGGCGGTACGCGATGCGACGGCTGATCAAGATCTACGACACGACGTTGCGAGACGGCACCCAGGGCGAGGGTGTGTCGTTCTCGATGGAGGACAAAGTCAGGCTCGCCACCCGTCTGGACGCGCTCGGCATCCACTACATCGAGGGCGGTTGGCCGGGCTCCAATCCAAAAGATTTGCGGTTCTTCCGGCGGATGCAGGACGTCGCGCTCAAGCACGCGAAGCTCGCGGCCTTCAGCATGACCCGCCGCGCCGGCGGCAACGCCGATTCGGACGCCAACATGCAGGCGCTCCTGGAGTCGGGCGCGCCGGTGGCCACGATCGTCGGCAAGTCGTGGGACTTCCACGTGACCGAGGCGCTCGGCACCACGCTGGCCGAGAACCTCGCGATGATCGGTGACACGCTCGCGTTCCTCCGGCCCCGGATGGACGAGGTGCTGTTCGACGCCGAGCACTTCTTCGACGGCTTCCGCGCCAACCGCGAGTACGCGCTGGCCACGCTGAAGGCCGCGGAGGACGCGGGCGCCCAGTGGCTCGTGCTGTGCGACACGAACGGCGGCACGCTGCCGACCGAGCTGGCGGCGATTCTGCAGGCCGTGAAGAAGCACGTGCGGGCGCCGCTCGGGATCCACGTGCACAACGACGCCGAGTGCGCGGTGGCGAACTCGCTGGCCGCGGTCACCGAGGGCATCGGCCAGGTCCAGGGGACGTTCAACGGCTTCGGCGAGCGCTGCGGCAACGCCAACCTCGTGTCGATCATCCCGAGCCTGATCCTCAAGATGGGGCTCGACTGCATCCCCGAGCCGAACCTCCGCGAGCTGCGCGACGTCTCCCGTTTCGTCTCAGAGCTGGCCAACCGCACGCCGTGGTCGGCGCAGCCCTACGTCGGCGACTCGGCCTTCGCGCACAAGGGCGGCATGCACGTGTCCGCGGTCCTCAAGCACCCGGAGACGTACGAGCACATCGACCCGCAGGCTGTCGGCAACCACCGCCGCGTCCTCGTGTCCGAGCTGGCCGGCAAGTCCAACGTCCTGTGGAAGGCGCGGGAGTACGGGATCGACATCGACCAGGACACGCCGGACTCGCGCCGGATCCTCGAGCAGCTCAAGGCGCTCGAGGACCAGGGATTCCACTTCGAGGGCGCCGAGGCGTCGTTCGAGCTCCTGATGGAGCGGGCGCTCGGTCGCTATCGTCCCTACTTCGAGCTGCAGGCCTACCGCGTGATCGTCGAGGAGCAGAACGGGGACGAGGAGCCCGTGGCCGAGGCGACCGTCCGGGTGCGGGTGAAGGGAAGCATGGAGCACACCGCCGCGTCCGGGAACGGTCCCGTCAACGCGCTCGACCACGCCCTCCGCAAGGCACTGGAGGAGTTCTACCCGAACCTCAAGAGCATGCAGCTGCTCGACTACAAGGTGCGCATCCTCGACGAGTCGAAGGGCACCGCGGCCAAGACCCGCGTGCTGATCACCTCGGGTGACGGCGACGAGACGTGGGGCACCGTCGGTGTCGCCGACAACATCATCGAGGCCTCGTGGCAGGCCCTGGTCGACTCGGTGGAGTACAAGCTCCGCCGCGACGAGCGATCGCGCGCCTGATCTCGCCGTCCCGGGTCCCGGGCCGCTCCTCGACACCTCCTCCGCAGCGGTAACGAACTGGCTGGATCGAGAGTGATCTTCCTGGTCAGGAACTCACCAGGCCGCGATGAGGTCTGTGCACCTAAGGCGCTGATTTCGCAGGTAATTACACCGCCCTCATGCTTCGGTATCGGATTTGCTTTTCCGGTATGGCATGGAGGGTTTAGACATGTCGGTCAATGGAATGGCGATCAACGATCCGGTCAAGGGCGCCGCCCCCCCCGCGTGGCAGCCCCGCGGTGTTGGACGCCCCTCGACGGTGGCCCCGTTTGCTCCGCAAATCGAGGTGTGGCTGCGCCAGGAGCCCGCGCTTTCGGGCGCGGAGATTCTCAGACGTGCACGTGAGGTTGGCTATCGCGGCGGCAAGAGCGCGCTCTACGAGCTCGTTCGTCGGCTCCGCGTCCCGGCCTCGTCGGTCTCCGGCAACGGCAGTCACTCGTAGCCTGTCGCTCGATGGCGCAATGCCGAGCGCCGAGCACGCTCGGTGGCGCGTCGTGAGCGGACGGTCTACGGGTCCTCTGCCGCGCCGGTAATGCCGGATTCCGCCACTCGTTCGTAGCCTCCAGAAGCCCCGGCCCCGCCGCATCGAACGGTCTAGGGCGCCAGTCGCTTGTAGAAGAGCAGCTCGCGATAGCCCTGCGGGAGATTGTCGATGTACCCCGACGGGGTGAAGCCGAGCGCCGTGTGCATCTGGATCGCCTTCGCGTTCGTCTCCTCCGTCGACGAGAAGACCCGCGGCCCCGGCGACATGTCCTCGACCATCTTGAACAGCGCGCGCGCCACACCCCGCCGGCGGAAATCCTTGTCGACGGAGACTAGCGAGACGAACGTGCACTGGAACCAGTCCGTGCGGTAGGCAATGAACCCGACGACCGCACCGGCTTCCTCGGCCACGGTCACGTGGTGGCGCTCGGTGTGGGAGCGCACGAAGGGTCCGGCGCGCTCGGGCCCGATGACGTCGGCGGCGAGCGTCAACACGGCTGGCAGATCCGCCGGCTCCACGCGGTGGAGGTTCATGCCGCTCGCCCAGCTCTCTCAGTAGGTGCCCGGCCGGATCTGCTTGTAGAGCCCCTTGAGGGCGTCCGCCGAAAAGGTCGGCGACTGGCACAGCGAGATGATCTTGCGCTCGTCGGCCTCGACCTTCGCGACCGCCTCCGGGATGCGGGGGGCGATCTCGGCGGGAACGGTCACGGCGCCGTGCTGGTCGGCGTGCACCAGGTCGCCCGGCTTCACCCAGAGCCCGCCGACCTTGATCGGCAAGCCGAAGTCCACCATGTGCACGTAGGCGTGCGAAACCGAGATGTGCGCGGCGGCGAACTGGAAGCCGAGCGCCCGTACCTCGTCGAGATCGCGCACCGAGCCGTCGGTGATGACGCCAGGGCAGCCGAGCGCCCGGTGGATGTTGGCCTGCACCTCGCCCCACTGGGCGCCCTGGCCTCGTGGCTCGTCGAGGTCGTGAACCACGATCACCCGAGGCGCCGGGATCGAGAGCACGTAGTCCCACCACCCGAACGTCGACGCGCGATGGCCCTCGAGGGGCTGGGGCTCGGCGCGGATCACCGCCGTGACGGCGTACCCGACGAGCGGCCCGAGCTCGGGGAAGAGGGTCCGGATCTCGGAAGACATGTTGCCCTGGTTCCGAGGCCGGACGTTGAACGTCTCGATCGCGTTCGCCACGCTGGGGCTGGAGATCTTCTTGAGGGCGTCGATCATCAGATGGTGTCCTTTCGGCGCTGGATCAGCATGGACTTGAGCATCTCGACGGTTTGCTGGACGGACTCGAGGTTCGGGTTCACGCGGAGCGCCTGCTGGAGGTAGTCGAGAGCCTTGGCCGGCCGGTCGAGCTTGAGATAGATCATCCCGTAGCCGCTCAGCGCGCCAAAGTGATAGGGATTGCGCTTCATCACCTCGTCGCAGTCGGCGAGCGACTTCTCGTACTCGCCCACGAGGTAGTAGACGGTCGCGCGCTTGTTCCACCCTTCCGCGAACTCCGGGCGGCGGCGGATCACCTCCGTGAACGTCTCCACCGCGGCCTCGCCGAGGCGCGCGCCCATCTGCTCGACGCCGACGGCGAAGAGCTGGTCGACGGCATCGTCGCCCGAGCGGTTCCAGACCCGCCACATCGTGTTCTCCGCGAACGCGCGGACGAGCGGATCGACGTCACGCAGCGCCTGGCTGAGCTGCGGCATGTCGGCCATGAGGCCCCGCTCGCCGAGGGCGAGCACGCCCAGGCGGCGAGTCTCGACGTCGTGGGTGTCGGCGATCGCGGCGAGCGCCTGCTCGCGCGTCAGGTCCGCCGCGATCGCCGGTCCGCCCGGCGACAGCGCGGCCCCGGCCAGGGCCAGCACGAGCCACCAGCGGCCCGTCACGGGCTGTAGGCCTCGTTCACGTCGGTGCGGGCGAAGCCGGGCTCTGTGGCGCCGCCCGGGAGATAGATCTTCCCGCCGACCGCGACGGCGCCGATCCCATGCCGGGGCGTGCGCATCGGATCCTTGCCGATCCAACGGTTGCCGGCGACCTCGTACATCTCGGTCGCGCTGAAGATGCGTAGCGGGGCCTCACCGCCAAAGACGAAGACGGCGTCGCCCAGCACGGCCGCGGCGAGCCCGCCGCGGCCGACGGGCAAGGGCGTTCCGGTCGACCACGCGTCGGTCGCCGGATCGAAGATCTCGACGGTCGGGTACTGCGTTCCCATGAACGACGTCCGCCCGCCGATCGCCCAGAGCCGACCCTGGAAGGCCACGGCCGTCAGGTGGTCGCGGGCGGTCGGCATCGGCGGGGCCTCGCTCCAGCGGTCGCCCGCCGGATCGTACACCTCGTGAGCGTTCGTCGCGCCCTCGCTGCTACCGCCGACGACGTGGAGCCGTCCGCCGAGCGCGACCATCGCGAGCCCGCCGCGCGCCATGCGGAGCGGCGCGCGGGTCGACCAGGAGCTCCGCGCGTCGTCGTACTCGTAGACCGTCCGCTGCACCGTCCAGCTCACGCGGCCGCCGGTGTAGCCGCCCGCCACGTAGAGCCGGCCACCCACGACCGCCGCGGCGGCGTGATGCGTCGCCGCCGGCAGCGGCGCGCGCGACTCCCACCGATCGGTCGCCGGATCGTAGACCTCGACGGTGGCGACGGGCTCGGCGGAGTCGCCCAGCCCGCCGATCACGAAGATGCGGCCGTTGAGCTCGGCGACGGCGACCTCCTGGCGAGCCGTGGGCATCGGCGCGTGGGCGGTCCACTGGCCGGGGCTCTTGATGTCGATCGGCGCGGGCGAGTCGGTGGTCTTGCCGATGCACCCGGCCAGCAAGAGTCCGGTGACGGCGAGCCCCGCGAGCCGGCGGATCACGAGGTCACCAGATTTCGCAGGCCGTTCTCGTCGAGGATCGGGATCCCCAGCCGCCGGGCGTCGTCCGCCTTGCTCCCGGGTGACTCGCCCACGACGACGTAGTCGGTCTTCTTCGACACCGAGGTAGCGACTCGCCCGCCGTACCGCTCGATCAGCTCGCGGGCCGCCTCGCGCGAGAGCTGCGGCAGGGTGCCCGTCACGACGAACGTCTTGCCGGCAAGCGGGGTCGGACCCGCGGGCGCGATGGGGGAGCTCGTGACCACGCCCGCCGCCTTCAGCTTCTTTATCAGTTCAGTGGTGCTAGGCTCTCGAAAGAACGCGACGATCGCTCGCGCGATCTCGTCGCCGATGCCGTGCACCTCCGCGAGCTCGGCCTCCGACTTCGCGGCGATGACGTCGAGGCTGCCGAAGCGGGTCGCCAGGAGCTGCGCCACGCGCTCGCCGACCAGCCGGATGCCGAGCGCGTTGAGCAGTCGGGCCAGGCCTCGGTCGCGGGAGGTCGCGATCGCTCGGATGAGGTTCTCGGCCGACTTGTCGGCGAACCGATCGAGCTCCGCGACGTTCTCGGCGGTCAGGTGATAGAGGTCGGCGAAGTCCTTGACCGCTCCCGTGTCGACGAGCTGCTCGATCGTGCTGTCCCCCAGGTGCTCGATGTCCATTGCCCGCCGCGATCCGAAGTGGCGCAACCGCTCCTTGAACTGCGCCGGGCAGGCGGTGTTGGTGCAGCGCCAGTACGCCTCGCCCTCCAGACGCTCGGCCCGGCTCCCACACGCCGGGCACGTGGACGGGAAGCTGAACGCCCGGCTCTCGTCCGGCCGCTTGGCGAGCACGACCTGAACCACGTACGGGATCACGTCCCCGGCGCGCTCGATCAGGACCGTGTCGCCCACTCGGAGGTCCTTGCGACGGATCTCGTCCTCGTTGTGGAGGCTGACGTTTCTGATCGTCACCCCGGCCAGCTCGACGGGCGTGAGCTTGGCGGTCGGCGTGAGCGCGCCCGTCTTGCCCACGTTGACATCGATCGCCTCGATCACCGTCGTGGCCTGGCGCGCCGCGAACTTGAACGCGATCGCCCAGCGCGGGTGGTGGGTCGTCGAACCGAGCCGACGCTGCTGCTCGAGGGAATCGACCTTGACCACGACGCCGTCGGCGTCGTACCCGAGGGTGTCGCGGTCGCGCTCGAGCTGCTCGCAGACGGCGAGGACCGCGTCGAGGTTCGGGCAGCGCTGGGCGCGCGGGTTGGTCTTGAACGCCGCGGCGCCGAGCGCCTCCAGCGCTTCCCAGTGCGAGGCGAAGCCGAGCGCGTCGGCGCGGCTCACGTGGTAGAGGAACATGTCGAGCGGCCGGCGCGCCGTGACCGCCGGATCTTTCTGGCGGACCGCGCCCGCGGCCGCGTTGCGCGGGTTCGCGAACGTCGGCGTCCCCGCCTCCTCCAACGAGCGATTCAGCTTCGCGAACTCCTCGCGCGGCATGAAGACCTCGCCGCGCACCTCCAGGAGCTCGGCCGACGCCAGCGGGCCGGGCCTGAGCACCTTCGGGATGGAGCGGATCGTCTTGAGGTTGGCGGTGATGTCCTCGCCGATCCGGCCGTCGCCGCGGGTCGCGCCGCGGACGAAGCGCCCTCGCTCGTACACGAGGGCGACGCCGAGACCGTCGATCTTCGGCTCGCAGACATACTGGAACTTCGCGCCCGGGAAGGCGCGGCCCAGGCGCGTCTCGAACTCCCGGAGATCGTCGGGCGCGGTGGCGTTGTCGAGCGAGAGCATCGCCACGTGGTGCTCGACCGGCTTGAAGAGGTCGGTGGGCGTGCCGCCGATGCGCTGGGTCGGGCTGTCGCCGGTGACGAGATCGGGCCACTCCGCCTCGAGGGTGCGAAGCTCGCGCATGAGCGCGTCGTACTGGGCGTCGGAGACTTCCGGGCGGGACTCGACGTAATACAGATAGTCGTGATGCCTGATCTGCTCGCGTAACTCCATGATCCGCTGCGCCGCGTCCGCGCGCGTCATGAACGGAAGCATAGCATCTCCTCGTGGCGGGCTCGGGTCGGGGGACGGGGCTCGGTGGGGCCTGCCGCGACCACGACGGCAATCGATTTCGGCGCGGCGGAATCTGTCACTCCTCGCGCGAGAAACGCTGACTACACGGGTCGCGGCAGGCCCCACCGAGCCCCGTCCCCCGACCCGAGCCCGTCCCTAGTCGGCGTGGATAGTTGTCGAACAGGCTGGGCGAGAGGGCTTCAGGGGCGGCGGGTGGAGAGGCGGATGGCCAGGAGGACGGGGAGGAGACCGGCGGCGACGATCGCGAGGGCGGGCGCGGCGGCGGACCAGAGGGATTCCGAGGTTCGTGCCCAGACCGCGATCGCGAGCGTGTTGGCGATCAGCTCGAGGAGCTGGGTGCGCCAGAGATGGACCCAGACGTCGGACGACGGCTGCGAGAGCGATCCCAGCACGGTCAGGCTCGGCACGGCGAGGAGCGACGCGATGCAGACGGCGCCCACGGACCAGGCGGAGGACAGGCCGCGCAACGCGCTCCTTTCTTGCCGCCCGATTCCGCCGACGCTATATACTGACGAGCAGAAGTCTAACCCGACTTAGGTAGCCCTAACATGGCGAAAGCATCAAACCACAAAGCGGGCGCGCCGGCGAAGGACATGACCGCGTCCGTCCAGGACTACCTCGCGGCGGTCTACGACCTGGCCGGCAGCGGCAAGCCCGTGATCGGCGCCCGATTGGCCAAGCACATGGGCATCTCAGCGCCGGCGGTGACCGAGGCGATCCATCGCATGGCTCGCGGCGGGTACGTGAAGATCGGGCGCAGCAAGCGGCTGACGCTCACGCCCAAGGGACAGCAGATCGCGGAGGTGATGGCTCGACGCCACCGTCTCCTCGAGCGCTGGCTGACCGACACGCTGGGCCTCAACTGGACCGACGCCCACGAGGAGGCGCACCGGCTCGAGCACGCGCTGTCGCCGCGCGTGGAGGACCGCCTAGCGGAACTCCTCGGGATGCCGAGCACCTGCCCGCACGGCAACCCGATCCCCGGAATGGCCAAGCCGCCGCGCGTCGAGCCGTTCCCGCTCGCGCAAGCCAAGGAGGGGACGACCGTCGTGGTCGAGCGCATCACCGAAGAGGCGGAGGCGGACAAGAAGCTGCTCGAGCACCTCTGGAAGAACGACGTGCGTCCGGGACGCCGACTCAAGATCACCGAGGTCGCCCCCTGGGCAGGGACGATCACCGCCGCGAGCGACGGCCAGTCGATCGCGCTCGGCCTGCCGGCGGCCGCGAAGATCTGGGTGTACCTGCCCTCGCCGGCCGCATGAAGATCATCTTCTGGCTGCTCGTCGCCGTCGGCTGCGTCTACCTCTTCTACTCGGGCGGGATGACCGTGTGGTCGTATCTGGAGGTCAAGGGCGTGGTCGAGGACGTCGTCGCGGAACGAGCGCCGAAGAGCGAGCGGATGTATCGGGCCACCCAGGTCAAGGAAGACATCGCCAAGCGGGTGGCGGCGAGCGGGATCAAGGTCGCCGACCGCGAGATCTCCGTCGAGGACGAGGGAAAGACGCTCGACGTCCGCGTGCGGTGGAACTGGCCGGTGATCGTCTACAAGGGCGACGAGATCTGGGGGATCCCCCTGACGCACGAGCGCACCTTCTCGGTCCCCGAGAAGCGCTGATCAGCGTCCCCGGGCGGTGTCCTCACCGCCCCGCGCGGGCGTCGGCGATCATCTTCGCCACGCGGTCGCGGTCTTCTCCGGGCGGCGCCAGCGCCATGAACTTCTCCCACGAGCGGATGGCCCCGCCCACGTCCTTCTTCACTTCGTAGAGCACCTGGCCCCGGTAGAGGAGCGCCGGCAAGTAGCTCGGGTCGATCGCCAGCGCCTTGTCGAAGGTCTCGAGCGCGCGGTCGGCGTGCTCGGGCCCGCCGCCGATCGCGACGATCAGCGCCAGGTGCGTCATCGCGTCCACGTTCTTCGGGTCGCGCTTGAGCACCGCCTGATAGGCGGCGATCGCCTCGCCGTAGCGGCCCGCTGCCAGACTCGAGCGCGCGGCCTGCAGCATTCCCCGCAGGACTTCCGGAGGGACCACGCGGCCACCTGAGCTCGATGGCGGTGGCGTCGACTCCGGTGGCAGCGCGGCCAGCGGGCGAGAGCCGGTCTGAAGTTGTCCGGCCATCGGGTCGGGCTCGGTGTAGCGGACGACTCCGGCGCCGAGCGCGACGCCGAACGCGACCAGGAGCACCGCGAAGGTGCCGAGCGCGAGCGGATGGCGCCACGCTGAGCCGCGCGGCGCGGTCGCTTCGACCCGCGGCGGCTCGGGCTCGACGGTGCCGAGCCGATCGAGCTCACCCAGGATCACCGCCGCCTCGCCCTCGTAGCGGGCACGCAGGTCGGCGAAGTCGGCATCGGACACGTGGCCTGCCGCGTGCTCGAACTCGAGCTCACGGAGCGCCGCGAACACGGCGCGCTTGTCCTCGCCGAGCTGCTGGCGGCGGTCGAGCGGGAGCGGGAGGAACGTCCGTCCGCCCGCGTCGCGGCGCAGGAGTGGCCAGAGCGCGAAGAGAAGCGCGGGCGCGCCGACCACGACCGAGACGACGACGACTCCCGTCACGTGCCGCGCTCCATCTCGCGCCGGATCCGCTCACTCATCGCCGGATCGACGTTCACGGGCGCGGCCACGCCGTCGCGACGGCGCCGCGTCCAGCGCCGCACGATGGTCGCCACCAGGACGAGCCCGGTGGCCACCGCGACCAACGGGAAGAGCCACACGAGCAGGTTGAAGCCGCGGCGCCGCGGCGCCAGCAGGATCCACTCGCCGTAGCGGTCGACGAAGTACTGGATGACCTCGGCCGGGCGCTCGCCGGCGGCGAGCCGCGCGCGGATGATCCCGCGCATCTGGCTCGCCATCTCCGACGGCGAGTCAGCGACCGAAAGGCTCTGGCAGACGACGCAGCGCAGCTGCGTGGCGACCTCGTGCACGGTGTCCTCGCTCACCGGCGCTGCCGGCGGCTGGGCGCCCGCGGCGACGCTGACGAGCAGGACGAGCACGGGCGCCGCGAGACGGCGGAGCCATTCGCGACTCATGGCTTCGCCGCCTCGGCAAGCAAGCGATCGACCGTCTCGCGGAACACGTCGTCGGTGACGGCGCCCACGTGCTTGACGCGGATCCGTCCCTGCCGGTCGACGAAGAACGTCTCGGGGACCCCGTAGACGCCGTAGTCCACCGAGACGGTGCCCGTCGGGTCCTGGGCGTTCGGGAAGGTGAGGCCGAAGTCGCGGACGAACTTCTGGGCTGCCTCGGGCTTGTCCTGGATGTCCACGCCGACCACGACGACGCCGCGACCGCGGTACGCGCGCCAGCTCCGCTCGAGCACCGGCGCCTCCTCGTAGCAGGCGGGGTAGCACCACGACGCCCAGAAGTTCACGACGACGACCTTCCCGCGGTGCGCCTCGAGGGCCAGCGGCGCACCGTCGAGTGTCGCCAGCGCGAAACGCGGCGCCGGCCGGCCGACCAGGGGGGAGGGGATGTCGCGCGGGTTCGCGCGGAACCCATACGCGAGCAGCGCCAGCACGGGCACCGTGGCCAGCGGAATCAGCCAGCGCCAGAGACGGCTCACGCGGTGGCCCGGCGGTCCGGGAGGATTGCCAACAGCGCACCAAGCGTCAGCACCGCGCCGCCGATCCAGATCCAGCTCACGAGACGGTTCACCTGGAGCTTCACCGTCGCCTGCCGGCCATCGCGCGCGAAGTCGCCGAGGACCAGATAGATGTCCTCCTTCAACCCCAGCCGATAGTCGACGTACGCGATGGGCGACTGCTCTTGCGGATAGAATTTCTTGGCGGGCCGCAGCACGCCGAGCACGCGGCCGTTCGAGACGGTGAAGGCGCCGACGACCTTGAAGTGGTTCGACTCCTCGACGGCGGTGAGGCCGTCGAAGCGCACGCGGTAGCCGACCAGCTCCGCCGTCTCGCCGGGCCGCAGCGTCATCTCGGTCTGCACCGACCACGCCTGAGATCCGGTCACGCCGAGCGCGATGATCAAGATGCCCAGGTGGACGACGAACCCGCCGTAGCGGCGGTTGTGCCGGCGCACGAGCCCACCCATGGCCGGCAGCAGGGACTCGCCCGCGCGCAGGCGCGCGCGCGTCGCGCGGCCGAAGTCGAGCGCGATGGTGGCCAGCACGAACGCCGCCGCCGCGAACGCGAGCGCCGCCAGCGACGAGCGCACGCCCAGGACGAACGCGGCCGCCGCCGCGACGACGCCGAGCACCACCGGCCACAGGAAGTTCCGCGCCAGGTTGTCGAGCGAGGCGCGCCGCCACGCGATCAATGGGCCCACGCCCATGAGGAAGATCAGGGACAGGAACAGCGGCACGTTGACCTGGTTGAAGAACGGCGCGCCGACGCTGACCTTGACGCCGCGGACCGCCTCGGAGAGGAGCGGGAACACGGTGCCGAAGAAGACGGTGAACGCCGCGGCGACGAGCAGCACGTTGTTGAGCAGGAACGCCGACTCGCGCGAGACGACGGAATCGAGATCGCCCTGCGAGCGCAGGACTTCCCATCGCCACGCCACCAGCCCGAGCGCGGTCAGTAGCACCAGCGCCAGGAAGCTCAGGAACAGGATGCCGATCGCGCCCTGGGTGAAGGAGTGGACCGACGCGATGACCCCCGAGCGCGTGAGAAAGGTGCCGAAGAGCGTGAGGCCGAAGGTCAGGATCACCAGCGAGATGTTCCAGAGCTTCAGCATCCGCCGGCGCTCCTGGATCATCACCGAGTGGAGGAACGCGGTGCCGGTGAGCCAGGGCATGAACGCGGCGTTCTCGACCGGATCCCACGCCCAGTAGCCGCCCCAGCCCAGGACGTGGTAGCTCCACCAGCCGCCGATCAGCAGGCCGAGCGAGAGGAAATACCAGGCGACGATGGCCCACCGCCGCGTGAGCGCCAGCCAGGCGTCGCCGACGCGTCCGGTGGCCAGCGCGGCCATCGCGAACGCGAACGGCACGGTGAAGCCGGTGAAGCCCAGGTAGAGCGCCACCGGATGCGTGATCATGCCCGTGTCCTCGAGCAGCGGGTTGAGGCCGCGGCCGTCGGCGGGCACGGGGGTGAGCCGCTGGAACGGCGGCGCCGCCACCGTCATCACCAGCAGGAAGAAGGCGAGGATCCCGAGCATCGTGGCGAGCGCCCACGGATAGAGCTCGCGCGCGGTGCTCCGATGGCGGAGGACGACGATCAGCGTGTAGAGGGCCAGCATCCAGGACCACAGGATGATGGAGCCCTCGAGCGCGCCCCAGACCCCGGTGATGCGGTAGTAGAAGGGCGTGCCCAGGTTGGTGTTGGTCGCGACGTAGCGAACCGAGAAGTCGAACGTGAGGAATGCGTACGTCAAGAGCGCGAAGCACGCGGTGATCAGGACGAAGACGCCGAGCGCCGCGTGCTGGGCCGATTCCACGAGCGCCGCGCGCCCGGTGCGGGCGCCGACTCCGGCCGCCGCGCCCCCGTACACGGCGAGGACGAGCGCCACCAGGGTCATGCCGAAGCCGAGGTCCGCCGTCACCGGCCGTCCCCGCGCAGGGTCTTGATGAGCTCCTTGTAGCCGGCTGCCGAGGTGTCGTGGGGCGCTTTGTACTCCTCGGAGTGCTTCGCCATGATGAGGGTCGCCCGGAAGTATCCGTCTCCGACCCAGCTGCCCTCGACGACGGCGCCCCGGCTCTCTCCGAAGAGATCCGGCGGCGTGCCCTTGTGGCGGACCGGAACCGTCGCGGTCCCGTCGGAGAGCGCGAACGACAGGTCGAGCGTGCGGGGCTCCCACTTGAGCGATCCGGGCACCACCATCCCGCCGAGCCGATACGCCTTCCCCGGCACGGCGGCCGCGCGAAGCTCTCCCGGCGTCACGAAGTAGACCACCGACTGCGTCACGCCGGCGTAGATCATGTACGCGAGCGCGCACGCGATGACCGCGCCGCCCACGATGAATTTTGTCATTGGAGCGGGTGCCTCGAGTCCGGCTTGGGCCGAGGGTGGCCTGAGATAGGCGCCGCGTGGCTCCGCTCGCCCTCTCGGGCCGATGTGGCCTGCGAGCCCGGCGTGAGGTGGCCTGAGATAGGTGCGGCGTGGCTCCGCTCGCCCTCTCGGGCCGATACGGCCTGCGAGCCCGGCGTGGGGTGGCCTGAGATAGGCGCGGCGTGGCTCCCTGAGGAAGGTGCGAGCCGGCTCCGATCCTCCAAGTCACTCTCTTGGCGTACCAGCATTCTCCAGTATCCGATCAACACCACGGCGGCGAGCCCGTAGGCCGCGAGGACGAATCCCCAGTTGTCGGGCATCAGGCCGCCGCCTCGGCCTCGCGTCGCAGCAGGTGAACGCGCTTCGCGACGAAGTAGACGTACAGGAGCGAAAACGCCACGAAGTTCACGAGGAGCGCGGTGATGATGACGCGCGGCATGGCGGGGCCCGGCGTCATCAGCGACGGCGGCTGGTGAAGGGTCCGCCACCAGATGACCGAGAAGTGGACGAGGGGGATGTTGAACGCCGCGACGATGCCGAGCACGGCCGCGTAGCGGGCGCCGCGCTCGCGGTCGTCGATCATCCCGCGGAGCAGCAGGTAGCCGAGGTACATGACGAAGAGGATCGAGACGCTCGTGAGCCGGGCGTCCCACGTCCACCAGGTGCCCCAGGTCGGCTTCCCCCAGATCGAGCCGGTGGCGATCGTGACGCCCGTGAAGACGACGCCGACTTCGGCCGAGGCGTGCGCGAGCCGATCGGCGGCGTCGGCGCGCTTGGCCAGGTAGGCGATCGACGCGACGAAGACGACGGCGAAGGCGAGATACGCGACCCAGACGCTCGGCACGTGCAGGTACATGATGCGCTGCACGTTGCCCTGCGTTACCTCCCGCGGCGCCAGCCCCAGCCCGGCCACGAGGCCGGCGGCGAGCGCCACGACGGTCACCGCGCCGAGGACGCGCATCGTCCGCCTAGCCCTCCAGCACGAAGTCGAACGTCAGCACGCCGACGGCGACGTACACGACGTCCGCGGCCGCGAGCAGCTTGAGCCAGTGGGCGACCGCCCCGAGCGGCTCGCCCAGCAGCACCGCCTCGGTCGCCTTGACGGTCGCCAGCAGGACCGGAACCTGCACCGGCAGCAGCAAGACGGGGAACAACAGCTCCCGAGCGCGGACCTGCGTGGTCATGGCCGCGAAGAGGGTGCCTATGGCCGCGAACCCGACGGTTCCGAGCCCGATCACGACGACCAGCGCCGGCAGCGCGGGGACGAGATCGAGGTTGAAGAACACGCCGAAGAGGACCAGGAGCATGGCCTCGACGATGAACATCAGCAGCAGGTTGCCGGCGAGCTTGCCGACGTAGATCGCCGACTTGTCGCCGGGGGCGAGCAGCAGCGCCTCCCAGCAGTCGTTCTCGCGCTCGACCACGAAGGCGCGGCCCAGGCCGAGCAGCCCGCTCAGGATGAAGCCGAGCCACAGGAGGCCGGGCAGCGCGCCGGCTAACCGCTCGCGGTCGGGCCCTAGTGTGAATTGGAAGACGAAGAGGAGTAACAGCGCGAAGAAGAAGAGCGCGTTGAGCGTCTCTTTGGACCGGTGCTCGAGCAGGAGGTCCTTCCACACGACGATGAACGCCCGCCGCGCGAAGGTCAGGACGCGTCCTCGGTGTGCAGCGCGTAGAGGCGCTGGACGTCCTCGGCGGACAGCGCGCCACGCGGCGTGTCGAGCGCGACGACTCCGCCGGCCAGGATGGCGATCCGGTCCGCGACGGCCAGCTCGCGGCCGAAGCTGTGCGTCGCCATCACGATCGCGCCGCCGGAGGACTTGAACGAGGCGAGGTGCTCCTCGAGCCACTTCTTCGCCCGCTGGTCGAGGCCCGCGAACGGCTCGTCGAGCAGCAGGACCCGCGGCCGCGCCAGGACGAACCGCGCCAGAGACAGCCGCCGCTTCATCCCCGCCGAGAACGTGCGGACCCGCTCGCCCGCGAACCGCTCGAGCTCGACGCTGGCGAGCGCCCCGGCCAGCGCGGCCGCGGAGGTGCGGAGCCCGGCGAGCGTGGTCCAGAACGTCAGGTTCTCCAACGCGGTCAGGTCCTCGTAGACATACGCGCCGTGGGCGACCAGCCCGACGTGGCGCCGCACGCGCTCGGGGTCCTTCGCGCAGTCGTAGCCCGCCACCATGGCGGTGCCCCGGGTCGGACGCACGAGGGTCGCGAGGATCTTGAGCAGCGTCGTCTTGCCCGCGCCGTTGGCGCCCAGCACCGCCAGCGCTTCGCCCTCGTGGACGTCGAGGTCGAGGCTCTCCAGCACGCGATGCTTGCCAAAGGTCTTACGGAGACTGGTCACTCGGATGAGTGGATCTGCGGCCATGCTTTAAACTGCCCGATTGTCGCCCAGCCGCGGGGACCGGGTCAAGGAAGCGACTCGCGCGGACGCGGAAGCTTGACTCGGGCGACTCCCGTGCCAAATAGTAGGTTCACCGTCTGGAGTTGGCCGTAGCCGCGACGGACCGTTGACCGGAGGGCGGTTGTTCCACTACGTGCTGTCCCGTCTGCTGTGGCTGTTGCCGACGCTTCTGGCGATGGCGCTCGTGACCTTCCTGGTCATGCACGCGACGCCGGGCAGCCCGCTCGACCCGGTGTCCGAAGGCGCGAACCCGCTGTCGCCGGAGGCGCAGAAGAACCTCGCCAAGTACTACGGCCTCGACCGACCGCTCTACGAGCAGTTCGCGATCTTCGTGTCCAAGGCGGTGCGCGGCGACTTCGGCTACTCGTTCGTCTACAAGACGCGGACGGTGCAGGAGATCATCGCCGAGACGTTCCCGATCTCGCTGCTGCTGGGCTCGATGGCGCTGGTGCTCGCGATCGTCGGCGGCCTGACGCTCGGCATCCTGGCCGCGGTCTACCAGAACCGAACGTGGGACTACGTCTCGGTGAGCCTCGCGACCGTCGGCGTGGCCGTCCCGAACTTCGTCCTGGCCGTGTTCCTCATCATCCTCTTCTCGTTCGTGGTGCCGCTGTTCCCGACCGGCGGCTGGGACTCGCCGCGCAACTGGGTGCTGCCGACGGTGGCGTTGGCGCTGGCGCCGATGGGAATCATCGCTCGCTTCACCCGAGCCAGCATGCTCGAGGTGATCCGCGCCGACTACACGCTGACCGCACGGGCCAAGGGGCTGGGTGAGGGGCCGGTCATCTTCAAGCACGCCCTCAAGAACGCGTTCATCCCCGTCGTGACCCTGCTCGGCCCGATGTTCGCCGCGGTCGGAACGGGATCCTTCTTCGTCGAGGCGATCTTCCGGGTTCCCGGGATGGGACGCTTCTTCGTTCTGTCGATGACGGGGCGTGACTATCCGATGATCATGGCGGTCGTCCTGACCTACGGGGCGTTCCTGGCCGTCATGAACCTCGTCGTCGACCTCCTGTATGGGGTCTTCGATCCGCGCATCCGATACTAGCGTCGGACGGGAGCTCGGCCCGTCGCGTCTGGACGGGCTGGGTGGTCCCCACCCGCGCTCGGACGCGAAGGGAGTGAGCGCGGCGAGGTCGTCGAGCCTCTGGCGGGACGGGGTACGGCGGCTGCGACGCAATCGTCTCGCGGTGGCCGGCGGCGTCGTCGTGGTGCTGCTCTGTCTGATCGCGATCTTCGCCGATTTCCTCGCGCCGCTTCCTTACACCAAGACGAACTTCAGCCGCCTCAACGAGGCGCCCACGCGCGCGTATCCCCTGGGCACCGATCAGCTCGGTCGCGACCTGCTCTCCCGGATGATCTACGGCGCGCGAGTGTCGATGCTGGTCGGGCTCGGTGCGCAGGTGATCGTCGTGATCATCGGCGTGCCGATCGGCGCGCTGTCGGGCTACGTGGGCGGGCGGACCGACCTGGTCCTCACTCGCTTCGTCGACGTGATGTACGCGTTCCCGCGCTTGCTGTTCGTGATCCTGGTCATGTCGATGCTGGGCGCCGGCCTCACGAACATCTTCATAGCCATCGGCCTCACCGGCTGGGTCGGGATCGCGCGCCAGACCCGCGCTCAAGTCCTGGCCATCAAGGAAAAAGAGTTCGTCGACGGGGCGCGGGCACTTGGCGCCGGGTTCGGCCGCGTGCTCGGGCGCCACGTCATGCCCAACGCGCTCACGCCCATCATCGTCGCGGTGACGTTCGGTATCCCGGAAGCGATCTTCACGGAGGCCGCGCTCTCGTTCATCGGCGTCGGAATCAACCCACCGACGCCCTCGTGGGGCCAGATGGTGGGCGAGGGCCAGCAATACATCCGCTCGTACTGGCATCTTTGTGTGTTCCCGTCGATCGCCATCGCGGTTACCATGCTCTCGTTCGTCTTCTTCGGCGACGGCGTCAGAGACGCGCTGGACCCCAAACTGAAATAAAGGAGACCCGCTCATGCGTACTCCTCGAATTTCCGACAGCCAGATGGATCTCCTCGCCGCGCGTCTCGCCGCCGTCGGCGTTGGCCGGCGCGATTTCCTGAAGGTCGCCACCGGCCTGGCGACGCTCGGTGCCGCCGGCTTCAACGCGCGTCCAGCCGCGGCGGCTCCGAACCTCGCCCCGGGTGAAAAGCTGGCCCGAGACCAGCACGTGCGGCTCGGTGGCGGCGGCTGGTGGCAGAACGATCCCTCCAGCCACGACTACAACAAGGACCTGTATTGCAGCGGCGTGCCCATCCTGTGGGCCGGCCTGATGAAGTTCAATTCCGACTTCCAGCCGGTCCCCTACGTGGCGACCAAGGTGGTGTCCAACGCGGACGGCTCGGTGTGGACCTTCACGATCCGCAAGGACTCCAAGTGGTCGGACGGCGGCCCGTGCACGGCGCGCGACTTCGAGTGGTCATGGAAGCGCCAGATGGATCCGGCCAGCAAGAACCCGTACTCGAGCTACTTCTACGACATCAAGGGCGCCGAGCCCTTCAACAAAGGGAAAGTGCCTGACGCCTCCCAAGTCGGGGTCGTCGCCAAGGACGACTGGACGCTCGAGGTCACGCTCGAGGGGCCGCGCGGTTACTTCCCGGTGCTCTCGGCGTATCTCGCGGCGTTGCCGGCGCACCGCGCCTCGGTCGAGAAGCACGGGGACAAGTGGACCGAGGCCGCCAACATCGTCTGTAACGGCCCCTTCGTGCTGGAGACCTGGGAACACAACAAGGTCATGGTGCTGCGGAAGAACAAGCATTTCTTCAGCGCCAAGGACATCATTCTCGAGAAGGCCACGATCCCGATCGTCCCGGTGCAGTCGGGCGCCCTGCCATACGAGAACAACGAACTCGACATCTCGCCGCTGCAGCCGGGCGACCTCAGGCGGATGCGCGACGATCCGAAGACCAAGGCGCAGGTGTTCCGTTATCCGTTCCCGGGGACCTGGTACCTGATCCCGCAGGTGACGAAGCCACCCTTCGACAACGTGAAGGTGCGCCGGGCGGTCGGGCACGCCATCGACAGGGAAAGCGTCGTAAAGGTCGCCGACGGCTTCGCCATCCCCGCCCACTCCATGATTCCGACAGGCTTCCCGGGGGCGGTCGACGACAAGAAGGTCCGCGACATCCAGCGCTTCGATCCCAAGGCCGCGATGGCCATGCTGAAGGGCACGCCCTTCGAGGGCGGGCGCAATTGGCCGCGGATCACGCTGACCATGCGCGAGGAGGGGCTCGGGTCCAAGCCGCTGGCCGAGGCGGTGCAAGCCGTGCTCCTCGAGCACCTCAACATGAAGACGGAGCTCGAGGTGCTGGAGCAGCGCGTCTTCCGCGCCGGGCTCTGGAAGAACGACTATCAGTTCGTGTGGATCCGCTGGTTCATGGACTATCCGGATCCGCACAACGAGTACTTCGACACGTTCTACGGCAAGAAGACCGAAGGCCGGCGCCAAGCGTGGGTCAACGACGCGTTCGACAAGGAGCTGGAGGCCGGGCGCGACACCCGGGACACCAAGAAGCGGCTCGTGAACTATGCCAAGGCCGAGGAGATCATGCAGACCGACGGCGGCTACGTCCCGGTCGCCTGGGTCTCACGGTGGTGCGCGGCCAAGCCCTCGGTGCGTGGGCTCGAGAAGAACAAGCTGGGGGAGACGGTGGTCGAGGGCAACATCTACGTCGACATGCTGCCCCACGTCTACATGGTGGAGAAGGCCTGAAGCCAAGCGGCGACGCGCCCCGGAATCTAGATTCGCATCGCCCGCAGGCGGGCGATCCGCTCCTCGAGGGGAGGGTGGGTCGAGAACAGACGCATCAGCGTCTGGCCGCTGAGCGGATTCACGATGAACAGGTGCGCGGTGGCGGGCGTGGCCTGTGCCATCGGCGCCGCCTCGTTCGCCATCTGGAGCTTCTCGAGCGCCTTGGCGAGCCCCCACGACTTCCCGGCCACCTGGGCGCCCGTCGCGTCGGCCTGGAACTCGCGCGCCCGCGAGACCGCCATCTGCACGAGCAGCGCCGCAATCGGCGCCAGAATCGCCAATAATATAGCGGCGATCGGATTCGAGCCGCCCTCTTCGTCGTCGTCTCGGCGCCCGCCGAACATCGCGGCGTACTGCGCCATGTGTGCCAGATAGGTGATGGCGCCGGCGAGGGTGGCGGCGATCGTCGAGATCAGCACATCGCGGTTCTTCACGTGCGAGAGCTCGTGCGCCAGGACGCCCTCCAGCTCCTCCTCGTCGAGGATCCGCATGATCCCCTCGGTCACGGCCACCGCCGCGTGCTCCGGGTTGCGTCCGGTCGCGAAGGCGTTGGGCGTCTCGCTGGGGATCAGGTAGACCCGCGGCATCGGGATGCCGGCGCGGGTGACGAGGCGGTGGACGATCGCGTAGAGCCTCGGGGCCGCGGCCTCTTCGATGGGCTGAGCGCCGTAGGCGGCGAGCACCATCTTGTCCGAGAACCAGTAGCTGAAGAAGTTCATCAGCAGGGCGATCACGAAGGCGATCAGCATGCCCTGCCTGCCCCCGAAGGCCCCGCCGAGGAGGACGAGCATCATCGTGAGGACGGCGAGGAGGAAGCCCGTCTTGAATACGTTTGACATGGTCGAAGCCTAGCAGAGGGTATAGGGAAGGGTCAAATGCCTTGACTTGCGCCCTATAGCGCCGATATACTGACCCGGCTTGAGTCAAAAATCTTTTGTTGATCACGAGTTAGCAGCCATGATGGTCCGCGTTCCAGATATTCCGACCGAGGGGCTGGGCGTCACCGACGCGGCCGCTCTGGGCACCGTGTACCGGGACCCGGGCTGGCGTCTCGAGGACGTGCAGCTGCGCATCGAGCGGGACGGTCTCGACGTCTTCGTGACCGGCGAGCTCCGCGCGACGGTCACGCAGACGTGCGGCCGCTGCCTCGAGCCCTTGGCGGCGACGGCGGCGGCGGCGATCAACGTGCGCTTGGTTCCGCGTCCGGCCACCGGCGACACCGTCGAGCTCTTTGCCGACGACCTGGACGTCGACTTCTACGAAAAGGACGAGTTCGATCTCGGCGCGCTGATCGAGGCGGAAACCGCCCTCGCCCTTCCCATGAAGCCGCTCTGCCGCGAAGGGTGCCTTGGGCTCTGTCCGGTCTGCGGCGGCAATCGAAACGTGGTCGCGTGCGCGTGCCCGCCGCGACCGGCGGACCCGCGTCTGGCCGTCCTCAAGGACCTGGCCGCACGGCTGCCACACTAGGAGAGAGCTGGATGCCACTGCCGAAACGACGACACTCCAAGACGCGTGGGCGGAAGCGCCGCACGCACTACAAGCTGGCGACACCGACACGCTCGGTGTGCCCGCAGTGCCGAGAAAGCAAGCTTCCGCACCGCGTGTGCCCGCACTGTGGCTACTACAAGGGCCGGGAGATCGTCGCCGTCGAAGGGGCGTAGTCGATCCCGACGCCCCCGCCATGAAGATGGCCAACGCGAATGGCCAGCCCGCTCGTATGAAGATCGCAGTGGACGCGATGGGCGGCGACCACGGCCCGGCCGTCGTCGTCGCCGGCGCGGTGGCCGCCGTCAGAGAGTTCGGCGCTTCCGTCATCCTGGTGGGTGACCGCGCGGCCATCCATCGTGAGGTTGTCCGGCTCAACGCCCAGACCCTCGAGCTCGAGATCCACCACGCCTCCCAGGTGGTGGGAATGGCCGAGAGCCCGTCGCACGCGCTCAGACGCAAGCGCGACTCGTCGATGCGCGTGGCCGCCGAGCTGGTCAAAGAGGGAAAGGCCGCCGCGTTCATTTCCGCCGGCAACACCGGCGCCGCGATGGCGATCGCCATGTTCGTCATCGGCGTCCTGCCCGGGGTCGATCGGCCGGCGATCGCCGCGGTGCTCCCGAACCTCAAAAAGTTCACGATCCTGCTCGACGCGGGCGCCAACGTGGACCCCAAGGCCATGCACCTGATGCAGTTCGCCGTCATGGGCCACGTCTACGCGCGCGACATCCTGGGCCTCGACAGCCCGCGGGTCGGGATCCTCTCGGTCGGCGAGGAGGAGGGGAAGGGCAACGAGCTCACCAAGGAGGCGTACGCGGAGCTGCGCGAATCGTCGCTGAACTTCGTGGGCAACGTCGAGGGGCGGGACATCTACAACGGTCGATGCGACGTGATCGTGACCGACGGCTTCACGGGCAACGTCGCCCTCAAGATCTCCGAGAGCCTCGCCGAGATGCTGGGCTCGATGATCAAGGAGGAGCTCATGCGGGACGCCCGATCCAGGATCGGCGCGAAACTGGCGATGCCCGCGTTCGAGCGCTTCCGCCGGCGCATCGACTATACCGAGATGGGCGGCGCCCCGCTCCTCGGCATTGACGGCGCCGCGATCATCTGTCACGGTGCGTCCCCGGTGAAGGCGATCAAGAACGCGGTGCGGGTCGCGCAGGAATGGGCCAGTGCCGGGCTCAACGAGCACATCAAGGCGGCACTGGAAGCCGAGGTGGCGCGAGGCGGTCGAGAAGGGGGACGCGAATGATGCGGGCAAGGATCACCGGAGTCGGGGCGTACGCTCCCAAGCGGATCCTGAGCAACGCCGACCTCGAGAAGATGGTGGAGACGAGCGACGAGTGGATCGTGCAGCGCAGCGGCATCCACGAGCGTCGCATCGCCGACGAGAGCGAGGCGACCTCCGACCTCGCGGTGCGGGCGGCACAGCAGGCGATCGAGCGCGCCAACCTGGTGCCCGAGGACATCGAGTTCATCGCGGTCGGCACCACCACGCCGGACATGATCTTCCCGTCCGTCGGCAACATCGTCCAGCACCGGCTCGGCTGCCGGCGGGCGGGCTCGGTGGACCTGCTGGCCGCGTGCGCCGGTTCGGTCTACAGCCTCTCGGTGGGGGCCCAGTTCATCCAGACCGGGAAGTACCGGCGCGTCCTCTGCATCGGCGCCGAGACGCTCTCGCGCATTACCGACTTCACCGACCGGGGTACCTGCGTGCTGCTGGCCGATGCCGCCGGCGCCGCGGTCCTCGAGCCGTCCGAGGACGAGCGCGGCATCATCGACTTCGACCTCTACTCGGACGGCCAATACTGGGAGCTGCTCTACATGCCGGGCGGTGGATCGCGCCATCCCGCGACCAAGGAGACCGTCGAGGCGCGGATGCACTACGCCAAGATGCGGGGCAACGAAGTGTTCAAGGTCGCCGTCCGCCTGTTCGTCGATTGCGCCGAGCGCATTCTGAGCCGCAACGGGTTCACCTCGGCCGACGTGGACCTGTTCGTTCCGCATCAGGCGAACCTCCGCATCATCGAGGCGGCCGCCAAGCGCGTCGCCCTGCCGATGGAGCGCGTGTTCGTGAACGTCGACCGGTACGGCAACACGGGCGCCGCGTCCGTCTACGTGGCACTCGAGGAGGCCGTCGCAGCGGGCCGTCTGAAGCGTGGCGACCTCGTGCTCGTCGTCGCGTTCGGCGGGGGCTTCTCGTGGGGAGCCGCCCTCATCCGCTGGTGAGAACAGGCGATCCGGTCAGACCGGGCGTATCAGAGCCCCCCGTTTCCCTCTCAGGCCACCCTCGGTCCACGCCGGCCTCATGGCCTCGACTGCCGCGGGGCTCGTCGAACGCGACGACGGAAACGGGCGTGCGGCGCCGGGTCGCGTCTGTGTCAGGCCACCCTCGGTCCACGCCGGCCTCATGGCCCCCGTTACAATGACCATCGCGTTCCTCTTTCCCGGCCAGGGCTCGCAAACTGTCGGCATGGGCAAGGCGTTCTACCAGACCTCTCCCGGCGCCAAGGCGATCTTCGAGGAAGCCAACGCGGCGCTCGGCTTCGACCTCACCCGTCTCGCGTTCGAGGGGCCCGATACCGAGCTGGCGCTGACCGCCAACACCCAGCCGGCGGTGCTGACCGCGTCCGTCGCGGCGGCCACCGCATGCGCCGAGCGCGGGCTCAAGCCGGCGCTGACGGCTGGCCACAGCCTCGGCGAGTATTCGGCGCTGGTGGTGGCCGGCGCGCTGCGGTTCGCCGACGCCGTGCGGATCGTGCGGAGGCGCGGCGAGCTCATGCAGGATGCGGTGCCGGTCGGAACCGGCGCGATGGCCGCGATCATGGGCATCGAGCTGGCGGCCGTCGAAGGAGTGTGCGCCGAGGCGGCGCAGGGTGAGGTCGTCGAGATCGCCAACGTCAACTCGTCGCTCCAGATCGTGATCGCCGGCCACCGGGCCGCCGTCGAGCGCGCGGTCGGGCTGGCCACCGCGCACGGCGGCAAGATGAGCGTGATGCTGCCGGTGAGCGCCCCCTTTCATTGCTCGCTGATGGCGCCGGCCGGCGTCAAGCTGGCGCACGAGCTCGACGCCATCACGGTGACCGACCCGACCATCCCGGTGGTCCGCAACGTCGACGGCGGCGTCACCCGCCGGGCGCAGGATGTGCGCCCCTTTCTGTTGAAGCAGGTCGCGAGCCCGGTGCGCTGGACCGACTGCGTTCAGCGGCTCGCCGGGGAAGGCGCGACGGCGTACGTCGAGGTCGGACCCGGGCGTGTGCTCAGCGGACTGGTGCGGCGCATCGTCAACGGCGCCCGCGGCCAATCGGTCGAGGATCCGGCCGGGGTGGACCGCGCCCTGGCGGCCGTCGGGGTTGGCGCGTGAAGGGTCCGCTCGAGGGCAAGGTCGCGATCGTCACCGGTGGCGGGCGCGGGATCGGCGCCGCGGTCGGCGCGCGGCTGGCCGACGACGGCGCGGCCGTGGTAGTCTCTGGGCGCGACGGCGACCGATTGCAGCGGATGGTGAAGGACCTGGAAGCGCAGGGACACGTGGCGCTCGGCATCGTCGCCGACGTGGTGAGTCGTGACGATTGCGATCGCCTCGTGAGCGCGGCGCGACAGCAGTTCGGACGTGTCGATATCCTCGTCAACAACGCCGGCGTCACGCACGATGAGCTGCTCGTGCGGATGAAGGATGAGGACTGGGATCGGGTGATCGAGGTGAACCTCCGCGGCGCGTTCCTGATGACGCGCGCCGTCTCGAAGGTGCTGGTCAGGCAGAAGAGCGGCGGCCGCATCATCAACATCACATCGACGGCTGGGGCGATGGGCAACGCCGGCCAGGTGAACTACTCCGCGGCGAAGGCCGGCCTCATCGGCTTCACGAAGTCGGCGGCGCGCGAGCTCGCGCACTGGTCGATCCTCGTGAATGCGGTGGCGCCCGGGCTGATAGAGACCGACATGACCGCGAACATTCCTGCAGCGGCACGCGAACATCTCATGTCGCAGGTGCCGCTCAAGCGCGTCGGCACCCCGCTCGAGGTGGCCGAGATGGTACGATTCCTCGCCGGAGACGGGGCGGCCTACGTCACGGGCCAGGTGTTCCACGTCAACGGCGGTCTCTATATGTAGCTCACCCTTCGGTGGAGGTGACCGGTTCATGGCGAAGCCAGTGGATGAGAAGGTGAAGGAGATCATCGTGGAGCAGCTCGGGGTGGAGGAGGACGACGTCACCCCGACGGCGAAGTTCATCGAGGACCTGGGCGCCGACTCCCTCGACACCGTGGAGCTCGTGATGGCGCTCGAGGAGCACTTCGACATCCAGATCCCCGACGAGGACGCCGAGAAGATCGTGACGGTCGGCGACGCGATCCAGTACATCAAGGACAACTCCTAGGCGGTGAGCACGCCACGGGTCGTCGTCACTGGTGTCGGCGCCCTCACGCCGGTCGGGAACACGGCGGACGAGCTCTGGTCCGCGCTGATCCAGGGGCGCTCCGGGATCGGACCGATCACCAAATTCGACTCCACCGGCTACCCGACCCGGATCGCGGGCGAGGTGAAGAACTTCGATCCGCTGGTGTACGTCGACAAGAAGGAAGCCCGACGGCTCGACCCGTACCTCCAGTACGCGGTCGCGTCCGCGGTCATGGCCGTCGAGGACGCGGCGCTCGACACCGGCAAGGTCGCCGGTGAGCGCTTCGGCGTCCTCATCGGCTCGGGGATCGGCGGGATCACCACGCTCCTCGAGACGCACAAGACGCTGCTGGAGAAGGGGCCCGACCGCGTCTCGCCCTTCTTCGTGCCGATGATGATCGTGAACATGGCGTCGGGCCTGGTGTCGATGCGCTTCGGCGCCAAGGGGCCCAACTCGGCGGTGGTCACGGCCTGCGCCACCGGCAACCACGCCATCGGCGACTCCTTCAAGGTCATCCAACGCGGCGACGCCGACGTGATGATCGCCGGCGGCGCCGAGGCGATCATCGTGCCGCTGACGATCGCCGGCTTTTGCTCGATGAAGGCGATGTCGACCCACAACGACGAGCCGACGAAAGCGATGCGCCCGTTCGACGCGAACCGCGACGGCTTCGTGTGCGGCGAGGGCGCGGGAGTCGTCGTGCTGGAGTCGCTCGAGCACGCGCTCCGGCGCGACGCCCGCATCTACGCCGAGATCATCGGCTACGGGCTCACCGGCGACGCCCATCACATGACCGCACCGGATCCCGAGGGGGACGGCGCCGCGCGCGCGATGGCCGCCTCGCTCCGCGACGCCGGCGTGGACGTCTCGGCCGTCGGCTACGTCAACGCCCACGGCACCTCCACGCCGTACAACGACAAGTTCGAGACGATCGCGATCAAGCGGGTCTTCGGCGACCACGCGCGGCTTCTGGCCGTGTCCTCGACCAAGTCGATGACCGGCCACATGCTGGGCGCGGCCGGCGGGGTCGAGGCGATCGCGACCTCGCTGGCGCTCCACCACGGCGTGCTGCCGCCGACGATCAACTACGAGACCCCGGATCCCGACTGCGATCTCGACTACGTGCCCAACCAGGCGCGCAAGCAGCAGGTGGAGATCGCGATCTCGAACGCGTTCGGCTTCGGCGGCACGAACGCCACGCTGGCCTTCCGCGCCTACTCGAAGTAGGTGGATCCCGTCCGGGTCGCCGAGCTCGAGCGGCGGCTCGGCTACCGCTTTCAGGATCTGGCGACCCTCGAACGGGCGCTGACCCACGCCTCGTACGCCAACGAGCACCCGCCGGAAGCGGATCACGTGCCCCTGGCGCTGCTCGGCGACGCGGCGCTGGCCCTCGTCGTCACCGACCATCTGATTGCCGCGGATCCTGCCGCCACGGTCGGCATCCTCACGCCTCGGCGCGCCGAGCTGGTCGCGGGAGCGCGCCTGGCGCGCTGGGCCGCCGAGCTCGAGGTCGGTCCGCTCCTGCGCCTGGGGCGCGGCGAGGATCAGGCGGGCGGCCGCGCGCGCGAGTCGATCCTGGCGACGACGCTCGAGGCGCTGCTCGGCGCGATCTATCGCGAGGCGGGGCTCGTCGCGGTCCGTGACGTGGTCGGCCGTCTGGCCGCGTGGTAGCCTGACCTCATGCGCTGGTGGCCGACGCGTGCGCGACGACGATCCGCGCCACGCCCTCCGGAAGACTTGCTCGTCACGGAGGAGATGCTGCGCCGCAGCGTCGAGGACGTTCTGGTGGTGCGCGACCGGCAGCTCCGCGGCGGGATCTTCGTGTTCCGCGGCATCCTCACCATGCAGCCCGGCCGCGCGCTGGACGTGCTGATCGAGCGTTTCCGGCCGATCGGCTACACACCGTTCCTGCGCGAGGAGGCCGGCGCGGTCAGCGTCCAGGCGTGGCCGCTCACCGAGACCGTGTTGCCGCGAAGGGTCTTCCTCAACGTACTTCTTTTCGTGGTGACCTGCCTGTCGACCCTCGCCGCGGGCTTCTCGTTCGCGGGCTCGCCAACGTTCGACGCCCTGCGCTCGTCGACGTCCGCGGCCCGATTCCTGGTCGGCGTGCCGTTCGCGGCCACGCTGATGGCGATCCTCAGCGTGCACGAGCTCGGCCACTACTTCACGGCGCGGCACTACCGGGCGGCGGTGAGCCTGCCGTATTTCATTCCAGCGCCGCTCGGCTTCGGCACCTTCGGCGCGATCATCCTCATGCGCTCACCGGCCCGGAACCGCAACTCACTGTTCGACATCGCGGCGGCCGGCCCGCTGGCCGGACTGGCGGTGGCGTTTCCGGCGATCCTGCTGGGCTTTGCGTGGTCTTCGGTGGTGCCGGTGCCGCCCGGCGGCTACGTGGCGTTCGGCGATTCGCTGCTCACGTGGGCGCTTACATACGTGCGCTTCGGGCCCATTCCGCCCGGGCACATGGTTTTCACGCATCCGATCGCCGATGCGGCGTGGGCCGGATTCCTGGTCACGGCGCTGAACCTGTTTCCGGTGGGCCAGCTCGACGGTGGCCGCATCGCCTACGCCCTGTTCGGGCGACACCATCGGGTCATCGGCAAGGCGACCGTGGCGACGCTGCTCGTCGTCGGCGTCGCATCGTTCCTCTGGGGCCTGTCCGCGCCGGGTAACGACGCCGTGTCGGCGATGGCCGCGTCCCTGAACTGGTTCGTGTGGGCGGCGCTGATCTTCTTCCTGGTCGGCTTCCACCACAGCCCGCCGCTCGACGACCTCTCGCCGATCTCGCCAGGCCGCCGGGTGGTCGGGATCGTCTGCCTCGTGCTGCTGATCGTGATGACCCCCCCGTTCGTAATTCACTGAACTCCCGCGAGAGACTTGCCCTCGTTGGGAAGCCGCCGCCGACGAAATCACCCGCCGGCGATGGCTTGCTGCATGAGCGCGTGGTCGGCGAGGACGAGCGTGGCCATCGCCTCCACCATCGGGACCGCCCGCGGCAGTACGCAGGGATCGTGGCGCCCGCGGCCCTGGATCGTCGTGTCCTCGTGCGCGACGCTCACGGTCCGCTGCTCGCGCAGGATCGTCGCGGTGGGCTTGAACGCGACGCGGAAGTAAATCGTCTCGCCGTTCGTGATCCCGCCCTGCACCCCGCCCGAACGGTTGGTGCGGGTCCGCACCCGGCCGCTCTCGATGTAGAACTCGTCGTTGTGCTCGGAGCCGCGGAGATCCGTGCCGGCGAATCCGGTGCCGATCTCGAAGCCCTTACTCGCGGGCAGGCTCATCACGGCCTTCGCCAGGTCTGCCTCGAGGCGATCGAACACCGGCTCGCCCCAGCCGGCCGGACAGCCGCGCACGGCGCACGTGACGACGCCGCCGAGCGAGTCGCCGTCCTTGCGCGCGGTCTCCACGGCCGCGATCATGCGCTCCGCGGTCGCGAGCTCGGGACAGCGGATCGGCGTTGCGTCGACCTGCTCGCGCGTGACCTTCTCGACATCGCAATCGACGGACAACGCCGCGACCTTCGAGACCCAGGCGACCACGGTGACGTTCCAGCGCACGGCCAGGAGCTTGCGCGCGATGGCGCCGGCGGCCACGCGTCCCGCGGTCTCCCGCGCGCTGGTGCGACCGCCGCCACGCCAGTCGCGGAACCCGTACTTCGCTTCATAGGTGTAGTCGGCGTGGCTCGGCCGATACTTCTCCATGACCTCGCGATAGTCGCCCGGGCGCATGTCGAGATTGGGCATTTCCAGGCTGATCGGCGTGCCGAGCGTTTGACCCTCGAAGACCCCCGACAGGATCTTCACGATATCCGTTTCCTTCCGCTGGGTGACGATGGCGCTCTGGCCCGGCACGCGCCGGTCGAGATCGGGCTGGATGTCGGCTTCGGACAGCGCCAGGCGCGGCGGGCAGCCATCGATCACGGCGCCGACGCCGGTACCGTGCGACTCGCCCCATGTCGTCACGCGGAAGAGACGGCCCCAGGTGTTACCCACGCGTCGAGAATACTCCGTATCGGCGGACCTCGTCGAATCGGGGGAGCGGCGCGCGCGCCCGCGCGGCGAGAGCGCTCGCGCGGCCCACCTCTGTAGGCTGAATGCTTACAGTTGTGAGCCTGAATGCGTACAGGATATTCAGGCATTCCTCCGATTGCCTCTGCCCGGTCGGGCGTCTAGGGTTCGAGCGACTAGGGGGTCGTATGAAGATCCGCCACGTGCTCGGCCCGCTCCCGTTGATCCTCTTCGCGAGCACCGCCTTCGGGCAGGATGAGCCGATTCGAAATCCCCTCACGCTCACGTGGGGCGAGCCGATCGAGAAAAAGCCGGGGCTGACCCTGCTCGACGAGAAATGGTTCCCGCCCTTCGATGACAAGCTGTTCCTCCCCTTCCGGGGGCCTGGCGAGAGCGCGGCCAAGACGGCGATGGCGCAGGCTCTCGTCCCGGGAACCGAGGAGTGGAAGTCCCGTCCCTACCTCGCGGACCGCGGCGACGGCGTCCACACGTCGCTCTTCGGAACCTACGTCAGGAAGAATGAGCTCTTGGTCTACCTCTTCTACGAGTACACCAGGAACCGCGACGCCGAGTACAAGCCCAGCGAGCTCGGCTTCGCATCGGACCAAGAGTTCCGGGCAAAGAAAGAGGAGCACGAGTTCCTGATCTTCGCCGCCTACGGCATCACCAACAGCCTCGCCGTAGAGCTCGAATCCGCCGTGTTCACGCAGGCCAGCCAGAGCAGGGCTTCCGGCGATACGTCGGCGATGCCCCGGACCTTCAGCGAATCGGGCGTGGGTGACACCGAAGGCCAGATCCGCTATCGCTGGTTCGAGGAAACCGAGGTGAGGCCGGAGCTCCTCAGTTACTTCGGCGTCGTGTTTCCCCTGCAGCACAACAAGAAATTGATCGGGACCCGCGACTGGGAGTTCACCGCCGGCGTCAACGTCACCAAGGGCTTTTCCTTTGGCACCTTCATGGTCAAAATTGGCGGTTTCTATTCGACAGGGGAAGAGAAGCTCGAGCTCGGCGAATATGGGATCGAGTACGTGAAGAGGCTCAGCGACAAGTGGCGCCTGGTCGGGGCGGTCGAAGGCGACCAGGACGAGGTTCAGGCGATCCTCGAAATCCAGTACCAGGTGAGGCCCAACATCACGATCAAGCTGAACAGCGGATTCGGCCTCACCTCCAAGGCCCCGGAGTTTGCGCCGGAGGTCGGCGTCCTCTTCTCCTTCTGATCCGGGCGTCTCTGCGTCCCTCGAAGGCTACCGAGACGGCTGCTCGCGGAGCGGCGCTCGCTCCCCCCGATGTGCAACAGTCGGCCCGCCGGCGTCGACTCGGCCGAGGAGCACGAGGCCGACGATGAAGAAGAGACCGACCGCGACGATCGCCGCGCGCTGATTGCCCGAGAGGAGCCACGACACCGCGCCGAAGACCACGGGGCCCAGCACCGCGCCGGTCTTGCCGACCAGCGAGTAGAAGCCGAAGAACTCCGCTTCGCGCTCCGGTGGGATCAGCGTGGCCATGAACGTGCGGCTCGCGGCCTGCACGGCGCCGAGCCCGGTGCCGGCCAGGATCGCGACCACCCAGAAGTGCCACTTGGCCTGGACCAGGAACGCCAGCACCGTGACGGCCGCCCATTGCACGAGCGTCAGGCGCACGACGAACCGCGGGCCGCGCGTGTCGGTCGGCCTCGCCCACACCGCCGAGCCGATCAGCGCCGTGATCTGCACCAGCATGAACAGGGCGATGATCTCGGTGAACGAGAAGCCGAGCGTCTTGGCGGCGAAGATGCCCGCAAACGTGACGACCGTGTTCACGCCGTCCTCGTAGATCAGGTATGACATGAGGAAGCGGCGCATCTGCAGCCGTTCGGGGGACGTGAGGATCTCGCGGAGCGTGACGAGCGTCGCGCGGGCGCCGTGCACGGCGGCGACCCCGAGCCGCATGGGATGGCGAGTGTCAGCCGGCAGCACGACGAACGACGGCAGCGAGGCCAGCGCGAACAGGACGGCGGCGGCGAGGAAGCACCCCCAGTAGGCGTGGGCGGCCGCGAAGGGGTAGGCGGCCAGGAACGCCACGAGCGATCCGGCGTAGCCGACGGCGAATCCCGCCGCCGAGACGCGGCCGAGGCGCTCGGGCGGCGCGATCCGCGGCAGGTACGAGTTGTAGTAGAC
>Ga0209376_1000192_pt1 | contig 66930 bp, 67 predicted proteins | sample GraSoiAngelo_134_FD_185891 | JGI IMG/M metagenome (GOLD analysis project Ga0209376, IMG submission 185891) | Grasslands soil microbial communities from the Angelo Coastal Reserve, California, USA - 14_0929_05_30cm (SPAdes) (version 2) | ecosystem: Environmental > Terrestrial > Soil > Grasslands ... | reverse complement strand
CGACTTCCTCCGGAAGCCCGTCCCTCCGAAGGCGCTGCTCGAGCGCATCCGTGAGGCCCTCAGGCTCGATGCGCAGGCCCGCGACGCGACCGCGCAGCACGCCGAGCTGGCCGACCGCATCGCGCGACTCACTCCGCGCGAGCGCCAGGTCATGGACCTGCTGGCCGTGGGGAAGAGCTCCAAGGGCATCGCGACGGCACTGGACATCAGCGTGCGCACGGTGGAGAGCCATCGCCGCACCGTCTTGAGGAAGATTAACGTCTCCTCGGCGGCGGAGCTGGCCCGTGCGGTCGCCCGGCTGCAGCCGTAGCACCCCCGCAGTTCTACGTACGCATCAGTATGTCGGTACCTCATCGCCGCACTCGAGCTGGCTCTGCGTTGCGCGCACCGCGGACTCCGGGGGAGGCGAGGAGGTTCGCCTCTTCCAATCGGCGGACACGTCGCGTCGTCAGCGGGCTGCGGCTTCCGGGTCGCCCGTCGGCCCCGCGTCCTGGGCGGCGGCCTGCTTGCGGAGCGTCATCACGAGTGCGCCGTCGGCGTCGTAGCCGGCGCTCGATCCTTCCTCGACCACGAGCTCAGGGAGGCGAAGGGGTTGCGAGCGGATCCGTCGGCCATCCGCGTCGCGCGCCAGCACGACCGTCTCGCGGCCCGCGAACCGAATCTCGACCGACCCGGGCTCGACATCTCCGGACGCCTGGATGCGCAGGAGAATCGCATCCGGCGTCTCGCTGACGGAGACCGCGAGCGCGGCGGACGCGGCGCCGGGGCGGTCGTCGGGGGAGGTGCCGGGATCGCTGGCGCTCACCCTCGACGTTAGGAGGACGAGCAGAAGGAACGCGCCGGCCACGCGAGACATGCGCTTCTCGTCGCCTTTGGCAACGCGCGCGAACCTGCGCTGGTACTCCTCCAGCTCCGTCTCTCGGTGCATGGCCTGCGCCACCATGTGGGCCGCGTGAGCGAGCACACCGTGAGCGCGCTGCGCGCTTTCCGCCGGATTGTTCCTCTTCGGCCCAGGCTGCATCATTCGTCCCTCACCGGGTTCCACTCACAGCCATGCTGGCCCGGCGAATCGACCTCGCGCCGGTAGGTGGCCTCGATCGCTTCGGCTTCCTTGCGCCCCGCCTCTTCGGCCTCACGCGAGCCCCTGCGTGAGCTGACCGAGCTCTTTTTAGCAGGTGGCCAGGGACCCGCGAATCCGGGACACTACGCGCGGTTATCTGCGTGCGTAGTTCTCCGCGCCCTACGTCCGGTTCCAGGCGGCCGCCGCCCGGGAGAGGCCCGATGCGACCGGTGAGATCGACGTCCAGACCTCCACCCGCGCCCTCAGGAGCGTCATCGCGAGCGCCTTGTGGCCCATCAGCTCCTGCACGGTGCCGAGGTCGACGCCCGCCATCCTCCGCCTGCTCGAGGTCGCCCCGGTGGAGCGCGATGGCGCCGAGCGCCACGAGCACGCGGTGCTGCCGCGGCTGGTACCGCAGGGACCCCTCGTACTGCCGCTCCCCCTCCGCGAAGTCACCGCGCCAGACCGCCGCGAGCGCGAGCACGTTGCGCGCCGCGACGTTCTCGGGCGCTGCCGCGATCAGCTTCACGAGCACACCTTCTCGGCGGAGTCCCACCGCCCGTCCCGCGCCAGCTGTCGAGCCTTCTGGAGCTCGGCATAGGCGGAGCGAACCGCGGGTCGGAGCGGAGGAGCGGTAGCCGCAACAACCCTGACGCACACCAGGGTGCGGAGAAATGCCCAAGAATTGTGGATCGCAGTGTCGGCATCTGCTGCCCGGGGAGCGGTAGCGACCGTCGCGACGATTGCGACGGTCGTGCAGGAGCATTCCTTGGACCGGGTGGGGGGGACTCACTTCTTCGGGAACAAGAAGATGAACGCGAACCGGATACCCCAGTCGGGCGCGGCGGTCGGGCCCTCTGCGTACCACTTCGGAGCGAGCTGGAGGCTGATCGGCTGCCCAGCGATCTTGAGCACCTGGCTGACGGGGGCGATCAGGGGGACCGTCCACTTGGTTTGCGTCCAGTCGTACGCCGACTCCGTCTGGAAGCCGAAGCTGGTGTAGGTCTTCGTGGTGTACGACACGAACGGCTGGAGGAACGTCTGGCTCACGTGCGCGTGGTCCTCGTCGCCGGCGACGGACCAGACGTGGTTCACCAGCGCGCCGTACGTCCAACCGCTCGCCTGGCGGAGGGCGACCGCCGTGGGACCGACACCGAACTTGCCCGCCCCGAGGAAGTCGTTGGTCGCCGATGGGAACTGGAGGACGGGGCCGGCGCCGCAGATGATCCCGCCCGGGCCCGGGGCCTTCGGCGAGAAGAACAGGCTCTGCACGATGTCGCCGAGACCGTCCTGCGTCGTCGGGCCGATCGTGTCGGTCTGATGGATGATCGGGACGATCGTTCGCGAGATGACGTTCCAGTTCTCCGAGATCGAGATCGGAATGACCGGCTGCACGTTGACCAGGTAGCGAAACCCCTTGCTCCCCTGACCGGCGCCCCATTCGAAGTTGCTCTGGAATGGAACGCTGATGAGCGCCGCGATCGGGTTCTGCAGCTTCTTGGCGAGTTCGGCGGTATCCTCACTCGCTGCAGGCGGCTCATCTTCGGCGAAGGCCGCGCCCGCGAGGAAGATGCCGACGAGGATCGCGAAGGCGAGCGCCGACAGCCGCCGCATGGGCCGTGAGTCGAGCTTCAGCACCGTGATGCCATCAATTACCAGTGCCCGGTGAAGCGGTCTTGCCATTCCGGCGGGCACGCGGGTCACCAGTTTCAGCCGCGCCAGGCGAGACGCAACGAGCTGCCCGACCTCAGGTTCGGCGCTACGGTTCGGCTGGTGGGGGATGGGGAGGTAAGGGGGGACGTGCGAGTTTCCCTGCGGCTCGCGCGGCGAAATTCGCGCGGAGCGACGCCGGTCCATCGCCGAAAGGCACGGGTGAAGTGGGCATGGTCCGAGTAGCCAAGATCGAGCGCGATATCGAGAACGGTGGCATCCGTGCCCTGGAGCAGATGGACCGCGGTGTCGAAGCGCGCCTGCGCAACCAGACGCCCGTAGCTCAACCCCCCCTCGGCCAACCGCCGTTGCAGCGCACGGATGCTCGTGCCGATCGCGCTCGCGGTGACGCCGATGCGGGGGCAGTCGGACGAGGACAGCGTCGCGATCACCTGCAGCACCGATAGCGGGAAGTCGCCCGCTGGACCCGATGCCCGCCATGCTTCGATGTCCCTGTCCCCGATCTGGCGAGCCGCCGCCGTCCGCACGAGCGGCCGAGTCAACAGGGACTGCGGGAACGTGAGGGCGGGTTCCCTTTGTCGGAAGACGATCCTCGCGTCGCGCACGACATCGGGGTCACGCAAGCCGTCCGTCCTGGTCGTCTCGAGCACCACGTCATCCCGCCGCCAGCGTGGTCCGGCGGCGAGACGCAGAACGTTGAGCGCCAGCATCAGGCTGTAGTCATCCGCTTGCCAGTGTGTGTCCGCGAGGCCGTCGACGAACCGATGACCCAGCCGCACTCGATCGCCGTCGTGCACGAGCCAAGCGTGCCCACCGGAGCTGAAGACTGCCAACGTGTTCATCGCGGTCTGGATCGCGTCATGGACTGTGCGCGAGCGGTGAATCAGGTGGCCGAAAACCCCGAGCGCGTCGATGGATGCGTGGTGTCCAGCGAGGAGCCCGAGATTTCCGACGCCGCTCATCCGCGCCGATTCCTCCATGAAGCCCAACGCTTGGGAAACGGAGAGCAGGTCTTCGGGATCGTCGAACATGGAACCCGAGAGGTGCGCGCGCGCAAGGAGCTGCTCGACGGGCGCGCCGATGCTCCGGAGAAAGGAGACGACGGGTATCAACCAAGCTACGCGGATGAGCGCGACGGGCTGCGACCGGGGACCTGCCCCGAGCTTGTGCATGGCCCGCGACGGTATGCGGGTCCCGTATGAAAGTCCTGAAAGGACCAGGAAATATCTCGGAAACTCCCCCTTGCTTGTATTGGCGCAGGTCGTGTGCCACTGCTCGCCCATGGCCGATCCGGGGGGCGTCGCGCCTCCCCCGAGGGTTCGGGGCGAAATTCGCTTCGCGCCCTACCGCCTCGACTTGGACGCCGGATTGTTACGGTCCGGTGACAGAGCGATCTCGCTACGGCCGAAGACCTGGGCCGTGCTCCGCTACCTCGCCGAACGCCCCGGCGTGCTCGTGACCAAGGAGGAGATACTCGACGCCGTCTGGGGGAGAATCACCGTCACCGAAGCCACGCTCACCAAGTCGATCGGGGAGATCCGTGACGCATTGCACGACGAGGTCCGGCATCCACGATTCGTGGAGACGGTGCATCGGCGGGGCTTCCGGTTCGTATCCACCGGCGAGGCGGCAGGGGAGCCTCGCGATTCCGGCTCCGCGGCGCATCCGCCGGCCCACCTCGTCGGGCGCGAGACGGAGCTGATCCGTCTGCATCAACTCCTCGAGGTTGCCGCCGGGGGCACCCGACAGACGGTGTTCATCACCGGAGAAGCCGGGATCGGCAAGACGACGCTCGTCGAAGCGTTCCTCGCCGCCGTTGCCAGCCGATCCGGTGCGGGCGAGACCATAGTTGCGGCGGGACAGTGCGTGCGCCGGAACAGCGGCCAAGAGCCTCTGATGCCGGTCCTCGAAGCCGTCGGGCGTCTGGCGCGTGGGCCGCGCGCGGCGCGGGTCGTGCAGCTGCTGCGCGAGCACGCACCGGCCTGGCTCATCCAGCTTCCCTGGCTCGTCGAGCTGGGAGAACTCCAGGATCTGCGAGCCGGTCTTTCCGGCACCACGCCCGAGCGCATGCTGCGGGTCTTCGCTCAGCTCGTCGAGGAGCTGACCAACGACGTCACGCTCGTGCTCGTGCTCGAGGATCTGCACTGGGCAGACGACAGCACTGTCGACCTAGTCTCGATCCTCGCCCAGCGCCCCGAGCGTGCGCGGCTTCTCCTGCTCGGCAGCTACCGCGCTGCCGAGGCGATCGCCAACGCCGGGCCGTTCGACGGGATGCGGCGCCTCCTCGGCTTGAAGCACCGCTGCGTGGAGCTGCCGCTCGACCTCCTCCCGTTGTCGGGCGTCGAGGCCTACCTGGCCGCCCGATTCGGTGGTCCCGGAACGCCGGCTCCGCTCGCTCGGCTCCTGCACGCACAGAGCGAGGGGAATCCGCTGTTCCTGGCGACGGCGGTCGACCACCTCGTGGCTCGCGGCTGGCTCGAGCAAGGCGACCAGGGAGCCATCGTCGCAACCGACTTCGAGACGCTCGAGCGGTACATCCCGGGAAGCCTCCGTGACCTCGTCGAGTTGGAGGTCCGCGGCCTGGAGGAGTTCCAGGTCGCGGTACTGGAGGCCGGGAGCGTCACGGGCCCCGAGTTCGGCGCCCAGGTGGTGGCGGCGGCGCTCGAAGCGCCCGTCGAGCAGGTAGAGGATGCGTGCGAGCACCTCGTGCGCGCGCAACGGTTCCTGCGCTCCAGCGATACCGAGGCATGGCCCGACGGCGCCGTCGCCGCTCGCTACGCCTTCGCGCACGCTCTCTACCAGCGCGTGCTCTACCAGCGCATCCCTGCCCGGCGACGCCAACTCCTCCATCAACGGATCGGCGAGCGGCTCGAGACGGGCTTCGGGGACAGGGGCGCGGAGGTCGCCGGCGAGCTCGCGGCGCACTTCGAGCGAGGCCGCGTCCCCGGACGGGCGATTCCATGGCTCGAAAGTGCTGCGGAGTCCTCGGCGCGACGCTTCGCTCCACGCGAGGCCGCCAACTACATGCGACGGGCGCTCGGACTGCTGGCGCACGAGCCGGAGGGACCAGAACGCTGGCGGTGCGAGATTCGGCTATGCTCTTCACTGGGCGCTGCCGTGATCGCCACGAACGGGTTCGCGGCCGAGGAGGCATGGACGAGCCTCGCACGAGCACATGACCTCGCTGCCAACATGGGAGGCGCGGTCGAGTTCTTTCATGTCGCCTACATGCTGCTAAACGCCAGCCTCGCGCGCGCCGACGTCGCTCAGACGCCGCGCCTCACGGAGGAGTTCGCGCGGGCGGCGGAGCAGGTCGGCACACAGGAGGCTCGTCTCGTCGCCGCTATGCTGACGGCGAACGCCGCATTCTGGGAGGGCCGATACGCCGACGCAGCCGCCCTGGCGGATCTGACAAGAGCCGACCCGACGATCCTCGGGGGTTCCGTCCCGGGCGAGAACCCCGTCGTCTGGGCGCACGCCGTGGAGGGCTGGCGCCTGTGGCTCCTCGGCCACCCCGACCGGGCTTCAGCGTCCGCCCGGGCCGCGATCACGTGCGCCCGCTCGCAACCGAACCCGGTAAACCTCGCCATGGCGCTGGCCCTCGCGGCGCCCGTCCACCTGTGGCGTGGCGATCTGCACGACGCGAATATAGTCGTCGAGGAGGGGCTCCGCCTGGCGGGCGAGCACGGATTCGGGCTCTGGCTCGCCATGCTCCGCAGCGTAGCCGGAGGGATCCATCTTCGCCGCGGGGACGCCGACGCCGCCGTCCGCGACCTCCGTGAGGCGCTGGTGGATCTCCGTCGCATCAGTGTCTGGGTCCACGTCCCCTCACTGCTGACCGGTCTCGCCGAGGCCTGGTTGCAGCTCGGGCAGCTCGCCGAGGGGCTCGCGGCGGTCGACGAGGGACTCGAGATGGTGCGTACGACGCTCTGCCGGTGGCACGCCCCAGAGCTTTGGAGGATACGCGGTGAGCTGCTCGCGGCCCAGCGCGAGCCGCGGGACGCCGTCGATTCGTCCTTGGAGCGCGCGCTCGAGACGGCGCGCGCACAAGGGGCGCGCGCCTTCGAGCTCCGGGCGGCTACCGCCCTCGCACGCCGGCTCGCGGCTCGGGGCCGGAAGGCTGAAGCTCGCGCGACGCTCACCCTGCCATACGAGGCCTTCACCGAAGGCCGCGACACCGCCGACCTCGGCGCAGCGCGCGCGTTGCTCCGTGAGCTGGGCTGACGCCGACCTGACGCACGGCGCTCCTGGCAGAGTAATTTCCGGGATCTTTCCGTCGGTTGTGGGGACTGGCAGGCGCCGGGCGCCTAGGCTCGCGCCGTGGGAGGTGACGACGAGCGTGCCGGAGTCGGTGGGGGACCGGGCGGTTCCTCCCTGCCCGTGTCGAGATCTTTCGTCGTCCAGCTCACCGTCGACACGGTGCCGGCTTCCCGGGGGTTCCGGGGCCGCGTCGAGCACATCGAGTCCGGACGGTCTCGACGGTTCGCCTCGCTAGAAGACCTCGGGGCATTCATCGGGGAGGTGCTCGAGGCGAATCAGAGCCGCGAGGACGTCTGAGGAGGACGAGCCGCGCTCACGGGGTCTCGAGCACTGCGTTCAGATGCGCCGCGACCGCCGCGTTGTTCCGTATCCCCATGTGCGTCTCGTCGTAGCCGAAGATCTTGAGGCGGTCGTGGTGGCAGCGCGCGCTGCGGGTGCTCGCGGCGACCGTCGCGACCGCAGCCCTGTGCGCGGCGCTCGCCGGCTGGCGACTGTCCCGGGGCCCGGTCGAAATCGGCCTGCTTACACCGATCCTGGAGCGCGCCCTCAGCCGCTCCGATGGCTCGCTCGCCGTCCGCATCGGGAGAACAGAGCTCGCGTGGGCCCCCCGTGATCACACGGTCGAGCTCCGCGCTCGCGACGTACGGCTCCTGTCGGGGACGGTTACGGTCGTTTCGGTCCCGACCCTCGAGGTCGAGCTGAGCCTCCGGGCGCTCGTCCATGGAAGGGTGGCGCCGCGGGAGGTCGAGCTTCGCGGGCTCGAGCTCACGCTGGTGCGCGAGAAGAACGGCAGGATCGGTCTGGTTCCGGGGAAGAGTCTGTCGGAACCGGACGAGAGCGTGATGCTGGAGACGCTCCTCGGCTCGGGTCCCTCCGGCGGTCCCCTAGCCCAGCTCGAGAGGATCGCCCTACGGGAGGGACAGCTGGCGTTCCTCGACCGCGAGCGCGACGACACGTGGCATCTGCGCGCGGTCGACCTCGCGGTGCAGCGATCCGAGGCGGGCATCGCCCTCCGGCTGGCCGGCGCTCTCGAGGTGGGAGCGGCCCTCGTACCCCTGCGCCTGGACGGGCTCTACCACCCGGATCCGGCGCGTGCGACGGGCACGCTGTCCTTCGAGCACATCGAACCCGCCGCCCTCGCCCCGCGCGTGAGCTGGCCCGCGCTCACCGAGCTGCTCGCGCGGCTCCGGCTCCCCGTGAAGGGGTCGGTCGCACTCGAGCTCGACGGCTCGCTCCGACCCCGACGGGTACGCCTCAGCGCGGAAGGCGGGCATGGCTCCATCGTGGCTACCGAGCTCCGGGCACGCGTGGTGCCGATCGAGCGGCTTCGGGGCCACGTCACGCTGGAGCTGGAGGAGAACGCGCTGGCGGTCGAGGACGTGGTCCTCGACCTCGGCGGGCCGACCGTTGGCTTGGTGGGGCGGGTCGGGCTGGACAAGGCGCGCACGCTGGACGCGCAGGTGACGGTGTCGAAGGCGACCACCGCCGACCTCCTCCGCTACTGGCCCGCGGAGACTCTGCCCGACGTCAGAGCCTGGATAACCTCGAGCCTCACCGCCGGACGGGTGCGCGACGGACGCCTACAGGTGAGCGGCCGACTCTCGGACTCGGGCGGCCCCGACATCGATGCCGTGAGCGGCGTGCTCGGCTTCGAGGGCGTCGGCGTCCGGCTTCCGGCGAAGATGCCACCCGCCAGGCGCCTCTCCGGAACTGTGACCTTCGATCGTGCTGCGTGGGACGTCGTGGTCACCGGCGGGTCGATCGCAGGGCTCGACGTGGTTCGTGCCTCCGTGAAGCCGCCGCGGCGGAGCGCACGAGAAGCGCGGGTCGCCGTCCGCGGAACGATCTCCGGTCCACTGTCGCGTGCCCTCACGCTCGTCGACGCGAGCCGTCCCGACTTCGCGGCCGGCCTCGGACTCGATCCCGGCGAGATCTCGGGGTCGATGTCGGCGGACGTCGAAACGAGCTTCGCGCCAGGCGGTGCTCTCGACCCCGCACAGCTCCCGCTCGTCGTCTCGGCCCGGCTGCATGACGTCTCCGTACCGCGCGCGTACCGGAGCGCACCGCTCACCGCCGGCGACCTCGCGGTCGAGCTGCGCGGACGCGCCCTCGAGGTGAAGGGCCAGGCTTCGCTCGCGGGGGCCCCGCTGTCGATCGCCTGGCGCCAGAATCTCGGCGACGGCACGCAACGGATCGACGTGTCCTGGCGGGCGGACGCGACCGCCCGGACCGCGCTCGGCTTCGACCTCCGTCCATGGATGGATGGACCCGCCGACGTGCGCGCGTCCGCCGAGCTCGCACGCGGCGCGGGGACGGTCGACGTCTTCGCCGACCTCGCTCGGTCGGCCCTCGCCTTCCCTGTCCTCCCGGTGTCCAAAGCCGCTGGCACGCTGGGGAGTGCCGAAGCTCACCTCGCCGTGAGCGCCGGATCTGTCACTCGTATCGACCGCGCGCTCCTCCGGACCGAAGGTCTGGAGCTGCGAGGCCACGCGACGCTGGCCGCGGGCGAGGCGAGCGTGCGGACGCTCGACGCGGAGGCCACCCTCGGACCCGTTCCTCCCGCTCGGACGTCCGCGCATCTCGCGCTCTCCGTCCGCCCCGGGACGAAGGGGCGCGCACTCGTGGTGACCTCGGACGATGCAGGCACGCTCTTCCATGCCCTCGGACCGGAGTCCTACGCGCGGGGCGGCCGGTTGCGCTTTGAGGGCTTGCTGCCTCGCCATGCCGCCGCTCTGCCTTTCGAAGGACACCTCGACGTGCGTGACATCACGATCACGCGGGCACCGCTCCTCGCACGCGTCGCGACGCTCGTTTCGCTGACCGGGGTGATGAAGTCCCTTGCCGACGGCGGCATCGCGCTCCAGGCGGTGACGGCGGACATCCGCCATCGCGACACGACGCTCACCATCACGGACGGCACGGCACAGGGATCCGAGCTTGCCCTTCTCGTCGCCGGAACCGTCGACCACGCGGCGGAAACGATGGACATGCGCGGCACGCTCGTTCCATCGTACTACGGCCTCAACGCCGCCGGCGCACGAGTTCCCGTGATCGGCGAGCTTCTGAGCGGCTCCCAGCACGCGGGGATTCAGGCCTTCGACTTCACGGTCCAGGGTCCGCTGGCGTCGCCGCAGGTCCGGGTGGATCCGATCACGGGGCTCGCGCCCGGGCTGCTCAGGGATATCGGGCGACGCCTGCGCACCGACATGCGTTTGCCCGGCGGAAGCAGGCCGTGACGGCGCGGGGCGTGGTCGTCAGCTCGCCACCGCCTCCAGCGCGCCCTCACTCTCCTCGATCTCTTCCGCACCGTCCGGGGTACAGATCGCGATCACGGACGCGTAGCTCAGGTCGAAGCGCTCGGCGATGTCCCGAGGCTTCCAGCCCGTTGCCCGAAACTCCCGGATGCGCGCATTCCGATCCTCCCTGAGCCGGGCCGAGAGGGCCCCCGGGTGACGTGAGGCCCCCTGGCGGGCGACGACGGGTGCCGACGGACGGAGCAACTCCACCTGCTCGAGCACGAAGCGACGGAGGCGGTGTGCGGGTAGCCCCAGCCAGGCGCACACGTTCTCGAACGCGAACGGCTCGCCGACGTTGGCCCTGGTGATCCACCTGCGCGCCTCGGCCGCGAGCTGCGCGCGTTTCGCCTGCCGCCCTCCAGCCTCTCCGAGCGCGCACCGCACGGCCTCCATGAGGAGCGCGCGCAGAAGGCCGCGCTCGCCGTCTGCCCGCCGGAGCGACATCGGCACCCAACGCTCCGCTTCGACATCGGCTGTCATCGCTCACCCTCCTTCGGGCTCGCCCCCGGGAAGTCCGGGCAGCAGAACCGCCTGAAGGGTCAGGGGAGCAAGGCGCGTTCCCCGCCCCTCCGACGGTCGAGACGGGGCGGGCAGCCCGCATCGCGGGTCAAAAGGACCCGAGGGTCCAAACGGCCCACGCTTGGCGGGGCACGTTTTCCACGCGCTCGTCACTTCCACCGGCACATCATCTGCAATCCCGGTCTTCGGGCGCGGCGAGGACGCCAGGAGAACAACAAGCAGATGGTCAGAACCGGACGTGCCGGTGGTGCGGGCCTCGCTGCGCCCCCTCCCAACCCCCGGCTCGGAAACGTTCCCGGGCCGTCTTCGGCGCCGGGGACGGCCAGCGAGCCGTCCCCGGGCCCCGCCGCTCGCCAGCCGTGGCGAACGCGCGACGATCCCTACTGGGTCGAGTGGCGGTCTCAGATCGGGCGCGGGTGAAAGAGTTGCGCGAGCTGACCGGTCTATCCCAGGAGCGAGGTTCGACAGCCCTTGATGCCGGTCGCGGCGACGTTCGCCGCGGCCATGCCCCCGGTGACGGCCCCCTGGGCGGCCGCACCGGCGCCCATGGTGATGGCCGCGCCAGGCATCTCGCCGCTGTCGGCATGCGTGTCGAACTAACGGACCGTCACCTCGACGCGGCGGTTACGGGTCCGGCCCTGGGCGGTCACGTTCGCGGCGGCCGGCGATTCCGTGCCGTACCCCTGCGTGACGATCCGCGACGCGTTGATTCCCTGCCTACCGAGGAAGCCTGCCACCGCCCGGGCGCGGTCCTCGGAAAGGGAACGGTTCTCCGGCTCGTTGCCCGTCGAGTCGGTGAAGCCCTGAACCAGGATGACCGCCTCGGGGTACGGCTGCATCTTCTCGACGAACCAGCGCAGGTCCCGCTGTCCATCGTCGCCGATCACGGCGCTGCCGACGGCGAAGTAGACCACGGAGGCGTAGCGCCTGGCCTCGGAGTGCGCGGCCGCCGCCCGCGCCTGGGCGGCGCGTTGCTCGGCTTCGAGGCGCTGCGTCTCCTTGTTGTAGGCGCCTTGATAGGCCGATGGGCAGCCCTGCAGGATGAGCACGCCCACGCCGAGGACGACGCCCGTGATCGCCCTCATCGGCGCTTCCTGCCCTCGAACGCGGCGACCACCTCGTCGAGCGAGAGCACGCCGTCTTGGTCGACGTCCGCCACTTCGTAGTCGTGGAAGCGGACACGCAGGAACTCCCGCATGGACACCCGGCCGTCGCGATCCTTGTCGTCGGCCGTGAAGTCGTCCGGGAAGGCGAGCTGCTTCAGCTCCTGGGGATCGAGGAAGCCGTCCTTGTTCCGGTCGGCGCTGAAGAAGACCTCCGTGATCCGCGCCTGGAACTCCGCATGATCGACGACGCCGTCCTGGTTGATGTCGGTCTCCGCGAACGCCACCCGCGGGTCGTGCTTCGGCGCCGCGTCGTCGGCCCGGGCCGGGAGGACGGCGACGGTCAGCCCGCCGACGACGATCAACATCGCTGTCACGCGCATGATGGATTCCTTCAGCTCTGGATCTGCCACGAGCCGTCCGACTGGCGACACGCGGTCCCGTAGGCCTTTTCCTGCTGGCCACCCACCACGATCGTCTGCCGGTACTCCCGGCAGTACTGGCCGTTGGCGAGCTGGTAGGTGCGCGTCGGCGTGATGGAACCCGAGTTGCCCGAGTCGGGGTTCTGCCACACCGTCGGCTGGCCGGCCTGGTTCTGCTCGAACGCCCGCTGCGCCGCCTGGGCCGCCATCCGCTTATCGCGGACGTCGAGCCGGTTGCCGACGAAGCCACCGATCAGCGCGCCGCCGAGGCCCGCCCCGACGATCGCTCCGGGACCCCCGCCCGCCGCCGCGGCGATCCCGGCGCCCGCCGCCGCCCCGAGGACGGTTCCGAGGACGGCTTTCGGGTTGTTCTCGTAGGTCTGCGTCATGGTGGCGCAGGACGACACCATAGACGCGAGAGCCAGTAAGGGGGCAAGCGACATGGCGGCTCGAAGCTGCATCCATCTCCTCCAGTACCGTTTGGCCGTCACCGTGGACCCGGTTTCCGTCGCGGTGCCAGGACGCCCTCGGCCGGATTCCGTCCGAGACGCCGGAAGTCCCGGGGCGTGCGACCCGTCCAGCGCAGGAAGGCACGCGTGAAGTGGCCGGCGTTCGAGTAGCCGATCGTGCGGCCGATCTCGCTGATCTTCCAGGCGGAATCCCGCAACATCTGCCGCGCCATCTCTGCGCGCGCCCGCGCCACCACCTGCGCGTACGTCACACCGTCCTCGCCGAGGCGGCGCTGCAGCGTCCGGGTGCTCATCCCGATCGCGCCGGCGACGAGCTGGATGTTCGGATAGCGCCCGGCGAACGAGCTCGAGACGACCTGGTGCACTTCGCCGACGAAGTCGCGCCGAGCGCTGGTGATTCGTGACGATCTTCCACCCGACATGCCGCGCCATCAGCTCGATGGCTGGACGTAGCGCGCGTCGCGGGCGGCGTCTTGCCATTCGGTGCCAGCACGGCGACCTCGATCGCGAGACGGCGCGCGCCGCCGCCAACGGTCACGAGCGTTCGAGCCGTGGCACGAGATGGCAAGAGGCGCGCGTCACGCGCTGATACGACGCCGAGGACCGGCGACCGGACTGGCCGCACGCCATGCCCATATCCCGAAGGACGGGCCGTCGGATGCCCGGCTTCAGCCTGCTGCTGGCCGGCATGTTCGGCGAGCTCATGATCGCCCCGCTGTTCGGCAGGAGCGGCGGCGGGCTCGGCCCGGCCCGCGTGATCACCGCGGTCATGCTGCTCGCGGCGCTTTCGGTGGTCGGGGGGCCGTGCGGCGCTCGTGCTCTTCATCGGCGCGATGATCGCGCACGGGCTGGCGAGCTTCTCGAGCGCCTCATTCGTCGGTGGTCGCCGCCGCGACGTCGCGTTTCGTGTTCCTCTGCTACGCCCTCGGCGTCGTTGTCTGGCACGTTTCGAGGGATCCGGAAGTCACGCTCGACATAATCGCGGGCGCCGCGTGCGCATACATGTTGCTCGGCGCGGTCTGGGCGGGTCTGTATCAGCTGGTCGAGCACGCGCGACCGGGCTCCTTCGATATCCCCAGCAGCTGGATACCTCCCGACCGGAATCCGCAAGCCGCGCTCGTGTACTTCAGCTTCGTCACCCTGGCCACCGTGGGCTACGGCGACGTCAAGCCGACGAACCCGGGAGTAGGTGGCCTCTGCGTCGCCGAAGCGCTCGTGGGTCAGCTGTACCTCGCCATCATGATCGGCCGCATGGTGGCGCTCCAGATCACACGGCGGGGCGTCTGACCCGCGGCCCGCACGGCTCTTGGCGCGGAATGGCAAGACTTGGACGAGTTAATCGGGAATCACTCGGACCAACGGAGAGGAGGTCGATTCATGACGGAACGATGGACGGCCCCGGCGCTCATCGGCCTCGTGGCAGCCCTGCTGGGCTGCGCCACCCAGAAGCAGACGCTCGCGCAGAAGCAGGACGGGGCGGTTCAGGCCGCGCTGCAACGCGCGCGCTTCGACCTCAACTGTCCGTCGGCGACCGCGACCGTTTTGTCGAGTGACTTCATCCAGCCCGCCGTGCAGGGCCCGTGGGTGGGAGGTCTGGAACGGGCCGAGTACACGGTCGGCGTCGTCGGCTGCAACCAGCGCACGACGTACGTCGTCATGTGCCAGGTGGGTACGGATACCTGCTTCGCCGCCAATCCCGACGAGCGGTTCCGGCGGTAGCCGCCGATCGACTGATCGGTGTTCGGTGGTCGGTGCCGGTGCTCGATCGGCTGTCGCTCGACTTCGTCGGCGGCGTGCGCTACTGGCTGCCCTGGAGCCCGCTCCCGTCGATCCAGCCGTACCTGGGGCTGGGCTACCGGCTGGCCGCCTTCGAGCGCGATTTCGGCACGGACAACAGCATCGACCTGCAGTTCCGCGGTCCGACCAGCAGCGCGGGCTTCGTGTTCTGAGCCGCTGATCGGCGTCCGCTGCGGGATGGGGCTCCGGTTCTGAACGAATACCTCGTCGGCGCGATCGTCTTCGCCTGCATGTTCGGCGGCGCGCTCGGCGGCATGCTCGTCCGCCGGCTGCTGCCCGATCACCACCTGACGAAGGAGACCGAGGACGTCGTCAGGCTCGCCATCGGCATGATCGCGACCATGAGCGCGCTGGTCGTGGGGCTCCTTCTCGCCTCCTCCAAGAGCTCGTTCGACACCAAGGACAGCGAGCTGAAGCAATTCGCCACCGATCTGATCCTGCTCGACCGCCAGATGGCGCACTACGGCCCGGAGGCGAAGGAGGCGCGCGATCTATTGCGGCGCTACACCGCCATCAAGATCGACGCGATCTGGCCGAGCGAAGGATCGCATCGTGTCGTGGCCGACCCGAACAGCTGGAGACTCCTCGAGGACGTGCAGGACAAGCTCCGGGCGCTCACGCCGGCCAACGACTCCCAACGCTGGCTCAAGGAACGAGCGCTGCAGCTGAGCGGCGACCTGACGCGGACGCGTTGGCTGCTGCACGAGCAGCTCCAGACGTCGATCCCGAAGCCCTTCATGGTGGTCCTGATTTTCTGGCTCGCGGTCATCTTCGGCAGCTTCGGCCTGTTCGCGCCGGGCAACGGCACCGTGTCCATGGCGCTCTTCGTCTGCGCGCTGTCGATCGCCGGGGCCATGTTCCTGATCCTCGAGATGGACGAGCCCTTCGGGGGCGCCATTCGCATATCGAGCGCGCCCGTGCGCGACGCCCTCGCGCTGATGGGCCAGTAGGATGACCACGAGTTCAGCCTCACGGCGTTCCCCTTCAAGCGCGAGTCGAGCGAGATCGGTTTCCGCTGCCGGTCCCTGCTCGGCGTGCTCTACTTCCTCTCGGCGTCCGTGGAGCCGCCGGCTGCGGACGTCGCGGCGGGCCTGGTGACGGTCACGTTCATCCACTCGAGCAAGGAGCGGCCGCCGCGCGCCTACGTCGCGGCCCCGCATCGCGGCTGGTGGTTCTCGTCGAGCAGACGCCGTCATCGCGCTGGTGCCGAGAGCGGGCGACTTCGTGGCGACCGAAGCGCCGCTGTTTCACCTGCTGTCGGGCGGCGACGGCCTCCGCGATGACGACCTCCGCGACCGGGTTGCGCTCGCCGCCGAGTGGGAGATCCACCAGGATCCCGCCTTCGCGTTCCGCATCATCGTCGACATCGCCTCGAAGGCGCTCTCGCCCGCGATCAACGACCCGACGACCGCCGTCATCGCGATCGACCATCTCCAGCATCTCTTGACGGAGGTCGCGCATCGCGAGCTCGCCGACGACGGCGTCGGCGATGCCACAGGGCAGCGGCGGCTCGTCGTCCGCACGCCGGACTGGGACGATTACGTGAGCCTCGCCGTGACCGAGATCCGCCTCTACGGGGGCAGCAGCATCCAGGTCGTTCGCCGGCTCCGCGCCATGCTCGAGAGCCTGGTCGAGACCTTGCCCCCGGGCCGTGCCGCGACGCTCGGCGAGGAGCTCGACGTCCTGCATCGCATGGTCGCTCGCCTCTACCTCGAGCCGGCGGACCTGGCGCGCGCCGACGCGGCGGATACGCAGGGGATGGGGGTCTGAGGCTCAGCGCCCGGGATCGGGAGCGATCAGCGAGCGGATGTCGACGTCGAGGGGCGTTCCCACGTGCTCTGCGCCGCGATCGACGCCCGGCTGTTCCCGATCGCGATCCGGGGTGCGGCCCTTTCTCGCCACATGGGCCAGGAGATCGCCGAGCCGGAACCACATTCCCCGCGTCCCCTCCTCCGCCCGGTCGGCTTCGGCGACCTGCGGACCGGACCGCGAGACCCCATGCAATGGGGCGTCGCGCGGACCCGCGACCAACGAGACTGCCAGGGCGATCGCGACGCAGGCACCCGCGTCACCCGCGTGAGCCGTGACTCTCCGCTGGATCCGGGCGCTAGTCATGATGACACCCTCCGTGCAGAACAGCGATAGCACCACCAGAGGCGGCCGTCTTGCCACAATGCGTCAGCGGGATCCAAAAGCATTCAATGGCAAGGCGCCGATGGTGGCTGCCGCCATCGGCGGGGCCGTCGCGTGGTGGCGCAGAATGGCAAGACAGCGCTGCGGGGAAGCCCCATACTGAAAGGCTCGAGAAAGCACATGAGAAGCGTCGTGCAGGGTGTTGTTGCGCTGGGCGTCGGCCTGGCCCTGGTGGGGCAAGCCATAGCGGCCGATCTGTTCGTGTATCCCCAGAAGGGACAGTCGCCGGAGCAGCAGAACAAGGACTCCTACGAGTGCTACAACTGGGCGAGGGCGCAGAGCGGGGTGGACCCCGGGGCGCCGCCGCCACCCGCCCAGGCAGGCCAGCACGCGCGCGGGGCGGTGGGTGGCGCCGCGCGCGGCGCGGCGGTCGGGGCGGCGGTCGGGGCGATCGCCGGGAACGCCGGCAAGGGTGCTGCCGCGGGCGCCGTGGTCGGGGGCGTCGGCGGCCGCCGACGCTCGGTGGCGGCCCAGCAGCAACAACAGCAGACGACCCGCAGCGCGTACGACCGCGCCTTCGCCGCCTGCATGGAAGGCCGCGGCTACACCGTCCGCTGAGGCAGGCCGGATCCGCCAGCGGGCGCCGCCGGAATGAATACGCGCCGTAGACCGACGACCCTCATTTGCGTCGGCGTTCTGATCGGCTTCACCGCCTGCTCGGCGCCGATCGGCGTCAAGCGCGTCGGGATGCGCCCCGTCTATCGGTCGCTCAGGGCGAACGCGCTCTCGACGGATCGGCCGAGCGAGTGGACACGCAACACGGTCAACTCCTGGGGCCTCCTCAGGCGGTTCGACGACGACCCCGAAGGCGCGCTTGGCGCGCTCCGCGAGATCGTCACCAGCGGACGCGGCGCCAGCACCGAGCTCTTCGCTCTCGGCGAGCTCTCGTTCCTGCACGCCGAGGACACCGGAAAGAAGCCCTACTACTTCGCCGCGACGGTCTACATGTACGCCTTCCTCTTCCCCGGCGAGCGGCACGATCGGCCCGACGAGCTGGATCCGCGCACGCGCCTCGCCGTCGACTTCTACAATCACGCGATCGCGAGGGCGTTCGAATCACGCGACGGCCGCACGGTCGACCTCGCACCCGGTACCTACCCGCTGCCGTTCGGGGAGCTCGAGGTCTGGATGAACCCCGGCTGCCTCTACTGGGCGGATCGCCGCCTGGTCGACTTCGTCCCCATGGCCGAGCTGGCGGTCCGCGGCATGCGGAATCGCTATCGGTCCCCGGGAGTGGGCGCGCCGCTCGCCGCGCGCGCCGTCCCGCGCGAGGACGTCGACGTCGAGCGCAGCCTGGTCGGGCGGCGGGTCCGGGTCCCGGCGACGGCGCTGCTCCGGCTCTACGATGTCCACGACGGAATCGTCTCGGGGCGGCTCCGCAGCACGCTCGAGGTCTATACCGCGAGCGACGCCGAGACGGTCGCGGTGGAGGGCCGGACCGTTCCCCTGGAGTTCGAGGAGACCGCCACGATCGCCTCCCAGCTCGCGGAATCCCCGATCTGGAAGCGAGAGCTCTGGGGCTTCCTCGGCCGTGCCGAGACAGGCGATCGGCTCCCCGTCCTGGCGAGCCTGACGCCCTATCAGCGCGGGCGGATCCCGGTCGTCTTCGTGCACGGCACGGCGTCGAGCCCGGGACGCTGGGCGGACATGGTGAACGACCTGCTCGCCGATCCGTGGATCCGCCATCGGTGCCATTTCTGGTTCTTCATGTACGACACGGGCAATCCGGTCGCCTACTCCGCCATGCTGCTGCGCGACAAGCTGACCGACACGGTGTCGCGGCTGGACCCCGACAACCTGGATCCGTGCCTCCGCCAGATGGTTGTGGTCGGCCACAGCCAGGGAGGACTCCTCACGAAGCTGACCGTCGTCGACACGGGACCCCGGCTCTGGAACTCGGTGAGCCGTGTGCCGCTGGCCGGGGTCCCGGCATCGGACGAGTTCCGCACCCTCCTCTCCCGGGCGCTCTTCGTGCAGCCGCTCCCGTTCGTGCGGCGGGTGGTGTTCGTGGCGACGCCCCACCGGGGAAGCTTCCGCACCGGCGCCTGGGTGAACGGCATCCTCCGCCGCCTGGTGCGCCTCCCCGGCAACCTCGTCCTGATGTCCCGCGACACGTTGACGCAGGGAAAAGGGCTCTTCTACGCCGCGCGCACCACGGCGAGGCTCCCGACGGCGGCGGAGAACATGACGCCGGGGAACCCGTTCCTCGAGGGACTCGCCGCCATTCCCGTCGCCGACGGCGTGGCCTATCACTCGATCATCGCCGTGAAGGGCGACGGCCGCGCCGAGGACGGCAACGACGGCGTCGTGGCGTATCGGAGCGCCCATCTCGAGGGCGCTGCGTCGGAACTGGTTGTGCGCTCTTCGCACTCGACCCAATCCGAGCCGGCGACGATCCAGGAGATGCGACGCATCCTGCACGTCCACGGCGACGCGCTGGCGGCCGCGGGTCTGCACTGCGTGCCAGCGGCGCGATGAGACCGGTGCGTGCGAACCTCGATCTCGGCCGCCGTGCTCGTCGCCGCATTCGCGGCGAACGGCGCGTGGGCCGACGACGGCAACCCGCCACGACCCGCGCAATCGAATCTCGTGAAGTAGGCCAACGCGCCCATATCGAGCATTCTGCAGATCAGGATCCAGGATTCCTACGCCCCCGAATTCACCGATATCCATGGGCAGGGAAATACGGTGACGATGGCCGTGACCATGCCGCTCCCCGCTTACCGCCTGCTCCCTCTTCCCCAGCTTTCGCTGCTGACGATTCCGACCGCCATCACGCCGCCGGGCGGCTCGACGGGGTTCGGCGACCTCCGCTTGCTCGACATCGCGGTGCTCGACGCCGGCCACAAGATCATCTGGGGCGTCGGGCCGACCCTCGTCTTCCCGACGGCGAGCGAGCGCACGACGGGTCAGGGCAAATGGCAGGCCGGTCCGGCCGCAGCGATCGCATTCGCGCCCGCCGGGTGGCTGGTAGGCATCCTCGCCCAGAATCCCATTTCCTTCGCGGGAGATACCGACCGGAAGGATGCGAATGCTCTGTTCCTGCAGCCCTTCGCGACCTATCAACTCGGGAGGGGGTGGTTCGTCAGATCGCAGCCGCAGATGGTGTTCGATTGGCAAACCGGGAAGCAGGTGTTGCCCCTCGATTTCGGCTCGGGACGCGTGTTCAAGATTGGTCGGCAGCACGTGAGCTGCTTCGTCGAGCCGTTCTGGAACGTCTCGACGAACGGGTCGACGCCGCGATATGGGGTGAACTTTGGCGTCTCGCTGCTGTATCCCGACTTTTGGCAAGGGCGTTGAGCTAGAAATGAACCCGCGAGGTGGCGGCACGGCCGTCACGAGAAGCCGTCGCCGCGCCGTACCCGCAATTTCCCAGAGAGGGACAGCATGATCCGATCGGTGCACATGAGGAGCGGACTCGCGGTCGTGGTCGCCGCGGGCATCGTCGCGCTCAGCGGCTGCCCGACGACGCGGCAGACGAGGTCGGTCGAGAAGAGCGGCTTTCTCGGCGACTACTCGCAGCTCCGGGAGGGCGGGATGGGCGAGGCCAGCTCGTCTACATCAAGTCCGGGGTCCCCTGGGCACGCTACAGCAAGATGGAGATCGACCCGGTGACGATCTGGACGTCGGGCGATTCAGACGTCGCCAGTGGTCCGACGTGCAGAACGCCTTCGACTACTGGTCCGACAAGCTGCGGACGCGGCTCACCGAGCTTCGCCAGGGGACCTGAGTCCATCCAGGGGTCTCGCCTCACATGAGATGGCTCCGGGGGGCACTCCTGGTGCCCCCCGCGATCGCCCTCGCCGGCGCTCTCGGCTGGGCGGGTCTCGCGCTCTGGTTCGACGGACCGGCCGCACGGCCGCTCGCGGGAGCGCTCGCCGCGGGCGTCGTCGTCGGGGCGCTCGCGCTGCTGATCCTCGTGCGACCGATGCGGCGCGCGCTCGGAGCGGTCCTCGTCCTCTGGCTCGCCGTGCTCGGCTGGTGGCTCCGGATCCCGCCGCGTGCGGATCGCGACTGGCAGCCCGACGTGGCCCGGGTCGCCACCGCCGACATGCACGGCGACGTCGTCACCATCCACAACGTGCGGGATTTCGACTACCGGTCCGAAACAGACTTCACGGAGCGCTGGGAGGACCGCACGTACGACCTGTCGCGCCTCCGGGGCGCCGATCTGTTTCTCTCCTTCTGGGGGCCGACGCTGATCGCGCATACGATCCTCAGCTGGGAGTTCGACGAGGGGAAGCCCCTCGCCATCTCGATCGAGACGCGCAAGGAGCGCGGCGAGGAGTACTCAGCGCTGCGCGGGTTCTTCCGCCAGTACGAGCTCTACTACGTGGTCGCCGACGAGCGCGACGTCGTGCGGCTGCGAACGAACTACCGCGGCGAGCGGGTGTTCCTGTATCGCCTCAGGGGCTCACCGGAGCTCGCCCGGCGGTTGTTGGTGTCGTATCTCGAGCAGATCAATCGGCTGGCGCAGACGCCGCGCTGGTACAACGCGCTCACGCATAACTGCACGACCACCATCCGCTTCCACGCGCAGCAGGCCGCGGTGCGGAACCCGCTCGACTGGCGCCTCTTCGCCAACGGCCGAGCCGACGAGCTGCTTTACGAGCGGGGCGACATCGACAGGAGCGTGCCGCTCGCCGCGCTTCGCGCGCGGAGCGACATCACGGCGAAGGCCCGGGCCGCCGATCAGGACGCCCGGTTCGCCGATCTGATTCGCGAGGGGATTCCATCGCGGCCGGACCCCAGGCGCTAGGCGTGAAGGGCTCCTCTCGCGGACGGCGGCGAGCGAGGCGGACCGAGCGCACGCGAACGGCGACATCGCGCACGCATGCTCCCGCCTTCTGGCGCGAAATGGCAAGCCGCGGGTGTGCAAGACCGCCTATCCTCCTCCTGTCCTCACGATGCGCGGTAGCGGTCATGCTCTGGACCCCCAGCCGCCGGATAGGAGACGCGGATCATGCAGGCCCCCTACGAGGTTGAGCAGGTGAACCCATGAAGCAAGAGCACACGATTCGCGCCGTCGGACTCGTGCTGGTGGCGCTGTTCTCTCCGGTTGCAGTCGTCCCCGCCGCTGCCGAGGATGCCGCCGCTGCACGGGTAGTGTATCCGACGGATCGTACCGTACTGCCGATCCCGGAGCCCGTGAATCCGCCCATCACTGTGCTCGACGTTCGAAACGCCACGCCTCCGCCACGGTTCGAGGTGAAGGCGCCGCAGAACGCGCCCAACGTTCTGATCGTCCTGATCGACGACATGGGGTTTGGACAGTCTGGCGCCTTCGGTGGGCCCATCCACATGCCGACGGTGGAGCGCCTCGCGGGCGAGGGGCTGCGCTACAACGAGTTCCACACTACAGCGCTCTGCTCGCCGACCCGCTCGGCCCTGCTGAGCGGCCGCAACCATCACGTGAACAACTTCGGTTCGATCGCCGAGACCGCGACGGCATTCCCAGGCCAAACCGGGCAGCGCCCGAACAGCGTCGCACCACTGGCAGAGATGCTGCGGCTGAACGGCTACAGCACGGCTGCCTTCGGAAAGTCGCACGAGACCGCTGCGTGGGAGGTGAGTCCATCGGGCCCGACCGATCGCTGGCCCACGCGTTCGGGTTTCGACAAGTTCTACGGCTTCATCGGCGGCGAGACCAACCAGTGGGCGCCGCTGCTCTACGACGGAATGATTCAGGTCGAGCCCTCGCACGACCCTCACTATCATCTCATGACTGACATGACCGACCAGGCGATCGCGTGGATGCGATACGAGAAGTCCCTCACGCCGGACAAGCCGTTCTTCATCTACTTCGCGCCCGGTGCCACCCACGCGCCGCACCACGTGCCGAAGGAGTGGATCGCCAAGTACAAGGGCAAGTTCGACCAGGGCTGGGACGCGGTGCGCGAAGCGACGCTCGCACGGCAGAAGCAGCTTGGCGTCGTTCCGCCGGAGACCAAGCTCGCGCCGAAGCCGGAGGCCATCAAGGACTGGGCGACGCTGACCCCGGACGAGAAGAAGCTCTTCGCTCGCGAGATGGAGGTCTTCGCCGGGTTCGGCGAGTACACCGACACGGAGATCGGCCGGCTGATCGACGCTATCGGAGACGTCGGTCAGCTCGACAACACGCTGGTCTTCTACATCGTCGGCGACAACGGGGCGAGCGCCGAAGGTGGCATGGTCGGGCTCTTCAACGAGATGACGTACTTCAACGGCGTGCACGAGAGCGTCGGGGACATCCTGAAGCACTACGACGACCTCGGCGGCCCGAAGACGTACGGCCACTACGCCGCCGGGTGGGCCGTCGCGGGTGACTCGCCGTTCGAGTGGACGAAGCAGGTCGCGTCGAGCTACGGCGGCACGCGCAACGGGATGGTGATCCGCTGGCCCAAAGGCATCCCGGCGAAGGGCGAGGTGCGATCCCAGTGGCATCACGTCATCGACATCGCCCCGACGATCCTCGAGGTGGCGGGCCTGCCCGAGCCGAAGAGCGTCGACGGAACGGTCCAGATCCCCATCGAAGGCGTGAGCCTGGCATACACCTTCAAGGACGCCAAGGCGCCGAGCCGGCACACCACCCAGTACTTCGAGATCTTCGGCAATCGATCGATCTACAACGACGGCTGGCTCGCGGGCACCGTCCACCGCGCGGCGTGGGAGTTCAAGCCGCGGACGACGCTCGAGAAGGACACCTGGGAGCTGTACGAGACTCGGACGGACTTCAGCCTGGCCAACGATCTCGCCGCGAAGAACCCGGAGAAGCTGAAGGAGCTGCAGGACCTCTTCCTCAAGGAGGCGGCGAAGTACCACGTGCTGCCCCTCGATGACCGGACCCTGGAACGCTTGAATCCCGCACTCGTCGGGCGGCCCGATCTCATGGCGGGCCGGACCTCACTGACGGTCTACGACGGTATGACCGGGATGTCCGAGAATGCCTTCATCAACGTGAAGAACCGGTCGCACGCGATCACCGCACACGTGGAGATTCCCAAAGGCGGGGCAAACGGCGTGGTCCTGGCTCAGGCGGGTCGGTTCGGCGGCTGGAGCCTTTACCTGAAAAACGGCAAGCCGACGTACATCTACAACTTCCTGGGGCTGCAGCGGTACACGGTGGCGGCCGAGCGGGCGCTGCCGCCCGGGAAGGCGACCATCCGTTTCGAGTTCGCCTATGACGGCGGCGGTGTCGGGAAGGGCGGCACGGGTAAGTTGTTGGTCGACGGCAAGGCGGTTGCGTCGGGACGGATCGAACGAACCCAGTGCTGCGCGTTCTCGGCAGACGAGGGCGCCGACGTGGGCGCCGACGAGGGCACGCCGGTGACCGAGGACTACACCGTGCCGGCGAAGTTCACCGGCACGATAGACGAGGTGACAATCGACCTGCAGGAGGTGAAGGCCGCCGACAGGGGCGAGGTCGAGGTCTCACGCAAGACTGCCGCGCTGAAGAAGGGGCTGTCCGACTAGGGAACGAACGGTCCATACCCACCGCCGGTTGCGCGGGTCTTGCCATTCCGCGCCTCCTAGTGGACACGGCCACGGTCGATGTGTGAAGAAGCATCGCCATGAGACTCGCGCATCTGGTCGTATGCCTCGGCGTGATCGGCCTCGCCGCCTGCTCGCCGCAGCGGCCGACGGTGCCGGCTGCGCCGGCGCTTCGCGTCGTCGTCCCCCTCAACACTCCGCCCTACGCCTTCCGGCAGGAGAACCGCCTCGTCGGCCTCGAGGTCGACTTCGCCCGCGAGCTCGCGGCGGCGCTCCGCCGGCCGCTCGACCTCGTCGAGACGGATTTCGGCGACATCATCCCCGCCGTCCAGCAGCAACGCGCGGACCTCGCCATGGCGGGGCTGACGATCACCCGGGCGCGCCAGGTCCTGATCGGGTTCAGCGACCCGTATCTTCGCTCCGGCCTGCTCGCCGCCATGCGTCGCGAGGACGTCCCGCGTTTCAAGAGTGCGAGCAGCGTCCTACGGACCAGCGAGCCGATCGGCGTGGTCGCAGGGACGACCGGGGACCGCTTCGTGCGCGAGCACGCCCCAAACGCGTCGGTGCTGACTTATCCAACTGCGAGGGCGGCGATCGACGAGCTGCGACAACGGCGCGTGACGCTCGTGGTGCACGACGCTCCGGTCGCCATCTGGTTCGCTGCCGGAGACGAGGCGAACATCGGCGTGCTCCTCGAGCTCCTCGACGAGGAGCACCTCGGCTGGGGAATGCGACGCGAGGACGACGGGCTCCGCGCCGCCGTGAACGGGGTGCTCGCACGCTGGCGCACGGACGGCACGCGGGAGCGCATCCTCGGCCGCTGGGTGCCGTACTGGCAGCGGCTCGAGGCGGGCACCCCGGGTCGGTAGGAACCGCTTTCCCGGTCGCGCCGGCGGGATCTACCGGATCGGCGCGTCGTTATCGCTTCGCGCTGCCGGGACTACCTGGGAAGCTGACGCTCGCTCCGCGCGAATCTATGCAACGCCGCGCGATAGCGGCGCAGCTGGGCATGCGCCTTCCTCGTCTCCTCGTTCTGCGAGGCACAGCGATCGAGCGCCCAGTAGGACCACAGCGGCTGCACGACCTCGTCGAGGTAGTCGGACAGACGGAAGACACCGCACGCCGCCAGGTAGGCCCGCCGCTCCTCGAAATCGCGCAGGACGGATGCCGACCGTGATCGTCGCGACCACAGCTTCCGGGTGCCGCGGCCCGAGCTCGTGACGAAGCTCGGCACCCCCGACGTCTGCACCGGTTGCCACGGCGATCGCACGTCTGCCTGGGCAGCGGACGTGATCGCTCACCGGCCCGGTGTGCACCGCCTCGGTACGCCGCACTACGGCGAGGCGATCTGGCGCGGGCGGCACGGCGCCGCCGATGCGACCCGCGCACTCGTGGATCTTGCCGAAGACGCCGACGCGCCGGGGCTGGCGCGCGCGACCGCCGTCGAGCTGCTCCGCGGCGAGCCGGCCCCGTTCGCACTCGAAGCGATCCGGCGCGCGGCCGACGCTACCGACCCACTCGTGCGCCTCGGCGCCATGCCGCCATCGAGGACGGCGATCCGCGCGAAGTCATCGAGATTGGGACCCCGCGCCTGGCAGACCCGCTGCGCGCCGTCCACCCAGACCTCGACCATGTAGGCGTCTCCGCTGACGTCACGGGAGACGACGCGCACATGCCGGCGGCGGTCCTGCGAAGCGCAGATCGGCCGGGGGCCAGGCAGACGGGCTGGCGCGAAATGGCAAGAAGCGTAGGGCGCCGATCGGGAAGACTGCCGCTCGGGCGGAGGCGACCGATGGACGAAGCCATTGACGGCCCCGGCACTGCTTGCCGCGGTGCTGAGCGCGAGCGGCTGCGCGACCCAGCAGCAGCAGCTCCAGGCGCCACAGGACGGAACGGTACAGACGGCCCTGCAGCGGCGCCGATTCGATCTCAGAAGCTGGGTGGCGGCCCTGCCCGGCTACGCGGTCCAACGGACGGCCATCCTCCTCGGGCTGGTGCGATGAAGAGATCGGGTCAGACCAAATCCTCACTCGAGGAAGGAGAAGAGCATGATCAGAAGACCGTTCGCCCTGGTGCCCGCGCTGTTTTTCGCGGGCGTCGCCGCCGCCCAGCAGTACCCGCTCATGGACATGATCGCCGACCGCGTCATCCAGAGGTACCGGCAGGCGTCCTGTGAGCAGCTGTGGGAGCGGAGAGGCAAGCCGAAACCGGAGGAGGAAAGGAACCTCATACAGATGATGCACGACGAGCCGCAGATGCGCACCGCGTTCATCAACAAAATAGCGGCTCCCGTCGCCAACAAGATGTTCGAGTGCGGCATGATCCCATGATCGCCGTACGCGGGCCGCAGCTTCCCGCCGCGCCCGTTCTTCGGCGACACGCACCTGCACACGTCATTCTCGATGGATGCGGGGGCGTTCGGCTGCCGCCTCGGCGCGCGGGACGCGTACCGGTTCGCCACGGAAGATCGCTTGAAATTTGCGAGAATTTGCACATAAGGGTCTGGCTCACTTCGGACGGGCGCGGGTGACGAGAGGGCGAGGCGGCGATGCATGACGATGATATGACGCAGCGAGCCCATGAGGGGCGTATGCACGCAGAGTGGCCGGTCCTCGCGCTCTTCGTCGCCGTTCTGGGCGCGTCGGCAGCCATCGCTGCGCCAACCCCTCCTGCCCACCAGTGCAGCGACCCATGCTTGCAGGCGGCGAGGGACGCACGATCGGAGTGCTTGTCGAGTGCGTCCGGCGCGTTCACGGACGCGTTCGATGCGTGTCTCGAACGCGATCAAGAATGCATCGACGCGTGCCGGTTCCAACTGGGGGAGTGCCGCGACAGCACCGGGGCGGGCGCCGATCTCTTCGCGTGCCAGCTCGAGCTGAAGGCGGCGAAGGACCGGTGTCGGAACAAGTTTCCGCTCGGGTCGAGGAGGCGGGAGATCTGCATCGACCGAGCGCAGATCGCGGGCTTCCGGTGTCGCCGGGCCGTCCTCCGGCATCTCCGGCGGGCGCTGCGCGACTGCCGTTCGGCGTTCGGTCAGTGCGCGAATGCATGCGTCCCGGGCGGGCCGCCGGGCGGCGTCGACACGTGCAAGGCGGATGCGAAGGCCGCGCTCCAGGCAGACCTGGCGAGCTGCAAGGCCACCTACCAGGTGACGGCGAGTGGATGCATCAACAAGGACGGCACGTGCGTCCAGGGATGCGGCGATGCCCGCGATGCGTGCAGCGCCCCGACACAGTCGATGCTCGCGGCGGCCATGATGGTGTGCACGGCGCAGGAGAAGGCGGCCGCGGCGGCCTGCGTGCAGGCGAACCCGGGCGGCGGCTCGCCCCTCGATCAGTGCCTCACCACCGCGCAGGCGAACGCGTTCGCCTGCCGCGAAGCCGCGCTCCAGGCCGCAGGGCCTGGCATTACCGCCTGTACGCAACAGTATGTCGGCTGCGTCAAGGCCTGTCCGGCCGCGTAGAGGCCGCGGGGAAAGGAAGGAGCTGCATGACGCGCTTGGTGCGGATGACCCTCGTCCTGCTGGCGATCGGGGCATCGGGTGTCGGCGCGGCGGACGAGAAGTCGAAGTGGGAGTTCGAGGTCGAGCCCTACGCATGGGTCACCGGGAACTACGGGTCGGTGACGGTGAAGGGGCGCACCGCACACATCACGGTCACGCCGATCGACCTGTACCAGCTGATGGAGGACGGCAACGCGTTCGGAGCCGCCGGTTACTTTTCGGTGAGCTACGATCGCTTCAGCGTTTTCGCCGATTCGATCGGCGGCTATGCCGAGGAATCCGTCACGGAGACGATCCCGACAAAGTTCTGCACCCTGTCGTTCAGGGCCAAGGACAAGGTCACGTTCGCGATGGCGGACTTCGCGCTCGGCTATCGGCTCGGAGAGTGGTCCCTTCCGTACCGGCGCCGGCCCTTCACCCTCGGCGTGTATGCCGGGACGCGCTACATGTACTTCGGGAACCAGCTCAACGCGACCGGGGGGGTGGTCCAAGGGAAGCAGGGCAGCGCCAACGTCTTCGAGAGCTTCGCGTGGGCCGATCCGTTGATCGGGGTCCGTTGGTCGCTGCCGCTGCTCGACTTTCTCTCGCTCAACTTCCGCGGCGACATCGGCGGCTTCGGGGCGAGCTCGGACCTCATCTGGGGCCTCCTCGGCACCGTGCGGCTCTGGGTTCCCTGGACGCCGGTAAAGTCGCTCCACCCCTTCGCCGATCTGGGCTACCGCGCGACCGCCTTCGACCGCTCGAACAGCCTGGGCAACATCGACCTGCAGTTTCGCGGCCCGCTCGCCGGCGGAGGCTTCGTATTTTGAGACGACGCCCGCGCTCGCCGAGGAGAACCCCGAGCGCAACGTCTACCTCGGGTCGGCGGCCTGCCGGTCGTGACCCGGCGTCGACGGCCAACCGCTCCGAGCATGCGGCCGTGATCGACGCGCAACCCACGCCCACCGCCGTCGCGGGCCGGGCACAGTCGCCGCGCTGCTGGCTGTGGTAGAGCTCCATCGCCACGAGCCGGGCGAGCGTGAGCGCCGGGAAGAGCTGTCCGGTGAATCCCTCGAGAGCCGCCAGCGAGCGGGCGATCGGATTGACGGGCGTGATGTCGCCGTAGCCGATGGTCGAGAGCGTGATCTGAGCGTCTCGAGCGTCGTCGGCAGAAGCGCGAGGAGGGTCGCAGCGCCCTGCACCCCCGCGCACACGCCGGCTTGCGTTGCCGCTCCCGACGATCGGGTGGATCGCCTTTTGCGTCCGCGACACCCGACGGCGGCGCGACCATGTCTCGGCCCAAGTTGATGTAGGCTATCGGAGACTCTTTCGGGCCGTCCGTCTTGCCATTCCGCGCCATGGGGGCCCACCCCACCGGGAGGCGAACGCCAGGGGCCCCGACGCTGTTTCGCGCCAGCGCCAGCCCCGGGCGCCCGACTTCGATGTGCCGGCGCCTGGCGTCAAATGGCAAGACGGACGCCGCGGATGCGAGTATCCGGGATGCGGATGACAACGACCATGATCAAACGACTGGTACCCGCGCTGCTTTTCGCCGGCGTCGCCGGCGCTCAACAAGACCCGATGCTGGACATGATCGCCGACAAGGTCATCCAGAAATACCAGCAAGCGAGCTGCGAGCAGCTCTGGCAGAGGAAGGGCCAGAAGAAACCACCGATGGAACAGGAAGCCATACAGAAGCTTCGCGATAATCCGGGTCTGCGCACTGCCTTCATCAACCGAGTAGCGGCTCCCATCGTCAACAAGATGTTCGAATGCGGGATGATCCCATGAGTGTCGCTGGGCGAGGACTCAATTCGGATGCTCGTCGGAAGGGCGCCACGATGATGCGAGGCCAGTCGCTCGGTGCGCTGCTGCTCGCGTTGGGTGTGCTCCTGGCGGCGCCCGGGAAGGCCCAGCCGCAACCAGCGCCGCGGGCTTCGAAGCCAGCCAAGCCGTCGAGCAAGGCAGCCGCACATCCGGTCGAGCCGGCGCTCGAACCCAAGGCGATCGACCTCCTGAAGGCCTCGTCCAGCCGCCTGGCCGCTGCTCACTCGATGACGTTCACGACGGTGATCAGCTACGAGAGCCCGAGCCGCCTCGGGCCTCCCCTCATCTACACGACGAGGAGTGAGGTCACCCTGCAGCGACCCGACAAGCTCCGGGTGATCACGCCGGGCGACGGTCCCGCCAGCGAGTTCTACTACAACGGCAAGACGATGGTGGCCTTCGCACCGGCCGAGAACCTCGTCTCCACCGCCGAGGCCCCACCCACGATCGACGCCGCCTTGAAGGTGGCCTACGACTCCGCCGCGGTCTACTTCCCCTTCACCGACGTGATCGTCGCCGACCCCTACGAGGGGATCGCCGACGGGTTGAAGCATGCCTTCTACATCGGCCAATCCCACGTGGTCGGCGGAACGACGACGGACATGGTGGCAATCGCCAACAACTGGGTGTTCGAACAGATCTGGATCGGGGCCGACGACAAGCTGCCCCGAATGGCCCGGGCAGTGTTCCACGCAGATCCGCAGCATCTGCGCCACCAGATAGAGTTCTCCAACTGGCAACTCGACCCTACGGTCGCGGCGGACGCCTTCGCCTCGCCAAGCGCAGCAGCAAGGCCCATCCCGTTCGCCCGCCCGGACCTCCCGGCGCTCCCGCCGGGCGTCAAGCCTCGAACGAAAGCCAAGGCGTCCAAACCCAATTGAGGAGGCATAGCCGCATCATGAAAAGAACTGTCATTGGCCTCATGGGTCTCCTGATCGCGGCGCTCGCGCCCGGGCCGGCCGGGGCCTTTTCGCATTCGGGCAGTTGGGGCGGCAGCACGTCGCACAGCCGAGGGTCCACGAGCCACAGCAACGCCTATGGTGGCAGCTCGTCGCACAGCTACGGGGAAGGCAGCAGCCACACCAACGCCTACGGGGGCAGCTCGTCGCACAGCTACGGGGGAGGGAGCAGCCACACCAACGCCTACGGGGGCAGCACGTCGGGTACCTACGGGCAGGGCGCCACCCACACCAACGTCTACGGTGGCACCACATCGGGCGCCTACGGGCAGGGCGCCACCCACACTAATACCTACGGCGGCACTACGACGGTGTCCGGCGCCTACTACGGCGGCTCCTACCCAGCGTACCATCCGCCCACCACCGTCAACTACTACGGATCCGGGTGCTCCAACTGTGGGGGCTGGTCCACCGCCGGCGCTGCTGCTGCAGGCGCCGCGGTCGGCGTTGTCGCCGGGTCGGCCGTCGCCTCAGCCAATAACAGCGCCGCCAATTCGAATGCCTACTCCGCGGGTTACGCCGCTGGCAGCACCAACACCGCGTATGCGATGGGCGCGATCTATGCGAATCCGCCTGCCGGCTGCGCAACACCCAACGTCGGCGGCACGACCTATTACCTGTGCGGCAACACCTGGTTCCAGCCGTTCTATGGTGCGAACGGCGTCTCCTACCGTGTGGTGCCCACTCCCTGAGGCGGGTTCGCGCGGAGCGGCAGGCACAAGAACTCCGGCTCGGGCGCCGATGGGCCGAGAGCGGCGAGGATGCGTTCGCCGGACGCAGCGTCGGGATCACGAACGTCATACACTACCGCCGCGGGAAAACCCTTGCCCCACAAGGGCCCAGAAGGGTTCCCAATCTGAACGTCGCCGGATCTCGCATGACGCTCGTTCGTTGCCCCAGGCGGCGGCCAGCAGAAGTAGCGACAGAGCCTCCAGCCGCGCCCGATCGCCGGCGGCGACATGCGCGGCCGCCTGAAGCAGACTGGAAGCCAAAGAGGTGTAGTCGCCCCGATCGCTGTCTATTAGCCCGCGGCCCGTCCATAAGCCCGCCCCGGCGCCGCCGACCGCGCGCTCGTAGCGCAAACCGCGCGCGACCTTGCGCGAGCCCGTACGACGCCAGCATGAGCATGGCGGCCGGAACCTTCATGACCCCCAACGCGCAGCAGGCGCGACGACCTTGCGAGGAGGACGGGTTCTGGGACGGCGGCGAGCCCGCGTTCGATCGCGCCCGCACGCCATCCCGCTCGACTCCGCATCCCATGGCGAAGCGGGGCCACAGTCGGCCAGAGCTGTGAGCTGAGGAGGCGCTGACGACAAGACTCCATCATCAGGGGACGTTGGCTGCGTCCGCACGTGCCTCGGGGCCGACGACCGCGACGGGGTGGGTCCTGCGAGCGCTCTTCGCGCTGGTCGCCTTCCCCATCGCCCTGTGGGGCGCGCTCGCGCTCCACTTTGCCGGACCCCGGAGCGCCGCGACCGTCCTGCCCGTCGTATGGGCGGTCGGGGCGTTCGCGATCCTGCTCTTCGTCGGGCCGTTCGCACGGCGCGCGGTCGTTTTCGCGCTGGCGGCCGCGGCGCTCTTCGCCTGGTGGAGCACGATCCGGCCGAGCAACGACCGCCAGTGGCAACCCGACGTCGCTCAGCCGCCCCATGCGCAGCTCCATGGCGACGAGCTCACGATCCACAACGTCCGGAACTTCGACTATCGCACCGAGACCGACTTCAGCGAGCGCTGGGAGACGCGCACTTACGACCTCGCGAAGCTCGACCGGTTGGACTTCTTCATGTCGTACTGGGGCTCGCCGGCGATCGCGCACACGATCATGAGCTGGGCCTTCACCGACGGCCAGCATCTCGCGATCTCGATCGAGACGCGCAAGGAGGTCGGCGAGACGTATTCCACCGTCGCCGGATTCTTCCGACAATACGAGCTCTACTACGTCGCGGCCGACGAGCGCGACGTCATCCGGGTGCGTACCAACTATCGCGGCGAGGACGTCTACCTGTATCCGCTCCGCACGCCGCGCGACCGCGTGCGACGCGCGCTGCTGGAGTACGCCGAGTCGATGAACCGCCTCGCGGTCGTTCCGGAGTTCTACAATGAGGGCACCGGCAACTGCACGACGACGATCCGCACGAACCTGGAACACATGGGCATCTCGATGCCGCTCGACTGGCGTTTGCTCGTGAACGGCTACCTGAACGAGCTCCTCTACGAGAAGAACGTCATCGACACGAGCCGTCCGCTCGACGTGGTGAAGGCGTCGAGCCTGATCGACGCGCGCGCGAAGGCGGCCGATCAGGCCCCCGACTTCTCGAGCCGCATCCGCGAGGGCATTGTCGTACCGTTGCGCTTCGACCAGCCCGGCGCGCCACCGCAGCCGCGCTGACCCGGGGGGAGCCACCCTTTGAGCAACCACATGAACCACGTCGCGCGCGGCATGCGTGCCCGACGACGACGGGATGCTCCCGGTCGGCTCCTGTTGCTGGGCGCCCTGTGCGTCACCCTCGCAGCCTGCACCGGTCCCGTGCGCGCGGTCCGCGTGGATCGGACGGTCGCACACCGCGATTTGACTCGCAGTGTGGTCACGACGGGCCAGCTCAGCTGGGCCACGCGCGACGTGCTCCTGGAGCGCGGCCTCTACGACACCTTCGACGACCGCCCCGAGGTCGCGATTGCCGAGCTCCACCGGGCCATGGTGGACGCGCAGGGCGACGAGGACCTCCTGTATGCACTCGCCGAGGCGTCCTTCCTGCACGGGCAGGCAGCGAGGACGCGCGAGTACCAGATGGCGGCGGCGATCTACGCCTACGCGTTTCTCTTTCCGGAAGATGGTCCTCGCCTCGGTCCGTTCGATCCTCGCTTCCGGAGCGCGGCAGACCTGTACAACTGGTCGCTCACCGCGGCGTTCGCCTCGCAGGACGGCTCTGAGGTCGTACCGCGTGGCGGCACGTTCGCGCTGCCCTTCGGACGGATCACGGTCGCCTTCGATGCCGCCGAGCTGCGTGCCGGTAGCCGCGAGCTCCAGCACTTCGTCCCCGTCGCCCAGCTGAAGGTCGAAGGTCTGGCCATGCACTATCGCTGGCCCGGCATCGGCGCACCGCTCGCGGCGGCGACTACGCCGATCGCCGGCGCGAACGACGGTGGCGACATGGTTGCCCCGCGGCTCAGGGTGCCGCTCACCGCGTTGCTCCGCATCCCGCACGCCCGGCACGCCCTCGTGGAGGGGCGAGCGATCACGGCCACGCTGGAGCTGCACCTGGCCTGGGACGAGGACGCCGTCTCCATCGCCGGCGAGCGCGTGCCGCTCGAGAGCGAGCCGACGGCGGCGCTGGCGCTCACGTTCACCGGCGTGCCGATCACGGAGCTCGAGCTATTCGGCTACCTCGGCCGACTCTCGGGTCTCATGGCCGAGCGCCCTCCGCTCGTCTCCACCACGCCCTACCGGCCGGGGCTCATCCCCGTCGTCTTCGTCCACGGCACGGCGTCGAGCGCGGTGCGCTGGGCGGAGATGCTCAACCGCCTGCAGGCCGACCGGGACATCCGCAGCCGGTTCCAGTTCTGGTTCTTCCAGTACGACTCCGACAACCCGATCGCGCTGTCCGCGCTTCACCTGCGCGATGCGCTGGAGGGCGCGGTGGCGCGGCTCGATCCCGAAGGCAGGGATCCCGCGCTTCGCCGCATGGTGCTGATCGGGCACAGCCAGGGGGGCCTGCTGGTCAAGATGCAGAGCATCAGCTCCGGCGATCGCATCTGGAACGCCGTCAGCCGGAAGCCGCTCGATCAGCTCCGATTGTCGGACAAGACCCGCAATCTCTTCCGACGCGGCTTGTTCGTCGAGCCGCTGCCGGAGGTCGCTCGCGTGGTGTTCATCTCCACACCGCATCGTGGCAGCTTCGTGGCGGGGTACCGGATCATCGCCAACCTGGCCCGGCGGCTCACGACCCTGCCCTTCCAACTCACCGGCGTGTCCGCAGACCTCGCCCGGAATCCCGATGCCGCGAGAAGCCCCTTCGTGCCGACGGCGACCGACAACATGTCGCCGCGAAGCCCCTTCATCCGGGGCCTGCAGGAGATCCCGGTCGCGCCGTCCATCCGGGTGCACTCGATCATCTCGGTTGAGGCGAAGTACTGGTCTGATGGATATTTTGACTCCGAGCGGGGCAACGACGGCGTCGTGGCGTACTCCAGCGCCCACATCGAACCGGTCGAGTCCGAGATGGTGGTGCGGTCCCCGCACTCGTGCCAGGGGAACCCGCACACCATCGAGGAAGTGCGTCGCATCCTCCGGCTGCACGTCGGGCTCGGCACGAGCGACGGGTCCCTCGAGATCCCGACCAGCGACCACGAGCCGTCGCGTCCGATGCCTACGCAAGGAGGGAAACTATGAAGACGAGCCGACACCATGCCAAGGCGGCATTGCTGGGAGCTGTGCTCTCGGGCTTGATGATGGCGCCAGCGGTCGCCCGGAGAAGAACCCCGAGCGCAACGTCTACTTCGGGGAACAGCATGTTCACACGAGCTGGTCGTTCGATGCCTTCGCGTTTGGTGACTCGACTTGCTCTATGCGTTCTCGCAGCTGACGGCTCGAACCGGTGTGAGCTTTTTCTTGCTCATCTACTACATCGCTGCCGTGCGACCTGATGTGGTGTCCACCAGCCTGGCGCTCGAGGTCCTGCTCGTCGCCATGGTCCCGACCGCAGTCGCGGGCTTCGTGCTGCCGCTTCGCGTGATCCCCCGCGAGGGTGCGACACCCATCAACGTCTCCGTGAGCGGAGCGCGGATGGCCTATCGCCATAACGCGCCGGTTGCCCCCCAGACCACCGTGCGATTCGCAATGACGATTGCGTTCCCTGAGTGGACACGATGGCAGGGATTCTGATGGGATCGCGTCGGTCTGGTGACGGAGTCGTGATGCGACTGAAGGAAGCGATCGGCCGTGAACTCCGCACGCGGCGACACACCGCTCTCCTGTTGGCGATCGTCGCCCTGCTCGCCGTGAGGCCGTTCCTCGGCGATGCCGGCGCCGCTACCGTCGTCTTCAACCTCGCGGCCTTCCTCACGTTGCTCGTCGCCCTGCTCACCATCCAGGTCGACGAGCTGGTGGGCGAACGAGAAGCTCTCCTGGTTCAGCAGCGGAAGAGAGCGTTCGTCGGCTGGGCGCTCGGCGTGCCGGCACTCGCCGTGCGACTGTGGCTATTCATCGCCCCGGACCCGCGGCTCGTCCTGGTGGGAGCGGTCTCCTGGCTGATGTTCTTCTCCTACGTCACCTGGAGCCAGTTGCGCGGCGTGCTGAAGCAGCGAGAGGTCACGGGCGAGACCATCAGCATGTCGATCTCGATCTACCTGCTGCTCGGATTGAGCTGGGCGCTGGTGTACGTCATCATCTTCACCCGCCACCCGGAGGCGTTCCAATTCGCGACTCCTATTCCTGGCGGGGTCAGTGAGGCGTACCGGTTCCCCATCTTTATCTATTTCAGCCTGACGACCCTATCGACCATCGGTTTCGGCGACATCACACCCCTCAGCTTGCAGGCGCGCTACGCGGCCGTCGCCGAAGGGATCACCGGGCAGTTTTATCTGGCGATTCTCGTCGCGCGCCTGGTGGGGATGCAGATGAGCCGAGCCGCCACTTCGTCGACGAGCACGCCGGCGCACGATCGGCGGACCGAGAACCCGGACCGATGACTCAATTGATCCACCCCTGTTCTTCGAATCGCTTCTTGAGCACATCGGCGATTTCCTTGGCGGTCTGCTTGGCTCTGCCTTTCATCCCGGTGCTGACGATGAGTCCCGCCGGGTTGCCGGTGGCAACAAGGCCAACAACCCCCAAGGCCGCTCCCGGGGTTTTACTTCCGCCCGAATCGGCCAGGGCGCCGCTCAGACATCGGCGCTACTAGACAGGGCCCGTTGGGTGCTAAACCGCGGGGGACCGCTTCGGCGGCGGCCCGGAGACAACAGCAATGAGCGGTATCGGTCAGGGCGGCACGGGTGTGCTCAGGGTCGACGGCAAGGACGTGGCCACCCAGAAAATGGAGCAGAGTCACTTGATCGCGGTTGCGGCGACAGCGGGCGCGTACCGGACCGTGGAAGCAAGCAGCGCTGGGGGCCGATGACGGCGCAGCGGCAGGCGGTGTTCTGGACGTGTATGCTGGGCGTCCTCGCCCTCTCCTTGTGGGTCCTCGGCTCCATGCTGTTGCCGTTCGTGCTGGGGATGGCGGTCGGCTACCTCCTCGACCCGGTCGTCGACCGGATCACGCGGTGGGGCGTGTCGCGAGGCGCGGCGGCGGGCCTGCTCATCCTGGGCTCCTACGCGCTCGCCATAGCGATTTTACTGCTGCTCACGCCGCTCGTCGTCGAGCAGGCGTTCCGCTTCGCCGCCAAGCTGCCTGCCTACGTGATGTCCCTCTACAACCTTGCGGCACCGTTCCTGATGCGCGCCGCCGCCGCAGCCGGCATCGATGACACCGCATCGCTGGCACAGACGTTCGCCGCCGCAGTGGAGCGCGTCGTCGGGCCGATGACGACCCTTGCGAGCGGGTTGCTCGGCCACGGGCTCGCCTTCATCAACGTGGCGCTGCTGCTCGCGATCACGCCACTCGTCGCCTTTTACCTGCTGCGCGATTGGCCACGCCTTCTCGCGGAGATCGACGGCTGGCTGCCGCTTGACCACGCCGAGACCATTCGCGCCCAGGCGCGTGCGGTCGATCACGTACTCGCGGGCTTCGCCCGCGGCACCGCCATCGTCTGCCTCGTGCTCGGGCTCTTCTATGCCACCGCGCTGTCGGTGGTCGGGCTCGACTTCGGACTCTTCATCGGCCTCGCGGCAGGCACCGTGTCGTTCATCCCGTACGTCGGCACCGTCTTCGGACTCGTCACGTCGGTGGGCGTCGCGCTCTACCAGTTCTGGCCCAGGTGGGCGATGGTGACGGTGGTGCTCGGCATCTTCCTCGCGGGGCAGCTCCTCTCCGACTACGTGCTCACGCCGCGCCTGGTAGGCAACCGCATCGGGCTCCATCCCCTGTGGGTCGTCTTCGGCGTCCTGGCGGGAGGCGAGCTCTTCGGCTTCGTTGGCATGCTGCTCGCCGTTCCGGCCTGCGCGGTGATCGGGGTGCTCGCACGCTTCGGCATCGAGCAGTACAGGGCGTCCGCGCTCTATCGGGGCGCGGACGGCCCGCGCTAGGACTCGCGGGTCGGACCCTCGCGACGGCGCCGTCTGGCGTGAAATGGCAAGATATCGACCGGGAGAACGACCATCCTGAAGCGTGCCGCGAGGTCATTGCCCTAGCCCGAGAACCATCTGACCCAAGACTCCAAGGACGTCGTGAAGCTCGGCAGGGGCCTCATCGCGACGATGGCGGCTCTCGTCCTTGGCCTGCTGATCGCCTCCGCGAAGAGCGCGTTCGATGCCGACTCGATCCCGATGCCGTTCCTGGTGGTGCTGGTCTTCTGGATCACCGTGATCTTCGGGAGCTTCGGTCTCTTCGCGCCGCCCAATGGAACCGTCGTCGCCGTCCTGCTCGTCTGTGCGCTATCGATTGCGGCGTCGATCGTTCTGGTCGTGGAGATGGGCCGGCCGTTCGAAGGAATCCTGAAGATATCCAGCGCGCCGTTGCGCTACACCCTCTCGCATCTCGGACAGTAGCCTCTCGTGACGTACAATCACCCCCTCTCCGACGCATCGCTCATCGCCTGCCCCCACTGCGACCTGCTGCAGCGCCTCCCGGACCTCGCCCCGGGCGCGTCGGCGCGCTGCCCGCGCTGCGACCGGGAGCTCTGGCGCCGCCGCGAGGATTCGCTCGACCGGGCGCTCGCCCTGGCGCTCGCGGCCGCCGTGCTGCTGGTGATCGCTAACGTCGTTCCGATGCTCGGCCTGACCGTGGTCGGTCGCCAGTCGTACACCACCGTGTTCGGGGGCGTGGTGCAGCTCTGGAACGACGGCCGGGAGCTGGTCGCGGCGCTCGTGCTCTTCACCGCCGTCGTCGCGCCCGCGCTCCAGGTCGCGTTCATGCTGGCGATCGTGCTCGGCGCGCAACGGGAACGGCCGCCGAGCTGGGTCGGGACGCTCCTTCGCCACCATCCGACCACCTGCACCTGGAGCATGATCGAGGTCATGATGCTCGGCGTGCTGGTGGCGCTCATCAAGATCGCGGACTACGCGAAGGTGATCCCCGGCCTCGCTCTGTTCGTGCTCGGGGCGCTCATCTTCCTGCTCGCCGCGATGCAGGCGGGCTTCGACCCCCGCGAGGTGTGGAGCCGGGTCGAGTGGGCGGAGGCGCGCGCCCGTCGCAAGCTCGTCGGCGAACCGATGCCCGCGGCGACGTCATGAGCGCGGTCGCCGTCACCGCCATGCCGCACGGCCTGCAGAGCTGCCCCTCGTGTAGCCTGCTCTCCCGTCCCGCGCCCGGCGAGGAAGAAGGGCGCTGCCCGCGCTGTGACCGGACGCTCTCCTTCCGCGAGGCAGGGAGCATCCAGCGGAGCTGGGCGTTCCTGATCGCGGCGGCCATCTGCTACATCCCGGCCAACCTCCTCCCCGTCCTTACGACGGTCACGGCCTCGGGCCGCGACTCCGACACCATCATGCAAGGCGTCGTGCTCCTCTGGTCGCCAACCGGATGGCCACTCTCCCTGATCGTCCTCATCGCCAGCATCCTGATCCCGAGTGGGAAGATCGCGGCGCTCGCCTACCTGCTCTTCACGGCTCAGCGGGGCTCGATCGAGCGCAACGAGGAGCGCATCCGGCTCTACCGGATCGTCGAGCTGATCGGCCGCTGGTCGATGGTCGACGTGTTCGTCGACACCTTTACCGCCGCGCTCGTGCAGCTCCAGCCGCTCATGTCCGTCGAGCCGGCGATCGGCCTGGTGTTCTTCGCGGCGGTCGTGGTGCTGACCATGCTCGCGGTCGAGTCGTTCGATCCCCGGCTGATCTGGGATCCGCTGAGCGCGAGAGAGGTGCAGCATGCCTGAGCGGGACCAACCGCTGTCCCACGTCGCCGAGTCGCGGGCCGTCGCCAGGAAGCGCGCGCGGCTCTCCGTCGTCTGGCTCGTCCCGATCGTCGCCGCCCTCGCCGGCGTCTGGGTCGCGGTGACGAAGATTCGCAGCGAGGGCCCGAAGATGACGATCGTCGTCCCTTCGGCCGAGGGACTCGAGGCCGGCAAGACGAAGATCCGCTACAACGGCGTCGACATCGGCGGCCTCACGGCGATCCGGCTGTCGGACGATCACGAACGCGTGATCGCGACGGCGCAGATGGAACCGAAGACCGAGGACTTCCTGGTCGAGGGCACGAAGTTCTGGGTCGTGCGACCACGCATCTCCGGTGCGACCGTCTCGGGGCTCGGCACCCTCATCTCCGGGGCCTACATCGGCATGGAGATCGGGCAATCCAAGGAGAAGAAGCGCGAGTTCGTGGCACTCGCCGCGCCGCCGGTGGTGGCCGGCGACGTCCCCGGCCGCTTCTTCGTCCTCGAGACCTCGAACCTCGGCTCGCTCGACTACGGCACGCCGCTCTACTTCCGGCGGCTGGAGGTCGGCCAGGTCGTGTCGTACGAGCTCGACAAGGCAGGCAAGGCCATGACCGTTCGGGTGTTCGTGCACGCGCCCTACGATCAGTACGTCACCCCCAACACGCGCTTCTGGCACGCGAGCGGGATCGACTTCTCGGTCTCCGCGACCGGCGTGAGCGTCCAGACCCAGTCGCTCCTCTCCATCCTGGTTGGCGGCATCGCCTTCGAGACGCCGGCGATGGGCCCGGCCCTTTCTCCGGCCGAGGCGGAGACCGTGTTCACCCTGTTCGAGAAACGGAGCGATGCGTACAAGCCGGCCGCCCGCGATCCGCAGACCTACAGGCTCGTCTTCCGGCAATCGGTCCGCGGGCTCGCGCCGGGCGCCCCCGTGGAATTCCAGGGTATCCCGATCGGCGAGGTCGAAGAGATCAGCCCGCAGTTCGACCCGGCAACCGCCGAGTTCACGGTGCCGGTCACGATTCGCGTCGATCCGAGGATCGGGGTGAAGTTCGTCGACGAGAATCCCGGGGAGAAGCCCACGAACCGGCACAGGCTGGTCGAGGTGTTGACGTCGCGCGGGCTTCGCGCGCAGCTCCGCTCGGGGAGCCTGCTGACCGGTGCGCTGTACGTCGCCTTGGACTTCTTCCCCGACGCGCCCCCGGTGACCATCGATTGGTCGCAGCAGCCGGTGGAGATGCCGACCGTTCCCGGCAACCTCGAGGGGCTCGAGGCGAGCATCGCACGGATATTGAAGAAGGTCGACAAGGTCCCGATCCAGGGGATCGGCGACGGGCTCAATAAAGCGATCGCCGAGCTCGACCTGACGCTAGTCAGCGCGCGCGGCACGCTCAACAGCGCCGACAAGGTCGTCCAGCCGGACTCGGCGCTCAGCGAGCAGCTCGGCAGCACGCTCCAGGAGCTCAGCCGTGCGGCCCGCGGCTTGCGCGGGCTTGCCGACTACCTCGAGCAGCATCCCGAGGCGCTCGTGCGCGGCAAGACCGGGGAGGCAAAGTGATGACGCGCCGGATCGCTCCCGGTCTGCTCGTGCTCGTCGCCGCGGCGGCCGCCGGCTGCCGCGCCTCGGCGCCCGCGCGATTCTATACCCTCGACTCCCTCGCGACCGCGGACGGCGCACCGCCCGCGAGCTACGCCGTCGTGGTCGGGCCGGTGTCGGTTCCCGCCTCCGTCGATCGACCGCAGTTCGTGGTGCAGGTCGCACCGAACCGCGTCGAGGTCGACGAGTTCAATCGCTGGGCGGCACCGCTCGACGACGGCGTCGCCCGCGCCGTCGCCGGCAACCTCGCGACGCTCCTCGGGACGCCGAAGGTGGCGACCGGGTCGCTCGCGAACTTCACGCCCGCGTATCGGGTGACGATCGCCGTCCAGCGCTTCGATTCGATCCCGGGCGACGCGGTCGTCGTCGAGACGGTGTGGACGGTCCGTGACTCGGCGGACGGCGGGACGCGCTCGGGGCGCACGGTCGCGCGCGAAGCGGTGCAGGGCAGCAGCTACGACGCGCTCGCGGCGGCGCACAGCCGCGCGCTCGCCAGGCTGAGCAGCGACATCGCGGCCGCCATCCGGGCCGAGGCCGGACGCCACGCCGTTCGGTAGCGACGCGGACCGCGAGCCGTGCGCACACCCGCCCAGACGGCCGGCACCTGGCGGCGTCGCATTCTGACGCTGGGTCGCAATGACCCGGCGTCGGCGCGTGCCGAGGGTCCCCTCGGGCGCGCCTTTCGCGCGGCATGGCCAATGCACGAGAGCGGTGCTCATGAACGGCACGACACTGCTTCTCTCGTTGCGCGGCCAGGACCCGGGACATCCACCTCGACCCTCGCGGGGCGCTCGGCGACCGGCCGCGGAAGCGCGGCCGTCCCGGGACCAGGTCGCCGCAACGAAGATCGCGGATCAGGTTCCGTGCGTGAGCGAGAACCCGCTCAGCGAGCGAGAGCGGGAGGTTGTGCGCGCGCTCGTCTTCGGCGCGCGAGCCGCCGAGGCCGCCCGGCTCCTCGGGATCACCAAGAAGACGGTCGAGACGCATCGCAACAACATCTACCGGAAGCTCGATATCCACAGCTATCGCGAGCTCATGGGCCAGGCGCTCCGGCTAGGGATCGTCTGAGTGAGTCTTAGCGATCACCGGTGGCCGTCTCGGGGCCATGGACCGAAGAGGACGGCAGTGAGCGCGGAATGCACTTCGCCGCCGGCGCGGGGCGCGACTACATGGTCTCGCGGCCCCGTCGTCTCCCCGCCGTCGGTTCGTCGGGGGCTACGACCCCCGCGAGCTGCGACCCACCTTGTACTCCTCGAGCTTCCGGTAGAGCGTCTTCCGGCCCAGACCCAGCACGCGGGCGGCGATCGTCTTGCTCCCGCCGACGGCTTCGACCACCCGCAGGATGTAGCGGCGCTCCACCTCCTCGAGCGACGGTAGCTCCGAGGGATCGTCGCTCGCGACGAGGACGTGCGAGCGCCGGAAGTCCCGGATCTTCTCGGGCAGGTCGTCCACGCCGATCGTCTCGTGTCGGGTCAGCGCGATCACCCGCTCGATGCAGTTCTCGAGCTCGCGCACGTTGCCGGGCCAGCCGTAGGCGAGCAGCCGTTCGGCGCATTCCGGAGCGATTCCCGCGACGCTCTTGCCCGCCTGTGCGGCGTAGCGCTCGATGAAGTGCTGGGCGAGCAGCAGCACGTCGCCGCCACGCGCCCGCAGCGGCGGGACCTCCACCGGGATCACATTGACGCGGAAGTAGAGGTCTTCGCGGAAGCGATGCTCCTCCACGGCCGCTTCCAGATCGCGATTCGTGGCGACGATCAGGCGCACGTCGAAGGGGACTTCCTCGTTTCCGCCGACGGGCCGTACGGCGCGCGTCTGGAGCGCGCGCAGGAGCTTCGGCTGGAGCGCCAGGGGGAGCTCGCCGATCTCGTCGAGGAACAACGTGCCGCCCGATGCCTGGAGGAGGAGCCCCTTGCGCGTCGCGTGAGCGTCCGTGAAGGCGCCGCGCACGTGACCGAAGAGCTCGCTCTCCAGCAGCGGCTCGGGGAGCGCGGCGCAGTTCACGACGACGAACGGACCGGCCTTCCGCCGCCCGCGGTCGTGGAGGGCTCGGGCGACGAGCTCCTTGCCGGTACCCGTCTCGCCCGTGACCAACACGGAGGCGTTGGAGTCCACGATCCGATCGAGCAGATCGTAGAGCCGTCGCATCGCCGGGCTGGTGCCGAGCAGCGCCCCGAAACGCCGGGCCTCTTCGACCGCACGGCGGAGCCGCTGTACCTCGTCGCGGAGCGAGCGGTGCTGGATCGCGCGGCCGAGCGCGAGCGCGAGGGCGTCCACCTCGAGCGGCTTGGTCACGAAGTCGTACGCGCCGCCCCGGATCGCCGCCACGGCGGTCTCGATGCTCCCGAACGCGGTGATGACGATCACCGGCACCTCGGGCTGCGCGGCGACGATCCGCCCGCACAGCTCGAGCCCGTCCATGCCCGGCATGTTCAGGTCGGTCACCACGGCGTCGAACTCTCCCGGGGCGAGCGCCTCGAGGGCCGCGGCCGCCGACGTCCGCGCGCTCACCGCGAAGCCGAGCTCGCCGAGGTCCGAGACGAGCATGTCACACATGCTCGCATCGTCGTCGACGACCAGCACGCGTCCCGTCACGAGGCGGCCTCCACCGTCCCCGGCTCGGCGGCGGCGAGGTAGATCGAGACACCCGTCCCCTTTCCCACTTCGCTCTGGACGTCGATCCAGCCGCCGTGATCGGACACGATCCCGTGTGCGACGGACAGCCCGAGCCCGGTCCCTTCTCCGACTCCCTTGGTCGTGAAGAACGGTTCGAAGATGTGCGGCAGGTCTGCTGCGGCGATGCCCTCGCCCTGATCGTCGATGCGGATGCGGAGGTACGGGCGCGTCGAGCCGCGGGGTCCGTCCACCGGACTGAGGGCCTCGCAGGCCTCGATCGAGACCAGCAGGCGGCCGCCGTGGGGCATCGCCTGGATGCCGTTCATGACGACGTTGGCGAGCGCCTGCTGCACCTGATTCTGATCGACGCGTGCGAACCACTCCCCGTCCGGCGCCGTGAGCTCGACCGTCACGCGATGCTTCTGGGCGAGCGGCGCGAGCAGATCGATCGTCCGGGCCGTGAGCGTGCGCAGGTTGGCGAGGCCGAGCTTGGGTCCATGTCGCCGGGAGAAATCCAGGAGCTGGCGGATGACGACGACCATGCGGGCGGCCTGCTCCTGGATGAGACGCGCGTACTCGATCGCCGGCCCCCCGGCACCCTCCGTCGCGACGATCTTGCCGGCCCGGTTGGAGATCAGGTTGAGCGGCGTCCCGAGCTCGTGCGCAACGCCCGCCGCGAGCCGGCCGACGGTCGTCAGGCGATCCGTGTGACGAAGCTGGTCCAGGGTCGCGATGCGCGCCTCGGTCTCGGCGGCCAGCCGCTCCCGGGTCGCGGCGAGGCGGTCGCTCATGACGTCGAGCTCCGCGGCGAGATCCCCGATCTCGTCGTGTTGTCGCACCCGCACCCGGCCCGTGAGGTCCCCGGCACCGATGGCTCGCGCCCGGTCCCGCAGCTGCGCCATCGGCCGGCCGACGAGCCAGTAGCCGAGCCCCATCGCGATGAAGCCGCACATGGCGGCGACGAGGGCGGTGGCGAGCGCGATGTGCCGCCGGTTCATGTCGATGTAGCGGTGCTCGGCCTGCAGGGACTCGACCACTTCGATGACGGCCGGCCGGGCTCCGGGAATCGACATCGGCACGTAGATGCGGCGAACCCACTCGCCACCCGTCGTCTGACGCAGGGTGATCACGTTGCGGTGCTTGAGCGCCTGAATATCGGTCGCGGAGACCGTGGCTGGCGGATGCGCCTTCAGGTCCTCGAGCGAGTGCCAGTGCAGACGGACCACGTCCGGCCCGTGACGGTCGATGAGCCCCAGGATCTCCCTCGCCCGCGCCTCGCCGTCCGTCGCCCAGATCGCCTCGAGCGCGGCGGCGGCCCCGCGGCCGAACTTCACATCCTTGGCGAGGTCGGCGTCCAGGATGACGATCTCGCGGCTGATCTGCACGTACGCGTACCCGGCCATGACGGCCACCACGCCCACGAGGAGCGCGAGGGTCAGCTTGCGCGCGAGCTTCATCGTCCGTCTCCCGGGCGCGGCCGCCCGGGTGAGACCACCCGCGTCGCTTCTATCGCCCCGTCCGCCGGAGAATCAACGACCGACGTCCGATCCCCGGGCGAGAGAGGCTCGCCCGGTGGCGAGCAGGCTCAGACGCCGCCGGGCCAGAGGGCGGAGCGGTCGGCTCCCGGCGGCTTCGGCCGCCAGGCAACGCATCGGACATTTGTCTCCTCTTCTTTCACGAACGACTCGGCACCCTCCCACCCCGCTGCGTCCCTCGTGAGCCGCGGTGCAACCCCCGTGCCTCCGCCACGCCCGTGGCACGCGCCCGTCGAGCCCCGGAACGCGGCAGCGATCGAGCCGGGCTGACGGCCGGCTTCGGGTCGTCGTGCGCCAACGGGTCACTCTGACATCGGCCGCAAACCGCCGTGCGGGTCGGTTCCTCGTGACGCCCGGTCGAACTGCGCCTCGGCCCCTACCTCGCATGCCTCCTCGTCGAACGGCCTGTGCTTGAAGGCACGGCGGGCGGCCTTGGCGTGTCACTTGACGATCGGCACGCCGAGCCTGGCGAGTTTCCTCATCGCCGCATCCTCGCACTTGAGCGCCGGCGGCAGCGGTGTCGTGCTGGTGGTGCTGGAGGTGGTGGTCGGTGTCAGGGTCGAGGAGGTGGTGCTCGCACCGGCCGGCAACACGACCACCGAGCCGGTCATGCCGAAGGAGACGTGCACGGTGCAGATGTACGGGAACGTCCCCGGGACAATTGCCGGGAGAACGAGAACGGCGTCGAGTGAACGGCAGAGTCCCACGTCTCAGGGGCGTCAAAGCGCGTCGTCGAGTGCGTGCCCGAGCGCTCACCGGCAGGTCAGGCCGACGTCGGGCGAATGCCCGAATGCTCTACTCCGGGTACCCCGCGAGGCTCGCCGCCGTGTCCAGCATCGGCTGCTGGTTGACGGTGATGAACCCGTGGCTCGAGCGGTCCAGATCCTGGATCAGCAGGATGACGGCTCCGAGCAGCACCGCCATGACGACGACCGGCAGCCGCGAGCGGCTCGCCTGCAGGCCGCGGTCATAACCGATGAAGGCGGCGGCGATCAGCGCGATGCCGTACAGCGCCAGGAACACGATGTTCGGCACCCGGTTGCGCGCCGCCGTCAGGCGCTTTTCCTGGTTGTCGATCATCTCGTTCAGGGTGTTGATGAACAGCCCCGTCGGCACCATGCTCGGATCGCGCGCCGCCGCCTTGGCCACCTGCCACAGCTGCGCCTGGATCGCGCTGGATCGCGCCAGGGCCGCATCCAGCTCCTGGCGCGAGGCGAGGCGCTGGCCCAGATCGATCCGGATCTGGATGTATTCGCGCAGCAGCTTCAACCCCTCGCCGGCCAGCGGCGCCGGCAGCAGCCGCGCGCGCAGCGCGGTGGTGCCGATCGCGTTCGCCTCGTTCAGCAGGGCGTCGCGCCGCGCATCGAAGCGCGACAACGCCATGGAGAAGGTGAAGCTGATCATCAGCGCCAGCAGACCCAGCACCGCGGCTTCCAAGGTTGCGACGGAATCGCCGCCGCGCCCGGCGGCGCGGATGCCGTAGCGGTAGGCCGCCTCGCACGCGCCCAGCAGCGCGAGCAGGCTGACCACGAAGATCGCCCACAGCGGATAGTCTGAGATCGTCAAGACATCGGCATCCGCATCGGCCTCTCCTCGAAGCCCCCTCATAGCCGAACGGAATAGATCGCGATAGCGCGCGATCGCACGCCGCCGATTGCTCTCTCGCGATCACCTCCGTTCGGGTCGCGCTAGTTGCCATCCAGTTCGCGAAGGAGGGCCAGTACGCGCTCATCGTCTGGAGCGACCGTGCCGAGCCGCCGTGCATAGTCTCGCGCCTCGGGCAGGTGGCCGGCCTCGCGGTTGAACGTGGACAATCCGAAGAGCAGATCGGGATCGTACGGCGATCGCTCGAGGGCCCGGGTCAGCGCGGCGATCGCCTCGTCACGCCTTCCGAGGGATTCGAGCGCGACGGCATGGACATAAGCGAAGCGGGCATTCTCCGGCCGCGCCAGGGCCGCGCGCTCGAGCAGCGGAAGCGCGTCGGCGACCCGCTTCTCGCGCACCCGCTTCAGACCGAGCGCATGCACGAGGCTCGGATCGTCCGGCACGGCCTTCAGTCCGTCCGCCAGCGCGCTTGCCGCGTCGGCCTCGCGACCGAGGGCCCGGTAGAGGTCCGCGAGGTTCGCGTACGCCGGGACGAAGTCGGGCTGGAGACGGATCGCCGCCCGGTATTCCGCCTCCGCCCGGGTCGCATCGCCCCGGTCGGCGTAGACGATGCCGAGGTCGAGATGCGCCTCGGGACGCTCGGCGAGCGCCTCCTGGGACGCTACGTACTCGGTCACGGCGCGCTCGCATCTCGCTCGACGCTCGGGAGAAAGCGCGTCCATCGGAACGCCCGCGAGTACCCGGCCCGCCTTGACGCGCACGGCTTTCACGGGGTCGTCGGCAAGCGGCTCGGCGAGCCGGCCTCGCACGGGGGGAGAGGCTGAGAGGAGCGCCCCGAGCGCCGCTTCCCGAACCAGGGTGTCACGGTCCCCGAGTGCGAGCTGGATGGCGTCGAGCGCCGTCCGGCCAGGGAATCCCTCCAGCGCCGCGACCGCCGTCGCACGAGCGATGCCCGGGGCCGCCGCGTCGCGGACGAGAGCCGAAAGCTTCTCCCGCGCTCCTGGCTCTCCGATGCGACCCGCGTGCAAAGCGTCGACGAAGGTCTGGAAGCCCTTCCGTCCCGGTCCGTACGTCTTCTCGATCGCCGCCGCGGCCCAGCCTGCGTCCCGATCGGCGTGACACGAGCCGCAGGCATTCGGCACGCCGTGGCGCACGGTGAGGTCGGGTCGCGGGATGCGGATCGAGTGATCGCGGCGTGGATCGATCACCATGTACGACCGGGTCGGCATGTGACACTCGGCGCACTGCGCGCCCGGACTGCCAGCCGGGTGGAGCAGATGCGCCGGGGTTTCGTACATCGCCGGCGAATGACATTGCGCGCACACGGCGTTGCCGGGCGCCCGGAGCCGCTGCGTGTGCGGGTCGTGACAGTCGCTGCAGGTGACGCCCTTCGCGTACATCCTGCTCTGCAGGAACGACCCGTAGGTGTACACCTCGTCGAGCTGCTGGCCGTCGGGATGGTAGAGGCGCGCTTCGAGCAGGGCGAGGTCGTGCGTGTCGAGGAGGCGCCCCGTCGGATTCGGATCGACGCCGAGCGGCGAGCGCCGGGCGTGGCAGACGCCGCACGTCTCGACCTCGCGATGCGTCTCGAGCGGCCGGCTGCGCGTGGCGTTGCCGGTCGACATGATCGTCCAGCGCACGCCGCGTCGCTCGTCGAGCGGGATCGTCAGCCCCTCGCTGCCTGTCAGCTTCTCCCAGCCCGGGCGCTTCTCGGCCCAGGCGACGTGGTTAGAGCCCGGGCCGTGGCAAGCTTCACACCCGACGGCGAGATCGGACCAGGTCGTCGCGTAGCGGTCATGGACCGGGTCGTAGTTCCGCCGCAGGTTCGTCGAGTGGCAGTCCGCGCACATGTAGTTCCAGTTCTGCTCGAGGCGCGTCCAGTGCAGCGGATCGCGATGGTCGATGTGCTCGTCGGGATACAGATGAAACCAGCGCCCGCCGCCCGCTTGCTGCGGTCTCGCGTCCCAGGCGATCGAGAGCGCTTGCATCCGGCCGTCCGGGAACGGGACGAGGTACTGCTGCAGCGGGTAGACGCCGAAGGTGTACTTGACCTCGAAGTCGGCGAGGGCGCCGTCCGGGCCGTCGGTGCGTACGAAGAAGCGGTCGTCCCTGCGGAAGAAGGTCGATGTCACGCCGTCGTACGTGACGGTCGCGTCGTCGAAGTTGCCGAGCACGGTCGCCGGGGTGGCCGGCTGCATCGCGTGCGCGTGCTGGGAGTCCTTCCAGGCCTCGGCCTCCGTGCGATGGCAGGGGACGCAGGCGTCGTGGCCGACGAACTCGGGCGGTGGGGGCGCGGTCGCGGCCTCGTCTGGCGGGCGCCGTGCCGCCGGCCAGAGGAGCGCCGTGACGACGGCCAGCGTGACGACTCCCAGCCCCAGGACGCCGAGGGCGATTCGCCTCTGCGGCAGCCCACGCGGGACCGTCGGCTCGGTGGTCCTCCCGGAGCCATGCTGGCGGCTGGACGCTGCGCGCACGCGGGGCGGTCGTCGCTTCCGCACGGGTGCTCAGGTTGGAGTGCGAAGCGTCACGTTCGCCATGTGTCACGTAGAGCCCCGCGCGCGACGCGGCGCAAGACTCACAGCGACACCCGCTGAAGAGCCGCGCGCGTCAGGGCGCGGGATGGATCCGGGTGATCTTGGAACCCTGGATCCCGATGCCCGCCATGAGCCCCTTCTGCCCGAAGACGAACGCGTAGACGTCGTCCTTGAGCGTGGTCGTGGTGAGCGACTTCGCCGCGCCCACGTCGACGACCACGAGGCTCGGCCCGGTCCCGAGCTCCCAGCCGCCGCTGTGGTCGAGGTACTCGACCGCCGAGTCCGTCATCAGGAAGAGCGCATAGGAGAACGCCTGGACACCCGCCTGGAATCCGTAGGAGGCGGCCACGGTGTTGTAGTAGGCGACCGTCTTGCCGCCTTTGCGGAGCGCGCCGTTCCCGCCCTGCGCCCCGACCATGAACCCCGCCTTCAGGATCCTCGGGAAGACGAGGATCGCCTTCGCCTGAGAGCCCAGCACCTTCGCGGCCGGCGTGGTCGCGTAGAGTTGTTGGAGAGCCGCGCTCGCGTCGCCAGCGATTTTCTTCGCGCTCGCGGCGGACGCGGGCTCCGGCCGCAAAGCGAGGAGCAGTACGACGACGAGCAGGCGGCGGAGCATCCGATAAACCTTGGGCATGTCGTCACTCCTCGAACGCGAAGATACGCTTCCAGTCGTTCTTCACGCTGATCACGGACCAGCCGTTCCTCTTCGCCCCGTCGAGCAGGGACTGCGGGAACGTCCCGACCTTGGTGTCCGGCAGGCCGGCGGCCGGGCCGTACGCGTACTCGCGCTGCGCGTCGTCGTGCAGCACGAGCATCATGGAACTCCTGTCCCCGCCGGTGACGATGTACGTCTTGAATCCGTTCGCCCGCGATGAATTGACGGGTCGCACCCGGTTTGGACGGATGCGACCCGGTTAACGGTTCTGGATTCAGGAGCTCTTCTTACTTGGCCATTGCCGCCCTGGCTGCCTCGATCTTCGCCTTCACGGCATCGAGGTTGAAGCTCGCGCCCTTCTGCATCGGCGGGAACTCGACAGCCGTCATGGCCAGCTTCGCCACCTCCTGCTGGACGAAGACGAAGCGCCAGAACTCATACTTGAACCACCCGAAGTAGTCCTGCGCCCCATCTTTAGTTCCATTTTCCGGCCAGCCCGTGCGCTCGAAAGGATCGAGGCGAAGGTTGGTCAGGTAGGGCACGTCGGGGTGGGTCTTGTCACCCAACCAGCCGCCGGGCTGGTCAATGAAACGATACTTGAAGTCGTCGATGCGCACAGCGCCGAGCGCGCTTTCCCCGAAGTAGAAGATCTCGTGGCGGGCCGAGGGGCCTTTGCCGGTGATCATGGCCATCTGGTTGTAGCCGTCGAGATGCACCTTGTAGGTGGTATCGCCGAGCTTCTTGCCCTTCTTGAGATCCTCGACAATGTTCGGGTCGTCCGCGGCGGCCAGGAAGGTCGGGAACCAGTCGAGCCCGGAGATGATGCCGTTCTCCACCTTGCCGGCGGGGACCTTACCGGGCCAGCGAATCATGGCCGGCACACGGAAGCCGCCCTCCATGATAGTCCCTTTGCATTGCGCGAACGGCGTCTGTCCGCCATCGGGCCAGGTGAAGACTTCGGTGCCGTTGTCGGTGGTGAACACGACGATGGTGTTGTCGTCCACACCCATGTCTTTGAGCTTCTTCATCACATCGCCCACGATGTCGTCGATCTGGGCCATGCCGGCTTCGTGAATCGTCCAGCCATTCTTCGAATTGCGCAGGGCCTCATACTTGGGAGAGAGATGGGTGACGATGTGCATGCGCGTCGGGTTCAGCCAGAGGAAGAACGGCTTGCCGTCCGCCTTGGCCTTGTCCACGAACTTGAGCGACAGCTCGAGAATCTCGTCGTCCACGGTCTCCATCCGCTTGGGATAGAGCGTGCCGGCATCCTCGATCTTCTGCTTGCCGATCTTGCCCCAACGTGGTTGCACCGTCGGGTCATCCTTATCCGTCGCCCAACTGTGGACCATGTTGCGCGGGCCAACTCTGTCCAACAACTCCTGCGGGTAGGCGGGGTGCGCGGGGTCCTCCATCGCGTCGAGGTGATAGAGGTAACCGAAGAACTCGTCGAAGCCGTGGACGGTGGGCAGGAACTCATTGAGATCGCCGAGGTGGTTCTTGCCGAACTGCCCCGTGGCATAGCCGTGGGACTTGAGAGCCGTGGCAATGGTCACCGCCTGTGCGGGGATGCCGACGGGCGAGCCCGCCTGGCCGACCGTGGTCATGCCCGTGCGAATCGGAAGCTCGCCAGTGATGAAGTTCGCCCGGCCAGCCGTGCAGCTAGCCTCGGCGTAGTAGTCGGTGAAGAGCATGCCTTCGTTGGCCAGTTTGTCGAGATTCGGCGTCCGCCCGGCCATCATGCCCCGGCTGTAAGCGCCGATATTCCAAATGCCGATGTCGTCTCCCATGATGACGACGATGTTCGGCTTCTTGTCCGCAGCCGTAGCCGGAGCGGCGGCGCCGATGAGCGCGGCCAGCACCGCTGCTGAGATGCTGGCGATCACATTCGACTGGAATCGTACCTTCATGGACAGTTCCTCCTGCTCACTTTTTTCCCGCGCGGCCGGAAGTCGTCGCTGCCCGTCACGACGGCGCCGTCCCCGACGTCCAGGACGACAGCCGATCGGCGAGCTGCCCGGACCACGCCTTCATGGCGTTCTCGGCATCGCCCAGCTGCCATTGCGCCGCCGTCGCGATGCTGCCGCCCCCGACGCGCTTGTCTACGCCGGCCGCGAGGACCTGGCCGGTCACCGAGTCGACCACCTTCCCCTCGGCCTGCGCCGAGCCGACGAAGGCATAGGTGCCCGTGGCGGCGTACTTCAACGTGGCGAGTGCCCGCGCCTGGGGAATGAGCATCGACACCGTCCGGAGGACGGGGATGGCCTTGCCGATGTCGTCGATGGCGACCTGGACCTCCATGACGCCGGGTCCGGGCTGGTCGACGACCTGGAACTTCTGCGACAGCGCATCGTTGAGCGCCTTGGTGAAGTAGTTCGTCAGCGCCAGCTGATCGGCCTTGGACACCTTCGTGTCGTCACCACCCCAGAAGCTGACCGGAGCGATGATGACCTTCTTGTACTCGGTCCACCGGGCGTTGGGGTTGAGGTAGCGGAGGCCCATCACCGCGTCCCCTCCGCCGCCGACGGCTGCGGCCGAGAAGCGACCGGGGGTGGCGCTCGGTGTCAGCTTCGCGCAGACGTCACTCCCGAGAAATGGACAGTACACCTGGGGTTTGTCGGCGACCTTCACCTGCTGCGTCGTCGTACAGCCCCCGAGGACTGCGATCGCCCACAGGCCGGCGACGCCGATGGCAAGACGATAGCCCCCCTGCTCCTTGACTACGTTGATCCGCATTCTCGACTCCCTTCGTGAGTTAGTGGCTCGCTGACGTGGGCGGAGTGGCGTCGGTGAGACGGAGCTTCTCGACCCACTCGAGACCGCGCGTTTCGGCGACAAACTGGAAGCTCAGGGCAGGCGGTCCCGGCGCGGTCTCCATCACGGCGATCAGCAGCTCATACCCCGCCGACCGGATGTGGGCCTCGAGATCGTGAGCTTGGTTCCAGATCTCGAGATACAACGCGGCCCGGTCGAGTCCGACCTCCTCGTAGACGCCCCCGCCGAGACACCCCGGCAGCGCGCGCGTGGAGTTCCAGAACGCACACAGCGTGCGGATGGTGTCTGCTTCCTGTCTGGGTGGCAGCCTCATGCTGAGGGTGGCGATGACCATCGACTCTGAGAGCAACATGTCTGCCACTAGCTGCGGTCGTGCTCGGGACCACCTTGCGGTGCGCAAGCGCCTGTTGTCACGGGCGTATTTTCCGCCGCCGGGTAGAGGACCGGCGGGTCGCTGCCTCGGCATCCCTCCGGAATGCCGGAGGGGGCCACGGCATCCCGTGCGCTCAGGCGGGCCGCCGGATACCGGCGTGCAGCCGCCTCTTCATGACGCCCCCAGACCGCCATGCGACGCAGCGCCGGGTCGTGCCCCTGCGGATCGAGCCGCGTGACGGCATGCTGGAGCGCCTCGCGCAGCAGCATCGCGGAGTAGAGGATCGGGTTGCCGGTCTCGTACGAGAAGAACCAGAACTGGTAGTGGTCGTGGATGCGCGGGTCGTTGTCGAGATCGTTGTAGAGCGCCGCAGGCACGACGCGGGCGGCGAGCGGCGCGCCGAGCCCGGGCCAGCGGTAGTACGTCGGGAAGCCCTTCAGCTCCAGATCGGCGACCGGGTAGAAGTCGATCAGCTGGTGCCCGCTCCAGCCGAGCGTCGCGCGATCCACCGCCAGGACGAGCGTGCCGAAGGGGAGCGGATACGTCCCACCGCCACGTCCACGTTCTCGCCCTCCTTCAGGCCCTGGGTGAGCCCCCGATTGTATAGCGCAGGCGAGGCGCACGCGCGGATCGTACCGCGCGTGCACGACGCGCGGCCGGGTCGGGGCGGCACCCCGACCCGGCCGCGCGGGCGTCTCGTGGGAGGAGCCTATTCCTCGGTGATCTCGACGCGCCGGTTTCTGGCCCGGCCCTCCTTCGTCTTGTTGCTGACGATAGGCTTCGACTTGCCCCAACCCTTCGTCGTGATGCGCTGGGTGCCGATGCCGCGCGAAACCATGTAGTCCCGCACCGCGTCGGCGCGCCGCTCCGAAAGCCGCTGGTTGTAAGCGTCCGACCCGATCGAGTCGGTGTGCCCCTCGACCAGCGCTCGGAGGTTCGGGTGTTCCTTCATCGGCGCCACGACCTCCGCCTCGATCTTCTCCTTGCCCTCGGGCTTGAGCGTCGCCTTGTCGAAGTCGAAGTACGTGTCGGCCGAGAGCTCGATCTTCTTGGTCTTGGGGGCCGGCGGTGGTGGCGGTGGTGGTGGTGGTGGTGGCGGCGGCGCCTGCTCCTTCGGATCGCAGATGAGGTGCCCGAGCAGGGTCCCGAGGGCGGCGCCGCCGACGGCGCCCGCGCCCGCGGCCGCGCCCGTCTCCTCGTGGCTGCCACCGTGACCGCCCTCGTACGCGTTGACGAGGCCGCCGGCGGTGCCGGCACCGACCGCGGCACCCACGAGCCCACCGGCCACGGCGCAGTAGCTCCATCGCCGCTCCCGCATGGCGCTGCAGCCCATCAGGATCATGAGCCCGACGAGCCCGATCGCCGTCACGCTCCGGTCACGCATCATGGTTCTCCTTCCGTCCATAGCCCACACTCGGGCGCGCTTCCTACCGCGATTCGACCTAGCCAGTCAAACTTCCGTCAGTCTCACAAGCCAGCATGCACGAAGGACACCCCGGCGAATAAAACCTAGTCGCGGACGGGAGTCCAGGAATCGTCGGGATCATAGTCGGCCATCGCCTTCGCAGTCTCCCCGGTCTTCTCGCCGAGGTTCTTCTGGTAGACGATGCCTTCGGGGCCCACGACGAACGTCATGATCCCGCTCGATCCGTACTGCGCCGGATAGGCGACGAGCGCGAAGCCGCCGATCATCTTGCCGTCCCTTAGATAGTTGCGCGCGCCGCCCGGCGCATGCGCGCCCTGCGCGGTGAGGATGCGGTAGACGTAGCCGTGGTACGGCTGTGGCTCGCCGGACTCGTGCGGCCCGTACCCTTCGGCGTCGGCCTCGGCAACGAGCGGGCCTAACGGGCTCGCGTGGCTGCCCGTCGAATCCTCCCAGTAGAGGCCGTCGCGCTTGCCGGCGTCGCTGCGCACCTTCTGCGCGTAGACGCCCACGCCCGCGCCGGTACGGTCCCGGCTCGCGTACTCGCGCTGGGCCTGAACGTAGGCACGACACGTGGCGAGCGTCCGGAGCTCGTTTCGCCCGATACGACGGTTCAGTACCTCCTGGTGACCGGCCGCGGTGTCAAACCGCCACTCTGCGCCGTCCTTCACCAGCGGGATGGGGAACGGCCAGTCGTCCTTGCCGAGATGGGCCGTGACGGCGCCCGACGCGAGCGTCTCGAGCCGCGTGTGCTCCATCGCCGCGTTCGCGACGCGTTTCCGTTCCCCCGCGTCCTGGACCGGATCGCCGGAGGACACGAGGTCGTCCGAGCCCGGCCCGAGGATCACGATCAGCGCCGGCTGGTCGTCCTTGCGGAGAGCCGCCACGAGCGCACGCATCGCCTCGGCCGGGCTGGCAAACGTCTTCGGTGCCGTGATGTCGGCGGCCGCTATCGCGTGGAGCGGAGCGAGGGCCATCAGGGCGACGCTCAGGGATACGCAGCGCATGGTTCGCACGATGTGCCTCTGCATCGAGCCGTCCCTCCCTATCGCTTGCGTCCGCCGCCACCGCCCCCGCGGGCACCACCGCGGCCACCTCCTCGCCCACCACCACCGCCTCTGCCGCCGGAGCCACCGCCCGAGCCGGCGGCGCGCTGTCCGCCGGGCGATGCGCCCGCCCAGCTCTTGCCCCCGCTGCTCGCCGCGCCGCGCTGGCTCGCCTGCTGCGTGGCGCGCCCGTTCTCATAACCGCTGAAGGCGTCCTGCCGTCCGCCGCCCTTCGGCCCCGCTTGCGGCGTGCCCCTGCGATCCCCGGACGGGCGTCCCGATCCGCCAGCCCCGCCCGCGCCGCCGGGCCGCTGCGCTGCGTTCGCGGGGAGCGTCGTCGGGCGACCCCCCGGCCGCTGGGCGCCGGAGCCGGGTCGGCTCCCCGCCCCGTCGCGATCGTAGCCACGCGCCAGGTCGCCGCTCGTGCGACCGGCCCCGGCCGTCCCTCCCTGCCCGCCGTAGCGTTTCGCGGTGCCCGGGTCCCGGTAGCCGACGTTCCGGCGGTGCTCGGGGTTGTGCTGCCACGTCTTCTGGCTTCGGTCGCTCTTGTTGATGGTGACGTTCTTGCTGTTGTCGATGTTGACGTTGTTGTTGCTCTTGTTCGTGCCTCCGCCCCCACCACCGCTCCCACCGTAGTAGTTGTTGTTGACGTGGACGTCGTTACTACCCCAGTTACAGCCGTTGCTGATCAGCGCCCCGACGCCGACCCCGACGCCGAACGAGAGCAGGCTGGCGGTGGCCATCTGTCCGCCCGTGTATCCGTACACCGCGGGGTAGTAAGGCTGCGGCGGGGCATAGCTCCCGTACACCGTCGGCGGATAGGTCGGCACGTAGACCACTTGCGGCTGGGCCGGCTGGATGATGATCGTCTCCTTCTCCTTGAAGACCTCCTTGGTGACCGTCTGCTCCTTCGTCGTCTGGAGGGTGCCGGCCTCCTCTGCCCGACGCCGCATGCGCTGAACCGCGTCGAGGACGTCGTCCTTCTGGCCGAGGAACGCGTCCCCCATGTCCTTCGTCCAGTCGAGATTGTCCGACATCCGCTTGAGCAGGTCCGGGAAGTGGGTGAGGCCCTCGACGCTCGGGTCCCAGTCCTTCGCCTCGAGCGCCTCGTCGAGCGCGTCGTCCTTCAGACTCGCGTTCTGGGCGCGCCAGCGTTCGGCCTCGACGATCTCGAGCGGATAGGTCGAGGCCATCAGGACCTGCATGAGCAGCGGGTCCGGATAGAGCGCGACCGGTGCCACCATCTGATCGATCTTGTCGGTCGAGAATCTCGGGGATTGCGCGGCAGGCGCCGCTGCGGGGGGCGGCGCGTTCTCTTCCACGGCGGCGCGAGCGCCCGGCGGACCGCCGAGCAGCAGGAGACCACCGAAGAGGCCTGCCATCACGAGTAGCCGGTTCATGCGTCCTCCTCCGACGAGCGTCCGGATTGAAATGAGCAACATGTCTGCCATCAGCTGCGCATCCCGTGTGGTCAGGCTGGCCGCCGGATACCGAGCTTTGCCATGCGCGTCTCGAGGGTCGTCGGCGGAAGCCCGAGGAGGGTCGCCGCGCCCTGCAGCCCGCGCACACGCCAACTGGCTTGTTCGAGCACCCGCACGATGTGCAGACGCTCCACGTCTTCCAGCGCCAGACTCTCCGCGGTTGCTGTTCCCCGACGCTCGGGCGGGTCGATCCGGAGCACCGGCTCGCCGCTCAGGATGATCGCCCGTTCGACGACGTTCCGCAGCTCGCGGACGTTGCCGGGCCACGTGTATCGCTGCAGGTCACGGAGGCTGCTCACGTCGATGGCCTCGAATCGCTTCCCCATCTTTCCCCCGATCTCGGTCACGATCGTGTGCACGAGTACCGGGATGTCCTCGGGACGCTCGCGCAACGGCGGAACCACGATGGGGAACACGGCCAGGCGGAAATAGAGATCGTTCCGGAAGCGGCCATCGGCGACGGCCTGCTCGAGATCGCGGTTCGTTGCCGCGATGACGCGGACGTCGACGCGGATCGTGCGCGGGCTCCCGAGTCGCTCGAACTCGCCTTCCTGCAAAACGCGCAGCAGCTTCGCCTGCAGCTCGAGCGGTAGCTCGCAGACTTCGTCGAGGAAGAGGGTGGAGCCGTGGGCGAGCTCGAAGCGTCCGACCTGGCGGGACAGGGCGCCGGTGTAGGCGCCCTTCTCTCGTCCGAACAGCTCCGCCTCGACCAGCGTCGCCGGCAGCGCAGCGCAATTGAGCTTGATTATCGGACGGTCCGCGCGGGTGCTCCTGGCGTGGATCGCTTCGGCGACGAGCTCCTTGCCCACGCCGGTCTCTCCCATGATGAGTGCCACCGCGTCGGTCGGCGCCACTCGTTCGACCAGGGAAAGCGTCCGCTGGATCGCGCGGCTCTGACCGACGATCCGGGGCATGCCGATGGCGCTCCGCGTCTGCTGGCGAAGGAACCTGTTCTCCCGTTCCAGACGCTCCCGCAGCTCCTGCACCTCGGCGAGGGCAGCGCGGAGCTGTTGATCCATGTGTCTGCGGGCGAGCACGGCGCAGACCATGTGCGCCACCGTGCAGAGCCGATCGAGCACCGCGGGGGACCAGGTCCGTTCCGTCCTCATCGAGCCGAAGGCGAGCGCGCCGAGAACCTCGCCACCGGCCACGAGCGGCATCGTGGCGTTCGACCTCGGCCCCAATCGCTGGATGAGGGCCTTGTCGACGGCGGCTTCCTCGGGGAGGTCGTCGAGCCGGGAGAAGACGATTTTCTCGCCGCTCATCACCTGCATGTAGCTCCACGGCAGATCGGCTCGTCCCCACACCTTCGGGAACGGGTCCTGCCCCGGCACGGCCCACGAGTGGGTCACGACCAGGTCCTCCCCCGATCGCTGGAACAGGGTGCTCCGGTCGAGACCCAGCGCCTCGACGATGCGCCGCAGGCTATCCTCGATCGCTTGATCGACGCGCTCGGGATCGATGCTGATGAACCCCGCCGCGAGATCGATGATCAATGACTCGAATCGGAGGCGTTCCCCGACCTCGACCCGGGGACGCCTACCTGTCGCGTCCGCGAGACCCGACGGCACCGCGGCAATGTCTCCGCCCAAGGTCAGCATCATTCAGATCCTCTTTCGGGCCATCCGTCTTGCCATTTGACGCCATGGCTCATCCCGGCTTCTTGCCCGATCGCGCCAGAGCCGACAGGGCCGCCGTCGCCGAATCCGAGACGGACGGATCAGCTCAGTCGCGTCGACCTCCACGACGCGACGGGATCGGGTCACCGCGCCTCGGTGCGCGCCTCGAGTCGCCTGCACACTCGCCCGGCCCAGAAGGCAAAGGCGTGATCCACGTCCACCCAGGTTTCCCAGGCCGGCGCCCCCTCCTTGCGGCGGTCGACGCCTTCGGCGAGGAGGGCGTTGGTCTTCGCGTCGCGGATCTCGCCTTCGATCACCGCGGCTTTGAGGAAGCGTTGCGTCTCGGGGTCGAGCGGACCGTCGCCCGCCGGGTGGGGGCGATCGCTGCCGCGCGACGTCCGGAGGATGTCCAGCACGGGGTCGGCGGCACGGGCCTCGGTGATCGCGAGGCGGATGCGCATCACACCGGGGCCCGGCTGGTCGACCAGCTGGAAGCCCTGCCCCAGCTGCGCCCGCACCGCGCCCTGCAGGTCGGTCACGAGCCGCAGCAGGTCCTCCCGCGGCACCGGCTCGAGCGACTTGCGCCCGCTGCGCCACAGCGTCACCGGCTCGAGCAGTACCTTGTGGTATGCGGGCCAGTCCGCCTTCGGATTGCGATACACCAGCCGCACCTCGTCAGGGCCGCCCTCGCGCAGAAGCGAGTAGTCGTCCAGGAAGCCGGACATCTCCGCCGGCGAAACGACCTGGCGGTGGGCACACCCTGCGGCGAGCAGCACCACCAGAAGACCGATCGAGGCCTTCATCGTAGGGCCGTCCCTACACGGATCGGGGCCGGAGAGGCAACGGGCGACGCCGTGTGATCCTGGTCAAGGACGAGATCTTCCTGCTAGATCCCGCGAATGGGGGATCGAGCATGAGACTCCCGGCGTACACGGCGATCCTTGCACTCTTCCTCGTCGTCGCGTCCGCGGGCCGCGCCCGCGCGAGCGAGTACCCCGGCTGGGGCGACACCGGATGGGTCTACGAGAGCAAGCGCGATTGCTGCAGTGACGCGATCGCGATCGCGTCGCAGTACAGCGAGCAGGCGTGCGCCACCTCGGGCGGCAAGCCGAGTCCCTTCGTGGGCGGCGGGCAGCGCGGCTCCTGCAGCGCGCAGTGGACCCAGGACGGGTACGGAAACATGCTGTACCGCTGCTACGGTGAAGCGTCCGTGTGGTGCGATTGAATCGACTCCCCGCTTCAAGCGGTCATTGATCCGTGGTTGCTCGCCCGTGAGCAGCGGCGCAACCCCCGTGCCTCCGCCACGCCCGTGGCACGCGCCCGTCGAGCCCCGGAACGCGGCAGCGATCGAACCGGACTGACGGCCGGCTTCGGGTCGTCGTGCGCCAACGGGTCACTCTGACATCGGCCGCAAACCGCCGTGCGGGTCGGTTCCTCGTGACGCCGCAAGCGGACCGCGGCGTCGGCCGACGTGCACGGCGTCTCGCGGGGCTTTGCGGGGTCGGCACGCCGGGTGCAACGCGCCCTCGGGGGCATGCAGCTCTGAAATAGGACTACCAGGGAGAGATCGAAATGGACCTTCGCACCGACGTGATGACCGAGAACGCGTCCGACGACTTCCCGCATCCGCTACCTCCCCGGGAGGACATCGAGGAGGAGGGACGTCTCGTGACGCTCCGCGAGGCCGAGAGGCGCTACATCGAGCACGTGCTGTGCGAGGTCCGGTGGAAGCAGCGACGCGCGGCAAGGATCCTCGGCATCAGCCGCTGGTCGCTCGCGCGCCGGCTGCGGAAGTACGGCCTGGCCGGGTGAGCGACGGAGCGTAATCACCGCACGCTGGCCGTTCGGTGGCTGTCCCGAACCCACTGGCTATGGCCGCTGGCCGTGCATGAACGACGCCCATCGGCGCGCGCCCGGGCACGGGAATCTGAGGTGGGTTTCCGGGGCCAAGGTTACCCGCGACCGTCGCCGCTTGGAGCGGCTGGCCGCGCCTTGCGTCACATGAAGCGGTTGTTGATTCCCATGATGTCCTCAGCTAGGGGCTCAGGCACGAACCGTTCAGCTGTGAGATCGACGCTCTGTATCGCCCTGCTCGTCGCACTCGCCGCCGCGCCTGCGGTCGCGGGAGCGCCGCAGCAATGTGTCCGCCAGACGCTCGACGCCGAGTCGGCGGTGCTGGACGATCCTCACCTCCAAGGACCGAGCAAGGAGCGCGACCGCCGCGAGCGGGTCGCGAAGATCATACACGAGTCGTTCGACTTCCGGGCAATGGCGCGGGAGTCCCTCGGATCGCACTGGGCGAGTCTCACGCCCGAGCAGCGGGACCGGTTCGTCGGCCTCTTCGCGCAGCTCTTCGAGCGCTCGTACGACCGCCTCGTGCTGCGCTTCCTGGGCGGCAGCACGACGACCTACGGCACGGAGTCGGTCGATGCGGAGCGCGCGGTCGTGAAGACCGCGCTCCACCGCAAGGGCGGCGACGAGCTCCCGGTTGACTACCGCCTCACTGCGGATGGCGGCGTCTGGAAGATCTCCGACGTCGTCGTCGACGGCGTGAGCCTCGCCGGGAACTTTCGCGCACAGTTCGACAAGACGATCCGGGCGTCGTCGTATGACGCGCTCGTGCAGCGGATCGAGACGAAGCTGGCCGAAGCGAAGTAAACGCTACGCGGCCGCCCGCTTCAGCGGCGGCGGCTCGATGACGAGGACCTCCGCCGTGGCGCGGCGTTCGGTCCAGTGCAGTAGGACCGGAAGCACGATCAGCGAGGCGCCGAGCGTCGCGATCATGCCGAGCGTCAGCAAGAGCCCGAGCCCGAAGATGCCACGGTGGGCGGCGATCATGAGGCTTCCGAAACCGGCCACGGTCGTGAGGCCGTTGACGAGCACCGCGAAGAACGTGCTCCGCGGAAGCCGCGGACCGCCACCCTGCCGCGCCTCGCCGTAGCGGAGCACGACGTTCAGGCCGAACTCGGCGCCCGCCCCGACGATGAGCGGGAAGCCGAAGACGTTCCCCAGATTGAAGGGTAACCCGAAGACGAACATCAGCCCGACGGTCCAGAGCGTTCCGAGCACCAGCGAGACCATCGCGAGGACGCTCTCTCGCGTGCGCCGGACGATCACCGCGGTCAGGAGCCCGACCAGCAGGAACGCGTAGAGGGTTCCCTCCTTGTAGGCCCGCTCCATGTAGCGGATGGCCTCGAAGGTGATGACCGGCGTGCCGGCCACCTCGGGGTCGACCGTCCGCAGCTCGCGGACGAACCGCTCGGCGCCGTCGCGATCCCAGATGTCGACCTTGGGCTGGATCTGGAGGAGGAAGCGGCCGCTCTGCCCGACGAACTTCCGCCGCATCTCGCCCGGCACGTCGGCGAGACGAATCGGGGTCGGATGGAGATTCCGCTTCAGGTGCCCGAGAGTGCGCGCGAAGTCGGCGCGGAGCTGGTCCTGGAGCGGCGCGAGCTCGGGCGCAGCGGCGGCGGCCACCTGGTCCAGCTTCCGCGCGAGCGCGGCCGTCTCGTCCCGCAGCGCGACGACCTCGTCACGATCGTGCCCGGACGGGGCCTCGTCGGCCGCGAGATCGAGGCGCTGCCGGAGCGCCCGCACCGCCGCACGCAGTCGGGGAAGGTCGACGGGCTCGCGCGCGCCCGCCACGACGGGCTCGACGATCGGCGCGATCTCGGCGAGGATCTTCGCCTTCGCTTCCTGGTGCGCGGGAATCAGGGAGAGCACCGATTCGACCTCGGATACCGAATCGAGCGCCTCGAACGCGGCGACCCGCTGGCGGAGCTCGTCGAGCGACCCGGCGGTCGAGAGCGCGACGAAGCTCGAGCGGCCTGCGGAGCGGAGAATGCGCTCCTCCCAGTCGACCGACTCGGTTCCGCGCGCCTGGAGGTGGAGGAGATTGTAGTCGAAGCGGACGCCGCCGAGCGCGACGAGCGAGAGCGCGGCGCCCACGGCCGCGAGTCCGACGACGAGCCCCGGATGCCGCGTGATCCGCGCGACGAGCCGCACGGCTTGCGGCCCGGTTTCACGTCGCCGCTCGGCACGCCCGCGCCCCGTGAGGAGCACGAGCGCGGGGAGGAGCGTCATCATGGAGAGCCAGGCGAGGATGATCGAGGTCCCGGCGATGAAGCCGAGCTCCCGGATCCCCGGGAAGTCCGTCAGCATGAGCACGTAGAACGTGCCCGCCGCCGTGAGCGCCCCGCCCAGCATCCCGGGCCCCGCGCGCCTCGCGGTCGTCTCGAGCGCCTCGCGCGCCGAGCGGCCGAGGCGCCGCTCCTCGTCGTTACGGAAGAGCAGGTAGACCCCGTAGTCCGTGCCGAGGCCGACGACGATCGAGATGAACATGATCGAGAAGATCGAGAGATGCCCGACCACGAGCGTCACGATGCCGAGCGACCAGCAGATGCTCACGGCGAGCGTGGCGAGCACGAGGAGCGGCATGCCGACCCGTCGGAAGGCGACGGCCAGCACGCCGAGCGTCAGGGCGAAGGCGAGCGCCGTCGCGCGCTTGCTGTCGCGGAAGGCGGCTTCCATCTCGTCGTTGCCGAGCACCGGGGCGCCGGTGAGCCCGGCCTTCACGTCGGGGAATTCCGCTCCGACGCGTGCCATGGTCGCGCGGAGGGGCTCGATCGCGTCCCGATAGTTCGTGAAGCTCGCCTTCTCGCGCGTCGCCTCGACCAGGACGAAGAGGAGACGCTTGTCGTCGGAGAGGAAGTAGCCGGCGTCCGCGCCGTCGCGATCCAGCGAGAAGAGCGATCCCCACGGTGACCGGAACGGAGCGGGCCGGTCGAGGCGGGTCGATATCTGATCGAGCACGTCGCGCGCGGGGCCGAGGTCGACCTTCTTCTCGTCTCCGTCGAGACCGAGATCGAAGGCGCTGCGCACGAAGGCGGCCACGATTTCCGTCCGGATACCATCGAGCAGGCGGTCGAGCGTCGGCCGGGCGGCGAAGGAGGTCAGAAAGCCCTGGTGGTCGGCGACCTCGTCGCGGATGTCGGCCAGGTCCGAAGGTGCGAGGTAGAGGAGTTCGCGACTCCGGAATCGTTTCGGATCGATCCGGTAGGTCACGTGCCGGAACGTCCCCGGCTCGTGGCGAAGCTCCTCCGCGAGACGGTGCGCGTACGCCTTCGATCGCCCGACGTCGTCGCTCTCGACCGCGACGACGAGCTGATCGAGGCGCGGGAAATCGTCCGAGATCTCCTCGTCACGCTGGACGTATGGCCGGTCCTGCGGGAGGAGGTCGCGTCCCGAGGTGACGAAGCCGAGGTGACGGAACGTGTAGGCGAGCGCCGCAAACGCGAAGACGACGCTCAGCAATACGCTGATGACGGGCCGCGCGGAGGCGAGCCGGACGAGGGCGCCGAGCCCTCGCCAGCCCTCGCGGCTCATCGTGCCGCGACCGCCCGCGACGGCGGATGCCACTCGGCCTGGCGCGCCGCGTCTGCCTCCTCGATCGAGCGGCGGCGCCGTTGCAGATAGCCGTTGCGGACGGCGCTGTAGAGGTCGAGAACGCTGTCCTCGACGTCCTGGAAGAGCTGAAGGTTGAGCGAGCGCTCGTTGACCTGCTTGACGATCGCCAGCCCCGTCGTCGCAAGGAACGGCGTGAGGTAGCCGAATGGATCCAGCACGCCGTCCACGCCGTAGCCGATGCCATCCCGGACGGTGAGCGGCGCCAGCGTGGGGAGCACGAGGTAGGGTCCGGGACCAAAGCCATAGACCCCGAGGGTCTGGCCAGTATTGGCGTCGCTCTTCTCGATGTGGAGCTGCCCCCGCGCGACGTCGAGGAAGCCAACGACCCCGACGGTCGTGTTCACGCCGAACCGCGCGAGCTCGCGGCCCGCCCCACGAACACGCCCTTGCAGGAGATTGTTCACCAGGCGCTTCGGCATCCCGAGGTTGTCGAAAGCGCGATCGAGTCCCCGCTTGCCGACGTCGGGAAGGATCTTGCTCCAACCGGTCGCGACGGGCTTTACCAGGTAGCGATCGAGGACGTCGTGGTTGAAGAAGAACATCTTCTCGTTGAACCCCTGCCACGGGTCGTAGTCGTTCGAGAGGTCCTGCTCCGCGTCGGCGATCGGCGGTAGCAGGTCTTCGTCCGCGCCGGTCGCCCGCGACGCCATCCCGGCGGCGAAGACCACCGTCAGAACGAGGATCGTGAGTCGCCGCATCACGCGCTCGACATTCGCGCCCTTGGTGCTCGTTTTCGACATGGCTTCCCTCACACAACGTTCGTGCCGCATGGTCGGTAGGAACGGTCGCGATGATACGCGCACTAGGTGAAGCTGTAACCTCGGGGAACTGCGCGCGTAGTCCTACGGTATGGATCGCCGCCCCGCCGCTCGTCCCGGCCGGCGGATCGGACCCGCCGTGGCGTCACACGGGGAGGCGCAATCGGTGTGGGAGACGCATCCCGCAAGGCCGAGGAAGATCGTCACGGCACGGTTCAGACGCACCATGTCGTCGTCTGCGAGCGGCTGACGGCCAGCGCAACCGCTCCCGCGGTCGGCCTTCAGGACTTGAGCGGCTCGCGCCGGGCGTTCTTCTCCCGCAGCACCTCGAGCAGCTTCGTCGGGCCGCCCTGGCTCACGATCTCCTGGAACTGGGAGCGGTAGTTGATCACCAGGCTCACGCGCTCGATGACGATGTCGATGATGCGCCAGGCGGCGTCCTCCTTGCGGAGCCGGTAGTCCACCAGGATGTCATTGGCACCGCCGCCCCGGAGGATCTTCGTCTTCACGGTCCAGTCGCCGCGGGCCTCCTCGTGGTCGCCCGAGATCTCGACCCGTTCGTTCTTGTAGTTCTCGATGCTCCGCCCGTAGGTCATCGAGAGGTGCTCCTTGAACAGCTTGACGAAGTCGGCCTGCTGGGCAGGGGAGAGCTGACTCCAGTTCCGCGCCAGCACGAGGCGCGACACGGTGTCGAAGTCGACGTGGGCATAGACGATCGTCTCGAGCCGCTGCCGCTTGTCCTCGACGGAGAAGCTCTTGTTGCCGAGCACGTCGAGGGCCGCGCCCGTGATCGCCTCGACCACCGCGCGTGGCCCGTCGCCTGCGGCCGCCGCGCCGGATAGCGTACAGACGAGCAGGACGGTTGGAGCGAGCGTTCGCATGCGACCTGACCTCATCGGTCGAACTCCGAATTCCCCTCGGGACCCGGATCCGGACCGAGATCCGGATGGTCCAGCTCTTCCTGCTGTTGACACCCTCGATCGCGTCGTTCTCCGGTCCTGGCGCGCGACGCGTGGTGCAGGCGGATAGCCCGGGCGCAGCGGGCGACGGCGAGGACGATCGAGGAGATGCGGGCGGGCATGGCGGGTGCGGCCTACTCGGTCTTCCCGCGATCGCCGCCGTAGACGAGCTTGCCGATGAGACGTTCCAGCACGACGGCGGACTCGGTCATCGCGATCCGGTCCCCGGGCTTGAGGGTCTCCGGCTCCCCGCCGAGCTGGAGAGAAACGTAGCGATCGCCCAGGAGTCCCGAGGTCACGATCGAGGCGGAGGTGTCGATCGGCAACTTGAGCCGCGCATCGAGATCCATCTTTACCCGAGCTCGGTAATTGTCGTCCAGCGCGATGGAGGCGACCTGCCCGACCTTCACCCCCGAGATCACCACCTGCGCCCGCGGCTTGAGCCCGCCGATCTCGTCGAAGTCGGCGAACACCATGAGCCCGCCCGGGCCCCGCGCGGACAGGCCGCCGACGCTGAGCGACAGGTAGGCGATCGCGCCGAGCCCGGCGAGGACGAAGAGGCCGACGAGGAGGTCCCGCAACGGTGCCCGGGTCATCGCATCACGCTCCCCACAGCGCCGTGATGACGTAGTCGAAGATAAGGATGCTCACCGACGCGCCGACGACGGTCGAGGTGGTCGCCGCGCCCACCCCCGCCGAGGTCGGCGCGGCGGTGAAGCCGCGGTAGGTCGCGATCAGCCCGACCAGGACGCCGAAGATGAGCGCCTTCAGCAGACCCCCAACGACGTCGTCGCGGAAGTCGACCGCCGATTGGAGGCTCGACATGTAGGCGCCAGGGTCGACGCCCATGAGGCCGACCCCCACCAGGTACCCCCCGAAGAGGCCGAACACGATGAACAGGGCGGCGAGAAGCGGCATGACGAAGACCATGGCGAGCGCCCGCGGCGTGACGACCAGGTCGACCGGATCGACCGACATCATGCGGAGCGCGTCGAGCTG
>Ga0209376_1000186_pt1 | contig 68142 bp, 67 predicted proteins | sample GraSoiAngelo_134_FD_185891 | JGI IMG/M metagenome (GOLD analysis project Ga0209376, IMG submission 185891) | Grasslands soil microbial communities from the Angelo Coastal Reserve, California, USA - 14_0929_05_30cm (SPAdes) (version 2) | ecosystem: Environmental > Terrestrial > Soil > Grasslands ... | reverse complement strand
AGCGCGACGACGACCTCGGGGGCCAGCATCGTCCCGGTGGGGTTGTTCGGGTTGCAGACGAAGAAGAGGCGGGGCGCGGCCTCGAGCTTCTTCGTGACGGCCGCCAGCGGGTAGCCGAGGTCGTCAGCGTACGGGACTTCGTCGATCACCATCCCCTGCTGCTGGGCGCAAGGCTCGTAGTAGCCGAACGTCGGCACGGTCGTCAGGAACGTGCCGCCCTTGTCGCCGTAGGCGTCGAAGACCGCCTTGATCGCGGCGTCGACACCGTTGACGGCCTGGACGTTCTCGACGGGCGCGCCGATCGACGCCGCGTACGCCTCGTTGAGCCCCGCGTACTCCGGATAGGCGGCGTACGCGTCCGGGGGCAGGCCGCGGATCGCCTCCACCACCTTGGGACTCGGCCCCACCGTGCTCTCGTTGAAGTCCAGGCGCAGGAGCGACCGGCGCCCTTCGAGCGGCGCGACGTAGGGGGTCAGCGCCTCGACTTCCGGCTTGGCTTTGATCACGGCGTGTCTCCGAGGCGCGGATACAAACGAAGGACCATGGCGCCGCTAGTGTAGCGCCTCGGTCCAGTCAGGCGGGCGATCTACTGAAGGGCAAGCGTCGCGGTGCGGAGCTCGGTGACGTGCGCGGCCTTGATCGCGGTCGTCCCCGGCGTGATCACCGGATCGGTCCAGGCCGGGGCCGGGAGCCCGCGCGCGGTGAAGACGGCGGTGAGCGCCGTCCGCATCTCGACGAGATGGGACGCCGGTCACTACCGACCTGAATTACGTGAGCTTCTCGGCGTCCGGTGCCGGCATCATCTCGAACGCGTTGAGCATGCCGGTCACGAAGCCGTAGTGGCCGATGATCCCTGTCAGCTCGACGACCCAGGGCACGCCGTAGCGGTCCTTCAACGCGTCGAAGACGGCCTGATCGACCCGGTTTTTCTGCAGCAGCTGGCGCACGTAGGTGACGATCGCTCGCTCTTCGGGCGCGAGGCCTCCCGCGTCCTTGCGGTCGCGCACCACGCCGATCGCTTCCTCGCGCGTCCCGGCCTTGCGCGCCAGTGTGACGTGCGCGCCCCAGACGTACGAGCAGTCCTTCTCGCGCGCGGTGGCGAGGATGGCCAGCTCGCCCTCCTTGGGCTTCACCGACGACTGGAAGCGAAGATAGTTGCTGGTGCCGATCACCCGCTCGCACATCTGCGGGCTGTACATCATGATGCTGAAGGGACCGCGCACGCTGCCGCGGCCCTCCGCGACCGCGTCGAAGATCGGCTGGTGCTCCTTGGACACCTGTTCCCTGGCCGTGATGGGCGTCGCTCGCGGCATAGCGGGCTCCTTTCGGTCTTCTTGTCGGGATTCTACAACAGGATTCTACAGCAGCCTTGACGGCGCCTCCGCCGACGGCGCAGTATCCCTCCCGGTGAGCGACCAGGGCTCGAACGCCTACACGGACGTCAACACGCTGCTCGAGCAGCATGCGGGCCGCCGTCCGGACAAGATCGTCGTCGAGAGCCCGGATCAGGACGCGCGCATCACGTACGGCGAGCTCGAGGCGCTGACCCGGCGCTTCGCCAACTTCCTGGCGGACGAGGGTGTACGCCCGGGTGACCGGATCTCGCTGCTCTCCGACAACGGGATCGAGCCGCTGATCGTCTTCTGGGGCGCGCTGCGCGCCGGCGTGACCGTCAACCCGGTCAACGTCGAGATCCGCGAGAAGCACGTGAGCCAGATCCTCCACGACGTGGCGCCCAAGGCCGTCCTCTGGAGCCGCGAGCTGCCGGGCGATCCGCGCGCGCTGGCGACCGGCGGCGCGCCCTGGATCCCGTTCGGCCGATGGAACGCGCCGAGCGCGCCGGCCGACGATCTCTTCGCTCGGCTGCGCGACGCCTCACCCGCGCCCGTCGCGACGCGCCCGGCGCGCAACGATTGGTCGCTGATCGACTACACGTCCGGGACGACCGACGCGCCCAAGGGCGCGATCTGGACTCATGAGGCCTACTACGCGATGTGCGAGTCGCCAGTGGACCGGCTCGAGATCGGGCCCGACGACACGATCCTCGACTACCGCCACTTCAGCTGGTCCTCGCCGCAGATCCTGTCGATCGGCCCGACGATGCTCACCGGCGCCACCCTGGTGCTGGCGCGGAAGTTCTCGCAGGCGCGGTTCTTCGACTGGCTGCGCGACTATCGCGTCACCGTCGCGGTCGGGATCCCGACGGTGATCAATATGCTGCTGGCGCGCCCGGTGAGCGTGACGGGCGCCGACCTGCCGGCGCTTCGCTTCATGACCTCGAGCACCGCGCCGCTCTCGGTCGACAAGCACCTGGAGTTCGAGAAGACCTACGGCATCCCGATCGTGCAGCTCGCCGGCGGCACCGAGACCGGCTTCATGTGCGGCAACCATCCCGGCGCGCGGAAACACGGGTCCATCGGCCGGCCGACCCTCAACCTGCGCCTTCGCCTCCTCGACGACGCGGGCCGCGAGGTGCCGCGTGGCCAGGAAGGCGAGATGGTCGTCAGCGGCCGCCAGCTCGCGTCGGCCTACTGGCACGGGCCGGACAAGCTCGTGCCGATACCTCAAGATGGATTCAGGAACGGCGACCTCGCCCGGCAAGACGAAGAGGGCTACGTCTACATCACCGGGCGCAAGAAGGACATCATCATCAAGGGCGGCGTCAACATCGCCTCGCTCGAGATCACGAACTGCCTGCTCGAGCACGCCGACGTCGCCGACGCCGGCACACTCGGGGTGAAGGACGAGATCTACGGCGAGGTGCCCGTGGGCTTCGCCGCGCTCCGTCCGGGGCGGAGCGTGCCCGAGGCCACGCTGCTCGACCACTGCCGCGCGAAGCTCGTGGCCTTCAAGGTGCCGGCGGCTGTGGTCGTCGTCGACGCGGTCCCGAAGAACGCGAACGGCAAGCTCGACCGCGACGCGCTGGCGGCCGTCTGGCAGCGGCACCCGCAGCGCGGGGCCTGAGCTTCGAGCATGGGACGCGCTCCACGATACGGGCTGAGCCTGCCCAACCGAGGCGTGCTCTTCGGCGCGACGAGCGTCGACGAGCTGCTCGCGGTCTCGGAGCAGGCCGACGCGTCGGGCGTCATCGACTCCATCTGGGTCGGCGACAGCCTCTTCGCCAAGCCTCGGCTCGAGTCCCTCGTGCTGCTCTCGGCCATCGCGGCGCGCACCCGGCGCGTCCGGCTCGGCACCTGCTGCCTCTCGACGTTTCCGCTCCGTGATCCGCTGTTCCTCGCCGCCCAGTGGGCGGCGCTCGATCACGTGTCGAGTGGTCGGATGATCCTCGGCGCGTGCGTGGGCGGCAGTCTCCCGCGCGAGAAGGCCGAGGCCGAGTTCGAGCCGTTCAAGGTGAAGCTCGCCGACCGCGGCCCGAGGCTCGAGGAGGGGATCACGATCCTCCGGAAGCTCTGGACCGAAGATCGCGTGAGTCATCAGAGCCGGTTCTATGAGTTCCGGGACCTCACGCTCGAGCCGAAGCCGATCCAGAAGCCGTGCCCGCCGATCTGGATCGCGACCAATCCCAAGCCCGAGCTGACCACACCGCGCGTCGCGGATCGGGCGCTGCGGCGCGTGGGGCTCATGGCCGACGGCTGGATGACCGACAACACGCCCGCCGCGCGCTTCAAGGAGCGCTGGGAGCTGATCCGCGAGGTGGCGCGGGAGGCCAAGCGGCCAACGGACTCGATGGAGTCCGCGCTGCACCTGATGGTCAACATCAACGACGACCAGCGGGCCGCCTTCGAGGAGGCCGTCAAGTTCCTGCACACCTACTACAGCCCGGCCATGAGCCGCGAGTACATCGAGGGCTGGCTCGCGTATGGGCCGCCCGCCGCCGTCGTCGAGAAGATCCGCGCGTACGTCGACGCCGGCTGCACGACGCCCATCCTGCGATTCGCGTCGTGGGATCAGAAGGGCCAGCTCGCGCGAGCGCTGGCCGACGTGATGCCGGCCGCGCTCGCGCTCCGCGTTCCCGACTGAGGGCGCGTCAGCTCGGGATACAGGCCGTGACGGTGATCTCGATCAGCAGCTCGGGCGAGTTCAGCGACGCCACCGTCACGGTGGTGCGGGCCGGCTTGTTGTTCGGAAAGTACTTCGCGTACTCCTCGTTGTAGGCGGGCACGTCGTCCCGCCTAGTGACATAGGTCGTCGCGGTCAGGACATTGTCGAGCGACGTGCCGGCGGCGGCCAGGATCAGCTTGATCCGCTCCAGGACGTTGCGCGTCTGCTCGCGGATGTCCTTGCCCACCTCGCCGCTGACCGGATGCCGTCCGGTCTGCCCGGACACGAAGACGAGGTTGCCGAATCTGGTGGCCGGCGACAGGTTGGGGTTCGGCGCGGCTGGGTTGACCTGAACGATCTCTTTCTTTGGCATGTCGTCTCCTGTGAGGACGAGCCCTGACGTACCCGCGGGAACTGCGCGCGCATCATCGGCCGAACTGCATCGCGGTCGGCATCGTGGGGCGAGAGTACACTCGCCCGCGTAGCCGCCGCAAGCCAGGAGGATGACCATGAAGCGCAGCACCAGCCGGATCCTGACGACCCATGCGGGCAGCCTGCCGCGGCCGGACGACGTCAAGACGCTGATCGCCGCGAAAGCGGCCGGGGAGCCCTACGATCGCGATGCGCTGGCCCGCCGCCTGCCCAAGGCCGTCGCCGAGGTCGTCCGCCAGCAGGTCGAGTCCGGCATCGACAGCATCAACGACGGCGAGCTCAGCAAGCCAAACTTCACCGACTACGTCCGCGAGCGCATCAGCGGATTCGAGGCCCAGGAGCCCCTGCCCAGCCGGCAGCCCGCGCGCCAGTTGATCTTCGGCCGCGACGCCGAGCAGTTCCCGGAGTACTTCGCCGGCCGGATGACGTTCCGCGGAGCCGGCCAACGGCCCGTGCTGTGCACCGGGCCCATCCGGTACATCGGGGCGAACGCCGTGCGGGCGGACGTCGAGAACCTCCGCGCGGCGCTCCGGGGCGTGCGCGTCGAGGAGGTGTACCTGCCCGCGGTCGCGCCGGGCACGATCGAGCACTGGCTGCGCAACGAGCACTACCCCAGCGACGAGGCCTATCTGTTCGCGATCGCCGACGCGATGCGCGACGAATACCTGGCGATCGTCGACGCCGGGTTCGTCTTACAGATCGACGATCCCGACCTGGCCGACGCCTGGCAGATCCATCCGCAGATGAGTGTCGGCGAGTACCGGAAGTTCGCCGGCCTCCGCATCGACGCGCTGAACTACGCGCTCCGCGACATTCCGACCGACCGCGTGCGCTTCCACATGTGCTGGGGGAGCTATCACGGCCCGCACCGCGTCGACATCCCGCTGCGCGACATCGTGGATCTGATCCTCAAGGTACGGGCCGACGCGTACTCGATCGAGGCGTCGAACCCGTGTCACGAGCACGAATGGCGGGTGTGGGCGACCGTCAAGCTCCCGCCGGGCAAGTTCCTCGTGCCCGGCGTCGTGGGCCACTACAGCGACTTCATCGAGCATCCGGAGCTCGTCGCCGAGCGGCTGGTCAAGTACGCGAAGCTGGCGGGGCGCGAGAATGTCGTGGCCGGGACCGACTGCGGGCTGGGCACGCGCGTGGGCCACCCGACCATCGCCTGGGCGAAGTTCCAGGCGCTGGCCGAGGGCGCGCGGCTGGCGACGAAGCAGCTCTGGGGCTAGGCGGCGACCTCGACTCTCCGGCCGAACCGGGAGAGCAGCGTCGCCCCGGCGGCCACCACGGCCGCGAGGACGACTACCACCGTCCCGATCCAGGGAATGAGACCAACCAGGACGAGGACAACGCCTCCGAGGGCGACCGTCCTGAGGGGCGTCTTGTTCTCTCGCAGAAACGGCAGCTTCTCACCGAGCCATCCGGCGGAGACCGTGAACCCGAAGAGCAGGAGGGCGACAAGGGATATCACCGCCACCGGGATCAGCGGGATGCCGATGATCGTCACGGCCAGCAGGACGACGAGCGGCACGAATCCCAGGAGGAGCGCGAAGCCGCCGAGCGCCGAGAGCCCGGGCCGATTGACCAGGTACGTGCCGATGCGCGTCAAGGCGCCGGGGAAGGCGACCGCGATGAGCAACGCGATGACGAACAGCAGCACGGCGCGCGTCAGGCGCGAGGCGACACTGAACATCGAGAACATGTGAGGCCCGCCAACCACCCGGCGGACCATCGAGCCGACGGTCGTCGGGATCGTCCCGCCGAGACTCACGTTGTCGCCTTCGAGCGTGGCGCCCTCCGCGACCGACACGGCTCCGCCGATCGCCACCGCGTCACCCTCGACGCGGGCGCCCGGCTCGAGCGTGACCGAGCCGCCAATCGCCACCGCATCTCGGCGTACGTGGCCCGCGATCGTGACGGAGCCGCCGATGGCCACGGCCTTGTCGACGGTCTCGTCGGCGCCGACGGTGAACGAGTGGCCGAACACCACGCGCTCGGATCCGTGGCGACCACGCCGCTCACGCCGTCGCTCGCGCCAGGAATCGCCTGACACTGCGGGTGCGTCCGCGCGAACCCGGAGGACGCCGTCGGCGAACGACGCGCGGAGCGAGGCCGCCTCGAGGACGAGATCGAGCACCTCGCCGGCGGGGCGCTTCGAAATCTGGAGGCTGAGCGGGCGTGTGGTCGCGCTCTCCGGCGCGGTGACCACGAGGCTCCAGCCCGTCTGCTTGGCGATCGCGCTCAGCGCGTCGAGGGCCGTGCCGCGTGGCTGGTCGATGGAGACGACGGGCGCGTTGTCGGGCAAACGACCCTCCAGACGCCCGCTCGCCGGCGTGGCCGTCCCGGCGAGGCCAGGCAGCAGGAGGAGTGCGACGGCGAGAACGACAATCACCTTGGCTGCGCTCATGTCCGATCTCCCTTCGCCCGGGAGTACGGTCGAACGCCAGCCTTATTTCATGAGCGCCAGCGATCGGGCCCGAGCGATGAGGAACAGTGACAGGACGGACACGGTGGAGCCCAGGACGATCAACATCCAGATGCCCAGCGGCACGAGGTCCATGACAACGCCGACACCGGCGACCCATCTGGCGAGGTCGGCCGCCGCCTCCGCGAGCCAGACGGCGAGGGCGACGAGCCCGACGGTGGTCGTCAGCAGTGTGGCGATCGCCACGAGACCGACGACCGCGGCCGCGAGGCCGGTGAAGACCGCCCGACGTTCGCGGGCCTCGATCGCCTCGAGATACCGGCGCCGCGCGCCGGCCAGGAACTCGGCCGATGGCTCCGGCGCGGGAAGAGCCCGGAGCAGGCTGGTGAGCTCGTCACGCTCGTCGGCTCGCCGGCTCATGCGAAGGGCGCGCCTTCCAGCGCCGTCCTGAGCCGAGCCCGACCGCGATGGAGCCACGTCATCACCGTGCCCATCGGCACCTCGAGGGCCGCCGCGATGTCCCTGTACGACATTTCCTCGATATGGAAGAGGACGATGGCTTCCCTTGGCCCCTCGTCGAGATCGGCGAGAGCCCGATCGAGGCGCGAAAGCTGCTCCCGCAGCGAGGCCTCGCCCTCGGGTCCGCGTGGCGGCGGGCTGGTGACCGGCATCGTCTCCACGCGGCTCGTCATCGTTCGCCGCCGCAGCACGTCCAGGCAGAGCCGGCGCGCGATGGCGATGAGCCACGGTAGAACCGGCCGCTCTGGATCGAACCGCTCGAAATGGACGAAGGCCCGCACGAATGTGTCCTGCGCGAGATCCTCGGCGTCGGGCGATCGGAGCAGTCGCCAGCAGAAGCGATGGACGGGCCGGTGAAAGCGGCGTACCAGCTCATCGAAGGCCGCCGCATCGCCGCGGCGAGCGCGACGTGCAAGCTCGAACTCTGCCCGCCGGTTGTCCGCATCCGGGTCCTGGGTGGCTGCCACGCTCCTCGCCGTCTGCCAAGAGAGTACGGGCGACGCCCGAGGATTATTTCAGGCTGGGCGCCGCGCGGCGGCTGCGCTACTCCGTCGACGACCAGATGTCGGCGATGCGGCCCTCCCCTGTCAACCAGAAGGAGTAGTAGCGGATCTCCGCAGCGTTGATGAGACGGTAGTGGCAGATGCGATGGACGGTGGCGCCAAACCGCTCCATCGCGCGACCGCGGACGTCGTCGCAGGTGACGAACGTGAACGACTTAAGGGTGGCGAGCCGCTCGGCGGTCACCTGCTGGGTGAAGCTCGTGAAGTACAGCGCGAGGCGCGGAGTGACGAGCGGCGCGTTCTCGCCACGGCTGATGGCCGCCAGGACGTCGCGCAGGCGCTGGCTGAGCCCGGCATCCGGATCGGGTTGCGCGGTCTCCGGCCCCACGAGCAAGCCCGCGATGTGACGTCCGGCCACGCCGTAGGTCAGCCCCCAGGCGTTGACCCTCGTCCAGCCCAGGGTCTGGCCGAGATTGCTGAGCACGATCACCGTCAGACGGTCGTCGGGAAACTCCGACACCTCGGTGCCCGTGATACCGCCGTGCGAGATCCAGCGATGTCCCCGACGCTCGTCGACCTGCCAGCCGAAGCCGTACGGATAGCTGGCGCCGTCGTTCAGGCGGACCGGCGTCCACATATGCGCGAGCGTCGACGGCTTCACGACCCGCCCCGCCGTCAGCGCCGCCTGCCAGGTGATGAGGTCCTTCACGCTCGAGAGCACGCCGCCCCACGACGGCAGCTCGCTCTGCGTCACACGCCGGCTGTTCACGAGCTCATTTTCGCGAAGCGTGTAGCCGGCGGCGCGATGCTTCAGGATCTTCCAGTGGTCGAGCACGGAGGTGGACGACATCCCCAGCGGCTTGAAGAACCGTTCCTCGAGAAAGTCACGGTAGCGTCGCCCGCTCGCCTGCTCGATGATCATCCCGAGCACGAAGTAGCCCACGTCGCTGTACTGGAACCGCGCGCCCGCGGGAAAACTCAGCGTGTCCTTGCTCGCGGCGTCGAAGAGCTGCGCGGTCGAGTAGTCCTTTCGAGTCCCGCCAGGGCGCAGCGCCTTGAAATCCTCCCCGAGCGTCGGCAAGCCCGACGTGTGGGTCAGGAGGTGGCGCACCGTGATGCCCTTCCACGTCTCGGGTCCGCGAGGCAGATACGAGAGGATCGGCTCGTCGAGCTGGACCTTGCCAGCCTCGACGAGCACCATGATCGCCGTTGCAGTGAACTGCTTGCTGACCGACGCCAGCTCGAAGACGGTGTCGGGCCTGACCGGAACGTCGTGCTCGAGGTTGGCCACACCGTACCCCTGCATCTTCGTGACCGTCCCGTTTAGGACGACGGCCAGCGTCAGGCCGGGAATGCGACGCGCCTTCATTTCCGTCCGGATGTAGTCGTCGATGGTGTCCGCCGTCGCGGACGATGCCGCCGGCGCCAGCGCCACTAGCAGCACCAGACCGAGCAGACGATGACGTCTCACGGGGCCTGGGTCTTCTTCGCGGCGGCGAGGACCTCGGCGATGCCTCCCGTGAAGTAGAACGCCTGCTCGGAGACCTCGTCGTGGGCGCCGTCGAGGATCTCCCGGCAGCCACGGAGCGCGTCCGTCACGCTGACCGTTACGCCGGGGCGATGCGTGTATGGCTCGGCGCAGAAGAACGGCTGCGCGAAGAACCGCCAGAGCTTGCGGGCACGGGACGCCGTCACGTCGTGGGCCGGCGCGTCCGCGGCGAACCGCGTGAGGCTCTCACACACACGGGCCGCGATCTCCCGATGCTCTCGGCCCAGCGCGTCAGACTCGAACAGCCGAGACCGGGACGTCAACGGATCGACGGTCGGGTAGATGCCCAGTTGCCCGAGCGCTTGGGACAGGCGAATCACGACGTCGACGCCCGCGAGCGTTGAGAGGCTTTCCGGCGTCCACGGGCCCTCCTCGCGGCGAAAGAAGAACGTCTGCACGGCGCCCACGGTCCCGTCGCTGTAGCCCTCCCTTTCCATCATCTCCCGGTAGGTCATCGTGCCCCCGCCGGGAACGAAGGTGAAGATCGAGATCCGATCAGTACCGCCACTGAGGCGACGAACCAGCTCTTCCAGCAGCACGGCGGTGCCGGCCTTCCATTCGCCGGCGATCGCGAGGGTGCCGCCCGCGACCAGCGGGCACATGACGTCGATGACCTTGATTCCGGTCGGCACGAGCGTGCCGGGGGCGAGCGTGGACGCTGCCAGCAGCCGCACCACGCAATCGAAGGACTCACGGCTCACCGGCATCGCGATCTCGCGGCCGGCGCTCATCACCGTCATGCCCGGCGACAGCGACGAGATGGGCGACGTGGCGACACAGCGCACGATGCCGTTGCCGAGCCGCTGGACGACCTGCAGCGTGACGGCGCGCTGCCGCGACTCGTCGCTCACGGCCAGCTCGGTCAGCACATCGGGGAGCGCCGCGGGATCGAAGCGGGCTTCGACGACACTCTCGCGCGCGCGAACGATCCACCCGATCCGTGCCGCGAAATCGTCCGGCAACCGGTGGGCGCGAAGCGTGTCCTGCATGGTGGTCACCATCCCCTTCTTGAGCTTGGTGCGGGCCGCGTGCAAGCGATTGTTCACCGTGGTCACCGATAGCCCCAGGAACGTCGCGATGTCCCGCTGCGAGCAATCGCGCACGTAGAAGAGCACGGCGACCTCGCGCAAGGTGCGGGGGAGCTCAGTAATGGCGGCGAGGACGGAGCCGCGCTTCTGATCGCGCTCGAGGCGGTGATCGGCGGGCTCGACGTCCGCGGCCATCGTCTCGGCGCTCGCGAGCGCCACGACGTCGAGTCGTTTCCGGCGCAGCACGCGGAGCGCCTGATGGCGGACGATCGACCGCAGCCAGCCGCCGAACGCGGCCGGCGCCGTGAGGGTCGGCAGCGCGTACCACGCGGCAATGAAGGCCTCCTGGACCACGTCTTCCGCCTGCTGGAAATCGCGGACGAAGGACAGCGCGTACCCGAACGCCATGTGCTGAAAGCGCCGGGTGATCTCGGCGAAGGCGTCCAGGTCGCCATCCGCTGCCCGTCGTACCGAGGCTTCCAGGTCCATGGCCGGCTCTCACCCTATAAGTGCCGGGCAACGCCCGCAACCTTGCGCATCGCCTCAAAATTATGGTTACCGGAGAGGGGGGATCAGTCGCACAAGTGCGGTTACCACGCCCAAGGGGGTAACCGTGACGCGGACGAGTGTTCGAGAGTATCTGGCGCGGCAGCGTGAACGGTATCACCGCCTGCCGCGATCCGATCGCAGCCGCTTGTTGACGGAGATGGTGGCCGTGACCGGCTATCATCGAAAGGCGGTCCTGCGGTGCCTGAGCACCTTGGCTCCCCGGCGCGTGAGTGGCCGGGCGGTCGGCCGGCCGCGCCGGTACGGCGCCGACGTCGGCCGCGCCGCGCAGGTCCTCTGGCAGGCCGCAGGCCAGATCGGGGCCAAACGCCTGCAGCCCTTTGTGTCCGCGTTGATGGCTCGCCTGGTCGCGTGCGGGGAGCTCACGGTCCGGCCCGCGACGGCCGAGCTGGTGCGGCAGATGAGCATTTCGACGCTGGAACGTCTGCTCGCCGGCGCCCGCCGGACGGTCGCCCGCCGCGGTCGCAGCACGACGCAGCCCGGTGGATGGCTCAAGCATCAGATCCCCGTCCGCACGTTCGCCGACTGGGACGACGCGCGGCCGGGCTTCCTCGAGATCGATCTCGTGGCCCACTGCGGCGAGGACGGCGGCGGGTTCTTCCTGCATACCCTCTGCGCCGTCGACATCGCGACGGGCTGGGTCGAACTGCAACCGGTCTGGGGCAAAGGTCACAAACGCGTCCGCGCGGCGCTGCACGAGGTCCGCCGCCGGCTGCCCGTTCGACTCTGCGGCGTGGACACCGATAACGGCTCGGAATTCATCAATCGCGCGCTGTTCGACTACTGTCGCTTCGAGCGGATCACGTTCACCCGCAGTCGGCCGTACCGCAAGAACGACAGCGCCCACGTCGAGCAGAAGAATGGCGCGATCGTCCGGGCGCTCGTGGGCTACGACCGCTACGCCTCGCGCGCCGCGTATGCGCAGTTGGCCCGCGTGTATCGCCTGCTGCGGCTACACACGAATTTCTTTCAGCCCGTTCAGCGGCTCGTGGCGAAGTCGCGCCACGGCGCTCGCGTGACGCGCCGCTACGATCGCGCCCAGACGCCGTTTCAACGCTTACTGGCCACGGGCACGCTGTCGCCCTTTCGTCAGCGCGAACTCGCCGCGCTCTATGAGACCCTCAACCCGCTGCGCCTTCGGAGGAATATCGATGCCGCACTCGCTGCCCTCTGGCGGCTCGCTGCCCGCGAGCTCGATCCGCCGTCACCCGTCGCGCTCGTTGGTCGAGCTCGGTAACCCTGACTTATGAGGCGCGACGCCTTTATGGGGTGGGAAACCGGAGCAGGCGCGCCCTCCCGACGATGAAAGATGGAATGCGCCGATGGTGCGCCAGGTCGGGATGCTGGATCACCGCATCCTCGGTGGGCATGGGTTCCTTGACGGCATCGAGGACGAATCCGTTGCCGCTCATCTCGTCGAGATAGCTCGAGAGGGGCCGATGGAAGTGCAGTGTCGGTCCCCAGAAGTCGAGCTGCGCCACCTTCGCCGTCAGGTAGTCGGCGACCGCCTTGTGGAGCCTGGCGCCCTGTCGATCGTGAACCCAGTCTGCGCAGAAGAAGCAGGGATGCGGCAGCGAGAACACCAGGACGCCTCCGGCCGCGAGGATACGCGCGAATTCGGCGATGGCGACGTCGACGCGTGGGATGTCCATCAGCACCATGTTCGCGAGCACGACGTCGAACGAGCGTGACCGCAGCGGGAGCGGATTCGTCAGGTCGGCGACGAAATATTCGATCCTCGCCTCGGACGTCTCGCGCCGCGCGAGCGCGATCATTCGGGTCGAGCCGTCGACCGCTGTCACCCACGCGCCCGCCGCAGCGAGCTTGCGCGCATCGCGCCCATCGCCGCACCCGGCGTCGAGCACGCGCTTATCACGCACATCACCCAGCAGCGCCTCGACGACCGGGGCGTAGATCGATGCAGTGGAAAGGCAGGCGTCACGCCGGCGTGCGGCGTACGCCCCGGCGGCGCGGTCCCAATAGCGCAGTGCCCGCGCCGCATCACCGCTCATGTCGGTGTCGTCGCACCGGCGACCCCAACTCGGCCTGGCTCGGCGAGAAGAGGCCGCCGTGAGCGGGCAGCTCCCAGCGGTCGAGCACAGACGTCGCCGGGGCAGGGAGCTGTGTCGACGCGAGCGGTATCGATGCCAGCGCGAGGCCGATCAGGCCACGCAAGATGCGACGGATCGTCGAAGCCGCCGGGTCCATGGCAAGTCCTCGCTACTAAGTGCCAGGACCCGACGAGCAGCTTTAGAAGATGTGCTTCCTCATGCGCTACGCCGTCGCGCCGCGCGGCGGCCCCTTGACCTCCTCGAACGACTGGGCGAACTTCATCAGCTTCTCGTCCGGCTCGTCCAGGTCGATGTGCTCGCCGAACGGCTGCCGGACCTGGTACGGGGTCGTGTAGTAGAGCTCCACGCGGTTGTCCTCGGGGTCGTAGAAGTAGACGCTGCAGGCGATCCCGTGGGTCACGGTGCGATCGATCTTCAGGCCTTCCTTCTGGAGCCGGTGGTAGAGCTGGCGCACGCCGTCCAGGCTCTTCACCTTGAACGACACCTGCTGCACGTTCTGCGTCTTCTGTCCCGGCTCCTTGGCCTGGACGAGCGCCAGCTCGTGGTGCTCGGCCTCCGGCGCCGCGCTCAGGAAGCAGATGCCGCGCCCCGGGTCCTCGTCGCTGATGGTGAGGCCCAGGACGCCCGAGTAGAAGTCGCGCATCCGCTTCAGGTCGTGGCAGTAGAGCCCGACGTGGCCCAGCCCGCTGATCTCAGACATGTCTCCCTCCGGCGTCCCGCGGTCGCTCAGGTCTGTTTGTAGAACCTGGCCGCATTGTCCCACAGGAGCTTCTTCTGCGTTTCCGGCTTGAGGCTCGACCATTTCAGGACGTTGTCCACGGAGTTGGGGAACTGACACTCCGAGTGCGGATAGTCCGAGGCATACATGAGGACGTCGTCGCCGAGGACGCTGCGCACGTAGTTGAACATGTCCTCGCCCTCGTGGTGCTCGATAGAACAGAAGAACCGCCCGCTGGTCATGTACTCGCTGGGCGCGTGCTTGAGCGGCGCGATACCCCCGACGTAGACCGCCTGCTCGTCCATGCGCTTGGCCCAGAAGGGCAGCCAGCCCGAGCCGCATTCGAGGATGCCCATCCGTAGACTCGGATAGCGGTCCATGATGCCGGCGCCGATGAAGGCGGCCATGAAGCGCATGCCGCCCCAGGGGTGCGAGGCGAGGCGACCGAGGAAGATGTTGTCCCAGAGATCCCGGTAACCCGGGAAGTACGGCGGATTCCACGTCAGGCTATGGTGCATCACCGCGAGATCGTATTCCTGGGCGGCCTTCCAGATCGGCTCCAGGTCGGGATGGTCCACCGGGAGGTCCGGGGCGAGCAGCGGCCACACCGCAACGGCCCACTTCGACGTGCCCCATTGCTTGATCTCGCGCACCGCCTCGTCGACGTTGCGCGTCGAGGCCACGACCATCGTCTTGAGGCGCCCCGGGAACTTCCCGCAGAAGTCCGCGGCGTGGCGGTGGTAGGCGCGGATCAACCCGACCTCGAGGTCGACGTCGGGGAGCCCCACCACGCTGACCCACGAGGTCGGGATCAGCAAGTGCGCGTCGGTCCCTTCGTCGTCCATGTCCTTGATGCGGTTCTCGGCCTGGTCGTCCTGCACCCCTGCCCTCGGCTGCTTCGTCCCCCGCCAGTTGGTGCCGCGCCCGGTGAACGTCTCGTGGGCGCTCGCCTCGCCGAGCACGCGGCGGTAGAACTTCGTGCCCACGCGGTACTGGTGGGTGTTGGGGGTGCCCCCGATCTGGCCCGTGGCGTGGCGATGCGCCGTCAGCTCGGCCAGGCGCGGGCGGAAACTCGGATCGACGTAGCGCTCCAGGACTTCCGCGGCAGGGTTCACGTGCGTATCGGCATCCCACGTTTTCAGACCGGCTCTCATGCGCCCCTCCTCTTGTCGGCGCGCCGCGGCCGGCGGGGCCCCAGCCCCGCGACGGCCTGCGGCGCGCACCACCACTTGTAGGCGCGCCTCGGCCGGCGGGGCCCCAGCCCCGCGACGGCCTGCGGCGCGCACCACCACGGTTTGGCGTCCACCAGGATCACGAGTGGACCATCAGCTGGAGACGATGCCCGTCAGGATCTTGGAAATAGATGCAGCGGTCTTCCCCGGGGCGGCCAGTCACGACCACCCCCTGATTCTCCAGATCGGCTTTGAGCGCCTCGTAGGTGCCGGCCGCCACGTTCAAGGCGAGATGGTTGAGGTCGTTGCCGGTCGACAGGGGCGTCTCGCCCTGCTTCTTGAACAGGGCCACCCCCTGCTGGCCGGCGTGCAGGAAGACCTGCCGGTCGTTCTCCCGGTAGACCTTCATGCCCAGGATGTCGGCGTAGAACTTCTTGGCGCGTTGGACGTCCGTGACGTGGAGCACGAGATGGTCGATCCCGGTGGCCTGAATCATCGCTCGGCCCTCCTCGGTTCCCCCGACCTGCCCTTGCCTAGGTGCACCCGGCTCGCGGGGCACAGTCTACACGCAAACGTGAGGCTCTTGACACCCGGGGAACGGGGCGCTATCTCCTCGACCGCACGACGACTCACGGCGAGGAGGGGTACCGTGAAGCTGGTCCTGTTCCAGGCAAAGGGAAATCAGACCGTGTTGCCGGGCTTGTTCACCGACCGCGGCGTGGTCGGCATCACCGATGCGGTGCCCGCGGGCGTCACACCGCAGACGACGATGACCGGGATCATCGAGGGCTTCGACCGGTTGCGTCCGTCGCTCGAGCGGCTGGCTCGCGAGGGCAAGGCGATCCCGGCCTCGGACGTCCAGCTGCGCCCGCCGCTGCCGCGACCGGGGAAGATCCTCGCGTGCATCGCCAACTACTGGGAGCACGGCGCGCTCGAGGCGCGACCGCTCAACATGTTCCTGAAGAGCTCGGACGCGGTCATCGGCCCGGGCGACACGATCGTGCTGCCGGAGTTCACCGAGCCGTGGATCTTCATGCACGAGGCCGAGCTGGCGCTCGTCATCAAGGGACCGGCCAAGGGCGTCAAGCGCGACAACTGGCGCACCGCCGTCTTCGGCTACACCGGCATGATCGACGTGTCGGCGCGCGGCGAGGGCCGGCGCACCTGGAAGGCCGGCAGCTGGCTCGGCAAGTCGTTCGACACGTTCGCGCCGATCGGCCCGTGCATCGCCACGATCGACGAGATCCCGAACCCCAACGACGTCCACGTGCAGTTCTGGGTCGACGGCCAGCTGCGTCACAACTACAACACCGACGACATGGAGCACCTGGTCCCCGAGCTCGTCGAGTTCGCGTCGACGATCATGACCCTCAACTCGGGCGACCTGATCGCGTGCGGCACGAACCACGAGGGGCTCGGCCCGCTGCAGGACGGCGAGGTCGTCGACTTCGAGATCCACGGCATTGGCCGCATGCGGCTCCACGTCCGCGATCCCCTCAAGCGCACGTGGGAGAAAGGGATTTACATGGGCGCCGACTCCACGCATCCCGAGGCCGTGCAGCGCAACCGGCCGCCGAGTGTCCGATGAGAGCCGGGTTTCGCGTGATCGACAGCGACACCCACGTCAACCCGTCCCTCGACGTGCTGCTGCGCTACGCCGACAAGGAATTCCGCGACCGGTTCGATGAGCTCGCGCCGTATCGCCGGACCGTCAAGACGGTCATGGGGCGGGGCGACGCCGAGGACGTCGGCGAGTCGTCGATCCTCTCGATCAAGCCCGTGCGCCTGCAGCGGGCGGCCGGCTCGCGGCCCAGCCCCGCACCGGAGCAAGGCGCCGACCGCGGCTTTCTGTCGGGACGCACGCAGATGGTCACGCGCCAGCCGATCACCTCTCGCGTCGCGGAGGACAACGCCCGCGGGCGGCTGCGCGACATGGACCTCGAGGGCCGCGACCTCGACTTCATCATCCCCGGGACGTGGGCGTACGGCGCGCCGGCGCTGGCGCCGCACCTGGCCCAGGGCCTCTACCGCGCGTATCACCGGTACATGGCCGAATACTGCGCCGCGGACTCGCGACGGTTGAAGAGCATGGTCATGGCGCTCGGTACCGACCCGGCCTGGAGCGCCAAGGTGATCGAGCAGCACGCCGGCGAAGATTGGGTGGCCGCGGTCTGGCCCTTGCTGCCCGAGGGGATGCCGATCGATCTCCCGGACCTCGAGCCCATCTGGGCGGCGGCCGACGAGGCCGATCTGCCGATCATGTACCACGCCTTCACCATCGAGACGCCGTACTTCCCCGGCTACCGCGACGTGTGGGACAACCCGGCGATGGGTCGCTGCGCTGGCCAGACGTGGGGCGGCCAGCGATTCATCTCGTTCATGCTGATGAGCGGCATGCTCGACCGCTATCCCCGCCTGCGCATCGGCACGCTCGAGAGCGGCCACGGATGGCTGCCGCACTGGCTCGTGCGCCTGACCCGGCAGATCGACTACGTGCGAGGCTCGGTGCCGGCGACGCTCAAGCACACGCCCCTCGAGTACGCGCAGATGGGCCGCGTGTTTTGCAGCATCGACTTCTCCGAGGGCGCGGCGCTGACGAAGGGCGCGATCGACCTCATCGGCGATCACGTGTTCATGTTCGCCTCGGACTATCCGCACCCGGAGACCATCTTCCCGGATCACGCCGACACGGTGATCGCCTGGCGGCGCGAGCTGGGCGAGGCCACGACGCAGAAGCTGATGTGGGAGAACGCGACCCGCTTCCTGCGGCTGACGTCGACGCCCTGGAGCGGCCGGGGCTAGTCCGGCCGCCGCGCGAGCAGCCGCCCGCTTGCGCGAATCTCTTGAAGACCGAACGGCGGCTCGACGAGCAGGATCAGGCGCTCGACGCCGACGCGCTCGAGCGACTGCCGCGCGCGTGAGTCCGGCGCGAGCCAGCGCTCGTCCAGCCCAGCGAACACGGTGAGGACGAACGGCGAGGCGTCGCGCCCCGCCGCCTTGTGCTCGTCGCGCGCGACCTTGGCGAGGTCGGCCAGGCGCGGATGCATCGCCTGCGTGTTGAAGCCGTCGCCGTGCCGGCCCGCGATCGCCGCCATTCTCGGCCCGAAACCGCCGACGATGATCGGCGGGGGCGGCTCGGGGCGCAGGAACCCCTGATGTCCCGACCACAGCCGGCGCATGAGCTCGATCGCCTCGACGACGCGCCGGGCGCGCACCTCGTCACGCTCGACGCTCTGGCCGATCGCCTGCTGCTCGGCAGCGTACGGTGTCCGGCGATTCCCGCCGGCGCCGAGCCCGAGGAGCAGCCGGCCGCCCGAGACCGCCTGCAGCGTCGCCGCCATGTTCGCCAGCAGACCGGGATGCCGGTTCGCCACGTTGAGCACGAGCGGCCCGAGCGAGATGCGCCGGGTCGCCTCGGCGAGCGCCGTGAGGACCGTCCACGCCTCCGGCACGCCGGGCCCCGAGTCCGTGTCGGGATCGCGCAGGTGATCCCAGGTCCACAGCCCGTCGAACCCCGCCTCCTCGGCGGCCACGGCGGCCGCGCGCATGTCGCGATACCGCGCGCTCATCGGCATCAAGAGCAGATCGGTTTTCACGGTAGCGGAGCGACAGTAGCAGGCCGTTGACGCGGGCGCTAGACTGACGCGGTGATTTTGACTGACCCGAACAAGCGCGAGTTCACTACATGCCCAGCCACAACATCGGCGGCAACATGTCGCCGAGCGTCCCGCGCGTCATCTACTACCGTCTGCAACGCGAAGGGCACCGAGAGCGGTGGCGCGAGTGCGTTCGGGATCTGTGGCTCGAGTACGACGCGGTTCGGGCGGCGCTCGCGGCCGCGTGAGGACGTCGCTTCGCTACTGGCTCTGAGCAGTCGCCCCGTCGGGGACGAGGAGAGCCGAGAGCTTTTCGCGAAAGCTCTCGGGCGCACGGGCCGGACGCCCATCTTCCGTCGCGAACGCTCCGGTGACCACGGCGGTCACCAGCAGCCGCCGGCTGGTCGCCTCGCGGATCTCCTGAATCCAGATCGACCGCGCGCCACGGATCTCGCGGATCGATGTGGCGATCTCGAGCGTATCGCCGGCGCGGGCCGGCGCCAGGTACTTCACGTTGAGCTCGACCGCGAAGATCACGTATCCCTGCCGCCGCATCTCCGGCAGCGAGAGACCCACCGCCTCCAGCGCCTCGATCCGCGCGGCCTCGAAGTAGTGGACGTAGTGCGCGTGGTTCACGTGGCCGTAGGGATCGAGCTCGTAGTGACGGACCTTCAGCTGCAGCGTGGCCGGCTGGCCCATATCGGTTCCGAGAAGACTAGCATCTTCCGTGCGATCAGAGCACAAGCCCGGCCCCCTCACTGCGTGTCGCCTCATCGTTCGAGCACGACCTTCACGAGCTCCGCCACTTCCTTGTCGCCCTCGTGCTTCGTCTCGACGCTGACGACCCAGCCCGCCTTGACATCGGCCAGGGGCAGCTGCTGCTCGACGAAGCCGGCCTTGCCCGGCTCGGAGGCTCTGACGAACTTGACGACCCTGGCCCCGGGCTTGAGATGCACGACCACCTGGCGGGTCTTGCCCCTGCCGGTCACTTCGAGCGTGACGGTCTGGTTCGCCGTGTCCACCGCCTTGACGATCCCCGAAATGGGAGCCTCGTCGGCCGCGGCGACGTCGGCCAGTATCAGCATCGCCATCACCGCTGCGACCACGATCCGCATCATTGCCATCTCCCGCGCCGACGTCCAGCGCTCAATTGGTCCACCGCCTGCTCTACGCCAGCCGTCGCGCGAGAGCGAGAGGACGTAGTAGACGAGGTCCCACGACTGATCCGGTTCCAGCGAATCTCCGTACGATGGCATAGGAGTTCCCGACAGCCCGGTCATCAGTGTCCGGTAGACGTCTTCGGGCCGCGAACCGCCCTTGAAGCGCTCGGGACGCGTGAGGTCCGTCGCGGCGATGGGCAGCTCACGGTTGTCCTTCAGCGTCGGCGCTGACGGGCCGTCGCCGCGCCCGCGCTCGCCGTGGCAAGCCAGGCACTCCGCGTCGGCGTAGAGCTTGCGGCCGCGGGCGACCCGCTCAGAGGTCACCGGTGGAGGCGCCGGGATGCTCACGATACTGATCTCGCGGCGCTCACGAAACGCCGGGTTCAAGCTCTTCACATACTCGATGACCTCGAGCCGCTGCTCCTCGGGCATGTGGCGGAAGCTCGGCATGATGCGGTGGCCGTAGAGCCCGAATGTCATCGCGCCACCACCGCTCCGCACGCCTTCCGTGAGCGTCCTGAACAGATCGGCGGTCGTCGGCAGCTGACCCGACGGTGTGGACCGGAATTTGAATTCTGCCGTCGTGAAGTCGCGCGGCTGGGGCGCCCGCCGCGGCGACAGCGTCGGACCGACCGAGCCATCACCGCGGCCCTCGACGCCGTGGCATCCCACACACGCCATCGCGTAGATGTCGCGGCCCATCGCCAGACTCTCCGGATGCTCCCGGGGCACGTGGGGTCCATCGTGCCCTGAGAACGTATGCTGGTAGGCCATGACAGCCCACCGATCCTGAACGGACAGCTCACCCTTCCACGGCGGCATGGCCGAGCCCTTGCTCCTGAACGGCTCGACCTGGCCGCCCTCGCTCACGCGCCAGAACCAGTAGTTGTCGCGCATCTCGCCCACGCCGGCCTTGTCGCGAAAGTCGGAGGGCATGAGCGGTAAGGCGACGCCGGCGGGGCCCTTGCCGTCGCCGGCGTCGCCGTGGCAGACCGCGCACCGGGTCGTGTAGATCTCCTTGCCCCGTGTGATCATCGCCGGATCGGTCCACACGCCGAGGGGCACGTGCGCGTCGGCGTACTCGAGCGGCGCCGGCACGTGCGCGTGCCCGCCCTTGTCGTCGTCGTGCTTGTCGCCGTTCGCCAGGCTCGCCGGCGGACGGGCGATCCAGAGCGCGAGCGCCAGAAAGGCGCCGGAGCCCACCAGGAGCGCGAGAGTTCTGCTTCGCATGAGGCCTCCTCAAAAATCCCAGTCGATGCCGACGAAGAGCTGGTTTCGCCAGCTTCGCAGGGCGTTGTCTTCCTTGAAGGGGCGGAGGTTCACGCTGTCGCGAACGAAGAACGCGATGTTCTGCCAGGGGTAGAACTTGGCCTGCACGGAGAGCACCGTGCCGTCGAGCTCCTCGTCCTTGAGCCCTCCGGCCCACAGCTGATCGAACCGACCGGACAGCATGACCTTCTCGTGAGCGAGATAGTCGACCTCTACGGAGAGCCCGGCAGCCGCGCGATCGAAGTCGCCCCGCAGCGCGCCCGGAAGCCCATAGAGGCGGTCGATGATGACAGCGCCGTACACGTCGAGGGCTTTCCATTTCAGATTGGCCGCGATCCCGTACCGCAGGCGGTCGAGGCGTGCGCCGCCGGGATGGTGGTGCTCTTCGGGATCGGGGGCGCGGACGACGCCGAATCCCCAGTTGAGAAGGACCGAGACATTGAAGGTCAGCTCGCGGCGATCCAGCAGGTCGTACCGGAGCATGCCGTAGGTGTTGAAGCCCTCGTTCTCGCTGAGAAAGCCGAGCTGGGCCAGGAGGACGTCGTTGAACATCGCGTGGAAGTCGGCGCCCGGCGCGCCGGTCGTGTCGTACATGACCAGGTCGGTCACGAGCTGCGGCTCGCGCTCGCCGCGGTTCTTGAACAGCCCGAAGAACTTCGAGGCGAAGGCGTATGGGACGATCGGCAACCGGTGCACCTCGCTCCGGTCCTTGCCCGGCTCCCGCTCGAACTCAAGCTCGGTGTCGAGCAGCATCTGGCGGTTCGTCGAGTACGAGAAGTTGGTGTTGGGGTCGACCTTGCCGGCCATCAGCATCGGGCCGTGCATCGTGAAGCCGCCGTGCCGGCCGACCATGGTCTGGCCGCCCATCTCCATCGTCGACGCGCCGACGGCGCCGAGGAGGGCACCCATGTTCCACATGAAGAACGCTTCCTTACCGAGGCCGAACGTGTGACCGCTGTTGAAGAAGCCGCGATCGCGCGAGAACGCGATGCCGTTCGGCTGGTACTCGAGCTCCGCGTAGAGGCTGAGGCTGGGCGTGATCGGCCGCGCGATGAAGAACTCGACCTCGTGAGGCGACTCGAGCTTGGCCTCCGTCTCGCGCGGCGATTCGGAGTACTCGAAGAGGCCGCCTACGACACGGAGCGCAAGGCTATCGATGAGCGTCTTGGCCGGGCCGTCCTCCTTCAGGCTCCCCAGCAGGCCGTCGGGACGAGACGCGCTGGGGATCTGGAAGCCCATCATGTGGAACTGCTCGCCGAACCGGTTCAGCCTCGGCGGGCGGGTGTGACAGGCGTTGCATTGCAAGTCGTACTGGCGCGCGAAGGCGGGGACAGCGGCAGCGGGCTGCACCTGCGCGTATAGAACGACCGTGACGAATCCAGCCGCCGTGGCGAATAGCGCCACGACGACGATCGAGCGCCTGAGCATAAGGCTCCCCCGCGCGAACAAGGTGGACTTCTCCCGTGAAGGGCGACGAGCCGAGCGCGGAGGGAGCGGACTAGATCAGCAGCGCGGCGTGGAGCAGGAAGAGCGGTAGCGAGCTCGTGGAAGCCGACACCTGCGTGGGCGGCGCATGATTGATCTCTGGGTCGCGGACTACCGGAAGGACGATGCCGGTCGGCGGGAGCGCCGGCGTATGCACGCCGAAGTCAGCGCGAAGCGCCTCACATGACCCGGCGTGGACGGCCTCGTCATCGTGGCCGCCGTGCTGATGCTCTTCGTTGTGGGTCGTCACGGCGCCGGCGTGGGCGTGAAGCGGCGCGGCGCAGATGTGACCGAGCACGACGAAGATCGCGATGCCGACGAGCAGCCACGACGAGACGCGACCGTGGTTCATCGCGGTCCAGAGTAGGTAGGGCCCGGCGCCATGTCAAGCAACGACACGGCCGGCAACGACACGGCCGGGCCTTCCCCGACGCCGCCGGCGCGATCCGCTCAGAGCCGCCCGAGCTGGCCGGACTGGATCAGGTCGACGAGCACGTTCCACTCGTCCTTCTGGAGAACGGCGAGATTGCCGGCCTCGCCGATGCGGACCTCGTCATTCGAGATCTCCACTTCGGGGCAGGCGCTGCACGCCGGGCACAGGGACATTTTCACGCTGTTCATCGTGTCCTCCTCGGGGTCGTAGCGCCGGCGGACTCGATGTGGGGACACACCGCGGCCCCGCCACGCGCGCTCGACGCCCAGCCTCGTAGAATTCTGTGAAGCCCGTCGCGGACGATCTTCGCCTCGCCGAGCAGCCTGTCCAGATCCGTTTTCTTCCGCTCCACGAGTACGCGGACGTGAGCGCAGGGCGCACGCCCGGACCGCCGGATAGCGACGATTTCCTGGATCTCTCGCAACCGGAACCCGAGTCGTCGGGCCTGCCTCACGAAGGTGAGGATCTCCAGCGTGCCCGGGGCGTACATCCGGTACTGCGCGGCGGTACGTCGTGGTACCGGCAGGATGCCGTTGGCCTCGTAGAGCCGCAGGGCCTTTCGGCTGAGGCCGCTCCGCCTGGAGATCTCCCCGATGCGCAACCCATCGCCTCTCATGCTCTCGAAGGTAAACCCTTCCCCATGGGGCCAGGTCAAGGGGTTTCTCTGGTCCGCTATCCGCCCGATCGGCTGCGCGCCGCCTCTCCGCGCAAGAAGAAGCTGCCGGCGGTGACGACGCGCTCGCCGGCCTTCACACCCTCGAGCACCTGCACCAGCTCTCCTACCGCGGCACCGAGCTTCACGGGGCGCTCCGCAAAACGTCCGTCATCACCCTCGACCGGAACGTAGACGACGCTGCGCTCACCAACCGCCTGAACCGCCTCGCGCGGCACGACGATGCTCCGCTCTCCGGCGCCGGTACGAAAGTCGAGCGTCACGTACATGCCGAGCCGAAGCTCCATGCCCCGGTTCAATACTTCGACTCGCACCTTTGCCGTCCGGGTCGCCTGATCCACGCGCGGATCGATGTAGGCGACCCGTCCGTTCAAGACGGTCTTCGGTCGGGCCGGGATCGCGATGGTCGCCGGCGATCCGACTCTGACGCCCGCGAAATCCTTCTCGTAGAGATCACCGATCACCCAGACGGTGCGCAGGTCGGTGACGACGAAGAGCTCCTGGGCTGCGCCGACCACCTGCCCGGGATTCACGCTCCGCGCGATCACCGTGCCGTCGACCGGTGCGCGGACGACGACGTCCGAGACGACGTGGGAGGCGTCGGTCAGGCCGGCGATCTGGTCCGGTGACAGGCCGAGCAGAAGCAGTCGCTGTCGAGCCGCCGCGACTTCCGTCGCGTGGCCAGCATGGGTCGCCGTCACTTCCTCGAGCTCCTGGCGGCTGGCGGCGCCGAGGGCCACGAGCTTCTCGCTACGCACGAGCTTCTGGTGATCGGCTTCCAGCATGGCCTGCATCGACAGGTATTTCACCTGTGCGTCGGCCAGCTCGGCGCTGAGGACCACGGCGAGCGGCTGGCCGCGGCTGACGGAGGCGCCGAGGTCGGCGGACACCTGCCGCACGACGCCGCCGACCAGGGAGTTCACCTTGGTATCACGGTAGGCGTTCGTGGTCACCGTGCCCGGCACGGTGATTCCCGACGCCGTGCCTTGCGTCCCGACGACGGCGGTCTTGATTCCGGCCCGCTCGATCGCCTCGGGAGTCAACGACACCTCGACCGCCTCGTCACCTTGCGGCGCCGCGGCCTTCGCCGGCATGCCAGGCATGGCCGGCATTGCACCGGTCGGCGTCGACGCGCTCGAAGCCGTCTGCTTCTGCGCGCCGCGCCGCTCGCTCCAGACGACACCGCTCACGAGACCGGCGGCGATCAACGCGATACCGATCAGACCTTGCCAGAGGCGCCGTCGCATGCTCGTCCTCGTTCAGCGATCGGCGACGCCGACCGCGCGCTCGATGTCGACCGCCGCGTCGTACACCTGCTTCAGCGCGTCGGTGTAGCCGTTCTCGATCTCGATGTATCGCCGCTGCTCGGCGACGACGTCCAGCAGCGAGCCCCGCCCCAGCTGGTAGGCTTGCCGCACGACCGCCAGATTGCGCCGCGCCACGTCGCGGACGCCGCGCTCGTAGACCTGGAGCGAGCGCTGAGCCGCGTCGTACTGCGTGAACGCGGCGGCCACCTCCTGTTGCACCGTCAATACGACGAATTCGACGCGGCGCGCGGCGGCGCGCTCGGCCGCGAGCGCCGCGGCGATGCTTCCTTCGTTGCCGTTGCGCACGGGCAGCGTGATGCTGACGCCGCCGCCGAAGTAGTGGAAGACGTCCTGGATGGGCCGGGCCTGGCCGCTGGCCGTCAGACCATTCAAGTTGAAGCCGAAGTCCTGCCGCTGATAGCCGACGTTGATGCTGGCGTCCCAGCGCCCCTCGGCCTGCTCCTTCTTCACCATCGCGGCCGCCATGGCCACCTCTGCCCGCGCCGCCGCCAGGTCGGGCCGCTCGCTGATCGAGCGCCGCGTGGCCTCGGTCTGGCTGAGGGAAGACGGCGGGGGCGCCAGGTCGCCCTTCACGACGAGCGGCGATTCCGGCGCCATGCCGGCGAGCGCCTTGAGCTGCAGCGTCGCGATCTCGACGCGGCTCTGGGCGAGCTGACGGCTCGCGTCGAGCCGGTTGACCTCGACCACCTGCAGGCTCTCCTCCAACGCGGGGGCCGCGCCCGCTCGTACGCGGCTCTCCACGAGCGCGAGCCCGTCCCGATTGACTTGCAGGAGGTCATCGATCACCCGCAGGCTCCGCTGCGCCGCCAGGACCTCGCCGGCCTTCATGCGAACGTCGGCGCGCAGACGGCGCTCGCGATCGGCGACCTGCCGGCGCCTGGCGTCCAGCTCGCGTTCCGCCACACCCACGCGGCCCGCCTTGCGACCGTTGAGGTCGAGCGGCAACGACAGGCCGACGTTCAGATTGTTGTCCGGGCTGATCGCCTTCTGGCCCCCCAGCTCGAGCGTGGGGTTTGGCCGGAGTCCCGCCTGCTGCACCCGGGCCGCCGCCGCCTCCACCTCGATCCTCGCCGCCATGAGGTCGGGGTTCTCCGCCAGCGCACGGCCGACGAGCTCGTCCACCGTCAGCTCGCTCGCCGTCTGACCAACGGCGAGCCCGGGACCGAGCGCGGCGAGGCCGATCGTCACGAGCGTCCACACCACCACGGCGCGTCGCATAGCCGCGCCTACCGGACGGAGACGGAGAACTTCGTGGAGCCCTTGCCCGCGGGCCCGTCCCAGGTGACGGTGACCTGTCGGGTCCCGCTGTCCGGAAACGTAATCGTGCCGAGGTAGCGGCCCGGCGTCTTGTCCGGCGATAGCGTGGCTCCAGCGATCATCGGGGCCATGCCCGGCATGGTCATGCTCGTGTTCAAGCTCACCTTGCTGGCATCGATCGGCTGCTTGTCCTTGGCCGAGGTGAGCTCGAGGACGAACTCGTTCTTCCCCTGCTTCCACTGGCCCGACTCGTTCGCCAGGGTCACCACCACGTCCTTGGTCTTCTGCGTCTGAATCGGCTTCAGGTCGGCAGCCGAGACGTGCGCCGCCGCCATCACGAACAGGGCCGCCACCGTGAGAGTCGTCATCAGTCGCTTCACGCTCGTGCCTCCTCCTCGTTGTGTGTTGTCAGGTTGCTCGGCCTCTCCTCCACACGCCGCAAGTCGCGCTCCCTCAGCCAGTAGAAGATGACGGGCGTAACGATGAGCACGAGGCCGAGCGAGCTCACCATGCCGCCGAGCACCGGGGTGGCCAGCGGCTTCATGACTTCGGCGCCCGCCGAGTGACTCCACATGATCGGCAACAAGCTAGCCACGATCGTGGAGACCGTCATCACCTTCGGGCGCAGCCGCAGCAACGCCCCTTCCTTCACCGCCTCCAGGAGCGCCTGCGGCGTCAGCTGGCCGCCAAGCTCTTCGCGCTTCTGGGCGACCGCCTCCTCCAGGTAGATCACCATGACGACGGCGGTCTGGACGGCCGTGCCGAACAGGGCGATGAAGCCGATCCAGACCGCCACCGACATGTTGTAGCCGAGCGCGTACAGCAGGTAGATGCCCCCGGCGAGCGCGAACGGCACCGCGAGCAGCACCTGCGCGGCGTCGAGAAAGGAGCGGTACGTCAGGTAGAGAAGGAGGTAGATCACCAGCAGGACGATCGGGATGACGATCTGCAGCCGCTGGCGGGCCCGGATCTCGTTCTCGTACTGGCCGCTCCATTCGACATAGGAGCCCTGCGGGAGCTGGACCGTTCGCGCGATCACCTGCCGGGCCTCATCGACGAAGCTGCCGACGTCCCGGCCGCGCACGTTGAGGAGCACCGTGACGACGAGCAACCCGTTCTCGCTCGAAATCATGGCCGGCCCCGACACCTGTCTGATCTCGGCGAGTTGACCCAGCGGGATCGGCGTCCCATTCGGCGCTGCGACGAGAACGCTTCCGAGCGCCCGAGGGTTCGCGCGGTACTCGGGGGCATACCGCACGCGCACCGGGAAGCGCTGGCGGCCCTCGATGGTCACCGTCAGGCTGGTCTCGCCGACGGCGGTCTCGATCACGTCCTGGACCGCTCCCACCGTGATCCCGTAGCGCGCCGCGGCTTGCCGGTTGATGCGGACGTCGAGATACGGCGCGCCGGTCACCTGCTCCGCGTACACATCCACCGCTCCTTGAATCTTCCGCAAGGCGTCCGCGACCGCCGCCGCCCGCTCCTGGAGGGCCTGGAGGTCGTTGCCGAACACCTTCACGCCGACTTCCGAGCGGATCCCGGTCGTCAGCATGTTGATCCGGTTGATGATCGGCTGGGTCCAGATGTTGGACACGCCCGGCAGCGTCGTCGCGGCGTCCATCTCGCCGATGAGCTTCTCGCGCGTCATGCCCGGCCGCCACGCGCTCTCGGGCTTGAGGCTTACGATGGTCTCGGTCATGTTCACCGGCGCCGGATCGGTCGACGTGTCGGCCCGCGCGATCTTCGCGACCACCGAGGCGACTTCCGGGAACTTCCCGATGGCGGCGTTCTGCGTCTTGACGATCTCGATGGCTTGCGTGAGCGAGATCGCGGGATCCGTCACCGGCATGAACATGAGATCGCCCTCGTTCAGCGGGGGCATGAACTCCTTGCCGATACGCGGAACGAGCGCCAGGGCTCCCGCCACCGTGAGGACGGCGATACCGAGCGTGATCGCGCGGTGTCGCAGGGCGAAGTCCAGGACCGGCCGGTACAGCCAGACGAGCGGCCGCATGATCAGGTTGCTCTCCTCACCGCGGATCTTTCCCCCGATGAGCAGGCTGCAGAGCACCGGGACGAGCGTCACGGCGAGCATCGTCGCGCCGACCATGGAGAACGTCTTGGTGAAGGCGAGCGGATGGAAGAGCTTGCCCTCCTGCCCGGTGAGGGCGAAGACCGGGATGAAGGCCAGGATGATGATCGCCATCGAGAAGAAGATCGGCCGGCCCACGAGCCGGGTGGCGTCGAGCACCGTCTCCGTCACCCGCCTCCGGTCGCGCGGATCGACGCCGCGCTTTTCCATGAACCGGAAGGCGTTCTCGGTCACGACGATGGCCGCATCGACCAGCACGCCGATGGCGATGGCGATGCCGGCCAAGGACATGATGTTGGAGCTGATATCCAGATACCGCATGAAGAGGAACGCCGTCAGGACGGCCAGCGGCAGGGGGATGGTGACGATGAGCACGGACCGGAAATGCAGCAGGAAGACGATGTTGACGAGCGTGACGACGATCGTCTCCTCGATCAACGCGCGCCGGAGCGTGTGAACCGCGCGCTCGATCAGCGCCGAGCGGTCGTAGAACGGCACGATCCTGACGCCGGGCGGCAGGCCCGCCTGGAGCGCTCGGATCTTCTCCTTCACCCGATTGATGACGTCGACGGTGCTGACGCCGTAGCGCGCGACCACGACGCCGCCGACCGCCTCGTCGGCGCCCTTGACGAGCGCGGCGGCCCGGAACGCGTCGCCGACCTTCACGTCCGCGACCTGTCGGACGAAGATCGGCACCCCGTTCTCGGCCGCGACCACGACGTCTTCCAGGTCGCCCGTGCTCTCGACGAGGCCAAGGCCCCGCACGATCGACCAGGTGCCGCTAGCCTCGACGACGTTACCGCCCACGTTGCGGTTGCTTCGCATGACCGCGTCGACCACCGTCGAGAGCGGGATCTTGTAGGCGCGGAGCCGGTTCGGATCCACGTCGATCTGGTATTGCCGGACCATGCCCCCGATGCTGGCGACCTCGGCCACGCCGGGCACGGCGCTGAGCTGGTAACGGATGAACCAGTCCTGAAGGGAACGCAGATCGCGCAGCGAGTGGCCCTTGCCTTCGACCGTGTACCAGAAGACGTGGCCGACCCCCGTCGCGTCAGGGCCCAGCGTCGGCACGGTGCCCGGCGGCAGCGACTTGCTCAAGAGCTGGAGACGCTCGAGCACGCGCGAGCGCGCGAAGTAGAGATCCACGCTGTCCTCGAAGATCACGTTGATCATCGAGAAGCCGAACGCCGACGAGGACCGGACCACCCGCACGCCCGGCAATCCCTGCAGGCTCACCGTCAGCGGATACGTGATCTGGTCCTCGACCTCCTGCGGCGACCGTCCGGTCCAGTCGGTGAAGACGATCACCTGGTTGTCGGAGAGATCCGGGATCGCGTCGATCGGCGTCGTGAGCAGGGCCCAGTAGCCCCAGCCGCCCACCAGGAGGAAAAACGCCGCGACGAGAAAGCGGTTCCTCAGCGACAACTCGATGAGCCAGTCGATCACGCACGCTCCTCCGCGGCATCGCGAACGCGCAGAGCAGCGCGCGCGGCGCGAGGCCTATCGTGACAACGAAACGAACGTCAGGACGCTACGCGGAGAGGAGTGCGGACTTGGGCGGCGGTGTGAGGGGTCGGACGCTGAGAACCGTGGGCTGTTCGTCGAACGACGATCCGAGGTAAGCGAGCGGAGACCGGACGGCGAGGACTGGAGCGACCGGCGCCACGATGTAGGGTAGAACGCCGCAGGGCGCCTCGCACATCGCGCTCATCATGGCGCAACCGTCGAACGCCATGCCGACCGGGCCGGCGACGACCCAGAGCGCCAGCGTGATCACGATCAGCAGCGGGCGAAGGACGCAACGCATCATTGACATCTTAGCATGCGCGCCGAATGGGCCGGCGCTCAGTCGCAGCACGTGCGCCCGCGGACCGCGTCGAGGCCCTCGCGGGCGATGAGCGGGGCCATGCCGAGCGCCGCGACCGGATCGGCCCACCACCAGCCGAAGGCCGCATTCAGCCCGAGACCGACGACGAGAATGGCCGACAGGTAGGCGCACACGCGGGTCTGCCGCGCCTCGGCTTCCAGCGCGCCGCTCCGGAGCTCGCGCGCGACACGCCGTTTGAAGTGCACGAGGATCGGCATGACGATCAGCGACAACCCGGCGACGACGATCCCGATCGGGCTCGTATCGGGCGCCCGGCGCGTGACGAGCACGGCTATCGCATCGTACGTGACGTAGACCACCAGCAGCAGAAAGCAAGCGCCGATCACGCGCAGCGCGCGACGCTCGGCACGCTCGCGAGCTTCCGCATCGGCGTCGTGGGCCAGCCGCCAGAGCGCGGCGAGGCTGCTCGTCACCTCGATGGCGGAGTCGAAGCCGAATCCGACCAGGGCGATGCTGCCGGCGACAAATCCGGCGGCGAGCGCGACGAGGCACTCCGCCGAGTTCCAGCTGATGGTCAGGTACTGCAGGTGGCGGCCACGCCGTGCGACCATGCCGCGCCCAACGGCCAGGGGCTGGGACGCGGTCAGCTCATCGATGTCGCCCATCGCGTCGAGAGTGCCACGAAAAGCCCTTGACCTTCCAGTAGAGCGTCGGCAGCTTGTCGCGCTCGATCGGCGGGATGAGCGCGTAGCCGATGTTCGACAGCAGGACGCCGGTGAGCACGTGCACCCGGTCCTGCGAGACGAGCTCGCGGTACTTGGCCTGCGCCACGGCGGGGTTGCCGCCGTCGTCCTCCTCGATCAGCTCGATCTTGCGCCGGGCGGTCTGGTAGCCGATCTGCTCGAAGGCCAGCTTGATGCCTTCGAGCATGTCCTTCCCCGCTTGCGCGAAGATGCCGCTCAGCGGCGCCATGAAGCCCACCTTGATCGTCTCGGCGGCGCGCGCAGGCGCCGGTGCGGCGGTCAGCATCAGCGCCACCGCGAGCGACGCCATCGTGCGCGAGTGAAACCGCGATGCGATCCCCTCAGTCATGCGCGATTTCCTGGGGCGCGCGGGCGGCGTGGGGGTCGAGCGAGGCGTGCGAGCCGACGGCGCGAAGGAGTCCCACGATGCGGCCGGGCGAGAGCGGCAGCTCACGGATCGCGACGCCGAATGGCGCGAGCGCGTCGGCCACCGCGTTCGCGATCGCGGCGCCGACGCCGGAGCTGCCGCCCTCGCCCACGCCCTTGACGCCGAGGGGGTTCAGCGGTGTCGGCGTCTCCTCGAGGATCTTGACGATGGTCGCCTCGGGCATCTCCATCGCCGTCGGCACGAGGTAGTCCATGAACGTGGTCGTCAGCGGCTGGCCCTGCTCGTCGTAGACCAGCTCCTCGAAGATCGCGCCGCCAAGCCCCTGCGCGAGCCCGCCGAGGATCTGGCCGTCGACGATCATCGGGTTGATCGCGCGGCCGACGTCGTAGGTGACGACGTACTTGCGGAGCGCTACGCGACCGGTGGCGGGGTCGACCTCGACGACCGCCACGTGCGTGCCGTACGGATAGGTCATCTTCGGCGCCTCGAAGAAATGCGCCGCGTAGAGCCCGGGCTCCATGCCGGGCGGGCCGGGCACCGCGGCGCGCGCGAGCTGGCGAAGCGCGACGGACTTGTCGGGCAGGCCGCGCACGTGAACGGCGCCGTTCTCGAGCACGAGGTCCTCGGCGTGGGCCTCGAGCAGCCCGGCGGCAACGCGGAAGATCTTGTCGCGGACCTTGCGCGCCGCCACGAGCGCGGCGGGGAGCGCCACGGCCGCGCCGCGGCTCGCGAAGCCGCCGACGCCGAACGGCACCTGGGCGCTGTCACCGTGGACCACGCTGATGTCCTCCGGGGCCAGGTTGAGCTCCTCGGCGACGACCTGGGCGAGCGTCGTCTCGATCCCCTGCCCCACGGCGGCGACGCCGGAGTAGACGACGACGCGCCCGGAGCCGTCGACCTCGACGCGCGCGTACTCCCAGGGCCCCAGGCCGGCCTTCTCGAGCACGCAGCCGATGCCGACGCCGAGATAGCGTCCCTGCGCGCGGGCGCGCGGCTGCTCGGTGCGCACGGCCTCGTAGTCCGCGGCGGCCAGCGCCTGGTCGAACGCCGAGCGATAGTCGCCGCAGTCGTACACGGTGCGTTGACCCAGCGCGCCGCCGCCGACCTCGTAGGGCATCTCGCCGGCGCTGATAAAATTGCGCCGGCGTACTTCGGCCGGATCGAGCCCGAGCTCGGTCGCCACGCGGTCCATCAGCCGCTCGCGGACGAAGGTGCCCTCGTAGCGGCCGGGACCGCGATAGGTTCCGGTCGGCGTCTTGTTGGTCATCACGCAGAGCGCTTCGCACTCGTAGTGCGGCACGCGATAGGGCCCGGGCAGCAGCGCGATCGTGAGCTCGGGAACGACCACGCCGTGCGTGCGGATGTACCCGCCGAGGTCGACCATGAAGCGGTCGCGCAGCGCCACGATCGTCCCGTCGCGGCGGATGCCGATCTCGACGTCGTGGTACTGCTGCCGCGAGTGGTTCGTGGCCATCAGGTGCTCGCGCCGATCTTCGACCCACTGCACCGGACGCCCGAGACGCATCGCCGCCCACGGCACGACGAAGTCCTCGGGATAGAACTCGCCGCGCACGCCGAAGCCGCCGCCCACCTCGAGCTCGATGAAATGAATCAAGTGCTCGGGATGACCCAGGAGATCGGCGAGGACGCGACGATTGAAGTGCGGCACCTTGGCCACGCCCCAGAGGGTCAGGACGCCGGTGCCGGGGTCGTGAGCGGCGGTGAGCCCGCGCGTCTCCATCGGCACGCCGGTGTGGCGCTGGACCGCGAACCGCTCGCGCAGGCGCCGGTCGGCGCCGGCCAGCGCCGCGTCCGGGTTCCCGGCGCGCACCGCCAGCCGCTCGATCACGTTGGACCCGGCCGCCGGGTGGAGCACGGGCGCGTCCGCCTCGCGCGCGCGGTTCACGTCCGTGACGACGGGCAGCGGCTCCCAGTCGACCTCGATGAGCTCGAGCGCGTCCTCGGCGAGATACCGGCTCGAGGCGATCACGAACGCCACGGGCTCGCCCACGTAGCGGACGAGGCCGGTGGCGAGCGGCGGCTGCAGGCACGCGATCGGGCCGGCGCCGGAGCGCTGGCCGAGGCGCACGGGGATGCGGCCGACCGATCCCAGATCGGCGGCGGTGACGACGGCGACGACGCCGGGGAGCGCCAGGGCCGCGTCGGCGCGAATGGCCGCGATGCGCGCGTGCGGATGCGGCGATCGGAGGGCGGCCGCCTGCAGCAGGCCCGGCAGCCGCACGTCGGCCGCGTACTTACCGCGCCCGGTCAGGAGGCGAAAGTCTTCCTTCCGCTTGACCGAAACGCCGATGACACGCGACGCCGCCGGGCTCAGTCGAGGAGCGCCTTCCGCTGGCCGCCGTCGAGCGTGATGATCGCCCCGTTCATGAAGCTCGCCCGTGACGACGCGACGAACACCGCCACGTTAGCGACCTCTTCCGGCGTGCAGATCCGCCCGAGCGGGATGGATCGGTCCGCGCGCTTCTGCGCTTCCTCGACGCTGATCTTGCGCATGCGCGCGATGCCGCCGATGAGCTCGCCCCACCGCTCGGTGGCCACCGGCCCCGGGTTGATCGCGTTGATCAGGATGTTCTGGCGGCCGTACTGCTCGGCCAGCGCCACCGTCATCGCAAGGTCCGCGGCGTTCGCGGCGCTCGGCGAGAGCTCGATGCCGATGGGCTTGACGCCATCGTTGCCGACGATGTTCACGATCCGCCCGCCGCCCTGCCGCTGCATGTGGGGGATCACCGCCTTGATGCACCGCACGTAGCCCATGAACTTGAGCTGGATCGCCTTCTGCCAGTCTTCTTCGGTGAGGTCCAGGATCTCGCCGCCGGGTGCGGCGCCTGCGTTGTTGATCAGGATATCGATGCGGCCGAAGCGCGCGGCCGTCGCGTCGATGATCCGCTTGGGGTCGTCGGCCCGCGTGAGGTCGCCCGCCACCGCGAACACCTCGGCGCCGGTCGCCGCCGCGAGCTCCGCCGCCGCGGCCTCGAGCGACTCCTTGCCACGGGCGCAGATCGCGACGCGCGCGCCTTCCTGGGCGAGCCCGCGCGCGACGGCCTTCCCGATGCCCTTGCTACCGCCCGTCACCAGCGCCACCTGGCCCTTCAAGCCGAGATCCATGGCACGCTCTCCTTCGTCGTCGCGGATTGTCGCTCGCGAGTCTATCAGACTCCCTCGGCCGATATGGCGCCGCGCTCGGTATACTCGGCCGGCAGCATCAAGGTGGGACTGCGAGCCGCAGCAGGTCGTGGGGCTGGGGCCCGCCATGCGAGGCGAGCCTATCAAGCGAGGTGGACGATGGCCCAATATCTCGAGGGGAGCGAGCAGCAGAAGAGCCGGGCTTACTCGCCGGCCGTCATCACCGAGGGCGGGCGCACCATCTGGCTGGCCGGGCAGATCGCGATGGTGGACGGCGCCGGCAAGGATATCTCCGGCAACTTCGAAGCGCAGACGCACCGGGTGTTCGAGCTGATGGACCAGACGCTCCGGCGGGCCGGCGGCACGCTCGCGAACCTCGTCACGATGACGGTCTTCATCAAGGAGTCGCGGCACGGCGACCGCTTCGTCGAGCTCCGCAAGGGCAAGTTCCCGGACGGCCGTTATCCGGGCAGCGCGCTGATCACGGTCACGAACTTCGCGCGCCCGGGGATCGAGCTCGAGATCCAGGCGATCGCCGTCATCGGCGACCGGGCCTGAGACAGGCAGCGACGCTCGGCACCGACGTGGGATAGCAGCATGGACGCGCGACAGGCCGCGGCCCTCGCGATATCGGTCGCGCGCCGGGCGGGGATCACCGGCACATCACTCTCGGTCGAGGCGCGCGGAGCTCGCACGGTCGTCATCTTCGCGACGCACGTCGCCTTCGTCGCGCACGACGACGCGACGACGCGGAAGATCGCCGTCGAGCGGCTCGTCCTGAATCGTCTGGCCGGTCGCTTGCCGGTCGCGATCCCCCGGCCCGTGCTCGCGGACGGCCCGGTGTGCCTGCGCACGAAGGTGCTGGGCGGTCCCGGTCTCCGGCACCATCGGTACGCACTCGCGAATGGCTCGATTGGCGACGCGTACGCCGGAGATCACGGCGCGCTCATCGCGGCGCTGCACACGGCGTTTTCGTCCAACGAGCTGGAGGCATTCGTGGCGGCGGGACTGCCGGACGTGGCTCAGCTCGACCTCGACGACGCGATTCGAGGTGGCGAGGCGATGGCGGATCGAGCCATCGCGCTCGCGCTCATCGAGGCCCACCGAGCGCAGGTCGTCGCGCCGGCCGACCGAACATTCCTCCATGGCGACGTCGGAAGCCACAACCTCGTCGTCGATGGCAACGGGCGCATCGCGGGACTGTTCGACTTCGAGGAGTCAGCGGCCGGAGATCGTCATCACGAGATGCGGTGGCTGCCGTCGTACGGTGACCGGTTCGTGCGCCGCGTGCTCGAGGCCTACCGGGCGCGGACGGGCGCCGCCATCGACGAGGTACGGCTCAACCGGGCGCACGCACTGGCCGCCCTCGCCCAATACGGTTGGGCATTGCGCCGGCCGGACGAGCACCATCGTACGGGACGGACTCCGGATCAGACGCGTGCCTGGGCGATCGAAGCGGTGACGCGCGCCGCGGCCGACAGTAGCTGACGTCCGGCCACGCGACACCTGGCCAGGCCGACCGGGTGCAAGCGACCCCGGTCACCGGGAGATCAGGGCACCAGCACGATCTTGCCGACGTGGCCGTTCTGCATGACCGCCTCGTGCGCCTTCGAGGCCTGAGCGAGCGGCAGCTCCTCGTGGATCACCGGTCGCAGCGAGCCGTTGCGCAGTCCCTCCACGAGTGCCCCGTGAATGCCGACCAGCTGGGCCGGTGAGGCGTGGAAGAGCGCCACGCCGAGGATCGCCGCGTTCTTGTTCATGGCCAGGCGCGGGTTGATCTCGATGTTGCCCCGGTTGCCGATGACGGCGATGCGGCCGCGCATCGCCAGCGCGCCGAAGTCCTTCTGGAGATTCACGTTCGCGAGCATCTCGAGGATCACGTCCACGCCCTGCCCATTGGTGAGCTTCACCACCTCGGCGAGGTAGCTTGGCGCGTTGTGGTCGAGCACGTAATGCGCGCCCTGCTCGAGGACCGTCCGTCGGCCCTTGTCCGTCCCGGCGGTGCCGATGACCGTGAGGCCACGAGCCCGCGCGAGCTGGACTGCGGCGATACCGACGCCGCCGCTGGCGCCGTGCACGAGCACCGACTCGCCGGACTCGCCGTGGGCGCGATGGAAGAGGGCGTGGAACGCGGTCGCGTACGGAACGTTCACCGCCGCGCCTTGCGCGAAGCTCGCGTTGCCGGGCAGCGCGTGAACCTGCGTCTGCTCGCAGAGCGTCTGCTCGGCGTAGGCGCCGGACACGGTGCCGCCGACGTAGACCCGATCGCCGGCCTTGACGCCCTTCACGCTCTCGCCGACGGCCTCGACGACGCCCGCCGAGTCCGAGCCCGGCGTGTACGGCAGCTTCGGACCGCGGTTGTCGGTGTTCGAGCGCAGGTACGTGTCGACGGGATTCACGCCGACGGCGTGATTGCGCACGAGGACCTGCGTGGGACCGGGCTTGAGCGCCGAGACCTCTTCGAGCTTCAGGACGGACGGCCCGCCGTACTCCGAGACGCGGATCGCTTTCATGGGCTGTAGCTCCTTTACACCCAGAGGATCGATGACACCTCACCGAGCTCCCGCCACAGCTTGCGCCAGGAGTCGCCGCCGTCGTCGCTGCGATAGAGATAGCCGTAGCGGCTCGCGGCGAACATCGTGTCCGGCGCCGCCGCCGAGATGCTGACGGTCCAGATGGCCGAGTTCGGCTGCCCCGGCAGCTTCAAGTTCTCCCACGTGGCACCCGCGTCGCGGGAGCGCATGATCGTGCCTACGCGGCCCGGCGTCGAGTCGCCGAGCGTCAGGAACACGGTGCGCGAATCGTCGGGGCGCGCCGCGATACCGCGCGGGTAGTGCCAGGGGAAGACTTCTCGGGCATGCGCCGCCTGCCACGTCTTGCCGTCGTCGGTGCTGCGCCAGATGTCGTCGTTGACCACGGTGAAGACGGTCTTCGGCGGCCCCTCGACGACCAGCATGTTGTGGACGTCCTGGTTCGGGATCTGGCCGTTCACCTTGGCCCACGTCTCGCCGCCGTCGCGGCTGTACCGCACACCGTCGACCTCGAGCCCCACCCACACGTTGCGGTCGTTGGTGGGATCGATCGCGATGCCCGTCGGACGCGGGACGCCGACGTTCGGACAGTCCTCCGCGATCGCCACCTGGAGCTGAGTCCAGCTCTTGTCCCCGTCGGTCGAGCGGAAGATGCCGGGGCGGCTGGGCGTGCCGGTGCCGGCGAACATGACGGCCGAATCGACCGGGTCGATCGCCATGCTCCAGACCACCGAGCCCTTCATGGGGTTGTCGAGCAGGCGCCACTTCCCGCCGCGGTCGTCGCTTCGGTAGAGCCCCATGTCGGTGCCCGCGTAGACCACCTCGGGTCGACGGGCGTCCGCCCGCAGCATGCGGACGATCGAGTCGGAGTGCATGCCCTGTCGCACGCTGGCGCGTGTCCAGCTCTCGCCATCGTCGGCGCTCATCATGACGCCCTGACCCACGGTTCCGACCAGGATGTTCCCCTTGATCGTCATGCTCCACCTCTTTTCATGACCGCGCCTCGACCGGCGGGGTGAGCTGCACTATACACGGACCTATCGGGACACCGACCTATCGGGACGCGGCGCTCCCGACGGCGCGCCGCGCGGCCACGATCTCCGCCGGCGCCGCGTCGCCGCCCGGGAACGGGCGCTCGGCCCGCTTGTACCAGCCGCGCGCGTTGTCGAGATCGCCCTCGAGCAAGTGGACGATGCCGTGCAGCCACGCCGCCAGCGTCGACTTGTCCTGCTGGACGATCTCGTGGGCCTTCTGCCACTCGCCCGCCGCCAGATGCTCGATCGCTCGCTCGAGAGAATCGCTCATGAGGTTCTCCAATCGTCGTGGGAAATCGTCGTCGGGCTCAAAGGCCCGGCGCGGCGGCGCGGCCGAGGGTGTCCTCGCACCACGCCGCGGTCGCGAGCAGTGACGCTTCGGTGAAGGCGCCGCTCACGAGCTGGATGCCGAGCGGAAGCCCGGAGGGCGTGAGCCCACACGGCACCGTGATCGAGGGCAGACCGCTCAGCGACCACGGGGCCTGGAATTGCGGATCGCCCGTCGCCATGCCTTCCGGGGCGGGCGTGGTCGTCGTCGGAGTCAGCAGCGCGTCGTACCGCTCGAGCAGCGGAAGCAGCTCGCGGCGGAACTGGCCCCGAACCCGCAGCGCGCGCACGTAGAGATCGCCGGGCACCAGCATGCCCAGCTCGATCGCGCTCCGGATCCCCGGCCGGTAGAGGTCGGCCTTCAGCGCGAACCGCTCGGCGTGGATGCTGGCCGTGTCGGCGCGCATGATCATGTGCGCGGCGGCGCGTACCACCCGGTACGAGGGCGGGAGCTTCGTCTCTTCCACGATCGCGCCGGCGCGCGCCAGGCGGTTCACCGCCTGGCCCGTGATGCCGGCCACCTCGGGGGTCGCGACCTCGTACAGCTCGCGCAGGACCCCGATGCGCGGCGCGCGCCGATGGGTGATCGCCGCGAGATAGTCGGGGACCGGCGTTCGCGACGAGCTCGGATCGTCGCGGTCGTGGCCCGCGGCAACTCCCAGGCTCAGCGCGATGTCCTCGACGGTCCGGGCCATGAGCCCGACGTGATCCTGCGTGTAGGTGAGCGGCATCACGCCGCGCGTGCTGATCCGGCCGAAGGTCGGCTTGAGACCGACCAGCCCGCAGTACGACGCCGGGCGCACGTTCGAGCCGATCGTCTGGGTCCCGAGCGCCAGCGGAACCATACGCGCGGCCACCGCTGCCGCCGAGCCGCTCGACGAGCCGCCGGGCGTGCAGGCGAGGTTCCACGGGTTGCGGGTGGGTGCCGGGTCCGTGGTGGCGAACTCGGTGGTGTGGAGCTTGCCGAGCAGGATCGCCCCGGCGCTCTTGAGCCGGACCACCGAGGTCGCGTCGTACTCCGGGACGAAGCCCGCCATCACCTTCGAGCCCGCCTCGGTGCGCAACCCCGCGCTGTAGAAGATGTCCTTGGCGCCGAAGGGCACGCCGTGGAGCGGCCCGCGCAACACGCCCCGCGCGGCCTCGTCGGTCATCGCGCGGGCGGCGGCGCGCGCGCCGTCGCGGTCGACCAGCGCCCAGGCCTGGACGCGCCCGTCGATCAGATCGATGCGCTTCAGCAGCGCCTCCACGAGGTCGACGGGCGAGAGCACCTTCTCGCGGATCGCCCGGGCGGCGGCGACGACGCCGAAGGTGTGCAGGCTCACGGGGCCGGCTCGATGTAGAACGCCGGCGGCTCGTCGGCGTCGAGCGGGAACGTCGCGAGATCGACCATCCAGCCCGCCACGTCCTCGATGATCGGACCGAGGGCCGCGGCGCGCTCGGCCCCGAAGCGCCGGGAGGCCTCCGCCCGAAGCCCCGCCGCGTACTCCGCCCGCTGCTGTTCGCGATCCATCAAGCGAACATACCTTACCGGGCCTTCAGCTTCACGTCCTCGTACGGCGCCGAGAACGCGTAGCCTGCGATGATCCCGATGCCCGACTCCTCGACCCGGGGCCCCAGCCCGCTCAGGCCGGCGTTGAGCCAGATCGGCGCGATCATCACCTTGTCGTGGATGAGCTGCTGGATGCGATGCAGCGTCGCCTCGCGCCGCTTCGGATCCTGATCGCCCGCCTGTTCCTGGAACAGGCCGTCGATGTCGGGGTAGCTGCCGTGGGAATAGGTGCCGCCGCCGACCACGAAGGCCTCGATGCGGGTGGCCGCGTTGCCGAACGCGCCGCTGCCGCCCTGGATGAGGCCCTTGAACTTCTTCTCGGCGTAGCCTCGGAAGAACGCGGCCCGCTCGATTGGCCGCAGCTTCACGCGGATGCCGGACGCGTTGAAATAGTTGACGACGGGCTCGCCGACGTTGGCGATCGCGGCGTCCACGTAGTAGTCGCCGGCGTCGAACCCATTCGGGTAGCCCGCCTCGGCGAGGAGCCGCTTGGCGCGCACGGGATCGTACCCGTAGCCCGGCGGCTGCCAGTAGTACTCGAAGCTGCTGGGGATGATGCTCCACGTGATCTTCGAGAACCCGAGCGTCTCCGCCTGGTTGATCGACGCCCGGTCGATCGCGTAGTTCGCGGCGAGCCGCACGCGGCGGTCGTGCCACGGCGACTTCGGATCCCACTGCTCGGTGAAGTAGACCCAGAACGTCGCCTGCCCGACGTTGGGCTTCAGCGTGAGCCCCGGCGTGCGCCGGAGCTCCTCGGCCAGCGCGCCGCGGATCGCGTACGCGATGTCCACCTCGCCGCGCTTGAGCGCGGCCAGGCGCGTGGCTTCGTCCGGGATCGCCCTGAGGACGAGTCGCTTCACGCTCGGAGTCTTCCGCCAGTACTGGTCGAAGGCCTCGAGCACCAGCTCGACGCCGGGCGTGAACGAGACGAACCGGTACGGGCCCGCCCCGATCGGCGCCTTCTTGAAGCCTTCGTCCCCGACCCGCTCGACGTACTTCTTCGGCACGATCCAGGCGGCGCCGGTCGCGTTCAAGTAGAAGGTCATGAAGTCGGGCCACGGGCGCTTCAAGCGGATGCGCACCCGCGACGGATCGGGAGTCTCGATCGCCGCCACGCTGTCTCGGAGCGGCCGGGCGGAGGCGCCGCGGTAGCGCTCGAGCGAGAACTTCACGTCCTCGGCGGTCACGGCGTCGCCGTTGTGGAACTTCACACCCTTGCGGAGCGCGAACTCGTAGACGAGCCCGTCCGGCGACACCGTCCACGACTCGGCGAGGCACGGCGCCATGGGATTGCCCGGCAGCGGCTTCACCATCGCGTCGTGGAGCGCGTAGATCAGCATGAACGGCGTGATGATCCCGGAGGTCTCGGCGGGATCGAACCAGGTCGGCGCGAGTGAGACATGAACGGCCCAGGTCATCTGACCGGTCGGCGTGTCCGCGCCCGCGGCGGGCGCCACCGCGCAGACCAGGACGATCGTGGTCAGAACGAGCAGCGAAGCGAAGAGGCCTCGAACGTGTCTCATGAGAAGCCTCCGCGTTTGCGGTGTCGCGTTGTCTAGAGCGCCTCGGTGCGGCCCCAGACCACGGCGAGAACGGTCGCGCCGTTCTTGGTGGTCACGGTGTGGATGCAGCCGTTCGGGCGATAGTTCATGTTGCCGGTGGTCACGGGCCCCGACTCGTCCGCGTTCGCGCCCTCGACGACGAAGATCAGCTCGTCGCCGACGTGCCGATGGCGGGCGAGCGTGGCGCCCGGCTCGAAGCGCGCGAGGATCGCGCGGCGCCCCTCGCCGGCCGGATCGTCCCAGATCTTCTTCTGGCGAACCCCGGGGCGCGTCTCGACCCAGGGAAGATCGCTCAGCGTGAAGACCTGCGACGGGGGACCGGCGACCCGTTGCGCGATCGGCTCCACGCTACCGGTGATGATCGCCAGAACCGTCGCCCCCTGCTTCGTCGAGATCGTGTGCACGCAGCCGTTGGGCCGATAGCCCATGCTGCCGGCGGTCACGGTGCCGAACTCGTCGGAAAGAGCGCCCTCGATGACGAAGATCAACTCGTCGCCGACGTGCCGATGGAGCGGAGGCGTGGCGTCGGGCTCGATCCGTGACAGCACCGCCCGCCGTTTCGTCGCGGCATCCTCCCAGAGGCTCTTCATCCGGATCCCGGGCTGACGTTCCTGCCACGGGAGGTCACTGATCGAGATGATCTCGGACAGCGGGGATTTCGTCACGCTCATATCAGACCTCCAGGGGAATTGGGCGGTCCTCAGGTGGAGCGAGACTGCCCTATTTGCTTCGGCGCTTCAAGTCCTCGTAGGGCGTCACCTGGCCCGCGGGCTTCCGAGCGCCCCTCCGGCGCGGCGCCGGCGTCGACGGCGCCGCGCCGGACGGTGACGAGCGCCAGCACGAGCGTCAGGCGGGCCATGAGTCCGAGCTCAGGACGCCCGCGAGGTGGCCCCGAGCCGGCGGCCGATGAAGCTGCGGATCAGCGTGATGGCCCGCGCCGAGTCCGCGCCGGGCTGCTGGATGAAGCCGTGGCGCGCGCCGGGGAAGTGAACGCGCTCGATCTCACCGCCCGCTTGCTGCCAGGCGCGCACCAACGCCTCGGTGATGGCCGGGGGAACATTGTCGTCCAGCTCGGGCTGGGCCACCCACGCCGGCGGCAGCGCGCGGGCTTCGCCGGATTCGACGATGCGGGTGACGCTCGCTTCGGCCATCGCCGCCTCGTCCTTGAAGTAGCCGTGGTGAGCGTTGACCAGCCGCGTGGCGTCGAATCCCGATCCGTCGTTCTGGCGCCCGATCGCGTAGCGGTAGCGCGCCAGCGGATCGGCGACGGGATAGAGCGCGACCACGAACGCGACCGCGTCGTCGCCGAAGGTCGCGCCGAGCGAGCCGTCGGGTCGGACGATCGGTGTGCCGGCGTGCTCGTCGGAGCCGGCCTTGACCGCCGCGAGCAGGACCAGCTGACCGCCGCTCGAGCTGCCGACCAGCCCGATGCGCGTCGGATCGATTCCGAGTGCGCCCGAGCGGGAGCGCACGAAGCGGACGCCCGCGGCCACGTCGGCGTTCGCGGCGGGATGCTTGTGCTCGCCGCCCTGGCGGAAGTCGAGCGAGGCCACGACCAGACCGCAGGCGGCGAGCGCCCGGCAATGGTGGGCGCCCGTCGTGCGGTCGCCCCGGCTCCAGGCACCACCGTGCACGTCGACGAGCGCCGCGAGCTGACCGTCGCGCTCGCCCTTCGGCCGATAGATGCGCGCCTGAAGCTCCGTGCCCTCCGGCCGGGCGAACGGCACGTCCGCCTCATCGACTTCGTACGGCGCTGTCTGGTCGAAACGAACCTTCATGGGATCGATCCTCCTTGGATATAACTAATCGCGAAGCGCGGGCAACACCTCGGCGGTGAACCGTTCGAGCTGGGCGAGCTGGTCGTCGCCCACGAACCGGATGCACAGGTCGCTGACGCCGGCCGCCGCGTAGCGCTCGAGCGCGGCGGTCACCACGTCCGCCGGGCCGAGGCCCATCGTGCCGCGCGAGTGCACGCCGCCACCGTAGTAGGTGGCCAGGAACTCGGCGGTGACCTGTTCCGCGGCGCGTGGATCGTCGTCCATGCGGACGGTCGTGTACACGCACAGGGGAAAGTTCGGACGGGCCCGGCCGTGACGGGCCAGCGCCGCCTCGCCCCGCGCCCGCACGAGCCGGCACTCCTCGGCGTGGACGTACGTCGTGATGATCCCGTCGCCGAGACGGCCGAGCCGGTCGAACTGGGCGTCGAGCATCTCGCCGCGATTCGCCGCGGTGATCAGCACCGGCGGCCCTTCGGCGTTCCACGGCAGCGGCCCGACCGTGTGATCGGTCAGCTCGACGTCACCGTCCTGATAGTTGACGGGCTCGCCGCGCCACAGCATGCGCCAGATCCTCACGTGCTCCTCGAGGCGGCGGACGCGTCGCTTGTGGTCCGCGCCGCAGGCCGCCCATTCGCGCTCGGCCGACGGCAGGCTCCAGCCGACGCCGAGCCCGAGCACCAGCCGGCCGCGTGAGATCTGGTCGACGTTCCCGAGCTGGTGGGCCAGCACTACCGGGTGGCGCAGCGCCGGCAGCAGGACGGCGGTGCCCAACCGCACGCGCTCGGTGATGCCGGCGAGATAGGCGAGCGTCGTGAGCGGCTCGAGGCGCGGCTTGGCGACGATGCTGTCGCCAACCCACACCGCGTCGTAACCCTCCCGGTCGGCGTGCCGCGCCATCGCCCAGCATTCCTCGACGGGAGGCCGACGCGCCGACTGCATGACGGCTCCGCGGGTGGGAACGAGGATGCCCAGGCGCATGGCGCCCGCTAGTGTAGCTCAGCCCAGGAGCTTGCGAAGCGACGCGAGCAGACGGTCGGGCGCGAGCTCGAGGTCGGTCCGCTTCTCGGCGATGCGGCCCTCGGCGTCGACCAGCACCACGAGGCTCCCGTGAGCGATCCGGTCGCCCGCGACCGTGGCGAGACCGAAGGCCCGGATCACCCGGGTCACGTCGTCCGGCGCGCCCGTCAGCAAGTGCCAGCTGGCCAGATCGATGCCGTAGGCGGCGGCGTAGCGGCGCAGTGCCTCGGGCGTATCGGTGGCGGGATCGAGCGTGATCGAGACGAAGCGTACGCGCGCGTCGAGCTTCTCGGCCCGCGCCCGGGCCTGGACTCGCGCCAGCTGCGCGGTGATCAGCGGACACGCGTCGCGACACGTCGTGAACACGAAGCTCACGACGAGCACACGGCCGCGAAGGCCGTCGGACGTCACGGCCGCGCCGGACTGGTCGACCAGCGTGAAGGGCGGCATCGTCTCCGCCGCCCCTCGAGCGCAGGCGCCCAGGGCGACGACGGCGAGCGCGGCCACGAGGCCCTTCACGCGGCGGTGGCCGGCATGGGGCCAGATCGCCCCGCGCGAGTCAGGATCGCCAGCACGATCAGCGCGTAGCCCGCCGCGAGCACCACGGGCTCGAGCCGCCCGTACCACTGGATCGTGGCCGCGGAGATGCCGCTGATCGCCAGCAGCACGCCGAAGGAGCCGAGCCCGCAGTGCGTGAGCGACGACACGCTGGCGCCGAGGAGCCCGACGGCGCCGGCGCCACCCAGCGAGCTCAGCGTGCCCCAGCGCCCCGCCCGTCCGCCGATGCCGAGATAGACTCCCACCAGCACCGAGAACGAGACGAAGAAGAGCAGGCCCGACCAGGTCAGCTCGAAGCTCCACACGGCCACGCCGAAGGCGGGATGCAGGCGCCCGTACTCGACGAGCGGCTCGCGCGCGACGAGCACCGCGGTGTCGAGCGCCGAGGGCGTGAGCCGAACGATGCGGCGCGCGTTCTCCCATGCTGCGTGGAGCCGGACGTAGTTGGGCGGGCCGCCGAGACCGGCGACGAGGACGACGAGGATCGAGGCCTGATAGACGGCGAAGACGGCGAGCGTCGCCGCCGCGATCGTCCACCAGCGCGCGCCGATGCGGACGGCCAGCGCGCGCAGCACGCTCATGGACGTCGGCCCGACAGGGCCCGGACGCTCTCCTCCCGCACCTGGGTGAGGATGCGCGCCTTGAGCGCCATGAACTCCGGGGTCGCGATGACCGTCGCCGCGCGCGGCCGCGCCAGCTTCACGGCGACCAGGTCGCGGATCTGACCCGGCCGGGCCGTCATCACGGCGACCCGATCGGCGAGGAAGAGCGCCTCGTCGATGTCGTGCGTGACGAACAGGATCGTCGTCCGCACTTCCCGCCAGACGGAGAGCAGCAGCTCTTGCATCGTCAGCCGCGTCTGGGCGTCGAGGGCGCCGAAGGGCTCGTCCATCAGCATCACGCGCGGCCGGTTGACGAGCACGCGCGCGATGCCGACGCGCTGCTGCATGCCACCGCTGAGCTCGCCGGGGTAGGCGTGCTCGAAGCCGATGAGGCCGACAAGGCTCAGGTAGGTGCGAGCCTGAGCGGTCCGCGCGGCCTTGCCCACGCCGCGCATCTTGAGGCCGAACTCGACGTTGCCGAGCACGGTCTTCCACGGGAACAGCGAGTGCTGCTGGAAGACCACGCCGCGGTCGGCCCCGGGCGCCGCGACGGCTTCGCCGTCCACCGCCACCTGCCCGGCCGTCGGGGCGACGAAGCCGGCCACCGCGTTGAGCACCGTGGTCTTGCCGCAGCCCGACGGGCCGAGCAGCGCCACGATCTCGCCTGGCGTCGTCATCAGCGTGAATGCCCGAACCGCTTCCACGGTCCGGCCGTTGCGGCTGAACTCGATGCCGAGGTCGGTGATCTCGATGCGGCCGGTAGCGCCGGTGCTCATGCCGTGGCTCAGCCCCCGTCCTTCACGCGCCGCGGGAGCCACGGCATACAACGCCAGCCGACCAGTCGGATGAGCGCGCTCGAGAGCATCCCGAGCACGCCGATCGTCAGCATGCCCACCACGACCTGCGAGTACTTGACGATCCCGTAGGCGACCCAGGTGAAGTAGCCCACTCCGAACTGGCCCGAGATCATCTCGGCCGAGATGAGGCAGATCCACGAGACGCCCATCCCGACCGAGAGGCCGGTCACGATCGACGGCAGCGCGCCGGGGATGACGACCTCGCGGAAGATCGCCGCGCGGCCCGCGCCCAGGCTGGTGGCCGCCCGCACGAGCTGCCGGTCGATGCCCTCCACGCCGTGGACCGTGTTGAGCACGATCGGAAAGAACGCGCCGAGCGTGGTGATGAACACGATGCTGGACCGCTCGGTCGGCCAGAGCATGATGCTGAGCGGCACCCACGCCACCGCCGGGATCGGACGCAGCAGCTCGATCGGCGGGAACAGCGTGTCCTCGGCGAGCCGGAACCAGCCGATCAGCAGCCCGAGCGCGATGCCGAGCACCGTCGCGACGGCGAAGCCCAGCCAGATGCGCTCGAGGCTCGCCAGGATGTGGCCGTAGAACGCGGCGCCGCGGAGCTGGGCCGCCGCCTCCTCCAGGACCTCCCACGGTGTCGGGATGTTCTGGAAGCGCACGTAGAGGTCGACGTCCCACTTCGTCGAGTAGTGCCACACCACGAAGAAGAACCCGATGGACAGCACACGGCGGACGGGTCGCTGCCAACCACCGTCGGGCGCCGGGGCCATCTACCGTGCGACCCCGAGCTTCTTGGCCTCCTCGAGCGAGAAGACCTTGCCGCCGTACTTGCCGGCGAACGCTTCCGCCTCTTCCTTCCACGCGAAGGCGATCAGCGACGCGCTGACGGCCTTGCCGGTGCCGCCCGCGACGTAGAAGGCCCGGTGCGCGAACAGCTTGAGCCCGGTCGGCTGATCGAAGACGTAGGCGGCGTTGACGGCGCGACCCGCCCCTTCCGCTTCCCGAAGCGCGCCCATCAACGTCGCGAGCGAGCCGTACGGCTTGATGGCCTCGCCCTTCATCCACAGCTCGCCCGCCGCGCGCGGATCCTTGATCGGCGCCCCGGTGGTCGCGTCCTTGCCCTCCATCGGCGAGGTGCCCGCCGCCATCACCTTTTGGTCCTTCGCGTAGTCACGGCCGAGCTCCCGATACGCCTGCCGGACGAAGCGATCGTCGATGACGCCCTCCACGTCCACCTGCTTGATGATCCCCATCTTCTGCAGCACGGACGCGTCGTACTTGAGCACCTCCACCCACTTGGGCTTGATCGTGGCGTCGAGGGTCAGGAAGCCGCCGCGCCCGAAGTAGAGGTAGAGGACTTCTTTGGGGATCGACGTCCACTGCTCCTGCTTCGTGGTCGCCTCCTCGGGATTCCGCGTGATCCAGTCGTTGGCCTCCACGACCGCCTTGAGGTAAGCGACGACGATCTCCCCGTGCTTGTCGAGGAAGTCCTTGCGCACCACCGGGCCGTGCAGATAGGCGACGCCGGTTTGGCTGCCGTCGAAGATCTTCCGCGCGAAGCCCTTGAACTCCATCAGCTCGCCCCACGGGCAGAAGTCGGCATGGGCGTCGATCTTCTTCTCCTGGATGCTGGTCGCGCCCACCGGCGGGCTCTGGTTGATCAGGTTGAAGAAGTCCACGGTCAATCCGCGATCGACCAGGGCCTTGAGGACCATCCCGTGAGCCGCGGAGCCGAACGGCACCGAGATCCGCTTGCCCTTCAGGTCCTCGAATCGAAAAATGGCCGCGTCGGTCGGCACGACGATCGAGTTACCCGACCCGTGTAAGTTGTACCCGGTCATCGACACGATGACCGAGCGGATGCTCTGCATCTCCTGGAAGCGGGCGATGTTCACCAGCAGCGGATAGTCGCCCATCACCCCGATGTCGAGCTTGCCGGCCAGCATCTGGTTGGTGATCGGCGGCCCCGAGGTGTAGTCCTCCCACACGATGTCGTACTTCGCGCCCGCGTATCTTCCCACCCGCGGTAGGTGCTTCTCGAGGAGGCCGAGCTGCTTGACGGTGATCCCGCCCGAGTAGGTGTCGGTGCACATACTCTGGTGGCCGATCCCGATCCGGATCGTCTCCTGCGTTGCCGCGGGCCCGGGCACGAGCGCGAGCAGGGCCACGCTGAGAACCGTTGCCGTGAGTCTCACCACGTTGGTCTCCCTTTGCGTCGAGCGCGGCCGCCGGGCGAGGAACACCCCTCCCGCCAGCTCGTCGTCGGGTGCGCACACAGTCGGCGAGCGCCGCGAGCCAGTCAATGTCCAGGGCTGTCGAATTTCTGTACGAGACCGCGGCGCTCTGTGTCACCCTCGAGCCGTGCGACGCGCGATCGGAAGCCTGCAGTCCAAGGAATCGAACGACGCGCCGCCGACCTCGCTCGTGGAACGCACCGTCGTGCTCATCGTGGACGACGACGCCGGCGTGCGCGACGCCTTGCACGTCGTGCTCGACGAAGAGTACGCGGTGATCGAGGCGGCGCACGGGCGGACGGCGCTCGACCTGGTGCTGTCCCGGCCGGTGGATCTGGTGCTCCTCGACATCCTCATGCCGGACGTCGACGGGCTGGAGATCTTACAAGAGATCAAGGCCCTCGAGCCGAACCTGCCGGTCATCATGATGACCGCGGTGAAGACCGTCCGGACGACGGTCGCGGCCATGAAGCTCGGTGCGTCCGACTACCTGACGAAGCCGTTCCAGCACGAGGAGCTGCTCGCGACGATCCGCCGCGTGCTCGAGGAGCGCACCGGCCGGCTCGGCGCGCACGCGGAGCGCGGCCCGCCCGCGCGCGAGGCGCTGCCCCGGACGCACCGCATCCTCTTCGTCGGCGGCGCGCCCGGCTGGCGTGCCACGCTCGCCGTCGTGGTGGAGCGCGTCGCCCGCGTGGAGACGACCGCCACCCTGGTCGACGGGCTGAACCGCGTGCTCAGATTCCGGCCGACGTGCGTGGTCCTGAACGTCGGGCGCTCGACGGACGAAACGGCGCGCTTCCTGGGAGCCCTGAACGCCCAATCACCCGCCTGCCCCGTGTTCGTCGTCAGCGACGACGCGTACCTCGGCGAGGCGCCGGTATGGGAAGCGCTGAACATCCGTGGCGTCGTGCGACCGCCCGTCAACGCCGGCGACCTGATGCGGCAAGTCGGCAGCGTGCTTCCGCTGAACCGCGCGAACGACACCTGGCCGCAGCTCGGCGAATCCGTGAGCCGCACCGTCGACTACCTCGGCCATCACTTCGCCGAAGACCTGACGGTCGAGGGCATCGCCGAGATCATCGACATCTCCAGCAGCCACCTGGCCCATCTCTTCCGCTCCGAGATCGGCATGAGCGTGCGCGACTATCTCACGCGCGTGCGCGTGGCGATGGCCCAGGATCTGCTGGCCCACACCGACGAGAAGCTCGAGTCCGTCGCGGCCCAGCTGGGCTTCGCCGACACCTCGCACCTCACCCACGTCTTCCAGCGGATCACCGGAAGACCGCCGGGTGCCTACCGACGCTCCACCGGCTGACCGCCGGGCGCGCGCTCCCTCGCCGCATCGGCTCGCCGGCAGACCGGGACACGGATTCAGCAGCCATGGACATTGATTCCCGTGCCCGTATGGGGGAAGGTCCCCTTGCTCGCCGTGAGAAAAAACTGATGGACGAATGGCTGCTCGTCTACGTGGCAATCGGCGCCTTCATCGGCTTCTTCGCCGGGATGCTCGGCATGGGAGGCGGAGGCATACAAGTGCCCCTGACGACGATGGCGTTCGCGGCCCAGGGCTTTCCGCGTGAGCACATGCTGCACGTCGCGCTCGGCACCGCGATGGCGACCGTGATCTTCACGTCGGTCTCCAGCCTGCGCGCCCACCACCGGCACGGGGCGGTCAACTGGAACATCCTGCGGCGGCTGGTCCCGGGGATCATCGTGGGAACGGGCCTCGGGACCGTGCTGGCCCGGCACATCCCGACCTTTCCGCTGGCGGTGATCTTCACGGCGTTGGTCCTCTACATGGCCTCCAGCATGCTGTTCAGCTGGAAGCCGAAGCCGACGCGTCAGCTGCCGGGAGCGACGGGCATCTTCGCCGCCGGCACGGCGATCGGCGTCTGCTCGGCGCTGGCGGCCATGGGGGGCGCGACGCTGACGATTCCCTTCCTCGTCTTCTGCAACGTGCCCTTCCACACCGCGATCGGCACGGCGTCGGCGGTGGGCTTCCCGATCGCCGTGGTCGGATCGATCGGTTACCTCGTGAACGGATGGCACGCGGTGGGGCTCCCGGCCCAAAGCGTCGGTTACATCTACGTACCGGCCCTGATCGGATTCACCGTGGGCTCGATCGTGCTGACGCCCTTCGGCGCGCGGCTCGCGCATCGCACCTCGGAACGTTCGCTCAAGCGGATCTTCGCCGTCGTCATCGGCGCGCTCGGTCTGAAGATGCTGGTGGCGCTGGCGTAACGCGACCGTGCGAGAGCTCGCGTCCGGCAGCAGCGGACCCCTCAGGCCCCGACGCATCGGAAGTCTGCTCGTCGCCGACCGCGGCGAGATCGCCATCCGCGTCGTCCGCGCCGCCCAGGAGCTGGAGCTGCGCACGGTCGCCGTCTACTCCCACGAGGACCGCGGCGCGCTCCACCGCTTCGCCGCCGACGAGAGCTATCTCGTCGGCGCCGGGCGCTCGCCGGTCGAGGCCTACCGCGACGTGGACGACGTCGTCCGCGTGGCGCGCCGGGCGCGCGTCGATGCCATTCACCCGGGCTACGGCTTTCTGGCCGAGCGGCCCGAGCTCGCGGCGGCGTGCGCGCGCGCCGGACTCGTATTCGTCGGCCCCGCGGAAGAGGTCCTGCGCACGCTCGGGGACAAGGTCGCGGCGCGGGCCCTGGCGCTCGCCGCCGGCCTGCCCCTCTTGCGAGCGACCGCGCCGCTGCCGCGCGCCATCGGGCAGGTCGTCGAGCTCGCGGCGGGTGTCGGCTATCCGCTCATGGTGAAGGCCGGCTGGGGGGGCGGCGGGCGCGGCATCCGCGTGGTGGAATCGGCGCGCGAGCTGCCGGCGCTCGTCGAGGCGGCGCGACGCGAAGCGGGCGCCGTGTTCGGCGACGACGCGGTGTACCTCGAGAAGCTCGTGCCCCGGGCGCGCCACATCGAAGTCCAGGTCCTGGGGGACCGGTACGGTACCCTGGTCCATCTGTTCGACCGCGACTGCTCGGTACAACGCCGTCACCAGAAGATCGTCGAGCGAGCGCCGGCGCCACTGCTGACGGACGCGCAGCGTCGCGAGGTTTGCGAGGCGGCGCTGGCCCTGGCGCGTGCCGCCCGCTACACGCACGCCGGAACCGTGGAGTTCCTGCTGGACGTCGACACCGGCGCGTTTTACTTCATCGAGATGAACCCGCGCTTGCAGGTCGAGCACACCGTGAGCGAGGAAGTCACCGGCATCGACATCGTGAAGGCGCAGCTCCGGATCGCGGCCGGGGCGCGGATCGGCGATCCCGACTCGGGCGTGCCGCCACAGAAGGCCATCACGCTCTCCGGGCACGCGCTGCAGTGTCGCGTGACCACCGAGGACCCGGCCCGTAGCTTCACGCCCGCGCACGGGCGGCTGACGTCGTGTCGCACGCCGGCCGGTTTCGGGGTCCGGGTCGACGCCGGCAGCGTGTCGACCGGCGCCCTCGTCACGCCGCACTACGACTCCCTGCTCATGAAGGTCATCGTCCGGGGCGACTCGCCGGCGGAGACGACACGGCGGATGGCCCGCGCGCTCCGCGAGTCGCGCATCCAGGGTGTCGCCTCCAACCTGAGCTTCCTCGAGCGCGTGATCGCGCATCCGGCGTTCGCGGCGGGCGAGTGCACGACGCGCTTCGTCGAGCAGACGCCCGAGCTCGTCGCGCCGCCGTCGGCCGACGTCGCGGCCGGGCTGCTGCGGTTCCTCGGCGAGGTCACCGTCAACGGCAATCCGGGCCTGCAGGGACGGCCGCGGCCCACGGCGCTGCCGTCGGCCGCCGCGCCGGTGCCCGGCGCCACGGACGGCCCGATTCCACCCGGCAGCCGCGACCGGCTCCGCGAGCTCGGCACGGACCGCTTCGTCGCCGAGATGCGCCGGAACCGGCGCGTCCTCTTCACCGACACGACGGTGCGCGACGCGCAGCAGTCACTGCTGGCGACGCGCGTGCGCACGCACGACATCCTGGCGATCGCCCCGGCCTACGCCCGGCTGGCGCCGCAGCTCTTCTCGCTCGAGTGCTGGGGCGGCGCGACGTTCGATGTCATGCTGCGGTTCCTGCGCGAGGATCCGTGGGAGCGGCTGGCGCGCCTGCGCGAGGCCGTGCCCAACATCATCCTACAAACGATGGTGCGGGCCTCCAACGCGGTCGGCTACGGCAGCTACCCCGACAACGTCGTGCAGCACTTCATCGCCCAGGCCGCGCAGACCGGCATCGACCTGTTCCGGGTCTTCGACGCCATGAACGGCGTGGAGAACATGCGCGTGGCCATCGACGCCGTGCGCCAGTCCGGGGCGCTCTGCGAAGCCGCGATGTGCTACACCGGCGATCTGTTCGATCCGGCGCGGCCGAAGTGGCATCTGCGGTACTACGTCGACCTCGCGCGGCAGCTCGAGAAGGCCGGCGCCCAGATCCTGGGCATCAAGGACATGGCCGGGGTGTGCCGGCCGCTGGCCGCCCGCGCGCTGGTCGCCGCGTTGCGTGACGAGGTGCGGCTGCCGATCCACTTCGACACGCACGACACCAGCGGCATCGCCGCGGCCAGCGTGCTGGCCGCCATCGACGCCGGCGCCGACGCGGTCTACGGCGCCGTCGACGCGATGAGCGGGTTGACCTCGCAGCCGAACCTGAGCGCCCTGGTGGCCGCGCTGGCCGGCACCTCGCAGGATCCGGGCCTGAGCCTCGACGTTCTCCAGACGCTGTCCCGGCACTGGGAAGTCGTGCGCCGCCACTACGCGCCGTTCGAGGCCGACATGCGCGCCGGCACCGCGGACGTCTATCGCCACGAGATGCCGGGGCCGCAGTACACGAACCTTCGCGAGCAGGCCCGCGGGCTCGGGCTCGAGGACCGCTGGGACGAGATCTGCCGGCGGTATGCCGAGGTGAACATGCTGTTCGGCGACGTCGTGAAGATCACGCCGACCTCCACCGCCGTCGCCGACATGGCCCTCTACATGGTCGCCAACGGCCTCAGCGGCGGGGACGTGCTCGACCCCAGCCGCGACCTCGGGTTCCCGAAGACAGTGGTGGCGCTGTTCCGTGGCGAGTTCGGCCATCCGCCGGAGGGATTTCCGCCGGCGCTGCAGCGCAAGGTGCTCAAGGGCGAGACGCCGATCTACGGTCGGCCGGCGGCGCTGCTGCCCGCGGTCGACCTGGCGGCGCAGCGGCGCGAGCTCGAGGCCACGCTTCGGCGTCCGGTGAGCGAGCGCGACGTGTCGTCGTCGCTGCTCTTCCCCGCGCTGTTCCGCGACTACGCGCGGCATCGCGAATCGTACGGGGACGTATCGGTCCTGCCCACGCCGGCCTTCCTCTACGGCCTGCGCGAGGGCGAAGAGATCGAGGTCGAGGTCGCGCCGGGCAAGACGCACGTGATCGGTCTGGCCGCGCGCGCGGCCGCCGATGCCGACGGCGTCGTGACGCTCTACGTCGCGCTGGACGGCGTGCTCCAGACGATGCGGGTCGCCGCCGCCGCCGCGAGCGTGCCGACGACGCGCCCGCAGACCCAGGAGGGCAACTCGGCCCACGTCGGCGCCGCGCTGGCCGGCACCGTGGTCGCGGTACCGGTAACGCCCGGTCAGCGCGTTGCTCGCGGCGACACGCTCCTGGCGATCGAGGCGATGAAGATGGAGACACGGATCGTGGCCGAGCGCGACGCCACGATCGCCGAGGTGTTGGTCAAGCCGGGTGACGCGGTGAGCCCGCGCGATCTACTGATGGTGTTGTCGTGACTGAGGCGATCGAGGGCTCGGCGCCCTAGCCGCGCCTGGAGGCCATCAGGGACTGCAGGAGCCGGTCCATCTCGCGCTCCAGCTCCTTGGCGAGCTTCTCGGCGCTATCGGCGTCCCCCCCTCGCGATGCTTCTTCGAGCGCCATCGCGAGCCCGGATGCCGTCGTGGCGCCGAGGACCTTCAGCGCCCCCTTCAGCGTGTGGGCTTCTCGCATGAGCTCGGTGGTGTTGCCGTCGGCGATGGCCTGGCGAATCGCTTCGATGCGGACCGGCGCGTCTTCGGCGAAGATGCCCAGCAGCTCGTCGAGGAGCTCCCGGTCGCCCCCCACGTACTTGAGCGCGGCCGTGAAATCGAATCCCTCGGGCGTGGGCTCGCCCTCGGCCGGCGCCGCCGCGAGGGGAATCGTCGCCGTGCGGTAGTCGCCGAGGAGCCGGCCCAGCGCGGCGGACAGGTCCTCGGGCTTGATCGGCTTGGTCAGGTATTCGTCCATCCCCGCCCCCAGACAGCGCTCGCGATCCCCGCGCATCGCGAACGCGGTGAGGGCCATGATCGGCAGCCGGCGGCCGCCGGGGTTCCGCGCCTCGCGCTCGCGAATGGCTGCCGTGGCCGCCAGCCCATCCATCACCGGCATCTGCACGTCCATCAGCGCCACGTCGAACGACTGGGTCGCGTACGCGTCGACCGCTTCCTGCCCGTTCCCGGTGATCACGGGGACGTGGCCCATCTTCTCCAGCAGGCGTCCGATCAGCAGCTGGTTGACGGAGTTGTCCTCCGCCACCAGCACGTTCAGGCGCGGGAACGCGGTCGCGGCGTTCCGGTCTGCGCCGGACAACGAACCGACCGGCGGCGCGACCGGTTGTCCCAGGGCGAGCAGGATGGCGTTGAGTAGTTCGGATGGCGTGAACGGCTTGACCAGATGACGCGCGATGCGGAGCTCGCGGCAGCGGGCGAGATCACCCACCATCACGTCCGACGTCAACAGCACGAGCGTCAGGTCGGTCAGTCGCGGCTCCTTGCGGATGTACTCGGCCACCGCCAGCCCGCTGAGGTCCGGCATCCGGGAGTCGAGCAACACGAGGCCGAACGGCCGGCCGGCGACCCGCGCATTCTCGAGAGCGTCGAGGACCGAGCGTCCATCGGGCACGATCGTCGGAACGACCCCCCACCTGGTCAGGGTCGCTTCGAGCAACCCGCGGTTGGTGGCGTTGTCGTCGGCCGCCAGCACGGCCAGCCCTCGCAGCGCCTGCGGTGGCGCCGCCACGGGTCGCGGAGCCGACACTGCGTCCCGCTTCAGCGCCACCGTGAAGTGGAACGTGCTGCCCCGGCCCACCACGCTCTCGACCCAGATACGTCCCCCCATCTGCTCGACCAGCTGGCGAGAGATCGCGAGCCCGAGCCCGGTGCCCCCGAAGCGGCGCGTGGTGGAGGCGTCGGCCTGCGCGAAGGCGTCGAAGATGACGCGGCTCTTGTCGGCGGGAATGCCGATGCCGGTGTCCTCGATGGCCACGCGCAAGGTCACCGTGTCGGGCGTGACCGCCTCGGCGTCGACGTGCACGGAGACCTCGCCCCGCTCGGTGAACTTGATCGCGTTGCCGACCAGGTTGAGGAGGATCTGGCCGAGCCGGCCGGTGTCGCCGATCAGGTCGTCCGGCACGTCCGCCTGGATCTCGTAGCTCAACTCGAGCTCCTTGGCGTAGCTGAGCGGCGCGAGCGTCTTGACCGTTTCGCCCAGCATCTCGCGCAGCCCGAACGGCACCGGCTCGAGCTCGAGCCGGCCGGCCTCGATCTTCGAGAAGTCGAGGATGTCGTTGATGATCGTGAGCAGCGCCTCGCCCGAGCGGTGCACCGTCTCGGCATACTCGCGCTGCTCCGGCGTCAGCTGGGTGTCGAGCAGGAGCGCGGTCATCCCGATCACGCCGTTCATCGGCGTGCGGATCTCGTGGCTCATGGTGGCCAGGAACTCGGACTTCGCGCGGTTCGCGGCCTCCGCGGCGATTTCCTTCTGCTTGAGGGCGCTGATGTCTCGGACGATCGTCAGCTCGCCGAGCGGACGGCTCGCGCTATCCAGGAGCGGCGTGGTCGCGACCGACACCTCGACGAGCTGTCCGGCTCTCGTCTTCGCGGAAGCCTCGAACGACGTTGCGCCGTCGTGGACGGCGGAGGCGTCCCCGCCCTTCCCGACCGGGCTGTCCCAGAGGTCGAGCTCGCTCAGCGGCCGGCCGATCGTTTCCGCCGACTTGTAGCCGTAGAGACGGGCCGCGCCCCGGTTCCAGGAGGTGACGACGCCGCGCTGGTCGTGCGAGAAGATGGCGTCGTTCGATTGCTCGACCTGCATGGCCAGCAATCGGTTCTTCTCCTCGCTGCGACTCAGGGATCCCAGCAAGGACTCGATGTTCGACGCCATGCTGTTGAACGCCTGGACGCACTGCGCGGTCTCGGGCGGGCCCTCGACGGTGACGCGCACGCCGTACTCACCCTGGCCGAAACGACGAGCGCTGGCCGCCAGGGCGCGCAGCGGTTGCACGCCGCTGTGCAGCACGACGAGCGTGACGGCGATCGACAACCCCGTCCCGAGAACGAGGATGCCGAGCTCTTCCCAGAAGCCACGCCACAGCCTGTTGATCGAGACCGCCGGGTTGAGCCGCAGGGTCACGCTGCCGTACTTCTCCCCGCCCACCACGACCGGCCGCGCCTCCTCGAGAACGGGCAGGTCGAGCCACTTGACGAACCAGTCCGGGGCCTCGACCTTGATGTCGGGCCCGTCGGCGGCGACCGGATGTCCGGAGTTGTCGATCCAGGCGAACCTGGCGACGACGGGCTGGCGGGCCCGGGCCTTCACCATCTGCTCGATCACCGAGTACTCGCCCACGACCGCGGGACCGCTCATCGCGGGCAGGGCGAACAGCATCTCTTCGCGCAGGTGCTCGGTGAGCTTGGCGTGCTGATCGGCGATCTCACCGCGCAGGATCGCGTAGAGCAGCGCGGCTCCGCACGCGGCGAGAGCCAGGCCGGAGCCGAGCAGCAGACGGATGAGGAACGAAAGCTTACCCGGCCGCCACTCCTCGAACGACGGGGTCACTACTGGAGCTCGACCTTCACCACGGTGTTGCGGTAGAAGCGCCGCATGTTCTCGAACTCACTGTCGCGGGCCGCGATGAACACCAGGGGCGACCCTTGCTTGAGGACCTCGGCGCTCGCCGCCAGCGCCTTCGCGCCCTCCGGATCGTCGGCCATCTGCAGAAACGCCTTGCGCACGGCCTTGACGGTGTCGGCCGGCACGGACGGATGGGCCGAGAGCGCGAGGTTCAGGAACTTGTCCGAGCTCCACAGCACGCGATACGCGATGTTCTCCCGCTGGGCGAATGCGCGCATGACCTCCGCGTTGACGCCCGCCGCGACGACGCGTCCCGCCTTGAGCTGCGTCATCGCGCCTTCCTGGGTGCCGGCGAAGTGCCCCGTGATCTTGATGCCCTTGCGCAGCAGCGCGTCCATGGGCAGGTGGTAGCCCAGGAACGCGGCGGTGTGCGGGAACGCCATCTCCTTGCCCTCGAGATCGGCCAGCGTCTTGATCGGCGAATCCTTGAGGACCACGATCTCGCCGCTCTGCGCGTCGCCCTTGGGGCGCGCGAACACCCGGTATCCGCTCTCCTCGTTGTCCTTGATGAAGTTGTGATTGGAATAGAGGAAGTGCAGCTCGCCGCGCCGGACCATCGCGGTGTGCTCCGGACCGGTGGGCGCGACTTTCAGCTGAAGCGACACGCCGCTCTTCTCGGAGACGTGGCGCAGGATCGGATTCCAGAACTGCGCCGTGAGGGTCGGGCTGCGCCAGATGATGACGCCGAACAAGAGTGGCTGGTTCTCCGCCCGTCCTTTCGTTCCAAGCGCGACCAGCAGCAGCATGATGACCGACGCGGTCGCGAACCCCCTCTTTGCCATTGATTTCCCCCCAAATGTGCCGAGACGACAGTAAAGTCCGTCCTTTGAACAGCAATGCCGGGGCCAGATCGGTTTGTGTTTCAATCCAGATACTTAGAAGTCGGCACCGAAAAAATCGGAACTCCGCGGGCCAAGATCGCGTGTCAGATCTGACAAACACCGGCCAAGCGCTCATTCATAATGAGGTCCGGGGATCGCCCTCCCTTGACGCCCAAGCGGCGAGCGGTGTATCGGGGTTGCAGTGGCGCGCTGCAGGCCGTCGCGGGCTGGGCCCCGCCGGCCGAGGCGCGGCGATCAAGAGGAGGATCCGGGCATGCTCTCACGTGAAGAGAACGTACTGCTGACGCGAGTAGGCCAGGGCACCCCGATGGGAAACACCCTCCGCCGGTACTGGATTCCCGCGCTGCTCGCGTGGGAGCTGCCCGAGCCCGACTGTCCCCCGGTGCGCGTCAAGCTCCTGGGCGAGGAGCTGGTGGCGTTCCGCGACACGACGGGCCGGCTCGCGCTGCTCGACGAGTTCTGTCCGCACCGGCGCGCATCGTTGTTCTTCGGGCGCAACGAGGAGTGCGGCCTGCGCTGCGTCTATCACGGCTGGAAGTTCGACGTCGAGGGCCGGTGCGTGGACATGATGAACGAGCCGGCCGAGCTGAGCTTCAAGCAGAAGATCGGCATCACGTCCTACCCGATGGTGGAGGCGGGCGGGATCCTGTGGGCCTACATGGGCCCTCCGGCGCTGCGGCCGCCGTTGCCCCAGTTCGCGTGGACGCGGACGCCCGCGACGCACCTCGACGTTTCCAAGGTGATCCAGGAGAGCAACTGGCTCCAGGGCGTCGAAGGCGGCATCGACACCTCACACGCGCCGATCCTGCACCGGGTCATCTCCACCGACTCCAATCGGCCGGGCATCGCGCCCAAGAGCCCGTTCGCGCGCGGCGCCGCTCCATATATTGTGGTCGACTTGACCGACTACGGCTTCCACTACGCGGGCATCCGTCGTCTGGATGCCGCCGAGGTGCACATCCGGACGTACCACTACGTCATGCCCTTCCATCAGATCCGTCCGTCGCGAACCGAGAGCGGCTCGGACTCGGTGGCCGGCCACATCTGGGTGCCGCGGGACGACAATACGACAATGGTGTTCAACTGGGAGTACTCGCTGGGGGCGCCACTTACCGACAAGGACCGTCTTCAGCGCGGCCTCGGGAACGGCCCGCTTGATGTCGATCAGGCGACGTTCTGCTCGATCCGGAACAAGCGCAACAACTATCTGCTCGATCGTCAGGTGCAGAAGACCGAGACCTTCACCGGCATCGAGGGCATCAACACGCAGGACCGGGCGACCCAGGAAGGCATGGGGCCGATCGTCGATCGCAGCAAGGAACACCTCGGCCCCGCCGACAAGCCCATCATCCAGGCGCGCCGGCTCCTCCAGCAGGCGGTGAAGACCGTCCAGGACGGCGGGACACCGCGCGGCGTCGGCCCGTCGTACTACGCGGTCCGCGCGGGTGAAGGCGTCCTGCCGCGCGATGCCGACTGGCGGAAGATCCTGACGCCCGATCTCTCGTCGGCGGAGATCCTCCAGACGGTCTGAGTCGCGGCCGGCGCCGTCAGGTCTGGCCGTCCCACGACGCGTCGGCGACCTCGCGCCAGCGCGCGCGGATCCGCTCGAACTCGGCCGGCGTCAGCGTGCCCGCGCGCAGCAACGCCGCGTTCTCCGGCCACCGCTCCGGCTTCGTGGTCCCGACGATCGCGGTGTGGACGCCGGGCGCGCTCAACGTGAAGCGCAGCGCGGTAGCCACGGCGGAGTCGGGCGACTTCAAGAACCGATAGTCGAGCGTCCGCAGGCGCGACCAGTAGGTCTGGTAGTACGACTCGGCCGGCTTCCGCTCGTAGCGCCAGGCGACGTTGGCGATCGGGCGCTTGGCGATCACACCCATCTGGCGGGCGACCGCCAGCGGGAGCGTCAGCTCGACGGCTTCCTGATCGGCGACGCTGATCGAGGTCTGCAGCGTGTCGAAGCGTCCGCACTCCACGGCGTAGCGCGCCGCCGCGCCGTCGCCGCTGTAGCCGATGTAGCGCGCCCAGCCGCGCTCGCGCGCCCGCTCGAGGGCCTCGATCGCCTCACCTTTGCGGAGATGGTCGAGCGAGCAGCTGTGGAGCTGGATGAGGTCGACGTAGTCGGTGGACAGACGCCGCAAGCTGCGCTCGATGCTGGCGAGCAGTGGAGCCCGACGCCAGTCGGCGCGTCCCCAGCCGCCGGCGTGGCCACATTTGGTGAACAAATAAAGCTCGTGCCGTCGAGCGCCGATGGCCTTGCCGATCAGGATCTCGCTGTCCTCGTAGCACTCGGCGGTGTCGATCGCGTTCAGACCAGCGTCGAGGGCGCCGCCGAGCAGGCGGGCGACGGTACGCGCGCTCACGCCCTGGTATCCGATCTCGGAGCCGCCGAAGCCGAGCACGCTCGCGACGATGTCGGTGCGGCCGAGACGGCGGCGCTCCAACGCTCCGTTCGCTCCGACGCGTCCGCCGGCCGCCATGAGGACGCCAAGGGTACCATACGACGACAACGCGAGAAGGAGGTCGCCATGACGAGGATCAGCGAGGTCGAACGACCGGGACTCGCAACCCGCGCGCTCTATGGGATCGGCAAAGCGCTGTCCGGCCAGGTCCCGACGCCGCAGCGGATCATGGCCCACCGCATGCCGCTGATGCTGGGGCTCGGCGGGCTCTACGCGGCGCTCGAATGGGCCGGCCGCATCGAGGCGACGCTCCGGGCGCTGCTCAACGTGCACGTCGCGGCGCTCTACGGCAGCGCGTACTGAATGGACATCCGCCGCGCCGTCGGCGCGAAGGTCGGGATCTGCGACGAGCAGCGGCGCGGGAGCGTGCGGCCCTCGAGTACGCCGAGCGCATCACGCGTGACGACCAGGCCGTGACCGACGAGTGCCTCGCCCGGGTTCGCGAGCACTTCTCGGAGGCCGAGATCGTGGAGCTGACGTTCATCACCGGCTACCAGACATTCGCGAGCAAGTTCGCCAAGGCGTTCGATCTGGCGCCTCAGGGTTTCACCGGGGCCGCGTCACGCCCCTGACTCACGGTGTGTAGATCCTCCGCAGTCGGCCGCGGCGAGCAATTTTTCTACGGCCCCGATATCCCGGCGCGGCGGACGTTTAGGCGTCGCGGGTCCGGCGGCGGCTGGCATGTGCGTTGCTCCGACAGTGATCGTCCGGACGTGGACGTCCGGGGGAGGTCACTGTCATGACGATGCGAAAGGGAACGCTGATCACCGTAACGGGTCTGCTCGTGGCGCTCATCGCCACCGGCGCCACCGCGAGAGAATCGCGGCTGCGTGCCTTGCAAGCGAAGTTGACCGCCAACGGGAACCAGGCGACCGTCGTGGCGCCCGACGTGAACCAGGAGTTCAACACGGTCGCCGACCTTCGGCCGGTTCACTTCGACGTCAACCGCGCCGCGGCCCGCGGCGACGACGCGCCGGCCCTCGAAGCCGACGCGGCATGGCTGAGGGCGAATCCTGAGCACCGCGTCCTGATCGCCGGCCATGCGGACGAGCGGGGCACCAATCAGTACAACATGGCGCTCGGCCAGCGCCGCGCCGTGTGGGTACGCGACCAGCTCGTCGCACGAGGTGTTCCGTCCGATCGCATCTCGGTGATGAGCTTCGGAGAGGTTCGCGCGATGTGCCGCGACAAGACCCAGGAGTGTTTTGCCGGGAAGCGGCGCGCCGACCTCCTCGTGGCGCGTTCGCTGGAGCCCCAGAAGCCCTGACGCACGGCCCGGGGCCCGGCGGGCGCACCGCCTGGCCCCGGGCTCTCCCTCACGTATTGACCCTATCGACGCCGCGGGCTACTCGAGCGCGCCCGCGGGACGCCGTCAAACGCCGCGCGCGACGTTGACACGTCGGGCGGCGCCGCCTAGCATCCCGGACGCGGAGGGCGACCTGATGAAAACGTTGATCCAGGGCGGCTGGGTGGTCGGCTACGGCGGCAACGGGCACGAGCTGATCCCGAACGGGTGCGTGGTCTTCGAGAACGATCGCGTGATCCACGTCGGGCCCGCGTTCACCGGCGCGGTCGACCGGCGCGTCGACGCCGCCGGCAAGCTCGTCTCGCCGGGCTTGATCAACTGTCACCTGCACGCCGCTACCAATGCGACGCAATCGGTGTTCCTCGACGGGCTGAAGGCCGACTACTTCGCGAGCAACTTCGTCGGCTACGTGGCGCCGCGTCGCGGCGTCGCCCCGCCCCGCACGGGCGACCGGGCCGATCTCGCCGGCACCTACGGGCTCTGGGCCGCGCTCCGCGCCGGCTCCACGACGATCCTGGACGTCGGCACGATGCCCGGCGGCGCGGCGCCGTTCACGAAGATCGCGGGCGAGCTCGGGGTGCGCGCCTATCTCGGTCCGGCGTTCCGCTCGGCCGGCTACGCGTTCGACGGCAGCCGGATCGTCTGGGAGTGGGACGAGGCCGCCGGCCTCGCGGGCCTCGAGCGCGCGATCGCGTACATCAAGGAGTACGACGGCGCCTACGACGGCCGCATCCGCACGATGCTCTACCCGGGGCAGCTCGACACGTGCACCCCAGAGCTCCTGCGACAGGCGCGGCGGTGGGCCGACGATCTGGGCGTGCCGATGCAGCTCCACGCCGCGATGAACCAGCGCGAGTTCCACCAGATCCTCGAGCGGCACGGCCAGACGCCGATCCAGCTCTTGCACTCGATCGGCTTCCTCAAGCCGCGCACCGGCCTCGGCCACTGCGTGTTCCACAACGAGCACTCCTGGTGCCACTATCCGTACGGCGACGACCTCAAGCTGCTCGCCGACAGCGGCGTCACGGTGGTGCACGCGCCGTACAAGTACGCCAAGATGGGCGTGAAGTTCGAGTCGTTCGAGCGCTACCGCGCGCTGGGGATCAACCTGGCGCTCGGCACCGACACCTACCCGCAAGACCTCGTCCACGAGATGCGCTGGGCCGCGTTGATGTGCCGGATGGCCGACGAGAGCTTCCGGGTCGGGCGGCCGCAGGACGTCTTCGACGCCGCCACGCTCGGCGGCGCGCGCCATCTCGGGCGCGACGACCTCGGCCGGCTGGCGCCGGGAGCGAAGGCCGACATCATCGTCGTCGACCTGCTCCAGACGCACTACGGCGCCGTGCACGATCCGATCAAATCGCTCGTCGAGTGCGGCAGCGGCCGCGACGTCGAGACCGTCATCGTCGACGGCCAGACCCTCATCGAAAACAACCGCGCCCTGAAACTCGACGAAGCCGCCCTCCTCCGCTCCGTCCAAGCCGAAGGCGAGCGTCTGTGGCATGCAGTTCCGCAATGGCACTGGAGCGCCAAGCCCCTCGACGACATCGTCCCGCCGAGCTATCCCGTGCGGAGCTCGTAGGGCACAAGCTCGCGCGTGAGCCGGCGGCCCCGGGCGTGGGCGGGAGCGGTAGGGGTCGGAGCGACCCGTTCCCTCTAAGGGGCGGCGGACCTTCCAGCGCCCGGATGGAGCCCAGCCGCCACGGGGCAGCGAACGCGTGCCGCGTGGTCGTCCCGACCCCTACCGCTCCCGCCCACGCCCGGGGCCGCCGACTGCCGCGCCGCGCTCACGCGGCGACGGTTACCACAGGTGCAGCGAGTCGTGGAGGATGGCGGCGAGCTCGGTGCCGCCGACGGTGCGCGGGGATCCGCTGAGGAGGCGTGGCTGCTTGAGCGTGCCGTCGACGAGCGCGGGGATGTCGCGCTCGGCGTAGCCAAGAGCTGTGAGGCCGTTGGGGATGGCGACGTCGCGCATGAGCGCGCGCAGAGCGTTCGGCAACGCTTCGCGCGCTTCGCGGTCCGAGAGGCCGGCGGTCGGCACGCCCATCAGCTCGGCCGCTCGCAGGTGCCGCTCGGGTGCCGTCGCGTAGGTGAAGCGGAACGTGGCCGGCGCCGCCACGACGACCGAGACGCCGTGCGGGACAAGCGCGTGGCTCGTCCGGTAGCCGCTCGGCACGTAGTCGCGCACGAGCCCCGCGATCGGATAACCCAGGGCGTGCGGGATGTGCACGCCGGCGTTCCCGAAGCCCACGCCCGCATAGTTGGCCGCCAGCGCCAGGTACACCCGGGCCTCGAGGTCGAGGCCGTTCAGCACCGCGCGACGCAGGTAGCGCCCGACGTACTCGATGGCCTTCTCGCACCAGATATCGCTCGCCGGGTTGGCGCCGATATACGCGGGCCGGTCGGGTGGATGGTGCTTTGCCCGGGCGTTGTAGGGACGCGTCGTATAGGACTCGATCGCGTGGGTGAGGATGTCGGCGCCCGCGGCGGCCGTCACTTCCGGCGGCGCCGTCAGGGTGTTGAGCGGGTCCACGATCCCGAGTGCCGGGCGCAGCAGACGGTTCGACACGCCGGCCTTCACGTGGTGCGCGAGCACGTGGGTGACGGCCACCGCGGTCGTCTCGCTCCCGGTGCCGGCCGTCGTGGGCACGGCGATCAGCGGCTTGAGCGGGCCCGGCACGGGCCGGCCGCGGCCCACGGGCTGGTTGACGTAGTCGAGCAGCGGCGCCGGGTGGGTCGTCAGCAGATTGATGGCCTTGCACGTGTCCAGCGCGCTGCCGCCCCCCACACCGATGAGCCCGTCGAACTCGCGCTGGCGCGCGTACTCCGCCGCCTCCTCCATCGACCGATCCGTCGGCTCGATCTCGACCCCGTCGTAGAGATCGGCCTTGACGCCTTCTTCGTCCAGGAGCGCCCGGACGCGCTCGGGCAAGCCCAGCGCGGCGATGTGCGGGTCGGTCACGATCAGCACGCGCTTGAGCCCGAGCCGGCGCGCGTCATAGGCGATCTCGTCGGTGGCGCCGAGGCCGAACTTGATCGGCGACGCCTCCATCACGAACACCGTTTCGGTCGGAAGAGTCACACCCTTCATGCCGTTCCTCCTGAGCTCCGCCTGAGCCACGGATTATAATCGCGTCAGTGAGTCGATCGCCGCTCGAGGCCTCCGGGCCTTCGTCCACCAGGTTCGGGGCGCTCCAGCATCGCGACTACCGCCGCTACTTCGTCGTGATCTTGCTCAGCGCGATCGCCGACAACATCGAGCACGTAATCAGCTACTGGGTCATCTTCCAGGCGTTCCACTCGCCGACGCTCGCGGGGTTCGCGGTCATCAGCCACTGGGTGCCGTTCTTGCTGTTCTCCGTGTACGCGGGCGCGCTGGCCGACCGCTACGACTGCCGTCGGCTCATCCAGGTCTCGCAGGGGTTCTTCGCGCTCGCGTCGCTCGCGTGGGCCGTCCTCTTCCTCACCGGCGCCCTGCGGATCTGGCACGCGGCGGTGATCCTCCTGATCCACGGCGCGGCCGGCGTCATCGGTGTCGCGGCCACCCAGCTCATCATCTATGACATGGTCGGCCCGGAGCGCCTGCCGAGCGCGATTCGACTCAACGCCACCAGCCGCTACCTGGCGATCCTGCTCGGCCCCGCGGTCGGCGGTGGGATGATGCTGCTCCTGGGGCCTGGTCTGGGGCTCCTCACCAACATCGTCATCTATCTCCCGCTCACGATCTTCTTGCTCCCCACCCCCTACACCGGCCACCTCCGTGACGCCGAGGACAAGCGGCGACCCAACCGCTTCGGTCTGGCCGAGACGAGTCGCCTTCTGACCGAGGCGCGTTCGGACCCGCGGATCATCATGATGATCGTGCTCGGCGGCGCCACGTCGTTCTTCGTCGGCAACGCGTTCCAGGCCCAGATGCCGGAGTACGCGCATCACCTCGGGGCCGACGGGGCCGGCACCTGGTACAGCGTGCTGCTCGCCGCCAACGCCGCCGGCGCCATCATCGGCGCGGTGCTCCTCGAGAGCGTGTCGTTCATCCGGATCAGCGCGCGGACGGCGATCGGCTGCGCCGCGGTCTGGGGCGTGGGGATGGCGCTCTTTCCTGCGGCGCAGAGCTACCCGGCCGCGGTGGCGCTGCTGGTCCTCGCCGGGACCTTCAACATCGCGTTCACGTCGATGGCACAGACCATCATCCAGCTGCTGGCGCCGCCCCACCTGCGCGGCGGCATGGTAGGCCTCTTCAACACCGCGATCCTGGGCCTGCGCGCCGGCAGTGGCCTGACGGTAGGCGTCCTGGGCGCCGTGATCGGCGTCCAATGGTCATTGGCGGCGAGCTCGATCGTCGTCGTCCTGATCGCCCTCGCCCTACTCGTCGTCGATCTCCGCGCGCGCCCCCGCTTCGTCGGCTAACCGAAGCAGAACAATCGCGTTGGCTCGACACCCGCGATACCAGGCCGCGCCAAAGGGTCCAGATGCAAGGCGGCGAGGGCGCCAACGAAGCCGATGGGGCCTTTCGCGCGACCTGCCGGCTAGCTGATGGTGGCGCGGATACTGCCCAGGTGCTCTTCGATATGCCGCAGCAGAATGCCGCCAACGACCTGCTCGGCGCTCATCGGCGGCAAGCCGGCGATGACCGTGCCGCTCTTGGCGTAGTCGGCGTCGCTGAGCCCGCGCAGGACCGCCGCGGCCGCGGCCGCGCTCTTCTTGTGCAGCGCCACGGTCTCCGCCTTGGTGGCCTTGGCGTGCTCCTGGGCGTGCTTGGCGTTCATGTCGTGGAGCATGTCCATGGTGAAGTTCGGCATGGACTGTCCGCTCGCGACCGTCTTGACGATCCCGGCGATCGCCTCGTGCGCGCCCGCCATGTGATGGGCGACCACGCCCACCGTCCATTTCTCGGCCGACGTCGTCTTCTTCCAGTCGGCGTCGCTCAGACGCTCGAGCACCGTGGTCGCCTCCTGCGCCTTCACCTCGAACTGCTTCGCCAATGCCTCGCCCTTGGCAGCCATGCGATCCTCCTTTGTTACGATGTGATACCGCGGTCGGATCCTGTCGTTCGAATGATAGCGCGCCTCTCAAGGCAGTGTCGCGTTGGCCGGCGGGTCGAGCGCGTCGCGCGCGCCGGATGACGGGCCAATGATCGACTCCGCTGTCCGCGCCGCGGCCCGCGGAGGCACGGTGCGTGCCCTGGTCGAGCTTCGCGCGCCGCTACGCGACGGCGCCGTTCATCGCGCTCGAGATCGATGCCGTGGCGCTCGCGCGGCTCGAGGCGATGCCAGCACTCGTCTCGCGGGTGCGCGTCGACAAGGTCGCTCGCCCCACCGACGACGAGGTGCCCCGCCGCTGATCGCGCAGCCCGAGTGACCCCGCCCTCACCGCACGGTGATATTCTTGCCGTGACTCTGGAGATGCCGACGCCGGCGGGGAGATACCCATGCGGGTGTACGCGTTCGACCTGATGCCGTGGCCGCACCTCACCGAGGCTTCCTACTATCCGGACCCGAACCGGCTCTTCGATCCGGCGCTCGGCCGGCAGGTCTACGACGAGCACTTCCGCCAGATGGAGCTCTACGAGGAGTGCGGCTACGACGCGATCTGCATCAACGAGCACCACGCCAAGCCGTACGGGCTCATGCCGTCACCGAACCTGGTCGCGGCGGCGCTCACCCAGCGGACGAAGAAGATCAAGATCGGCATTTTCGGGAACCTGCCGGCGCTGCACGCGCATCCGCTCCGGCTCGCCGAGGAGGTCGCTATGCTCGACGTGATGTCGGGCGGGCGGGTCATCTCGGGATTCGTCCGGGGCGTGCCCCAGGAATTCCTCGCCTACAGCCTTCCGCTGGCCGACGCGCGTCCCCGCATGACCGAGGCGTGGGACCTGGTCGTGAAAGCGTGGACCGAGCGCGAGCCGTTCGAGTGGCGCGGCAAGTACTTCAACTACGATCGCGTCTCGATCTGGCCGCGCCCGCTCCAAGAGCCGCACCCGCCGATCATCCTGCCGGCCGACAGCGACGAAGGGCTCGAGATCGCGGCCAGCCGGCGCGTGCCGACCGGCTCTGCGTATCGCACGGTCGCCCGCGCGCGTGCCGTCTTCGACCGCTACCGGGAGCTCGCGCTCAAGCACGGCTGGACCGCGACGCCCGAGGACTGCCATCTGGTTCGCCACGTCTACGTCGCGGAAACGAACGCGCGGGCCCGTGAGGAGGTCGAATCGCACCTCAACTACTTCTGGCAGAAGCTGCTGAGCTACCACCGTGGCTCGATGG